>Ga0326728_10001577_pt1 | contig 80018 bp, 62 predicted proteins | sample MB3enrmetagenome_FD_207602 | JGI IMG/M metagenome (GOLD analysis project Ga0326728, IMG submission 207602) | Lab enriched peat soil microbial communities from McLean, Ithaca, NY, United States - MB31MN | ecosystem: Environmental > Terrestrial > Soil > Wetlands > Peat | place: USA: New York...
TGAACGGTTGAAAAAACCAGGTGGCCTGTAAGCGCCGCCTTGATGGCTATTTCCGCCGTCTCAAAGTCGCGGATCTCTCCCACCATAATGATATTGGGATCCTGGCGGAGGAACGACCGCAAGGCCGTAGCAAAGTTCAGGCCGATCTGCTCTTTCATCTGAACCTGGTTGATCCCTGGTAACTGGAATTCCACCGGATCTTCAGCGGTCAAGATATTAGTGTCAGGGCTGTTCAACTGGGAAATGGAGGAATAGAGGGTGTTGGTCTTGCCGCTGCCCGTTGGACCGGTGACCAAAACCATTCCATAAGGCTTGAATATGGCCTTCTGGAACTTTGCCAGGGATTCCGGTTCGAACCCCAGCTTGGTCATGTCCAGATGCAGGTTCTCTTTATCCAGCAGCCGCATGACGATCTTTTCCCCGTACAGGGTGGGAAGAACCGAAACGCGAAGATCGAGTGCCTTCTTCTTCCCATCCCTCAGCATCTTGATCATGATGCGGCCATCCTGCGGAAGCCGCTTTTCGGAAATATCCAGTCTGGACATAATCTTGACGCGGCTGATGATCGCGTCGCGGAGCTTATAAGGCGGGTTCATGATGGTCTGCAGGACGCCATCAATCCGGTACCGAACACGGTACTCCTTCTCGTACGGTTCCATGTGAATGTCGCTGGCTCCCCGCTTCTCGGCATCGGTCAGGAAATAGTTCACGAGCTTGATGACGGGCGCTTCCTCCGCGGCCTTTTCGAGTTGCTCCAGGTTTAATGCCGCTTCATCCTCTGCCTCGAGCTCGAGCGCCTCATCTCCCCCCTCGCCGATGAAGCTAACCATTTCTTCCAGTTCTTTCTGCCGTTCCTGCTCCTCGACGCTCCCGTAATTTTTCTTTATGGCCTCGGCTATGGCCGTTTCCGACGCCACTACAGGCTCAATGTTGAAGCCCGTCATGAACTTGATATCGTCCATGGCAAAAACGTTGGTCGGGTCAACCATAGCCAACGTCAAGGACGATCCCACTCGGCTCAGCGGCAGCACTTGAAACTTCAGCGCTGTATCCATGGGGATCAACTTGGTGACGCCCGGATCAACTTCAAAATAGTCCAGATTAATGGTGGGGACGCCATATTGGCGAGAAAGGATCGCCATGACCTCCTCATCACTCATGAAACCGAGTCTCACCAGCGAGTTACCAAGCCGCCCTCCATTCGCCTTTTGGTGTTCGAGAGCCTGCTTGAGCTGATCGGGGGTGATGAGGTTCTCTTTTAGAAGGATTTCACCAAGCTTCCCAGCCATTACCCCAACCCTCACCTGACTTTGGATGAAGCGCCATCAGTGGGCATTGTTCCACCGCTGCCTGTGGTCACAGCAAGTCCTTTGCATTCACGCAGGAAAACGCATCCCACGAAAACTCCCGTAGTCCTTCCAAGGTTATGACCAAACACGATGATCCGGCAATTGTACCTTCGTACTATGCGCAAGGCTCGTCATCCCAGGCTTGTGGTACCACACGAGTTCACCCTGCAATCCATCATGGTATTGTCTGGCTTGCGGCTCTGGCATCTCCGGTATTCCCATTCCGCCGCCAGGTAGTGTTCTGATTTGGGGTGTAGGGCCGTGGCTTGCCCCGGCCAAGCCGGCCCGAGGGGCGGCCCTACAGTCGAATTGGGACCCTACGGTGTGCCGGGGTTTCTTGACTTTGCTCTTAGGCGAGTATAAGTTTCTGGAATATGCAACGGGTGGCAAAGCAGCCGGGGATTCCCGCGGGCGAGTTGTTGCCCCGCTATTACTCTGTCCTGCGCGCCCGGTTCGGACCCCAGCAGTGGTGGCCCGCCCGAACGCGTCTGGAAGTCATTCTGGGGGCCATCCTCACCCAGAACACCACCTGGCACAACGCCACCCTGGCTTTGCGCAATCTTCGCAAATCCGGCCTGCTAAGCTGGCAGGCATTACGGCGCGCCTGCCTTTCCGGTCTGGAGGCGGGTGTGCGACCCGCGGGCTTTTACCGGCAGAAAGCTCGAACCATCCGAGATTTTGTTGACTGGCTTTCGCGGGAGCACGCTAGCTCGTTGAATAGGCTATTCTCTCTGCCCACGGATGAACTCCGGCGCCGCCTGCTGGACCTCCGGGGTCTTGGGCCGGAAACGGTTGACGCCATCATCCTCTACGCCGTCGAGCGCCCCCTCTTCGTGGCGGATGCTTACACCCGGCGCGTGTTGGCCAGGCATGGATTCGTCTCTGAGGCCGCGGACTACCATCAAACCCAGGAGTTTCTGCACGCGCATTTGCCGTCTGATACGGCTCTTTTTAACGAATTCCATGCGCTCCTGGTCGCGGTGGGAAAGAAGCACTGCAAGCCCCAGTCCCCGAGGTGCGCGGGGTGCCCGCTGGAGGAATTCCTGCCCCAGGGAGGCGCTGCTCAAAGACGGGCGCAAGCCCCGGCGAGAGCCTGCTCCTGGCAGGAACTTCAGCCTGCCTAAGGTTCGGATATGGGTGAATATTTCAACGATCGTCGTAAGATTGGCTTGGTTTTCTTGCTGGTGTTGGTGCCTGCTCTGTTCTTCCTGGGCTGGAGCCAGGCCTCGTTAAACCTCTCCTTCCTCCATCCCAGCAACCCTGAGGAAACACTCTTGCTGCTGGCGCTTTCCGCTGTCATCTTTCTGGCGTTCGTCATATTTGCGTTGATTCTACTGCGCATTCTGCTGAAGTTGTACGTCGAGCGCCGGCAGCAACGACTGGGTGCGAGATTCAAAACCAAGATGGTGGTTGCCTTCCTAGGGCTTTCCTTGGTGCCGGTCTGTTTTCTATTTGCCTTCGCCTACGGCCTGCTGAACCGGACCATCGACCGCTGGTTTGGGATTCCCTTCGATCTGATCCGCGCGGACTCGCAGGAAATAGTCCAGCAACTGCAATCCCAGGCGCAAGCCCGTTCCTCGCACATCGCCCACCACTTGGCCAGCAGCGAATTATTGGCCCGCGCCCTGGCCGCCTCCGACCATGAAGAAATCCTGCGCCGTCTCGAGCGCGAAGTGGCGGACCTTAATCTCGAGTCGGCGATGTGCTTCGACCGCCATGGCAGGCTCCTTGCCCGTGCCGGCGATCCGTCTCCTGACCCCTCTGAAGTTGCCCGCTTGTATCCCCAACTGTCCACCGGCCGGGTTCCGTCGGCAGGCCTTTCCGGCAACTGGCGCTCGAGTGATTTCGAGATGTTCGTCTCCGCGCAACCGCTCCTTGATTCTGCCGGCGGAGTCATGGGAACGGCGGTTGGCGTCACCCGCCTCCCCCTGAAACTGATGCTCATCTCTCAGCAGATGCAGCGTGAGGCGCAAAAATACGCTCAGCTCAGCAGCGAGCGGCGGGCCGTCAAGCGCAACTACCTTTCCATGCTTTGGCTGCTGACCCTGTTGATCCTATTTATCGCCACCTGGTTCGCATTGTTCCTCTCCAAGCAGGTCACAGTTCCCATCCAGGCCCTGGCCGAGGCTACGCAAGAGGTATCCAGAGGCAATCTCGGCTTCCAGGTATCCACGCGCGCTGACGACGAACTCGGAATATTGATCCATTCCTTCAACGCCATGACCCGGCAACTTCAGGAGAACCGCCTGGCCATCGATCAGGCCGCCAAGGAACTCCAGGCCGTCAACCGCCAGTTAGAGGAGCGCGGCAACACCATTGAAGCCATTCTCGAGAACATCCCTACCGGCGTCATCTCCTTCGACCCCCAGGGGCAGATAACCAGCGTGAACAAGATGGCAAAACGCATGTTTGGCCGCGACGATATGGGAGCCGTCCGAACCTTGGCCGATCTCTTCACCCCCGAGGATACCCGCGACGTGGCCCGCCTTTTTCGCCGCGCCACGCGCCAAGGGGTGGCCTCGCGGCAACTGGAACTCGATCTCGGCAGCCGCCGCGCCTTCACCTCCCTGACGGTGTCTTCAGTCCGTGCTCGGCACGGCAAGATCGGGTCCGTGCTTGTTCTGGAGGATTTGTCCGAGCTTGTACAAGCTCAAAAGGCCGCGGCTTGGCAGGAAGTTGCGCAGCGCGTCGCACACGAGATCAAGAACCCCCTCACTCCTATTCAACTTTCCACGGAGCGGATCAGGCGACTCATCGAGCGTGCGGGGGCGCTTCCGCCGGACCTGCTGCGCGTCGTCTCCGAGAGCGCCTCGTTGGTGGGCCGCGAAGTGGCCACGCTGAAATCACTGGTGGATGAATTCTCGGCCTTCGCGCGGTTTCCCGCCTCCAAACCTCTTCCCTCCAGCCTGAACGACATTGTCGAGAACGCCTTGAAGATCTTCGATGGCCGCCTGAGCGGGATTGAAATCCATCGGGATTTGTCCCCAAATCTGCCGCTCGCTCCGGTCGATCCTGAACAGATGAAACGCGCTGTGGCCAACCTGATTGACAATGCCGCCGAGGCCCTCGAACACGCCTTGCAGAAGGAAATCTGGGTTCGAACCGCGTTCGATGCCGAGCACGAGGTCGCGGAAATCACCGTGGCGGACAGCGGCCCGGGCATCGCTCCGGAGGACAAAGAAAAGCTGTTCCTTCCCTTTTTCTCCACCAAGCATCGCGGCACGGGCTTGGGTTTGGCCATCGTCAGTCGAATCGTCGCCGAACAAAAGGGGATAATCCGGGTGGAGGAAAATCAACCCACAGGCACTAAGTTCATCATTGAACTGCCTGTCGAGCGCGCCCCTGTCGAGCCTCCCGTCCCCGCACGCGAACAGTAGGTGGCACCCATTTTAGATTTCGGATTCTCTAGCTGGAAAGCTGAACTCCTTGTCGAGCCGGCCACCTAATCCAAAATCTAAAATCCAAAATCCCAGCGGGGGGGAGACAATTCAGAATTCATAATTTATAATTCAGAATTCAATATGGCGCGCTATTCCGTTCTGATTGTCGATGATGAACCCGGCATTCGCGAGTCGCTCGCAGGCGTCCTGCAAGATGAAGGATACGTTGTGGACGCCGTAGAAAGCGGCGAAGCCTGTCTGGATTTTCTTGCCCACCACAATTGCGATGTGATGTTGCTGGACATCTGGCTTCCCGGCATGGATGGCATCCAGGCGCTGGAGAAAATCCAGGCTCTCGACAGCCCGCCCATCGTAATCATGATTTCCGGCCACGGAACGATTGACGCTGCGGTGCGCTCCACGAAATTGGGCGCCTTTGATTTCATAGAAAAGCCTCTTTCCATTGACAAGACTCTGCTGACGCTGAAACACGCGGCCGAGCAATTAACGCTGGCCACACAGAACCGCCGGCTGCGTGAGGAATTGCAGGGCCAATACCGCATCATTGGCGAAAGCGTCCCCATGAAGGCGCTGCGCCAGCAGTTAGCTCTGGCGGCTCCCACCAATGGCCGCGTCCTGATTTTTGGCGAAAGCGGGACGGGAAAGGAATTGGTCGCGCATGCCTTGCATCTTCTCAGTCTCCGCGCCCAGCAACCCTTCGTGGAAGTCAACTGCGCCGCCATTCCCGAGGAGCTGATCGAAAGCGAATTGTTCGGCCACGTGAAAGGCTCTTTCACCGGGGCCGTCGAAGATAAGGTGGGCAAGTTCGAGCAAGCCCACGGCGGCACGCTATTCCTGGACGAAGTCGGCGACATGAGCCTGCGCACCCAATCCAAGGTCTTGCGCGTCATCGAGGAGCAGCGCTTCACGCCCGTGGGCTCGGGCAATAACCTCACCGTGGATGTGCGTGTGATCGCCGCCACCAACAAGAACCTGGGGGAGGAGATCCAGAAGGGCAACTTCCGGGAAGACCTGTTTTACCGGCTCAACGTCATCCCCTTTTTTGTTCCCCCGCTGCGCGACCATGGGGAGGATATTCCTGCCCTCGCCAACTATTTCCTGGCCGAATTCGCCCGCGCTTACGGCCGCCGGCCAAAGCACTTTTCCGAATCCGCCCTGGAAGTTGTCCTAGGCTACCGCTGGCCGGGCAACGTCCGCGAGCTGCGCAACCTGGTGGAGCGGCTGGTCATCATGGTCCAGGGCGAGAGAATCGAGCGCCGGCACCTTCCCCCTTCCCTCTATCACGACCATGCGCGCTCCGATTCCACCCGAACCTCCGGCGCCGGTTTCTCCTCCCTGCAGGAAGCCCGCGCCGCCTATGAGCGCGATTACATCCTGCGCAAGCTGGAGGAAAATCAGGGCAACGTCACCCGCACCGCCGAAGCCCTCGGCTTGGAACGCAGCCATCTTTACCGGAAAATGAAATCCCTCGGAATCGCCGCCGGCGCCTAGGCGCCGCCACGTCATCTGAGGAAAAACCTACCGTCACGAAGCCAGAGACCCTTTCAACCCGCTCATCGCGGTGCTGCTTTGACGCGATGCGGAAAACACTCCTCGTAAATTCGCCAGGAGGAGCCCATGAATCTCTCCCCCCTCCAATGGAATGAGTCGGCTTTGATTTCCGAGAATATCCAGCGAATCGCGATGCCCTCCGGATCCTTACCCTCGAGCACGATCTGGTCGCCCACCTTGCGTGCGACCATCGTCTGAAGCGCGCCGGTAGGAGGGTCTGCCCAGATGATTCGCCACGCATCCATCTTCGGATCGTAGACTCGAAGTGTTGTGCCATACGTTCTTACGTGTCCGTCGGACCGTTCGCGTTCGATCCACACGTCCTGGACCGCTCGCCCCCCAAGAACCCACCCAAACTCAATTTCCCCCTTGTCTGTGACGCGCGAGCCGTCAGTGGGATATTCAAAACCGCGGAAGTCCCAGTCACCCACGAATTGGCCGAAGAGCATGAGCTTTTCCCGATACTGGGCTGCGGGTCCATCCGCGAGCAGCGCAGGGAACGTTGTCTGCGCAGAAACGAGCACAGGCAGGCTGCATAACATAATAAGAACTACCGTCGTTTTCATGGCATTCGCACCTTAGCAGGATCTCAGCGTGGACACCAACCGCTGGCGTCGGCAAGCGACTGGGATGAAATCGGTCATCATCGGTGCAGTGCAATGTTATAATCTCAATGCGAGGGCGCAGACTTGGGGAAAATTGCTGCCAAAATCCTGGCGAGCGGCGACGGATGGAAGGCTGGTGATGTGGTTTGCACCGCCGGACCACAGGACCGGCCATTCGTGGAGCAGCACAGCGCTTGGTCGATTGCGGTTGTCATTCAAGGTTCGTTCCAATATCATTCGAGCTGTGGCGCAGCGGTTATGTCTCCTGGTGCGCTGCTGCTTGGCAACTGCGGGCAAAACTTCGAGTGCAAGCACGAGCACGCCACGGGAGATCGCTGCCTTTCATTGCATTACACGCCGGAATTCTTCGACCAATGCGGGGTGCCCGCGTTTCGCGTTCCCCGCATTCCAGCCCTGCCGGAGTTGGCTCCGTGGGTAGCGATGGCGCAGCTCGCGGTTCAGGCGCCTGAAAAAGTGAGCTTTGACGAACTGGCCTGGGGGCTAGCAGGCACAGTGGTAGACGTCGTGGGCTCCAGCCGCAAAACGAATCCCGCGCCAGGGCCGGCAAACGAGCGGCGGATATCCGCGACGCTTCGCTTTATCGAAGCACACTTCAGCGAACCGCTTCCACTCGGGCAATTGGCTTCCGCGGCGAGAATGAGTGAGTTTCACTTGTTGAGAACCTTTCGGCAGGTCACCGGGGTGACACCGCATCAATACCTTTTGCGAACGCGCCTGCGCGAAGCAGCAATACGGCTGGCCATCCGGCCGGAAAGGATTCTCGAGATTGCCCTCGCGAGCGGCTTCGACGATCTGTCCAACTTTAACCACGCGTTCCGCGCCGAGTTTGGGGTCAGCCCGCGTGTCTATCGCAGGGTGCCCGCCGGCCGCGACCCCAACCAGAAAGCAGCCACGCTAGCCAGGTACCGACCGGAACTGTGCCAATCTGCCTTCTATGGCGGTTCACGTTTTTCTTGAGATGGAATGAACGCGTACTTTTGGGTACTTGCTAAATTCGCTTGTTACCATTAAGCCATTGAAACAATGGCGGGGACGACGGGAATCGAACCCGCGACCTCATGCGTGACAGGCATGCGTTCTAACCAGCTGAACTACGTCCCCATAAGAACAGTGACAACTGACGAGTGATGAGTGACGAGCACTCTGCATTGGCCTGGACTGCTAAATCCGCCCCTTGGATCGGCGTCGCAAACAGGACAGTGAGCAGCGCCACCGATTTCTTTTCACTCGTCACTCGTCACCGTTTCTTAGTGGTGGGCGGTATCCGGCTCGAACGGATGACCTTCTGCTTGTAAGGCAGACGCTCTAGCCAACTGAGCTAACCGCCCTGGAGCGCCCGCATCCAGGGGCGCGCCACAATACGCCAACCTTGACACCCGCAACCTCTGAAATATACACTAGCGTGTCGCGAGCGTCAAGGAGAGGGCTTCCGGCTATGCAGTTTCAGCGCGAGTACGTCACCTACATGGCCAAGCAGGTTCTGAAGCGTCTTAGCGACGACGGGCTTATTACTTATGAACAGCCGGAATACGTCACCGAGGTTATAAACCAGGTTATGTTTGAAGAGTTGAGCCTCGAGGACCGCATTAATGACGAAGTGCGAAAAATCCTGGAAGAACACGGAAACCAGATGAAAGAGTTGGGCGCCAGCTACGAAGACGCCTTTAAGGCCATCAAGAAGGAGTTGGTGCGCCAGCGCAAGGTTGTTCTCTGAGGCTGCGGGTCTTTCGACTATGAAGATGAGTCATGAAAAAATCGTTCAGGTCTCGCACCAAGTCATAGCCGCCATCGAGGCTCTGGACGAAGTGGAAATATATGAGGAGCCTAACACCATCCGCCAGCAAGTCGTCAAGATCCTTACGGATCTCATGCACGACGAAGAGAAGATCGACCTGATCGTCAAGGCCCGCATCGCCTCCCAAAAACGAACCATTCCGGAGGGCGGCGGTGAATGGGAGATCCTGTACAGAAAATACTATTCTGAAGAACTGCGGAAGCTGGGCATCGCTCCCCCACCAACCTAACTTCTCATCTGATTCCCCAGACATTCACGTTTAACCCAAACTCCGACTCCGAATTCGGCCTTGAACAACCTGCGACGCCCGGACTCCCACGCAAGGGACGTAATCCTACGCCGTTTGCGGCGGGCGCAAACCAGCGGCCGCCCGCGGGCACGGGACCAATAGACGGTGGGAGCCGCGATTCCGGCGGGGCTGAAGCCCCGCCCTTCCGGCAGCCGATTAAGGGCGTCGAAACGTGGTGAGAAATCCGGGTTAATCCCGGCGCTTGAGTACGGGAGGTTGATCGTCGCCCCCACTAGTATTCGTACCCTGCGGTGGCTGTTGGGTTTGAGTGGTTGTCTGGTCAGTGGGCTCACGCTTGCGCAGCGTGGGTCCGGAGTCGCCGGGCTTCATTTTCTTCCGGTTGCTGATCACCTGTTGGAGCCGGGCTTTTACATCATCAAATTCCGAGGTTGACACGAGGTACTGCTCGCGTTTGGGCAGAATCTCTTTGATTTCTTCTTCGCACTTAATTATTCGGTCTCCGGTGGGTGGGTGGTCCGCGAAAACGCTGGGTACAGTTCCGGGGACCCGCCGCTCCTCTTCCATGACCTTGCCAAAGAACGCCACATAGGAGTTGGGGTCGTACCCCGCCTTGTACATGTATTGAATCCCCAGGTAATCCGCCTCCGCCTCGTAGCCCCGGCTAAATTTCAAAAAGGCCATCGGCACACCATTCATGTAAGCTTCCATCACGCCCATGTACACAGGATAGGACATGGGAATGAAGATGAGCGGGATCATGGCAAACTGCGCCACGGTCATCTTGGTCATTTGGCTTGCCCAGTGGCGCGCGGCCACGTGCGCGATTTCATGCCCAATCACTCCCGCCACCTGATCTTCCTCTTCCGCAGCCAGAATCAAGCCGGTATTGACGTAGAGAAAGCCGCCGGGCAAGGCAAAGGAGTTCAACTCCGGTGAGTCGATCACTTTCACCGTGAGAGGGATCTTGAGGTCGGAGTTCCGCGCCACGTTCTGCGCCACTCTGTTGATATACTCGTTGACCACAGGATCGGTGAGCATCTTCGCAGAACGCTCGATTTCAGTGGCGTACTGCTTTCCCATCGCAATCTCTTTTTCCTCTGAGATTATGCTCTTGTGCGCGACTTTCCGGCTCCCGATCTCGTCGACGTCCTTCTTGTCGTCTCCGCCACGCACCGGCAGGGCGGCAAGGCAGAACGTTGCGACCAGCACGATCACTTGCATTCGCGATCTGCTCATAGATTTACTCCTCGTGGCCAACCCTTACTGATTATATCACTTTGACAGGTCGTCAACAAAAACTCGCGGTCTTCGGAAGCGGTGTTGCCTCTGGTCCGAGGGCGACCATCCCCATCCTTGCCTTCTTGTTCACCACCCCAAGGATTGGATTGCAAGTTCGCGCCAAAAGTTGCATTCGCCCCGGGAGAATTGTCAGTTTTCCGACAAGCTTTTGCCTCGTTGCGTGCAGCTGAGTCATGCCGATTGAAGAAGCGGTGCGGCAACTCCCTCCACTCCCAGTCGGCCAGCTTCTGAGGAGGGAGGCTGACTCCGTCATTGACGAGTCAACACGGCAATTCGGGATTCAGGTTAAGAATTCCGGAAAGGAGAGTGGAAAAGCAGGCCGTGATTCAATGGAGATTCCAAACTCAAACTTAAACCAATACTTTATCTATTCACCAAAACTGCATTGAAGAAGCGATGTTGATTACGACTTTCCTCTTGACCATATCGGGACTTTGTTGCCCCGAAGCGTGCGGTGATCTGTCGGGTCAAGGTCGAGCACGATAACTTGGTTGATTCCCTTTTTTAGCCACGGCGAGGGCACGAACAGGCATTGTTGCGGCCCAATCTTCCAATACCGGCCAAGGTTGTGCCCATTTAGCCAAACATACCCCTTCCCCCACCCTCGCATGTCCAGGAAAGTGTCGCCCAGGGATGACAACTCAAATTGGCCCCGCAGGAAAGCGGGTCCCTTGACGTTCGACTTCGAAAAGTGCAACGCGGAAAGGTCCGTCATCGGCAGAGGATAATTCTCCCATCCACTCAACTCCGACCCGGCCAGGGTGACCTGTCCAATGATTCCCTTCCGGTCATCCACCAAACGTGGACCGAAATTGACGCGGCCCATATTCTCTACAAGAATATCCAGGGGCTCGCCATCTTCCAGCTCCACCTCCAGTGATTCCTGCTTAAGGCGGCGATCCAGCACGCCCAGCCGCCTCGCCCCCTGAAGCACGACTGCGTAGTCCCTGACCCCTTTGATTTCAAGCCTTGCTTTAACTCGTTTTGCAAGTCTCTTCCGGTAAAGAACGAATCCGTACTGCTGCCCCAGGTCCTCCATGGTTTTCGGCCGTTCAGAAAGAACCGGTTGGCCCAGAGGTCCAGGCAGCGCCGCTGCCTCCCCCAACTCGAAGCGTGGGATATCAATCATCGGCAATGGGGCCGGCAGTTCAGGCAATTGTGCGCCGGCGGGCAGGTATTTCTTGATCACCTCGCGCATCAGGAAGAACTTCCTGGTGGGGCGCCCTGCCTCGTCCAGCGGGGCATCATAGTCGTAACTGGAGATGTCCGGTTGATAGGTTCCATCAAAGTTTGCGCCACTCATGAAACCCCAGGATGTGCCGCCGTGAACCATGTAGAGACTGGCCGAAATGCCGCGAGATAACATCCAGTCCAATCCCTGCGCGGCTCCTTCCGGGGAAGTGGTATGATGCTCTTCCCCCCAGTGATCGAACCAGCCATCCCAATACTCGGTGCACATGCGCGTGACGCCTTGCCTGAACGTGGCAAACTTTGCGAACTCCGCTGCGGGATCTCCCTGCCCAAAGTTGACCCCGGTAGGCAGGTCCGGCAGCGTTCCCCTCTCCAGGCTTTCCGGCCCGTCGGCAGTATAGAGAGTCACTTCGAAGCCCGCGTCGCGAATAATCTCCCGAATGGCGTTCATATAATCATGATCGTGGCCGAAAGAGCCGTACTCATTTTCCACTTGCACCATGATGATCGGGCCGCCGCGGGTGATTTGCAGCGGTGTCAGTTGTTCCCCCACCCGCTGCATGTATCTTGCCGCCGCCTTGAGGAAACGCGGGTCGGTGGTCCGCACCTTGAGGTCAGCGTTTGACAAGAGCCAGGAGGGAAGACCGCCAAAATCCCATTCCGTGCAGATGTACGGACCGGGCCGCAGCATCGCCCATAATCCCTCTTCCTGCGCCGTGCGCAAGTACGCGGCCACATCGAGATTGCCGGTGAAGTCGAATTTGCCCAACTCGGGCTCGTGCAAGTTCCAAAAGACGTAGGTGCAGAGCGTGTTCAAGCCCAGCGCGCGCATTTTGCGCATGCGGTCGCGCCAGTAGGGTCGTGGCACACGCGGATAGTGCATTTCCCCTGAAATGATCAGGAAGGGTTCGCCGTCCAGCAGGAAGTGCTCACCCTTGTAACCGAAGGTGTGGGCAGGAGTCTGTACACTCCCACCGGGAAGAGCTGTCACACCTCCGCTACCCTGGTTTGCGCTCGTGGTCCGACTGGGGAGATTCCACCACCCCAGAACTGCGCTGGAAGCTCCGATGAATTTCCGTCTGTTCATCTTGTTCATGTCGTAGCTTGCTTTCCATCTCCGTCCTGTACCAGTTTCGCGCGCCGGGTGTCAGGGCAGGGGGCAGAATATTTCGCTAGCTACCCGATGTCGACGCGCCGACATTCTGAAGAACAGATTTCAGGTTCCAGGGGTCAGGCGCCAAGGCACGCGGCGCTGGGTACCGGCGCCATTCGCGAGACGTGAGCCTTGAAAGAGGAAACTAATACTCTAGTTTCAAAAGTCAAGGTTCAAGCCTTAAAGTAATACTTTAATATCGCGCACCGAGCCCCTGACACCTGGAACCTGACACCTGCTCTTTTTCACTACCCGCTGGAGTGGCAGTGCCGTGCGCCCTGACACCTGAAACCTGGCGCCTGACACCTTCGCTTCACGCGGTTGTGTACGTCGCAGCCGCCTGCTTCTTGACTGCCGCCTGGGCTGCCGCCAGACGCGCAATGGGCACCCGGTAAGGCGAACAGCTTACGTAGTCCAGCCCCGCCTCGGCACAAAACTCAATTGAAGCCGGATCGCCACCATGCTCGCCGCAAATACCGACGTGCAGGTCACTGCGGGTTCCCCGCCCTTCCGCCGTGGCGAGTTTCAGCAGCCTGCCCACGCGTTTCCGGTCAAGCACTGCGAACGGATCCGCGGGCCAGATCTTCCGCTTGACATAAGCATTGATAATCTTTGCGCAGTCATCGCGCGAAATTCCGAACGTCGTCTGGGTGAGGTCGTTGGTCCCGAAGCTGAAGAACTGCGCCTGCTGGGCAATCTCGCCGGCGGAGAGCGCTGCGGCAGGCAACTCAATCATCGTTCCGACAAGGTAGTCGACCTTGACGCCCCGCTTGGCAAAGACTTCACCAGCCACGCGGTCCACAATTTCCTTTTCGGTCTCAAGCTCCTTCACATCTCCAACCAGGGGAATCATCACTTCGGGCTTTACCTCGATTCCCTTCTTCTTGCAATCGCAAGCGGCTTGAAAGATGGCTCGCACTTGCATTTCAGTAATCTCGGGGTACATGATCCCCAGTCTGCAACCGCGCAATGCGAGCATGGGATTAAATTCATGTAATTCATTAACTACTTCAAGTATCTTCTTGAGGTGAGCTATCTTAGGACTCCTCTTCTTGGTCGCCTCCAAGGTCGCGATCTCCACCATCAGCTCTTCCCGCTTAGGAAGGAATTCGTGCAGGGGAGGATCGAGCGTACGGATGGTGACGGGCAGCCCCGCCATGGCCTTGAACAATCCGTAGAAGTCCCTGCGCTGCATGGGAAGCAGCTCGGCCAATGCGGCGCGCCGTTCTTTCGCGTACTCGGCCGCCTGCTTAGGATCCTGGGTATCCCTACAGGCCATTATCATGCGCTGCATGTGCGGCAACCGGTCTTTGGCAAAGAACATGTGCTCGGTGCGGCAGAGGCCAATACCCTCGGCGCCATATTCCACCGCCTTCAGGGCATCACGCGGAATGTCAGCGTTCGCACGTACGCCCAGTTTCCTCGCCTCGTCGGCCCATTTCATAAACTCAGCGAACACCCCACTATGCGGATCGGGCTCGATCAAATCGACTTTGCCCAGGATGACGCGGCCTGTGGAACCATCCAGCGTGATCCAGTCCCCATCCTTGATGAGATATGGACCAATCCTCATCGTTTTGGATTTTTCGTCCACTTCAGCTTCCCCGCAGCCTGCCACGCAGGGCTTGCCCATGCCCCGAGTCACCACGGCTGCGTGCGAGGTCATGCCACCCCGCGAGGTGAGAATGCCCGCGGCTACGTCCATGCCGTGAATATCGTCAGGCACGGTTTCAGCACGCACCAGTATTAGAGGATCCCCACCATGCACCAGTACTCCGGGAGATCCCTTGCCTCTACTGACCGCCTCGTCGGCGGTAAAAACGACGCGCCCTACCGCCGCGCCGGGCGATGCCGGCAGACCTTTGGCAATGACTTTCAGAGGCTTCTTCTCATCCAGAACGGGATGGAGCAACTGGTTCAACTGGTCGGGCTCCACGCGCAGCAGCGCCTCATTGGGGGTGAGGATGCCCTCCTTCACCATGTCCACAGCGATGCGCACAGCCGCGGGCCCGGTGCGTTTGCCGCTGCGGGTCTGCAGCATGTAGAGCTTGCCTTCCTGAATGGTGAACTCGAAATCCTGCACGTCTTTGTAGTGCTTTTCGAGCAAGGTAGTGAATTCTTTGAGCTGGTTATAAACCTCCGGCATGATCTTCTCGAGTTCCTGGATGGGCACAGGAGTCCGCACCCCGGCCACGACATCTTCGCCCTGGGCGTTCATCAAGAACTCTCCGTAGAACTCCTTGGCTCCCGTGGCTGGGTTACGAGTGAACCCTACGCCGGTCCCCGAGGTCTCGCCTAGATTTCCGAAAACCATGGTCTGGACGTTCACTGCAGTCCCCAGGTCGTCAGAGATCTTATTTAGGCTACGGTAGGTCTGGGCGCGCGGGTTGTACCAGGAGCGGAATACAGCCTCGATGGCCATGTTGAGCTGCACTTGAGGGTCCTGGGGGAAGTCCTTGCCGGCTTCTTTGCGAACTACCTGCTTGTATCCCGCAATCACCTGCTTCAGGTCTTCAGCGGTGAGCTCGGTGTCGAGCTTAACTTTCTTCTTCTTTTTTTGGCCGTCGAAGACATGGTCAAACTCTTGCTTGGGGATTTCCATTACGACGTTGCCGAACATCTGGATGAATCGCCGGTAGCTATCGTAGGCAAAACGAGGGTTGTGGGTCTTGCGGGTGAACACCTCCACAGTCTTATCATTCATGCCCAGGTTCAGGACGGTGTCCATCATGCCCGGCATGGAAAACTTGGCGCCCGAGCGCACCGAGACCAGCAGGGGGTTCTCGGGGTCCCCCAACTTCTGGCCCAGCAGGCTTTCGAGTTTCGCCAACGCCTCGTCTTTCTGTTGCAGGATGAAATCAGGCGTCTTGTTTTGGTTTTGGAAGTACAGGCGACAGGCAGAGGTGGCAATAGTGAATCCCGGAGGCACGGGCAAACCCGCGTTAGTCATTTCCGCCAGGCCGGCGCCCTTGCCGCCCAGAACCTCTTTCATGGCCCCGTTGCCGTCGGCTTTCCCGTCCCCGAAGAAATAAACGTATTTTTCCATAAATGCTTGCTCCTTTTTTTCAAGTAGTCAGAAGTCAGAAGTCAGAATGCTGCGCCCTGAAATGTGCCCAAGGAACTTGTTGCAGGGGGCACGAGCAACTAACCACGGACTGCAAACTTCACAATACCGAACTTATTCAAACTCTTCTACCCGCAGCGATGTCGACGCGTCGACATTCGTTTGGTAGCGCGGTTTGGGTAGAGAAGGTAGGGCCGCCCCTCGGGGCGGCCAGGCCGGGGCAAGCCCCGGCCCTACGTCGCATATTAGGAGACTACCCACTCACTTTGTTTCCGCCTCCGCCGCGATCTCGGCGAATCGAGCGATCCCGGAAAACATCCGGTCGAACTTCCCGAGCAGCCGCAGGCGATTCTCACGAACTGCTCGGTCCTCTGCCATTACGAGCACCTTATCAAAAAAGGTATCGACGGATGGCCGGAGCGTCGAGATTGCTTCCAGCGCCAACTGATAATTGCCGACTCGAGCCAGGGCCTGTGTGTCACGGTCGAGTGCGAGATAGGCGCGGTAGAGCTCGCGCTCGGCATCTTCCGCGAGAAGGCTCTCGTCAACCTCGCCCGGCGACCAATCGCTGAGGCTCGCCGACTTCTCCAAAATGTTCTTGATCCGCTTCGCTGCCACGCACAAGGCTTCCAGGTTCTCGCTGCCGCGCAAATTGTGGAGTGCCTGCGCCCGCAGGAATGCCTCGTAAGGCACATCCGACCCCGACGCCAGCACGGCCCGCACGGTGTCGTAGCGGAACGAACACTCAGCCTCGAGATAGTACCGCAACCTATCCGCCAAAAACTCCAAAACCTGTCGAGACACCTCTTCGGAGGGTCTACGCCAGTTAATCTCCAAAGTCTCCAAAGCTTGGCCAATTATTAAGGACAAAGAGATGGAAAGTTTAAACTCAAGTATTACTTTAATTATTCCATTGCCCTGCCTGCGCAGCGCAAATGGATCACTTGAGCCGGTGGGCTCAAGGCCTGCTGCTAACCCCCCCACCACGCTATCCAGTTTATCCGCCAGCGAAACAATAGCTCCAACGAGCGTCGCTGGGCATCGGTCGTCCGCTCCCTGCGGAAGGTAGTGATCATAGATGGCCTCGGCAATCTCCGGCGGCTCCCCCTGCGCTGCGGCGTAGAGTCCGCCTACGATGCCCTGCAACTCCGGGAACTCCTGAACCATTTCGGTAGTGAGGTCGCACTTGCACAGACCAATCGCATCTTGGATGGCGATAGTATAACGAGCGAGGTTGGGGTTATTCGTTTCGAGGACGGAGCGGAGACTTTCACCGATCCTCCGCATCCGCTTCACCTTGTCGGCGTAGCTGCCCAAGCGGACCTGATAGGTCACTCTTTCGAGAATGGCCTCACGGTCTCGAAGTCTGATGCGCTGGTCAGCGTTCCAGAAGAACTCGGCGTCCGTCAGGCGCGCCCGTAGCACCCGCTCGTGCCCTTGGCGGATTAAACCCCTATCGTCCGAATCCATATTGAGAACGGCGACAAAATGCGGAGCCAGTTGAGCGTGCCCGCCAGGCCGAGCGCCGCTCGGCCCTACCTCCACGGCCAAGCATTTTTGGTGGTCACGCATGACGGTGACGAGGATTTCGCGCGGCAGATGCAGGAAACGCCCGTCGAAGCTGCCCAGAATAGGCCGCGGGCACTCGGTTGAGTTGACGATCCAATCCACCAACCACTCGTCCTCTACCAGCTTGAGCGAGGCGTTTTCAACCAAGGCCTGAGCTTCTTGGATGACGCGCTCTAGCCTGCGTGCAGGATCAATTTCTACGTGCTCTCGCGCCAATTTCTTCGTGTAGTCCTTGAGGCCTGTCACACGCTGCGGCTGGCGGCCCCTGGTCCGATGCCCGAAGGTGAAATCCCCGGTCTTCACGCCCAGGATTTCGAAGTCGACCGTCTCAGCCTGCTTCCCTTCGCCCAGGATTGCCAGCACCCAGCGGATAGGCCGCACGAAGCGCGGGCCGGACTTCTCCATCCAGTACATGCTCTTGGGAAAGCTCAACCCGAGGATGGCTGCGGGCAAAATTTCCGGCAAGATCTCCTGGGCAGAACGTCCCTGGGTGGTTTTCCGCAGGATCAGATATTCCCCTTTTGGCGTGGTCGTGCGAGTCAAATCCTCCAGGCGGGCGGAGTTCTTCTGCGCGAAGCTCTCAGCTGCTCGGGTATAATTCCCTTCCGCGTCCACAGCCACCTTGACGGGCGGTCCGAGGATCTCCTCAACCTTGTCCGGCTGCCGGCCTGACACGGCGGGGACGTGGACGACGAGGCGCCGCGGCGTGGAATATGTCCGTAGGGGCGGTTCGCGACCTGTCCCGATCTGATCGGGAACCGCAGATGCCTCGGGCAGCAACCGGGCCTCGCGTAGCGCCGCCTGAACGCGCTCGCCCAGGCCTTTCTCGGCATCGTGCAGGAAGCGCGCAGGGATTTCCTCGCAGCCCACTTCGAGCAGCAAGGGCACGGCAATTTTCGATTGCCGATTGTCGATTGAAGATTGCTCCTCTAGAACCGCCGAGCTTCCAGTTTCGAGTTTCGAGTTCCGAGTTCCGGCTGTCATGCCGCCACCCCGGCTTGCCGGTCGAGGTAAATGGCGGCGACTTCGCAGGCCAGCTTGCGCACGCGCGCGATCAGCGCCACGCGCTCCGTCACGCTAATGGCGCCGCGCGCATCGAGGATGTTGAAGAGGTGCGAGCACTTCAACGCGAGGTCATAGACCTTGCGCAGGGGGAAGCGTTCGCCAGCCTCGAAATTCGAACTTCGAAACTCGAAACTCGGCCCGACTTTCGAATTTTGGTTTTCGAATCTCGAGTCTTTATGTTCACCCACAATTAAAGTGTTACTTGAAGAAGTGTCCTCTGGCTGCTGTGATGTAATGGGATGCATTTCTAAACTCGGCGAGATTTTCGAGTTTCGAGTTTCGACTTTCAATTTTCGATATCCGCCCAGCAGGCGCGAGGCTTCGCCTTCGTAGAGGTCCAGGAGCTTGCGACAGGTATCCGGGTCGGCGGCCTCGAAGTCGTAAACAGACAACTCCAGTTCCTCCGCGCGCCGCATGTCGCCATAGGTCACCGTTTCGTTCCAATGCACCTGGTAAACGTCCTCGACATTCTGGAGGAAAGCAGCGATGCGCTCCAGTCCGTAAGTCAACTCGACGCTGATGGGCTCAAGGTCTACGCCGCCGGATTGCTGGAAGTAGGTGAACTGGGTGATCTCCAGGCCATCCAACATGACCTGCCAGCCGATTCCCCAGGCGCCCAGGGTGGGCGCTTCCCAGTTGTCTTCCTCAAAGCGAATGTCGTGATGCCGGATGTCGATTCCTATCGCCGCCAAGCTATCGAGATACATGTCCTGGATGTTTGCGGGCGGCGGCTTCAGGATGACCTGCATCTGCGTATGCTTGAGCAGGCGGTTGGGATTTTCGCCATAGCGGCCATCGGCGGGGCGCCGCGCGGGCTGCACGTAAGCCACGCGCCAGGGCTGTGGCCCCAGCACGCGGAAGAAAGTCTCGGGACACATCGTGCCCGCACCCACCTCCAGGTCGTAAGGCAATGCCACAACACAACCCTGCCCCGCCCAGAACTCACTGAGGCGGACGAGCATGTCCTGGAAGGTAAGTGGAGACGCTTTTTGCTTTATGGACTTCCTCCGGTTTTGTGCCATAAATCGTGAAACTATCAGCCATCAGCTATCGGCTTTCAGTTGTCAGTCATCAGTTTTCAGTTATCAGTGCTTGCGCTCTCGCTGAAAGCTGCCGGCTGGCTCCTGTCCTCTGGCGTATTCCTTGCGTTGGTGGATCAGGGTCCGTACCCGGCCCATTCTGACTCCCGTCTCCTGCCGTTTGCCGTCTCACCTCACCGGACACCTGGCACCTGACACCTGCTCTACACCGCCTCCTCCATCATCGCACGCGTCACCAGTTTTCGTTCCGCGTGGGTTTCGATCAACTCCTCGAGGAATCTGCGGGCCTCGCGGCAGCCCGACGGCGCCTTTTCCTCGCCGATCCACCGCTCCAGCGGCCTCTGGCAACCGGCGCGCATGGCGGCAATCACTTGGGAGGATATTCCTTGGCCGATCATGGCCGTTCGGCACGTCTCACAGTTCAAGCCCTCGCATCCAGACCCGTAATACCCGCCTTCGTCGCCAAGCGCCCGGCCGCAATTCTGGCAATGCTCGAAATCCGGCAGAAAGCCTGCCAAGCGCAGCAGCCAGTAGTCGAAGTAGAGAAGCGGCCGGCTCACCTCCCCCGAGTGCTTCAAGCTGCGAAGCACCGCCAGGAAAAGCCGAAACAGGCGCTCGTTCACTTCCCTTTCCGGGATCATGCGTTCGGCGACTTCCGCGACGTATTGGGCTGCCAATTGAATGCGATAGTCTGTCTGCATATCGAAGAAGGATTCAATCAGCTCAGCGGAATTCATGCGCAGCAGGTCGCGGTGTTCACGCTCGAAGATGAACACCCGAACGTGGCTCAGGGGCTCGAGCGCGGCCCCATAACGGCTCTTGGTCCGGCGGGCTCCCGTAGCCACCGCCCGCACGCGCCCCATTTGACGTGTGAAAAGCGAAGCGATCTTATCAGCTTCCGCTAACCGGTAGGTCCTAAGAACAATAGCTTCGGTCTCACGAAGAGGCATTTTATGTCGACGCGCCGACAATCTCATTGAAATTAGCATATCCGCGCGCGTGCGGGAAGCGAAAAGTGCGGGGAGCACCGCCTGAAACGCGCCAGAAACCGTAAGCCGGAAACTGGAAAATCGAAAATGGAAACCTGCAGCGCTATTTTCCAATCTCCAATTTCCAGTTTCTAGTTTCCAAGTTCATGTTTCACTCAATACCCCACAAATCGTTGACAGGACTTGGTCTTTCCCCTGGCTTCTGAACCCCGCGGGCGTGGCGGCCGGGCCTGTATTTTGTGGAAAAGTCCGCGCGTTTTGTGGAAAATATATTATGTTAACTATGGGGGCGGGCGTAAGAATATTATCAGACGCACCTGTGCAAAAACGCCCTCCCGCTGCCCCACCACGAAGGAAGGGGCGCAAGGTTGTCCGCGGTCCCCCGGCGGTGGGTCAGTTGTCACGCAGGGCCCTCTGTTGCTAGATCATTTGTTGCCAGCGAGGCCATGGCCCTATCTACACTCGGGTGACCTGCCCGATTTCGAAAATCGAAACTCGAAGCTCGGTTGTTGCGGAGGAGCAATCGACAATCGGGAGTGGGGAATTACCGTGCCCTTGCTGCCCGAAGGAAGACTTGCTTGCGGAAGAACAAGGTAAATGTCGTCGGCCTCGAATTGAACGCCACCGAAACGGTTCTGGTTGTTTATCACTTCCCTGCCCCGGGAGGAAGCGGACGGGTGCACTCTTGGGCTCTACAGGATTGTGGTCCCGCGCTCCGGCCCTGCGGCTTTTCGAGCGGCGCGGATTCTTGCCGCGCCGCAAATACGATAGTGCGAGTTCCCATGGGCCGCGCCCCCAAAACCACGGCGCGGTGGAAAAGGCGTCCGTCGGCTGACGGACTGCGCGGGAGGCAAGGCAAGAAAAGAAGAGAGGCCCGCAATTTCGGCGCGGTGTCACGGTCCCCACCATGGCACCGGCTCCCGGGCTTTCGGTGCCCTACGCGGCGGAGATTCGCGCGGGTCGGCAAATGCCGCATCCACGGCATTGACAAACGCTTGCGTGGCTGGTTGATGATTCGCAGAGGCTCTCTTTTCACGAAAGAGCCGTGATGAGCTCTCCACTTCATGAATCTGCGGAAATTGAGCCAGCAACTTTTGGGTTATGAGCGCAGGCTAGTTGAGGTACCCCATTGATTTTGCGGCACGCTTGGCAACGCAAGACTGCCGAAAAACACGGCCAGAACGCTCAAGTGGTAGTTAAATGGTACCTGCTGTCAGCCTCTCAGTCTAGACTAGCGCACATAACACGGCCGCGCCCAGGTTTCTGTTACCTTGTCCTCGACTCAGAATGCGAATTCAGCGACGAGCCTTCTCAGGTCGTCTGGCTGGGCTTGAACGTCCGCCGAACCATACCGTAAGTAGATGACACCGCCAATCATGTACACTGGAGCCTCTCCTCGCGCAACAGTGATTTTTGCGATTGCAAGACCTCGCACGTCCTCAAAGGCGATCTGAATGGGCGGTGTCGGTTTTATGCGGGTTCGCACTAGCTGCCGGATTCTCCTTTCCAAACGATCCCTCTGCTGGAAGTCGAGTTCCAGTCCTTTAACGTGACCTGCGTCGTCAACCCCAATGAGGACCGCACCGTCGTTGGTATTCGCAAACGCCGCTATTGACCTCATCAGGTCATCGTCCACTGTGCCACTCTTTATGGTGTCGTCTGGAAAGCCTCGTTTGAACTCGACGCTTTGCCCCTCGCCACTTTGGAGCGCGTCCTCAAGGGCGGGCACTCGTGTTCCCGCCAGAGCAAAGTAGTTCCGTAAGAACCGTCGGCTAATGGTGCGTGTGAGAACACTCATGCATAAAAAGCCAACTCCGCACAAACCCGCAAGCCACCAAACACTTCCGATTGGGACCAACGAAGTCGCTAGCAGTCGCCCCTGAATGTCTGTTTCGACGATGTAGAGTTCGCCTTCGTAGATATAAGGGCGATAACCAGCGGTTGGTAGATTGGTATCGTTAGGCAAGAATACGGGGACCCAGGGTCCCCAGAGTTCAACGTGCTTCGTGGTCGCGTCTACGATCACTAACCCGTCAGCTGTAAGCCCTAGTCTTGACCCCCGGGTGAATCCCTTTTTGATCGACGCGCTCTGGGCGACTTCATCAGCTTCCTGTTTTAGTTTAGCGTCGAGTCCGGCTATAAGTGACTCCGGGATTTCTAGCATCTTCCAAGGAGCCTTAAGTACGCAGCCTATCATTATCTCGGCTACCCTACCGCCCATATTTGCTGGCCGTGAGTATAGACGCCAGACTTCGCCCTCCGGTGTAATGTAAGAAGTGGGCTGGTGAAATTTCTTGACAAACGCAGTATCAAGAAAATCCAGTACTCCCAAATGGGCTACGCCTTCTCCCGTCGGTGTCGGGTTGTCAATTAGGTACATTGTCTGCGTGTCAATCACGTAGTCGGGTTCTTCTGCCTGCCAGTCTCTCGTGAATTGACTTGTATCGCACGTTTCGCCTGAACAACTGATTTCAGACAAGGCCCGCAAGTTGTCCCGTTTCCACCGTTGGACCTCGGGATAGGATGCCGCGAATTGTAGAAGTCCCGTCACAATAGCCGCCGCCGCTCCAATCGCAAGGGAGAGGCGCAGAATTTTGCGGTCCACGTGTCGTCGGACAGCCAATGGTTTGGCAGCACGCCTGGGAACTGCATCGAGCGTTGGCATAGTGACCACCTCGGGTTGCCGAACGAATGTCCACGCGACGCGGCAGTTTGAGTCAACAAGTCCGTGCTACCAACCCGCTGCATTCGCGTCATTGAACCGAATTAGAACGCTGTGTAATGCAGGAGTCAAGCGTAACGTCCATGAACAGTTTTAGGGTCGGTTGAACCGCCATCTACTTTTGTAGTGCCGGACCCGGGGCGTGGCGCGTGGAAGAATTGATTGGCGCAAACGTGGCCGGTCCACCAACGGACGCGGCATGGGCGCAGCCCACACCGCTCGACAAAAAAAAACAACGGCCTGGGTAGGGGGTGAAAGTGTGTTGGTCGCATTGTTGCTCTGACCCTTTGACGGTATCCCTGTCGCTAGAATGGGCTCAGGGATTAAAGCGGCGCTAAAACCATCGAGCAGCGGGGCATTGGTTTTACGCTACGAGGTTCTGGGCATTACTTGGGCTTGCGCATCACTGAAGATGGGACTAACATTTTACCGCTAGAACTCTCCAGCGCGAAAGGCTGAACACATGTCCAATCCCGATTGGTCCGAGCAATGTCCCATTGTCCCGGCAGTGTGTGAGGAACGAGAATTCTTGGAGATCGCAGAGGACTTCGCTGATCCCTGTGAAATCTTTCGAGAAGCCATCAGCAATGGTTTCGATGCCGGAGCGACCGGAATGGAGATATCCCTGTTCACGATCCGAAAGGGTTCGCGGGATATACTTCGAATCGAGATAGCAGACAACGGAAAGGGCATGAATACCGAGGAACTGCAAGCCTTTTTTGACCTCGGCAATTCCACAACCCGTGAAAATCCAGCGACCATTGGTGAAAAAGGACATGGTACAAAAATTTACTACAAAAGTTCACGAATCGAGGTAGTCACCAATCGGGATGGAATTCAGTTGAGGGCCGAGGTCACAGACGCTTATGACTCTTTAGCGGGAAATCAAAAGCCGAAGATAAAGGTGGCGTCGAGGCCAGCAACGGAGGTCGGCACTCACATTACCATTGACGATTACAACCACAGTATCAGGGACAAGTTTACTCATGCGCAGATTAAGGACTACATCCTTTGGTTCACAAAGTTCGGCAGCGTAGAACGAGAGTTCGGGCACAACACGAACGAGAACGTAATAATAAAGTTGAAAGGAATAGATTCAGACAAGGCAGAACAGTTGCGGTTCGGACACACCTTTCCCAAGCCTTCGGCATCACTTGACAAGCTGCTGGATATCTACAAAGCTGCCGCGCCCGAGCACTTCGTCCGAAAGTGGCAGACCAGTGGCAGACTGCGTAACTTTCCCGATATATCGTATGAAGCAGTTTTCTACCTCGAAGGCGATAGCGCCAAGCGCGAATATAACCAGATGATTACGGGGACCGGTCGGAAAAAGCAACCTGGGATGTACCAAGTGCAGGAGCGATATGGTCTATATGCGTGCAAGGACTACATACCTATCGAACGGAAAAATGAATGGATCGTGGTCAAGGGTAGTGAATTTACTCGGTTTCACGCCTTCGTTAACTGCCAGCACTTCAGGCTTACTGCCAATCGTGGAACGATTATGAACACCCCCCCTGCGATTCTTGATGACGTGAGGAGCGCAGTAACCGATTTCTTTCGAAATAGAATCCTCGGCAGTCCAGAGTACTCTGACATTGAGTGGCTGGAAAGTCAGGCTGCTTCGTATATAAACCAGGAAAAAGACGAGAGAGACTTTGAAAAAAGATTGAAGAGGCTTTCCACAAGGAAGGTTGCTCGGTACAAGGGGGTCGAACTTGTAGAACCTGAGAACGAGATTGGAGTTGTAGCCTTGGTGATCGCAATCGCGGCGGTAGACAGTAATGCGTTCCCGTTCAGGATACTGGATTACGTTACATACAGGGGCTACGATGCGCTTGCAACTCTCAGCAGAGATGATCTTCCGCTGGAAAGGCTGTCGAAGGCATACGTTGAGTTCAAATTCATCCTGAGGAAGCAGTTTGACCACCTGTTTAAGCACCTTGCGGCTATTGTATGTTGGCAACTTGACGCCTGCCAGGGGGACGCAATGGTGGACATTGGGGGGAATCAGCGGACGCTCAAAATTGTGCCAGCGGACAAGGATGATAAACGAACCCGATATTATCTCGAATACGAGCGGTCAGCCCAGCGTCTAGAGATTTTCGTCCTCAAAGAGTACCTAAAGGAGTTGCTCGCAATTGATTTCAAGCATCGAGGAGCGGAACCGGTGGGCTGAAACCGGTCAGCCCCAACGCATACAAGACGCTTCCACCCGCACACACCAACGCGCCCTCGCGCACAATTCGCCACGACAACCATGCCCAGCCTAGCCCCGCGCCGATTGCACCAAAATTGTGCGCAAGGGGGGTGCACTTTCAGGTCGTCCTTTCTCCTATCCCGTGAATGCGCAATTAAGGCGGGAATGCGCGCTGCTTGAATTCCTTGTCGGGGCGCAAAGAATTCGTGCGTCATGTAGGGGCGAGCGGCGCTCGCCCGAGGGCCGAACGCCGTTCGCCCCTACAATGCGTGTTTGGCTGCAGCGTTGGGCTGGCCTGTGCCATCTCTTCCAGCGCACCTGATCCCGCGCTTTCGCTCTTGACACCGCGCTGCAAAAATAGTAGCCTATTTTAGTTGACCTATGGACAGCGCCGGCCGAGAGCGCGGGAAGGAGATTCGAAAGCGGCCCCCGCAGGGCGCGGGAAATGGCAAGGAAACGCAAAAAAGATACTAAATAGAGGGAACGAACCTAAGGATTTGTTGAAAACGCAGGACTTAGCGTTTTTCGAACCGAAAAACGAACCCAAAACGAACTCGGTTTTGAGCGCAAAAAGTGCGGATCGAAGCGAAAAAACAGGTTGTAAGTGCGAGGTTTCAGGTGACCGGTGGTGGGGGCTAGGGGCTTGAGCAAGACTGAAGTATCAAGTGCGAAGGGTGAATTACGGACAGACGAAGTCACCACCGGCGAGGGGTGCGCGACGTAGGAGGTGAAGGCTTTGGCCCCTCCTGCCGACGGGAGCGAGAAGCTTGTAGCGCGGGCGTCTCGCCCGCTGTGGCGGGAGCGTCCCGCTCCCGCGCCCAGGAGGCCCTAACCAGTCTTTTGGAAAAGGAATCGATCGAGACCGAAGCCGAGGCGCTAGAGGTCGCGGGCACGATGCCCGCGCTACGGGCGGCGACACCGCCTCATTGACGACCCATCCGGGAAGGTATAGCTTTGAGCTTGGGTTGGCGGACCACGAGTGGTAAGTCCGAATTGGAGGTTGCCTATGGATCACATTTCCAGCAGAAGACAATTCTTGAACCTCTTGGTGGGGGCTCCCCTGGCCCCCTATGCGCTGCGCGCCCTCGGGCCCCAGAGCGCGCCTCCATCCAGCGCTTCGGAGCCGCGAGTGTTCCTGGCGCCGTTCAACTACCAGGGAGTGCGTCTCGGGGATGGCATGTTAAAGAAACAATACGATGCCGCGCGAGACTACTTCTACAATCTCCCGGACGATGACATCCTGAAAGGCTTCCGCAAGAGAGTCGGCGCGCCGGCCCCGGGGAACGACATGGGCGCCTGGGGCTCGGAAGACACCGGGTTGGTTTTTGGCCAATGGCTGAGCGGCATGGCGCGAATGTACAAAGCCACCGGCGACACGGCAATGCGCGTCAAGGCCGTGCGTCTGATGCGCGAGTGGGCGAAGACGATCGAGCCGGACGGCACGCCTTACTCTCCGACCTTGGCGCAGGAGCTGAGATTCTCTCACTACGCCTGGGACAAGCTGGTATGTGGCTTGGTGGATCTTTATGAGTACGGCGGCGAGAAGGATTCACTCCCGGTGCTGGAGAGAATCACCGATTGGGCCACGCGGAATCTCGACCGCACTCGCCAGGCGGCCACCGCGGACGACTTTCAGGGGATCTCTACGGAGTGGTACACGCTATCCGAGAATCTTTATCGCGCCTACCGCTCGACGGGAAACAGCACTTACAAAACCTTCGGTGACTTGTGGCGCTACGACCACTACTGGGGTATGTTCAATGGAGAGGTCCCACTTGACCCAACCCACTTCCATGCTTACAGCCACGTCAACAATCTGAGTAGCGCGGCCATGACTTACGCGCTGACCGGCGAGCCCAAGTACTTGAAGACGATCGTCAGCGCTTACGATCACTTTCAAGAGGTGCAGTGTTACGCCACCGGGGGCTATGGCCCGGCGGAAAGGCTGGTAGCGCCGGACGGTGAACTGGGCAGGTCACTCGAACGCGAGGCGAACACGTTTGAGACCCCCTGTGGGGCGTGGGCGGTTTTCAAGCTGGGGCGCTACTTGATCGAGTTCACCTGCGAAGCCCGGTATGGAGACTGGATGGAGAAGCTGCTCTACAACGGGATCGGCGCGGCACTGCCGATGGCCTCCGGAGGGAAGACCTTCTACTATTCGGATTACCTGCTCGGCTCCGACACGCCTATCGCTTCAGCGCGCAAAGACTACTACTGGGACCCCTACCCTTGCTGTTCCGGCACGTACATTCAGGCGGTGGCGGACTATCACAACATCATCTATTTCCAAGGCGAGCGCAGTTTGTGCGTCAACTTGTTTGTGCCCTCCACGGCGACCTGGAACCTCGACGGACACGAGATCCAGATCGAACAGGAGACGGCCTACCCGGAATCGGATACCGTCACGCTGACCGTCCGCCCACAAAGGAGCGTCTCGTTTGAGCTTGGATTCAGAGTGCCCGGATGGTCGCAAGGTGCGACGGTGAGTGTAAACGGCAACAAGCTCGACCTCCCGGCCAAGCCCGGCTCGTGGGCCACCATCGAGCGGGCGTGGAATGCCGGCGATCGCGTGGCGATTCAAATACCGATGCGACTCCGCTTGGTGCCGATTGACAAACAGCATCCGCAACGAGTTGCCTTGATGTACGGGCCCGTGGTCTTGGTCCAGGATGGACGCTATACCCAGCGACTAACCAGCGTGCCCGGCGGGGGAGATCTCGGGATTACCCGCGTTGGGGAGCGGCTGCATTTCCGGGTAGCAGCCCAGCCGAAGAGCATCTTCAGGCCCGAGTGGGGAGCGTTCGTGCCCTTTTACGAGATGGGGCGAGGATTCCCTTATCGCATGTACTTCGATCTTGTCTAGTCCTTGTGGGGGGTACTCGTAACGTCTGGAGGCGGAGACCTCTTAAGGACACCCGCCTTTTCCATGCGCTGCATAACCTCGGTGACCTTTGCAGCGAAGCGGCCTTGGGGCTCAGCGTGGAGATAGGCCTGCAGCTCCACATAAGCGTGAGCATAGGCCCCCTGCTGCGTGTAGACGTCGGCCAGTCGGACGTGAATCTCCGCCGGGACCTCGGAGCTGATGGACTCCGCCCGGAGATACTCCTGCGCGGATTGCGGGTATTGCCCCAGCCCGTATTCGGCGGCAGCAAGTTGGTAACTGAGCTGCCAGGAGCCCGGAAAAGATCCGATGATCTTTCTCAGGTCCGCTGCGCATTCGGCGAACCTTCTCTGATAATTAAGGAAAATACCGAGTTGGACGTGTGCCTCGAGGAAGCCCGAATCGCACTCGACGGCTTTCCGGAAGGCGCTTTCGGCGGCCGCGGATTCACTCAGGAGTTCGAGCGTCATGCCCAGACTCGTTTGGGCGCGCGCATAGCAAGGGTACTCCGCCACGGCATTCTCCAGATGTCGACGAGCTTCCGGCAAGCTTTCTTTCTTAAACGCCCGCTGGCCCTTTTCGTACTCATTCTGTGCTTTCTTGGGGGCGCTCAGGTCGGTTATCGACACCTTCCCACCGCTGGCGCGGTCCTCTTGGTCCGCCCAGTCCGACCTCTGCGCTGCGGTTGGGGCAAAGTATCCACGGCGCGCCTGGACTCTTAGGTCGGAGGCCTTGGCGTCGCCCACCAGTTGCACCGTCAGATGGTGGTACTTGCCGTTCGGCTGTAGATCGCGTGGTGAAAACACTATGGTGTAGGAAAACTCCGCTAGGCCGCCGGTGGTCCGGAACCCGGCGTCGAAATCGTTGTTGTTGTGAAAGAAGACTCCTCCCGTGCCGTCGACAACCTCCGCCAACACATCGGCATCCTCCTGAGCTTCTGCCAGTTGCATTTGCACCGTGCGCGGCAACAATCCGTGAGGAAGCGAAGGTTCCGGCTGGCTGGCATCCCCGCCCGGGACAGTAGCGTACAATCCGCGCGCGTCCAAACCATTCACTACCACCCCGGCGCGAACGGCGCGATCAATGATCTCGGAAATCATCAGGAGTTGTGTCTTGGAAATAAAGCCGCGAGAGACGAAAACCACCGTGCGCTGGCCGGGAAGGACGGAAAGCTGCTGTACCAACTTTTCCAGCCCGAGCAGAGAGTAAAGCACCTGGGCCTGGGCTTGCTCCCAGCGCCGCGCCGCCGCAATCTGCGCCATCTGGGAGGGATCCTTGCAGTTCTTGGGTTCGCCGCCGCATTGGCAATTGATCACCTTCCATGTCGCGACAGCCAGCGCGTCTGAATCTTTGCGCTCGTCAATCATATAGGCTTCATAGTCTGACAGGTCGGGGCATTCCCCGCCCGCTTTGGCGAAAACACCGACGGTACGAAGATGCGAAAGCGCCTCCTGAAGTTCGTCGCGGTCGGCAGTGAAGTCCAGGTTGCGCTGCCCCGAGGAAGTGTAGATCGCCACACGGTCGGACGGCCGCAAGGAGGTTTGAAGATACTTCATCGCCGCATCGCGCGAGCGGGCTATCTCGTCGAACTTCATGACCAAGTCATCGAAATAGAGCACCACGAAGCGGTGCGCGACCTCCGGGCTAGCTGACGGCTTGGTCTCCCCTCCGGCCTTCGCCGCGCCAGGAATGGGAACCGCCGCGCCCTCGGCGGAAAAATGCGTAATCACCTGGGGCTGGCCGTCGTCGAGGATGCGGAAGTCGTCCCTGGTGAGATTCCGCACCGGCTTCCCTTGCGCGTCGCGGACAACCACGCGCACCGGAACTTCGTTTCGTTCCACTTTAAGCGTGAGGGGTGTGGTTGTGCTCGGCGTTTCCGACTGGGCAGGTTCCTGTCCGCCGGTTTCGAAAGCACAAGTACCTGCCAACAACGCGGTCAGCAAAACAATCTTCAGAACGCGGGGACTACTCACAGCCAGAGTATGAGCGCGCCATTCATCCAGGTCAAGTCGTCGGAGGGATAGGAGCCGGAATTTCCACTATGGACTCCGGCCCGACCGACAACGTACGCCTCAGCACCCCTTAATGCAATCGCCAGCCGGCGATGTTCCCTAATAGGGCTTGACACAAACACGAGCCCAGGGGCTGGAAAGAAGGCAACTGGGTGTATACTGTGGCAGCACCGGAAAGCCAAAATGCAAATTCCGGCCAACGAAGTTAGTGGCTTATTTTGATTGGCCGAAGGGGCGTGCTTTCACAAGCCCTGAACTTCAATCCAAATCCCATGCGCGGGCGGGACTTTACCGCGCACGTGAAAGGAGCAATCGAACCCTATGAAAAAATATGTGGCTGAATTCATCGGAACGTTCACCCTGGTTCTCTTTGGATGCGGAACCGCCGTTGTATCAGGCCAGGCCGTGGGCCACCTGGGAATCGCATTTGCCTTCGGGTTCGCCCTGTTGGCGATGTGCTATGGCATCGGTCCCGTATCCGGGTGTCACGTCAACCCCGCAGTCAGTCTGGGGGTGTTCGCTGCCGGACGCATGAGCGCCAAGGATCTTGGCGGCTACATTGTTGCGCAGTTGCTCGGCGGAATTGTCGCAGCCGGCGTGCTCGCGGTGATCGCCAAGGGCCTCCTGGCTGGATATAACGTTCATGCCAGTGGTCTGGGGCAGAACGGGTGGGGTGAAGGTTATCAGGCAGGATACGCGCTCTCCTCCGCGGTCGTCTTCGAGTTTGTGGCGACTCTGATCTTCGTGATCGTCATCTTGGGGTCGACTCAGGCGGGAGCTCCCACTCAGATAGCGGGCTTGGCGATTGGCATCACGCTCGTGGTGATCCACATCTTCGGCATCAACATCACTGGGGTATCCGTCAACCCGGCTCGCAGTCTAGGGCCGGCGATTTGGCTTGGGGGGAAAGCAATTTCCCAGGTCTGGATGTTTCTGCTTGTCCCCAGCATAGCCGGAATCGTCTCGGGGGCGATCTATCGCTCCAAGGTTTTGACGATCTGAGCCGGTCGCATAACATCTCCCCTTCCTTGTTCGAAGGAGGATGGATTTGCGCAAAAACTCGGTAGATGTTGTCGGGCTGGGATTGAACGCCACCGACACGGTTCTAATTGTACGCGACTTCCCTGCCCTGGGAGGAAAGGAGCGGGTGCTTTCCTCGTCCATGCACGCGGGCGGACAGGTGGCCACCGCGCTGGTCACCTGCCAGCGGCTGGGGCTCCGCACGCGCTACATCGGCAAGGTCGGGGATGACGAGGGCGGCAAGATTCAGCTTGCAAGCTTGAAACGTGAGGGCGTAGACGTCCGATACACGCGCGTGGTTCCGGACACGCCCAATCAATTCGGCCATATCTTGGTGGATCAGGCGACGGGCGAGCGAACGGTTTTCTGGGACCGTGATGCGCGCTTGACCGTTACCCCGCAAGAGTTGACCAAGGCCGCCATCACCTCCGCCCGCCTTTTGCACTTGGACGGCTGCGACGTCGAGGCTTGCCTGAAGGCCGCACGCTGGGCAAGGCGGGCGCGCGTCCCCGTGGTCGCCGACCTTGATACGGCTTACAAGAAGGTCGAAAGACTCTTCCCTTACATCGATTACTTGATTGCTTCGACCAAGTTTCTTCCCACGGTGACCGGCAAGGCTGATCCCTTCAGAGTGCTCGAGTACATGGCTACCGAGTACAAGATGAAGGCTCCCGGCATGACGCTGGGCCGGGACGGGGCGCTGGTTTACCAGGGAGAGCGGTTCCACTATTCACCGGGATTTGTCGTCGAAACCGTGGATACCACGGGCGCAGGGGACGTCTTCCATGGCGGTTTCATTTACGGGCTGCTGGCGGGATGGGAAATCGGGAGGATTCTGGACTTTGCCAACGCCATGGCTGCACTCAACTGCACGGCGCTGGGCGCACGAGGGGGGATCAAGACTCAAGCGGAGGCGGAAAACCTCATGGCCAGCGGCGCTCGCCACGTGAACCAGGCGTACCATTTTGGATTTTAGATTTTGGATTGAGCCTGCCTACTGCTTACTGCCTACTGCTGACTGCTTACTGCCTACTGTTTCTCCCCAGCCCCTAGTCCCCAGCGCCTAATCCCTGCTCTTGGGGCTATGCCATGGGCTTTTCGGGGCGCATGAGGGGGAACAGGATGACGTCCCGAATGGATCGGGAATTGGTGAGCAGCATGGTGAGGCGATCAATACCGATGCCTTCCCCGCCGGTGGGGGGAAGGCCGTAACTGAGAGCGCGAATATAGTCTTCGTCAATGGCGTGTGCCGTCAGGTCACCTTTTTCGCGCAGGAGTTGTTGATACTCGAAGCGGTCGCGTTGTTCGGCGGGGTCGTTAAGTTCGCTGAAGGCGTTGGCTATTTCCATTCCGGCGATGAAAAGCTCGAACCGCTCAACGAAATTGGGATCTTCAGGTTTCTGCTTGGCCAGTGGCGAGACCTCCAGCGGGTAATCCATGATGAAGGTTGGTTGGATCAAATGGCTTTCCGCCACATGCTCAAACAGCTCTGCGAGAGCGGTACCCGGGGCCGTACCCTCAGGCAACGCCAAGGGCTCGTAACCAGGGCAGGAGTCGCCGCCAGCCCAGCGGTTGAAAGCCTCAACCCATTTGAAGATCGCCTTAGGCTCCACCAGATCTTCCTCTGAAGGCCCTTTTCCTGCTGCTTCCGGCCAAAACTTGCCCACCGCCTCTTTCATCGTCAAACGCTGAAATTCGGCGAAGGAAATATGTTGCCCGCCGTAGTCGAAATCGACCGTTCCGAGGACGGCCAGCGCAGCGTGCCGCAGCATTCTTTCCGTGAAAGCCATCAAGTCCCGGTAGTCGGCGTAAGCCTGGTAGAACTCCAGCATCGTAAACTCAGGATTGTGCTGGGTGGAAATCCCCTCGTTGCGGAAATTCCGGTTGATCTCGTAAACGCGGTCGAGGCCTCCCACCGTGAGCCGTTTCAGGTAAAGCTCCGGAGCGATGCGAAGGTAAAGGTTGAGGTCCAAAGCGTTGTGGTGGGTAATGAAGGGCCGTGCCATGGCGCCGCCTGCCAGCGGCTGCATCATGGGGGTTTCCACCTCGAGGTAGCCTTCGCCGTCAAGGAATTCCCGCAGAGCGCGAATCAGCCGGCCACGGCGTTCGAAAACCCTCCGGGATTCCTCATTCACCATGAGATCCAGGTAGCGCTGTCGGTAACGGAGCTCGAGGTCGGTGAGGCCGTGCCATTTTTCCGGCAAGGGCAAGAGTGCCTTGGCCAGGAATTGCAGGCGCTCGGCGTGAATAGTCAGTTCCCCGGTCCTGGTGCGAAAGAGGTATCCGGTGACGCCAATGATGTCGCCGATATCGAGAAGCTTAAAGAGCTCGAAGTCACGCTCTCCCACGGCTTCCCAACGCACGTAGATTTGCAGGCGCTCGCCGCCCGCCGCCAAATGCGCAAAGCCGGCCTTCCCGTGGGGGCGGATGGTCATCACTCGCCCCGGCACGCTGACCGAGATCCTCTGGGCGCTCAACTGCTCCAGCGAAGAAGAAGCATAGGCGCTCACGATCTGCGGAATGGTGTGCGTAAGGTCATAATGGCGCGGATAAAGCTCGAAACCCAACTCGGCGATGGCCTGGAGCTTTTTTCGCCTTTGCAGTATGAGATCGCGAAGTTCTGTTGTGGACACGGAAGAGACCCGCCATCAAACAGCAAAATTTCATCACGGATAAACCAAGGAATTATAGGGTTGGCGCCGAAAAGGTGTCAAGAAATTGAAGGAATTTGTTCTAATCCGCAGATTCCGCAGATGACACAGATTACTATCAGCCGTCGGGGCCTTTGTGGTCAGCGCAAATGGAGCTCCGCGTAAGGTAAATTCACAGGCTGACGAGCGCTTCTAGTTTTACTGCCTCTAAAAACGACCTACCTGGCTCACGGTGCGCCTCCACCGCCGCCCCGATGACGCCGCAGGTCCTCCGGCCGCGTCTTTCTTCGCTAATCTGCGTCATCTGCGCAATCTGCGGATTTGTTCTTGCCCGCCAGCGCCGTCAGCTCTTCTGCTAAATCTTGCGTCAACGACTGCCAATTCTCTATACTGTCGTATGCGTTGGTTGGCAGGGATTCTCATTCTCACCGGTGTGGGTTTTCTGCTGCGGCGTCTGCTTGGGGTTAATTCGGCGACTCAGCGCGCGCTGGCAGGTCTGGCGCCATTGGGACCGGAGCGCCAAGCCGTCTATGACAGTTTTGCGTCAGAAGTTGAGGCCAGGACGGCCATGCTGGGCATTTCGCTCAACGACGCGTTCGAGGAACGGGGCGCCGGCCGCCACGACATGGCCTGGCGGATGATCCGGCTTTCTGCCTCCGAGTGGGACGGCATAGCGAATATCGCCGCAGGCCTCTTGGATGCCCTGGCGGAGCACCTGCCGAACGCCCAGGTAGTGGTCGCGCCCCGCAGCATCCACGCCCATCGCTTCAAGTCGAGGCTTATGGTTGACTATGTGCGCATGCATGAACTTCTGGACCAATTGGTTTTCAGCTCCCGGCGCCGCTATCAGCTTCAACTTCGTCTGTTGCGCCGCGCCGCGGGAATCGTGACGGGAGAGTTCCGCCATACCTACCGGCAAGCCGAAAGGACGGACGACGGGTCTCCGGAAGTCTGGAACCAGATTGATCTTTACTTCCACGATTTTGACCTCGTCGCCAAAGAAGCTTTGCTGGCTTTTCGCGCTTTACTGGCCTGCCTGCCACTCTCAGTCTTGCCCCAATTCTCTCTCGAACTCAATGCGCTCCTGCGTGGCAGGGTCCGCACACGTTCGCTGCCTGTCCAGCGCTAACAGCCTGAGTTAGAAGTTCGCTTGCAAAGTCTTTCTCATGCGGGCGGTCTTTTCGCAGCCCCGTCAGGGGCGGAAGATTGTAGCCCAGGGCGCAAGCCCTGGGGGAGGGCCCTCACCCCGTCCGCCGCGGCGGACACCCCTCTCCCGCGCGGGCGGGAGGGGGAACGGGGGTGAGGGAGGGCTCGCTGACCCATGGCTTGCGCCCTGGGCTACATTCTTTCGCCCGCTCCGCGGGCTGAACTATTCAACGAACTCCTGACTCGGGAGACTAGCGGCTGGGCAAACTCCGTGCCCTTACCCCTGCGAGTTCACTTGCGGTGTCCTCGCAATGAACCTGGGCAAGCGCCCGTCGACAAGCCACCCGGAGCAGCAACGATGAAAGGGAAAAAAGGAAGGGGTGGCGGCGTCCAGCACGCCACCCCGTGCAGGTAATAGCTCACCAAGACCAGCAGCCGCCCTCAGGGACTATCCGGAGAAAATTTCGGCCATGCGGATCCATTCCTGGTCGACAAGGTGCAGTTTGGTCATCGCTTCCACCAGGGGTATGGAAGTGATCTGATTGCCCTTCAAGCAAACCATGTGGCCAAGCTTGCCTTCCTCGATCAACTCGACGGCCTTGAGTCCGTAGCGAGTTCCCAGCACGCGGTCAAAAGCTGTGGGCGAACCGCCGCGCTGGGTGTGGCCGAGCACCGTGGAGCGCGTTTCGAACCCGGTCTGCTTCTCGATGAGCTTGGCTAGGCGCTCGCCAATGCCGCCCAGCAAAACGTGACCGAACTGGTCGAGTTGCTGGTCTTTGGTTACGAGTGCGTCTTGGCCCTTGAGCTGGAACCCCTCCGAAGCCGCCACGATGGAGAACTTCTTGCCTCGGGCGTGCCGCCGTTTGATGACCTCGCAGATTTCCTCGATCGTCTTCGGCTCCTCCGGAATCAGAATGCAATCAGCTCCGCCCGCCAAGCCGGAGACTATCGCAATCCATCCGGCATGGCGCCCCATGATTTCAACCACCATCACGCGGTGATGCGATTCCGCGGTGGTGTGGAGGCGGTCTATGGCCTCAGTAGCGATCATGACAGCCGTATCGAACCCGAAAGTCTGGTCCGTGCCATCCACGTCGTTGTCAATGGTCTTGGGAACGCCGACGATTTTGACGTTGTCATTGACGAGTTGCCGGGCGACGCCCAGCGTATCCTCGCCTCCTACCGCTATGAGGTAATCAATCCCCATGGTTTTGAGGTTGGCGAGCAGAGTTTTCTTGTCCTCTTCCTTCTTCAGCGGGTTGGTGCGCGAGGTGCCGAGGATTGTGCCGCCGCGCACCAGAATCCCGGAAACGGAATCCAATGTAAGCGGCTCCGCGTCAGCCTTCAGCATTCCCCTCCAGCCGTCCTTCACACCCAAAACCTTGTATCCGAGCTGCCCAGCGCGGCGGACTACCGCCCGGATCACGGGGTTGAGTCCGGGACAATCGCCCCCTCCAGTAAGAATCCCGATGGTGCCTTTAGAATTATTCGCCATATCGAGCTTCAACTCCTTCAATGGTCAGATGAATCGGAGTCTCTGCGCCATCCTGAAGCAACCTGCGCACGAACGACGCACCGACTCCAAAGCGAGCTAGAGAATTTACCAAGAAACACCTTCACAGGCAAACGAATTGCGCCGCCGCAGGTTTTGGGTGTCAGGTGCCAGGTGTCGGGATTTCAGGTGTGTGGCGTCGGGCGTCTGGTTTCAGGTGTGAGGGGCCATGGGAAAACAGGGGTCAGGGGCTATTGTCCTGAGCCAGAAGTTAGCTGATTAGGTCATATCTCTTCGGGCGGTCGTTCCGAAGCCCCGGTAGGGGCGCAAGATAGTAGCCCAGGGCGCAAGCCGTGGGGGAATGGGACCTCACCCCGCCTTCGGCACCCCTCTCCCGCGCGGGCGGGAGAGGGGACGGGGGTGAGGGGAGGGCCGCTCGACCCCACGTCTTACGACGTGGGCTACATTCCTTCGCCCGCTACGCGGGCTGATTTAACTAACAAACTTGTGACTCGGGACGCAAGGGGCATCGGTGTTAAACTAAGTCTCCCCAGCAGGTCTCGCGCGACGTAGGCGCGCCACGGGCCCATCGCGAATAGCGTCCCCTGGGCGCTTCCGGGGCAGATTGGGTCCGACTTTGCTCATCCGAAATGCCGACTATACGGCCCAGTGGCCAACACGTTAGACAGGGTGCACAGTCGACAGGGGATTCGAGGGGGAGATGGTCTGGTAGCGCGGAGTTGTGCGCGTCGCAGCACTACTCCGCGGCTTTTAATAGGGCGAGAATTCACGTGTTTATTAATGCGAAACAACAAGAAGCCGCAGAGGAACGCAGAGGACGCGAACCTCTGCGCTATCCGCTATGCTTGCTTGTTGAGCGGAAGACGGGGGCCGATGCGGGTGCGGATCATTTATCGAAGGGGGTCTCCGTCCTGAACTGGCCGTGCCGGCCTTGAATATGCACCGTGCCCCTGCCCGCGATTTCATGTGCCCGCTGAATCGCTTCCGCTTGGGTACCATACACGGCGCTCGCCCTCTCCGCGTTTGGTTTGCTAACGGCCCAACCGTCCGGATGTTTTTTCACGAATACCTCGGCGTTTTTAGCCATCCCGGTTTCACCACCCCTTCTTAGGTTGTCTCCCTCTGCGGCGCTCGGAGCACTCTCCGGGGCCGGCCAAAGAGCTAAAGGCGCTTTTCCTTAACCAATCTCCAATATTGAAAGCCTAGCGCGGTCAATTTGCATGACTTGGAGTTTATGGCCGCGAAATACATGTGCTCCTCTCCGACGGGCACGACCAGCCCCACGCTGTTGAATTTTTGCAGATCCTTCAGTATCGCCACTTTTACCCCATCGGCCGAGGGCTCCGTAAACTCGTAAGAAGGGTCAAGCTTATGTTCGTCCTGCGGCGTGGGAAAATATTCAACCAGCTTTCTAAGCGTCGCATGCGGCACAGGAGGGGGTATAGTTCGGAGGGATGTAAACCGCGTCACATTCGTCTTGAAAATCGGCCTTTGGTCCCAAGCGCCCAGAGCTTGGTCAACGTAGGCGTATATATTGCCGGGTGTAATGTGCCCGCGCAAGTCCGCAGCCCCGCCTCGTAGCGCGTCGACAACAAGGGCGGTAAAGACGCCGCTCCCGTTTATCTCCAACGCGGACTCGGAGCCACGGCTTGCTGTCAAAACGGATAAGCCCTCTGACAATTGGGCGACGTTGCTGCCGACGATCGTTGGTGACCCGAACGCCCCAGAGTGGCAGCAATCCAGAATAATTATTTTGTCTTTCGCTTCTGAGTGATTGGCGCGGCTTAATATCTCGTCCATTGAAACGCCTTCGTCATATCTCTCGAAGTCAGTCGTAACAATAAAACCGCCGACGCTAGTGACAACGCCGTGGCCTGAAAAATACAGGAGGGCGGCATCTGGATCGCCTGAAAATAGCGCCTCGATCTCGGCCCTAAGGCTGGATCTTGTAACCGTCGCGCCCGGCGAGGTTTTGAGCTTGATATCGAAGTTAGGCGAGCCATCCCCATTTGTTTCAAGGATGTTGGCCATCGCAATAGCGTCGTTAACGCATCCTCGTAAGGGCGCGCTTGGATAATCATTGATGCCGACTACAAGAGCTTTTCTCATGGCTCATCCTCAGAGACCGTCGATGAAGGTCTCAAGGTTATCCCAACTCCAAACGTTTACTCGCTTACCCCTCAGCAGAGGCGGAAGCGCCGGGCGTTCGTCATCAATCCACATCAGCATGGTTGGGACCCCTTCCTCGTAAGCGCACTGTATTTCCCAGAGCTCCCCGTCAGCCTTGGCGGTGTTCTTCGAGATCAGTGCGATAACACCGTCGCAGCCCTTAACTCGCGTCCGACAATTTGTCTTCCATTGGGTGTCCCACGGTTCCTTGGGACCCATGTCAACAAAGTCGAATGGCGACTGTTTGAGTTTAGCCTGGCCTGCAAGAAACTGCCGAAGCGTTCTGTCCTCGACGGCAAATGCAATGAAAATGCGTTTCCGTTTGTCAGCCATTTTTTGTTCTCCGGGTATCCATTAGTGGCTCCGTAGGGTCAAGGCGCGAAGCCCGCTTATATGAGAACATAGGTACCGCGCCCCCGTCAAGCGAAATCTACAACTGGTTGTGCAGGTTTGTCACTTGGCGTCTACATATAGGGACCATCGAATTTCTCAGATTCCCATTGGCGGCCGAGCCGCAGAGCTCCGCTCTGCGCCAGACCGCGTTTGTCGTACCCGGCTATTTCAGAGCAGGGACAGGGAGTGGAATGGTGACCTCTACTGCTCGAGTTTCTCGCTCACCTTTCAAATCGCGGACAGGGTAACAGACTGGATTGTCTCGAAGTAGCGTGTCCCCACCGATGACAACCTGAGGGATGAGACAAAGGATGTCTCCCTCCGGGATAATGTGTTTCCTCTTCGTCCATTGAGCTGCAAGTTCAGGAGTCGCGTCATCCATGTCAAGAATCCAGACTTGCCTAGCTCCCTTCCCCATGAGAACCGCTGTGTTGAGCACGAATCCGCGACACCTCTTCGCGCCGCCGCCCAACAGCAGCCGGAACTCGACCAAGCTGCCGCGTCGGTAGGAGAGTTCCTTCTCGTCAATCATCACGCCTCCGTAAAACCGTCTTCGATTCCATCGAGCAGATTCAGTCCCATCTCGGTCATTAGCTCGACGAAGTGCTTTGCCTCATTGCTGCGTATTCTGATTTGTTCACCGAGTCGAGCTTGCGAGTCTCCACTCAAGCGCAGATAGTCTTCGTCAACCACGCCCCCGTTGTGGATCAGGATGTGACGCCGTTGGATCATCTTTATGACGAAAGGGAGCTCCGATTGTTCGAGAGCTCTCGCTGGGGTCTTCGCATCTCCATTCCAATGCAGGATGCTGATGTCGAACCACTGCCGCAGCGATTCGTCTGCTTGCAACGGGCTTTGAAAGTTTAACTCTTCCAATTGCTGCCGTCGTTTGCGAGTCATCGGGAAAGTGAGGAGCTTCCGCCGAAGGTGCTTCGCTAGTGTTTCAAACTCAGTGACGCTCTTGACGGTGAGGTCTTCCCACACTTGTTGGCGTAAGTCGCGGTCCCTAACTGCCTTGTCGGTCTCATCCCATCGCCTCAGCATCCGGGATGTCAGGTCGTTGAACGCGTGCCGCGCATTCGTTCGACCGCAACGCGGACAGAACCCGTATCGCCCAAGGATGTCGATCTCAACGCCACAGCCCTCAGTCTGGCACTTGAAATGAAGCTGCTGCTTCTCCTCGGAGTAGTGCCATGCAGGAGTCTGGTCCGTGACGGAACCCACGTCGAGCGAAGTGCTATGGCGGGTCAGAACGGCACGCGCGAAGGCGTCATAGGAAGCGGCGATGTAGCTCCGCTGGGCCTTCGAAATGAATGTGAGGCTCGGGGCAGTCTCTGCACAATAAGGACAAACACTCGTGCCGAAGATGTGGTTGGTTCGGAAATATTTCTCGCAGGCCGGGCAATTTCTGCCCCACATGCCCTGGTTATCAGATTGGACGTACGCGACGACGGAGGGTTGCGGATAAACTCCCGTGCCTCCGAGCCCAACTGCTGGAACTTCACTGAGAAGGCGTCGGCCGTCCATGCTGACCGCGACCATGTATAGTGCCCGGACGTTTGTCCCAGAAATCTGCGAGTCAATTCGCCCATCGGGTCGGCATAGAAACTCTATCTTGCCGCCCGCCGCCGGAATTGCGTCCTTAAACTCTGCCATGACTAATGGAAAGCGTACCTTCTATTATAACTCGCCGGCCTGAGACTTAGACGTGCCACACGGACCCCAGTTTGGTTTGGAGCTTTCTGGGGCTTTGCGCAGCTAAGGGTTCCGGCACGGCGATCACTTTGACCATAGACGGCCTACTCGTAGAGGTGTGAAGCCCGACGTGAAGCGCTTTTCCCCACACTGCCCGCCCACTCGCCATTAATCTGGCTAGCGGGCGGGCCACCCCGCCGCGAGTCTTCCCGAGAAAGCACGGACAGACCGGCGCCCGGGGCAAGACCCAAGAGTTTCCACAAACCAGCCTTGCAATTTTCTCTTGACAAACCCATCTATATTTCTAGTATAACGGAAATATGACAACTCCTGACGACGCCGAGCAAGTCATACGGTACGCAGATATGTTTGCCGCCATGGGGGCTGAGCCTCGCTTGCGCATCATGCAACTCTTGCTCACCGCGCATCCGCAGGGATTGGTGGTGGGAGATATTCAGGAGGAGTTGGGCATCCCGGCTTCCACACTCTCCCATCATCTCGACAAGCTCAAGAACGAGGAACTGGTCAAAGTGCGGCGCGAGGGAACATTCCTTTGGTACACGGCCAACACCCAGGCACTCCAGGAGCTTCTTAACTTCCTCTATGCGGAGTGTTGCACCCGCAACAAAGCTGTCAAACCCGGCGACCTGGTTTTGATCGCGCAAGCCTCAAAGGGAAGCCAGGTTCCGTCAAAAGTTTTATGAAAGGGGGATGAAGGAGGGAGAGGGGATTCGAGCTGGGGACTGGGCATTTTGGATTTTAGATTTTGGATTGGCCCTGCCGGGGCCATTCGAGCACGGCTTGCCTTAGCGCTCATGCTCCCCCAGCACCCAGCGCCTGTAACCCGGCACCCGGCCCCTGAAACCTGTCACCTGGCACCTGCACTTTGGTCTTGACAGGTGAGCTGGCCTATGGTAGCCTATGTGAGTGGCCTCATGAGAAGACTTGTCAGCGAGCGCGCGAAAGGGGTTCGAGATCGGCGCGGCGGCAGAGGAAAATTCGCAGAAAACAGAAAAAAGATACTAAATAGTGGGAACGAACCTAAGAATTTATTGAAAACACAGGCGTTAGCGTTTTTGAGGGCTAAAAACGAACTCGGTTTTGGAGGCAAACGAACTCAAACCAAAGCCAAAAAAGTGGCCAAAAACCCACTTATTGTGCGGCAACGAACCCAGGAAAGGAGAAGCAAATGAGCGCTGAGAATATCAAGGAAGTGGTGAAAGAGAAGTACGGGCAGGCGGCCTTGCGTGTCATCCAGGGCCGGAGTTCCTGTTGCGGAACGGCGCCGGCTGTGGACGGTTCTCCTGACCCCATCACCTCGAACCTTTACGATGGCAGCCAAACCAGCCAAATCCCCGAGGAAGCTCTTCTCGCTTCGTTAGGGTGCGGAAACCCAACGGCACTGGCTGAGCTTGAGCCCGGCGAAACCGTGCTCGATCTGGGATCGGGCGGGGGCATTGACGTGCTGTTGTCCGCCAGGCGGGTGGGGCCGACCGGCAAGGCCTACGGTCTGGACATGACGGACGAGATGTTGGCGCTGGCCCGCGAGAACCAGCGCAAAGCCGGAGTTGAGAACGTGGAATTTCTGAAGGGAGAAATGGAGAACATTCCACTGCCCGAGAACTCCGTCGATGTCATCATCTCGAATTGTGTCATCAACCTCTCCGCCGACAAGGACCGAGTGTTGCGGGAAGCGTTTCGCGTGCTCAAGCCGGGCGGGCGATTCGCCGTCTCCGACGTTGTGGTGCGCAGGGAAGTTCCCGCCGAGATTCGGCGCAGTGTGGAGTTGTGGGTAGGCTGCATGGCCGGGGCGCTGGAGGAGAGCGATTACCTTGCCAAACTCATGAGGGCAGGATTTGAGGTCGTCAGCATCGAACCGACCCGGATTTACCGCGTTGCGGATGCGCGCGAATCGCTTGCGAGCGCGGGGATTGACGTGGAGGCGATCGCGCCTCTAGTCGATGGCAAGTTCATGAGCGCCTTCGTGCGGGCGAAGAAACCAGGTTCATCGGCGCGCTGACGCTCGTACCGGGAATCACAACGAAGGAAGCAGCCAAGTGAGAGTCCTCATCCTTTGCACAGGGAATTCGGCTCGCAGTCAAATGGCAGAAGGGTTACTGCGCCATGAGGCGGGAAATGTCTACGAAGTTTTCAGTGCGGGCATCAACCCAACTCATGTGCGACCCGAGACTATTGCCGTGATGCGCGAGGTAGGCATCGACATTTCCGGCCACCGGTCCAAATCGGTGGACGAATTTGTAGGGCAGGATTTCGACTACGTGATCACGGTCTGCGATAACGCCAAGGAGAGTTGCCCTTTCTTCCCGGCGAAAACAAAACGTGTTCATTGGAGCATCGAAGATCCCGCCACGGCGCAAGGCTCCGAAGGAGAAATATTGACAAATTTCCGGCGCGTTCGCGACGAGCTGCGAGCGCGGCTTCAAGCCTTTGCTCAAGGCGAGGTGGAGAAGTCATGTTGAAGGCGGAGCCAGATCCGCGAATAAAGCGACCGGGATGCTCGGCGCTCACACCGCAGCCGGCGCCGCTTGCTTTCCCCGATGCGCGATGGCAACAACGATGACGCCAAAGATTGAGCCCAACACAACCGTCCACCCGATCCACAAGGTCATCTGAGGCAGGACAGCCTCGTAAAAGAACTTCCTGGCAAAAGAGGCTTGGGCGAACATGGGCGCTACGGCGTCGTAGTGTGTTCCCCAACCCCGGCCGCTATTCCCACGCATAGCGAGGAACATCACGATCAGGACCGGGATGCGCGCAGCGAAGGCATAAGCGAGCAAAGTGTTCCCCAATGAAGGCCAACCAATACCGGGAATAAACGCTGCAGCCAACGTTATCAGGAAGGCTACCAGGGTCAGAATCGAGGGGTGCGAGAAGGTTGCCCCAATCAACACGCCGCCCAGAACAAATACCACCAACCCCAAGACTGCGAATCCGGCAGCCTTACCCATGCTCGAAGGTCCGTCCCCGGCTCCGGCCAACTTCATGGCGAAATAAGGACCAAAGATGATCGGCAGCCAGGAGATACCAATGATGGCGGCTCCTCCACCGGCCGCCGCGCTGAACCACGGTTTTGGCCAGTGTTCAATTTCGCCCACCAAGCGCAGAATGGTAATTCCCAGGGTAATCAAAGCTGGAATCGTGATCAGATTCGTGATGGAAATGGACTTTCCCTCTTCCATAAGGACCTCCTTTTGTTTTCGGTTTCCGGGATAGCGTTGAGATGCTACCGCAACTCGGCGACTTTTGCACGCCTTTCCGATTGGGCTGGGGAAGAACAGTAGGCAGTGGGCAGAAGAGCAGGGACTCGGGGCTAGGTGCTGGGGGCTAGGTCGTAAGTGGGGAAAAACACTGCCTATCAGCTTGGGCGGGAGCCGCCCTCGTCCTCAGGCTTCTCTCCCAGATGCAAGATGGCCTCCGCGGCGATCCGTGCGGCATCCGGATAAGCATGCCGGAGCGCGTTGCTGCGTAATTGCTCAAGTTCTTCCTTGTGTCGAAGCAGGTGGTCGATCCGAGTTGCGAGCTCACCGGGCTGCTTTACCCAATAACCTGTATGCCAGCATTCCTCAATCAATTGGCAGAATCGCCGCTCGTTGCCGGGAGGAGCGTCGAATACCAATATCGGTAATCCGCAGTTCAGAGACTCCGCCACAATGCCGCCCCCGGCACGGCTGACAAGCAAATCGGCCGCCGCCATCCACTCGTGCATGTTGTCGACCCAGCTTAAGACCCGCGCGTGGGCCATCCCGGCGCAAAGTCGCAGAAGTTCTTTGCGAAGGCTTTCATCACGCCGGGAGATGAAAACTACCTGGAAGGGCTGCTGAACCTTCTGGAGTTCGGATACAACCTCCCGCGGCTTGCCTTTCCCCGACCCGCCGAAATTGACCAGGAGCACAGGAAGATCATGCCGAAGTCCGAGGCGCGTGCGCAGAGCTGACCGATTGGGACACAAACTGAACGCCGGGTCCACGGGGACTCCGCATTCGAGGATCCTTTCCGGAGGCACACCCAGGCTCCTGATCTGGGCGGCAACCTCCCCGGGATAGGATACGAACAGATCAACCTCCGGTTGTGCCCATGGCCGCTCATAGGCGAAAGTCTGCATACCGACCAGGGAATACCGGGCCCCGGCGTCGCGCTTGTGGATGACCGCGATCTCCCCGAGGCCGACTTCGGTGGCAGCGACCACGTCAGGCGCAAAAGCTTCGATGTATCGGAACAACGGGCGGGCGCCCAACCGATAAAGCCACCAAGGCCCGCTGGTTTCACCCTGATGCTGGCGCCTTTCGATGTAATCCCAAAGTCCTGGCCAGTATTTCAGTGGGATCTCGTACGAATTGTAATAGGCCCGGAACCACGGCGCGCAAAGCGCCAGTGCATCCACAACCTCCACTTTGAGGTTTGGGCGCAAGTGGAGAAGAGCCTTTTCGAGTGCGCGCGAGATCCGCACGTGAGTTGACCCATGGTGCAGGGTGAGAATGAGCACCCGAGGGCGTCGACCATCGGCAGATTTGAGCATTTGAGCTCTTAAGAAACCCCGGCAACCTGCGATGTTGTTCACTCAGGCTTTGTCAAATATGGTCAGGTTCGCTCCCGTGCGCCTTGCATCGGCTGCTTCTCTGCGTCGGTTGATTCAGCCGAAGCCAGCCCGGCCGTGTGGTAAGAGGATGGATTGCGAGTGCTCCGCCAATTGACTCGTGGGAGCAAAGTGTCTCCTCTCACCCTGTCCCGGTATCGAATTACCACATCCATGATTGAATCGAGCAGAACATCGGAGAGATTATGGGGGACCAAGCCCAGGTGAAGCAGCTTGCTATGCTTGGCATTGTAATAGTGAATTTCTGACTCGACCCGCGGGTCAGGCAGATGGTCGATAATCACTTGAAGCCCTTTGCGACTGCCGATCCGTTGCACCAAGTTGGCCAGATCAAGGACGCTAAACTGCTCGGTGAATTGGTTGAACACCCGATACTCACCGGGTTGAGGTGGTTTCAGGATGGCGAGCTCGATACACCGAAGCGTGTCGCGAATATCCAGGAAGCCGCGGGTTTGCCCGCCTCGGCCATATACCGTGAGTGGCCTTCCTGTCGCGGCCTCCACACAGTACCGGTTCAGGACGGTGCCCCAGATACCGTCGTAATCAAAGCGCGTGGCCAAGCCGTCATCGAGGATCGTTTCGTCCGTTTCCACGCCGTACACGACACCTTGGTTAAGGTCCGTTGAGCTAATCCCCCAGATCTTGCAGGCGAATATGATGTTGTGAGAATCATGAGCCTTTGACAAGTGATAGAACGAACCCGGTTGCTTCGGGTAGGGAAGGACATCCTTCCGGCCGTTGTGCGCAATCTCGATGAATCCCTCTTCGATGTCGATGTTGGGGGTTCCGTATTCCCCCATGGTGCCGAGCTTGACCAGATGCGCCTTGGGGCTGAACTCCTTCAGGGCATAAAGCAGGTTCAGGGTGCCGACGACGTTGTTGGTTTGGGTGAATACGGCATGCTCGCGGTCGATCATGGAATACGGAGCGCTGCGTTGCTCGCCAAAATGCACGACGGCGTCGGGGGAGAATTGGGGCATGATTTCAGCGAGGAAATCGTAATCCTGGACGTCCCCGATGTAAGTCTCGATTGGGCGACCGGTTAACTTCTTCCACAGGGCAACACGCTCGGGCAACATCTGGATCGGTGTCAGACTATCGGTTCCACAGTCCAGGTCCCAGGCGCGGCGGGCAAGATTGTCTACAATGCCAACACGATGCCCCTGCCTCGACAGGTACATTGACTGCGGCCAACCTAGATATCCATCCCCACCCACTACGAGAATATTCATTGATCGCGGCTCCCCAATGCACAGGTTTGGCACCGACTCTTCGCGGCCTTTTGGACTCTACCGCGTTCTCGGGACCTTCGCAATGGAATTGCTTGATTGTTCGACTCGCGCCGACGCTCCTTGCTTAAGGGCCATCGGCGGACGAAGATGTCATGCCCGAGCATGAGAGGGAAGGACTTCCTTACCGCGGTTCCCTTCCCTAGGGGCGACAGGGGGAAATTCGAAAGCCCTTGCAGGATCCGGTCCGGGTTCCAGATTCTGTGCCGCCGGACTGGCACTCGCGGCGCTTTACATTCTCGGTCCGACCGCATAACATCGCCAGTCGCTCTTATGGACCTACTTATCCTCGGCGCCGGCATGGGAATAGTAGGAGGGATGCTTCCCAACCCTCTGAAGATGATTGCCCTGACGCAGGCGGGATTGGGCCGCTGGGGGCGCGCCATCTTCGTCCTGGTCGTGCCGCCCCTCGTGGTCGATGCCGCCTTTCTCTTCGTGACTTTGTTCTTCTTCCAGTTCATCCCCCTTGGCATCGCCCACTATGTTGCGTATGTGGGGGGCTTGGTGTTGATAGGCTTTGCCAGCCACGCACTGTGGGGATTGCGCCGCAAAACGCAGGAAGAAATGGCGAGTTCTGCGGCGTATACGATCACGGGTGTTTCCGCTGCCACGCTGGCGGAGGTGGCCGCACCCGGCACCTGGATCTACTGGGGTACAATTGCCGGGCCCATCCTGGCGGAAGGTCGGGTTCGAGGCTACGGACACGTGGTCCCTTTTTTTGTCGGGGGTTTGGCGGGATATTATGGGGCCGCGGTGTTTTCCACGTACCTCATGGCCTGGGGCGCTGGTCTGCACAAGGCTTTCAAACAACACCTCTTCCTGGCTGCGAACGTCCTGCTACTGCTGATAGGAATCTCCTATCTCGTGCGCGCCTACCTGGGGTAGCCCTCGTGTCAACACTGTTCCCCCGCCCGAAGGAGGACAATCGTGCGGGGCCGTGCGCAGGGGCGCAGCGCTGTCGGCTTGTCCAAATTGCGCTTGACCGGTTGGGTCCGAGCAGCGGCTCTGCCGCCCCGCTGTGCGGAAAGGCTTCGCCTTTCCGGGGTGCCTGCACATTAACCAATCTCCTCAGCGTCGTCTGGAAGGCTGAGCCTTCCAGACGACGCTGAGAAAGAGAAGTAGGGGCCTTGACCGGAAAGCCAGAGGCTTTCCGCACAGCGGGGCGGCGGAGCCGCGTTGGCCACTCGGAGAGTTCTCTAACTTGCACAGCCGTGCAACGCGCTGCCCGTACAAGATGCACATCGCGTCCACGCTAACTTCCGAATTCGGGTTCAATACAGGACGTCGAGAGATAGGTCGTAGAAGCGATGCTGGAAGCCGGCGTAATCGCCAAAGTAGGGTGATGTGGCGGTGTTGTAGACATCGCGGTAGTTGCCGTGGTTTGTGACGTTGAAGATGCGGACCGAGCCCCGCAGGGCATGTTTACGCACCCAGGGAATAAAAGGAAATTGGAAATCTTTGGAGACCTGCACATCAAGAGAAACGAAGGCGGGGAAGCGGTGGCTGTTGGGGGGGCCCACGTAATTCTGTAAATCGCTGTAAAGGGAATAAGGGAAGCCCGAGTGCCAATCGAGCAGCGGGCTGACGATGAGCTTCTGCGGAAGCTTGAAGCGCCCCCAGGCCACCAGGCGGTCGTTGACGTTGGTGGGGAGCGTGCCGAAAAGATTTGGTTCAATAACCGGTTGCTCGTAGGGGACGTAGACGGAGGCCATAGTATTCAGGTCGCCGCGCGCCTGGCTATTGACGAAGGAAATATTGAAGTCCGCCTTCTCGGAAGGCCGCACGCGCAGCGTGGCTTCGAATTCGTGGTAGCGCGACGCGCCCAGGTTGGAAAGCAGCAGTAAGCCATCGGTCGGCGAAAGGGCTACGGGATTGACGGTGAACTCATTATAGGTGCGGCTGGCCAAAAAGCTGACGCGCGCGATGATGTGAGGGCGTATTTCCTGGTCCAATTCCGCATTCCAGGTGAAGTTGTAGGGTGTGCTTCCAAGGTGCGCCTCGGAGGGAACAACCTCCCTGCCACCTTCCTTAAATTCCTCGTAAAAGGGGCGGTAAACGATGGGAGGACCAAGCGCCACTCCGTTCGTGTCGAAAAGGGTAACTTGCCGGGTGGCGTTCTGGGTGTAATCTCCGGCGAGAAGTGGCAAGCGGTCATAGAAGATACCGGCGCCGCCGCGGAAAATCGTCTTGCCCTTCTTGCGTGGCGAAAACACAAAGCCCCCGCGCGGCGAAATGGCCGCGGGTTCACCGAGTGTCTGGCCGGAAAACCGCAGTCCGTAATCGATGGAAAGGTAGTTGTTAAAAGTCCAGTGGTCCTGGGCAAAGGAGGCGAGTTCCGTGTCAGATGTGGTGAGTTGGCCGGCGGATCCGAAAGTAATTTCCTCCGCCAAGGAGTTGTCAGCTCGCAGCAGTTGCACGGGGTGGTAAATACTGCTTCCCTGATACGCGCGGTGGACGACATCGCCCCCGACTGTGAAATCGTGCTGGCCGAGCCAGTGTTTGCGAGGGAATAGGTAGCTTTCCTGTACCTCCTGCTGAGCGCTACTGCGTGTCCAAGCGTTGAAGAAGTTGCCCTCCCAGCCCGTGGGAGTTATCAGCAAGTCCTGCGCGCCTTGGCCGTGCGAGTAGCTGTCAAAGTCCGTGAATTGCGCCAGGGTGGTCAATATCCCGCCGCCTTTGAACAGATAGTGATCGTGCGCCCCGATCGAGTAACCGCTCTGGCCGTAGTCGGCGGAAGCCATCTGCGGAATGAGGGAATCGATGTTGTCAAACTGCCGCCGCGCGGGGAAAAATTTGACGTCGACGCTGGTCAAATGCTGGGGGGAAAAGGCGTAATAGAAATCCGAGAAGGAAGTCCATCCCTCCTTATGCGTTTCGTTGTTCGGCCAAGCCAAGCCCCGGACGGGCTGATCGGAGTAGTCGTAGGTGAAGGCTTCGGAAAAGGTGAGCTTGTCCCCCAACACCGGCCCCGAGAAGTAGAGGCGCGGCGTGTCGCTCTCAATTCCCACCCAGTGTCCGGAACGGAAACGCGGTGTGGGCACAAAATCATTCAACTCATACCCCCATTTGCTGGCGGGTGCTTTGGTTTGGACGGTGGTAAGCCCGCCGGAAAAACGCCCGTACTCGGCCTGGTAGGCGCTCTTGAAAACGTCCACCGATTCCACCGCGTCAAGTGGAACGTCAATGGAAAAGCTGCCTGTCACCGGATCAACCGTTTCGGCGGAATCCACCAGCAGCGTTCCCTGGTTCTCGATGGCGCCCTTGATTGCGAGCCTACCATCTGGGGCGCGAATTACACCCGGAATCAACGGCAACGCGGCTGTGAACTTCTGCACAACGAGGGGCAGGGATTTGATCTGCTCGTTGCTAAGGGTGGCGGGCGGAGCCGCCTCCTGCGCCGTGGCCCGGGGGGCTTGGGCGGTGACTTCCACCTTCTGGTGGACCACAACCTCGTAAGGAAGCTCGATCTGGAGGATGACGGGTTCTTCGTTTTCGGTAACTTGGATGTCCGTCTTGGCGACCGGTTCATAACCCACCGAGGCACAGGTCAGCCGGTAGGTTCCTGAAATTAGGCCGCTAAACTCGAAAATCCCTTTGTCACCAGTAGTTACCGGGCGCCCCTGCTCTGGCAGAGTTCGCCCCCACAAGGTGCAGACCGCGCCCGCAATGGGCGCGCTGTTCTGGTCTACAACTTCTCCTCGAAGTTTCTGGGTGTCAGGAAGGGCCCCTTGAGCACTGAGTGGGACGCCCGAGATAAGCAGCAGGCCCAAGCCGACACGTTGTAAGCGTAGCCAATTGTGAAACATCAATTACTTTGGATGCCCAGACTTCGGTCGCGTCTACTCTGAATTATACTTTGATTTGTCGCAACAAGTTTCCGCCCGAATTTTCCAAATGCACCTCCGCACTTACTTATCGAATAGCTCCAACTCCGTGATCTGCGATAGAATGTGCCCGATCAGGCCGTGTGCTTCCTGGATGCGGGGAGTTGAATCTGCCGGAACGCAAATGCAGTAGCGTGCCACTTCCTTCAGCATTCTTCCGTCTCTTCCTGTAAGGGCAATTGTGACCAAGCCCTTGGCTTTCGCCGTCGCCAGCGCCTTCAACACGTTGGGAGACATTCCGCTGGTTGAAATGCCGACCGCAATGTCTCCTTCTCCTCCCAGGGCTTCCACCTGCCGGGCAAATACATTCTCATAGCCGTAATCGTTGCTGATTGCAGTGAGCGAAGAGGTGTTGACCGTCAGCGCGAGAGCGGCGAGAGGGGTCCGCTCCATCTGGAATCGGCCCGCCAATTCCGCAGCAATGTGTTGAGCATCGGCCGCACTGCCACCGTTGCCGAAGAGCAAGATTTTGTGTCCCTGGCTCAAGGCCGACACGAATTGTTTTGACACGGTGGCTATGAGGCTCAGGGTGTCTTTGTCGTCGAGCAAGGCTTGTTTCACTTTCAGACTTTCCTGGATCGAAGTCGCGACCAGGAGAGCGATGTCGTGGCTCATATGTATTCCCTCTGCGAAGAAGTCAGTGGTCCGTTGTCAGTACACCGTCGAAAAAGGGGCTAGGGCAATTCTGAATTGTGAATTCTGAATTGTGAATTGAAGAAATGCAGCGGTCAGAGGCCCTGTGCTCGGCGCCCAAATCAAGTTCTGCATCCCCAATTCACCATTCACTATTCGCAATTCCCCTGACACCTGCTCTAGAAGCCCAGGGCGACACAAAGGGCCGCCACGTCGCCAATGCGTTCGTCGAGCACCGCCGGGACGATTTCGCAGCTTGCCACCGCAGGAGCTAGCGCTTCACGTCGCATGACGGAACGAGCCGGGTCGAGCAGCAAGTCACCCAGCCGCATGGCGAGGCCTCCGATCACGATTCGTTCCGGGTTCAGCAAGTCAACCAGAATGGCAAGCACCGCACCCAGCCGCCGCCCTGTTGATTGAATGATCTCAACGGCAATGCGGTCTCCCCTCTGCGCAGCCAATCCCACATCCCGCGCCGTCAGCGCCTTGCCGGACTGAAGAAGTTTGGTGAGCGTGGTTTTTTGCCTGTTCTTTGCGGCTCTGGCAACCGCCTGGGCAGCCCAATGGGCTATGCCACCACCACTTGCCCACCCTTCGGCGGAGCCCGCTTTGTTATGTCCGACCGGTCCAGTCCGCGTCAGGCGGATGTGGCCGACTTCCCCCGCCAAGTCGTTAGTGCCGTGATAAAGATGGCCATTCGTGATGATCCCCGCGCCGAGGCCCGTTCCCATGGTTAGGAAGACCATATTCTGTGTTCCCTGGCCGGCGCCAAAGCGGTGCTCCGCCACGGCGCCTGCGTTGGCGTCATTCTCCACCTGGCACTCAGCCCCAAATTCTTCCTCCATAATTGCCTTGATGGGGACGTTGTCCCAGGTTGGAAGATTGGGGGGCGATTGGATAACGCCATGGATTCGATCCAGCGGGCCCCCGCAACTCACCCCAATCCGCTTGATGGCGGATATCTCGAGCCCTTGCTGAGCAAGCAGGACGCGAATCCCTTCCTTGGCCAGCTTGAGGGCTCGATCCGCGCCTTTCGCCGGAAGGGTGGCAAATTCCGCTCGGCCCAAGACAGCCGGCGGGTTCGCAGAAGTAACGATGGCTGTCTTGGTTCCGCCCACATCTATTCCTATCCAAACGTTTTCATTCATGACCAGCGCCAAAATCTTGCAGCTCGAATTGTGATAAGCTTTCGATATCAGGAGCCACAATAATGAACCGTGCGGTGCGCGTATTACTTCTTATTATAGTCGTCGGACTATTGCCCCGAACCATCGCTAGCAGCACCGAAGGAAGTAAGAGCGATTGGGCCCCCCTCGAGTACCTCTTAGGCGACTGGGTTGGCGAAGGCGGAGGGCAACCCGGCCAAGGAACAGGCGAATTCTCATTTCATACTGGTTTGCAGAACCGCATCTTGGTGCGAAAGAGTTACGCTGCTTATCCACCCACCAAAGACCGTCCTGCATCTCAGCATGACGATCTGACGGTGGTATATAAAGAGTCTGACAGCGCACCCCTGCGAGCCATCTACTTTGATAACGAAGGGCACGTAATAAACTACTCGATCAACATCTCCCTAGACCGGAAGACGATCGAGTTTGTCAGCGATGTGCTGCCTTCCAGTCCCAGGTTCCGCTTAACCTACGTTATAACCGGCAGCGACACCCTAACCCTCAGATTCGAGATTGCGCCTCCAGGCAAACCCGATTCCTTTTCCACGTATGTTGAAGCCAAGGCAAAGCGTAAGTGAGTCCGCAAGCTGGCTTCTGATACGCCAGCATCTCAGCGAGGCACCTCTCGCCCTCAGGTTAATTCTACGTCGCCAACAACTCTTCCAAGCTGACAAAAGTGAAGCCGGCTTTCACGGCGCCGTCCAGGATGGCGGGCAGCGCCTTCACGGTTGCCGACCGATCCACTCGTTCTGGGGGATGGACATTGCGGCCATCATGGAGCAGGATGATGGATCCCGGGCCCAGAGTTTTGAGTGTTTCGCGCACGATGCGTTCTGCGTCGTACTTCCAGTCATACCCGGTGTCTGACCAGTTCACCAAGCGCAGGCCGCGCTGCTTCAACACGGGATGAAGCCCCAGCCAACGCGCACCGAAGGGAGGTCGAAAGAACTTTGGGCGTTCTCCCGTTACCTTTTCAATGGCTTTCTGGGTGAGGTCAATCTCGCGCGCGAAGAACGCACGGCTGCGGAAGAAAGGAAACGGGTGGGAATACGTGTGGTTCCCGATGGTGTGGCCTTCTGCCTGAACACGCCGCAGAATCTCTGGACAGCGCTCTACGTTCTGGCCGCAGACGAAGAATGTCGCTTTCACATCATGGCAGCGCAGAATGTCGAGAATCTGTCCCGTATAACTCGAGCAGGGGCCGTCGTCGAAGGTAAGGGCGATTCGATTTCCAGCCGCAGGACCACGCAAAAGAGCAGGCCCGAAAAGCTGCAGGGTGGGAATACTCCAGGCGTAGACATACAGGCCAAACAGGCTGACGACGCATATTACGCAGATTAAGATTATCCAAATACCGCCCATTGCCCACTGCCTCCTGCGGTTAAACCAAAACAAGGTCAGGATGGTAAACACTACCGTCCACGTGGCGGGCGACAGCGATGAGACGCCGCTCGCCATTCAGGATTTTCAGCAAAGCAGCAACTGGCGAACAGCCGGCATTGGCGCCTCGGCTGGCGCGCGTGGATTGCGTCAATTCGAAGGCGTGTCCGTGCCGCACGCCCACCTCCTGGCGTCCGCGAACCACAAGTTCCGGAAACTCCGGCAGGAGAGCTTCGAGGGGCACAAGGCAGTTTTCTATCCTCTTTTCCTCGGCCGCTGCAGCGAGCCGGTCGAGCGTAACGGCTTGGCTTTCCTTGAACTCCGCCACGCCCGTACGCCGCAAACCTGCCAGAAACGCTCCACAGCGAACCTTCTGACCCAAATCGTGGGCCAATGACCGGACATACGTTCCGCCGGAACACTCCACCGCGAACTGGACATCCTGCCTCTCAATTCCCAGCAGCTCCAGCGCGTAGATTTCCACTTCCACCGGCGCCAGCGAAACGGGCTTCTGCTGGCGGGCCAGTTCATAGGCGCGCACGCCTCCCACGTGTTTAGCGGAAAAAGGCGGCGGCGTCTGCATTACACGACCGGTGAATTCCCGAAAGGTTTTTTCCAGCGTGCCCCGATCAAGCGCCACGGATGTGCTTTCCGAGGTCGGCTGACCAGTGGTGTCGTAAGTATTGGTTGAAAACCCGAACCGGACGGTCCCCTCGTAGGCCTTCCGCGACTTCAGGTAGAATTGTGCAAAGCGCGTTGCCTTTCCCACCGAAACTGGAAGCACGCCAGTGGCGAAAGGGTCCAAGGTGCCGAAGTGTCCAACCTGGCGAATACCTAGAATCCGGCGCACCTGCGCTACGACATCGTGCGAGGTGAGCCCTGCTGGCTTGTCAATGATGAGCACCCCGGAAATTCCAGCATGAGCATCAATCATAAGTTAGTTGCGGGCACTGGAGTTACAATGACCTAGGACGTCAGTTGTCCGTCGTCCGTCATCAGTTGTAAGTCATCCGTTAAGACAAAAAGCGAAATTCGAAACTCGCCACGATTTTCGAGTCTCGGGTTTCGAATTTCGGCACTTGACCACGGACGACGGACAGGCCGTGGCTACGGCTCTTTCTTCAATTTCTGGAGCAGCATCTCAAGCCTTTCGTTTTCCTCTGCCCCATGGTCGAGCACAAAGGCCAACTCGGGGGTCCGCCGCAATCTGAGCCGGTGGCCGAGTTCGTGGCGTATATAGCCTGCGGCGGAAGTCAGTCCTTCCAGCGATTTCTGCTGGGCGTCAGCGGTCCCAAGCACCGAGACGGACACGCGCGCGTGCTGGAGATCTCCGCTCATCTCCACCCCCGTAACCGTCGCGAACCCGATGCGCGGATCTTTCAACCCTGTCGAGATCATCTCCGCCACTTCAGCGCGAATCTGGCCTGCCAATCGCTCTGCCCGATGTCCGGGAACCGTCATTGAAATACCAGTCGAGAAGCCGAGAGTCGAGGAGTCGAGAAGCCGGGCACTTTGAACTCCCGGCCCGGAGGGCACTCGCAACAGTCCAGAGGCCGAGAGTCGAAGGTCGAAAGTGTTCGACTTCTCGACTCTCGACTTCAGAAGAATTCCACGAAATGATTCGCCACGTCCTCACCCAGGATTTTTTCTGACTCGGCCAATACCTGGCGGAAGACGGATTCCAGCAGCGGCTGGCTATCGGAGATTGATGCCACACCCAACGTGGCGCGCTGCCAAACGTCCTCGTGGTTCAGCTCGGCAACGGCCACGTTGAAACGCGACCGGAGCCTATCGCGCATCTTTCGCAAGACGGCTCGCTTTTCCTTGAGGGAGTGGGCGTAAGGGAGCTGGATCTCCAGGGTCAGTAGACCAACGGGCATCGCATTCACCCCTGAGCGTTGACGGTCGTCAGGCCATGGCAGGTTCGGGAACCCTTTCCTTCACGAAGGCTTCGATCACGTCGCCGATCTTGACGTCGTTATAGTTCTCCAGCGCGATCCCGCATTCCATCCCGGACCTTACCTCGGCCACATCATCCTTAAACCGCCGCAGGGACCTTACGCGGCCCTGGAAAACCACCACGCTATCACGGATCAGGCGGATCGGCGCCTCCCGAGTGATCTTGCCGTCCTGGAGGTAACAACCCGCCACCGTCCCAACATTGGAGATGCGGAAAGTGTCCCGCACTTCCGCCCGGCCCAATGTCGTCTCCTTGAAAACCACCGCAAGGAGGCCCGTCATAGCTTTCTTGATTTCGTCAGTCACGTTGTAAATGATGGTGTGCAAGCGGATGTCCACTCGTTCAAGCTGGGCGAGTTCAGTCGCCTTGCGCTCCGGCCGGACATTGAAACCGATGATCACCGCATTGGAAGCCGAGGCCAGCAACACGTCCGTCTCGGTGACGGCGCCGACGCCGGCATGGATGACCCGCACTTTGACTTTATCCGTGCTCAACTTGTTCAGTGTGTCCGCCAAAACTTCCACCGACCCTTGCACATCCGCCTTGATGATCAGCGGCAATTCTTTCACGTCGCCGGCGGCCAGTTGTTCGTGCAACTGCTCGAGTGTCAGGCGGGCGCTCTTGGCCAGCGCGGCCTCACGCTGTTTGGCTTGGCGATGAAGGGCTATCTGCCGAGCCTTGAGAGTATCCTCAATTACTTGCAAGCGGTCACCGGCCTGCGGGACATCCTCCAGGCCCAGCACCTCCACCGGAGTGGAAGGCAGAGCTTCAATCACCGGCCGTCCCCGGTAATCGAACATGGCGCGCACTTTGCCGTAAATCGGGCCGATAATGAAGGAATCGCCGATATGCAAAGTCCCGTTCTGGTCCAGGAGCGTAGCCACGGGGCCCCGGCCGCGGTCCAGTTTCGCTTCCAACACCGTTCCGGTTGCTAGCCGTTTGCGATTGGCCTTGAGTTGCTGGAGATCGGCGACCAGGAGAATCATTTCCAGAAGCAAATCAAGATTCTTCCGTTGCTTGGCAGAGACCTCGACGGTTACCGTTTGTCCGCCCCACTCTTCCGGCATCAGGCCGTGTTCCGTAAGTTGCCTCTTGACGCGTTCCGGCTGCGCCTCCAGTTTGTCAATTTTATTGATGGCTACCACGATGGGGACATTGGCGGCACGGGCGTGGTTGATGGCTTCCAGGGTTTGGGGCATGACCCCGTCGTCGGCGGCGACCACCAGTACCACCACGTCCGTGACTCGCGCCCCACGGGCGCGCATCATGGTGAAGGCCTCGTGGCCGGGCGTGTCGATGAAAGTCAACTTGCGCCCTTGCGCTTCTACTTGGTAGGCGCCGATGCTCTGGGTGATTCCGCCAGCTTCGTGCGCCGCAACATTGGTTTGACGGATGGCATCGAGCAAGGACGTCTTGCCGTGATCGACATGCCCCATGACGGTGACGACAGGGGCGCGGCTCTGCAGGTCTTCCAGCCGATCCGTCACCTTCTCTTCCTCGAGGATTTCCTCTTCGTAGCTCACCACATTCGCTTCCGCTCCAAACGCCCGCGAAATCTCGGAGGCCGTCTGGCCATCGAGGGTTTGGTTGATGGTCGCGAAGATACCTTTGTCCAAAAGGCGCTTGATCACATCTTTGGCGCGTACTCCCAACTTCTCAGAAAGCTCTTTGATGGCAATGCCCTCGGTAATCGTGATCTTGCGCGTGGGTGGAAGTTCTTCCAGGGGAACCGGCTTGGGTGCTAGCGCTGGGGGCACACCCGGAAGACGTTGGGGTGGGCCCAAGGGTCGCGCCACAGGAGGCCGTACGGATGGAATGCCGCCCGCAGCAAGGCCACCGGCCGCCGCGCTTGCTGTCGGCCGAGCCGCAGTGGGGTGCATTGGCCGTGGCTCGCCGGGCCTCCTGGGAAGCGTGGGGCGCACAGGCGCAACCTTAGGTCTTACAACGTGCGGGTAGATCGGCTGGCTGGCCGAGGGGTCGCGGCGCACAAGCCGCGCAGCTCGTGTTGGTTTACCGTGCGCGATGGCACTGGCTGCCAGGTGCGAGACTTCGGGAGCCTTAGGCAGGACTTCCTTCAGCGCGCCGCCACGTGCGACCGCAGCCGCAGGTGTTTCCGCTCCAACCCTCCCCGCCGCCCCCCCCGCTGGGGGACTGACCCCCGGCCGTACAAGAGGCTCCTGGGGCGGTGTTGGACCAACGTGCCCCCCTATAGCTGGACTTGGAGCAGCAGCAGGCGCAGTGGGGGGATGAGGCAAAGGAGAAGGAGCAAGGGAAGGGGTCAAGGGCTTCAGTCCGGCCGGCGTTGGCTTCGGCACGGCTGGCGCTGGCTGCGCCAGCGTCTCCGGTACGTGACCTGCTCTTAGATGTGGCGGCGGTATCACCGCCCGCCGCGCCGCGTTCTTTATCTCGTCAAGGGAACGCGTCAAAGGATGTTGCAGCTCAGCCTTGATAATGTCGGGGAGCTTCCTGGGTTCCACGACCGCCACGGAAGGCTCTTTGCTCACGACAGGAGTCGGCAGGGGCGGAGCAGGTGCTTCCTCAGCAGCCTGTCCCCCTTCACTCAAGACACGGAAATGTTCCCGAACCTTGTTGGCAAGCTCGTCGTCAAGCGCACTGGAATGAGACTTCTTCTCAATCCCCAGTACGGCAAGATACTCCAGGATGAGGTGGCTCTTGACTTCCAGCTCACGCGCCAAGAGGTTGATTCGTATGTTGCCCATTCGCTCTTCTTGATTACTCTCCCTTGCTTACCGCCCGTCAGTTGACGGGCAGGCTGAAGTCTGCGGGTTGAAGCACTAAGCACCCTGACAGTCTTATCTCATTCCTCCTTTTCTACTTTCCCTCCGGGTGCTCCCTCTTCTTCGCTGGATTGAGCTTGCTGAGGCGCCGGCTCGACGACTCCCGCCTGAACAGAAGCCTCGGCTGCGGCGCCTTCGGCGCTTGATTTCTCTTCAGGGATTTCCGTCGCCTCCTCGAGGGTAGCGGGATGCTCACCGAGTGGTTCATCAACCTTCACGGCTTCCACTTCTGCGGCGGCGGAGGAGGATCCGTCGTCCTGCTCGAAGTAGTCCGTCACCACGCGCCGGATTTTTTCCACGGTCTTTTCCCCGATACCCGGGATTTGGGTCAGGTCATCGGGAGTCATTTGGGCCAGTTGCTCGACCGTCTCAATGCCCTTTTCCCGCAAGCGCTGCAGCGTCTTTTCGCCGAGACCGTGAAGCTCCGAAATGGAGGCGCCGCGCAAGGCCATCGCCGCCATCTGGGATTCGATTTCCTGGCGTTTCTCCTCTTCGCTCTTAATATCGACATGCCAGCCGAGGAGCTTTGCCGCCAGCCGTACGTTCTGCCCTTTCTTCCCGATCGCCAGGGACAACTGTGTGTCATCCACGATCACTTCCAGATGCTTCTGGTCCAATTCCAGAATCGAAACATGATTGATTTTGGCAGGGCTGAGCGAGTTCGCCGCAAAAACCAGTGGGTCCTCGTTGTATTCGATGATGTCGATTTTCTCTCCGCGAAGCTCGCGGATGATGGACTGTACGCGCATCCCCTTCATACCGACGCAGGCGCCCACGCAATCTACGTCCGGGTCCTTGGAATAGACAGCGACTTTGGTCCTGTCACCCGCCTCCCGCGCGATGGCCTTGATCACCACCGTGCCGTCGTAGATTTCGGGGACTTCCATCTCGAAGAGCTTCTGCACCAACATCGCGTCGGCGCGCGAGACCACCACCTGCGGGCCGCGCGCGGCGCGGTCCACCTGCGTGATCACCGCACGAATGCGATCGCCGATCTGGTAGGTTTCCAGGCGCGACTGCTCCTTGCGCGGCATGCGGGCCTCCGTCCGGCCCAGGTCAACTATAATGTCGGGCCCCTCCACCCGCTTCACGGTGCAGTTGACCAGTTCGCCCACGCGCTGGTTGTACTCCGCGTACACAGTATCGCGCTCTGCTTCCCGGACTTTCTGAAAAATCACTTGCTTCGCAGCCTGCGCCGCAATCCTCCCCAGCACATCCGTGGCTTTGGGAATTCGTACCTCGCCCTCCACCACCGCCAGCGAATCTATCTTCAGCGCCTGTTCCAGGCCGATCTCATGATCGGGATCCTGGACGACGTCCACAACCTTCTTGACCGCGTGCACCTCGACCTGCCCTGTGGCCTTATTGAAACGCGATTGGAGATCCTCAGAAGACTTGTAGTACTTTCGCGTGGCCACCAGGACGGCATCCTCCACCGCCGCAATAATGATTTGCGGGTCAATACCTTTCTCGCGGCTCAACTGGTCAATGGTTTGGAACAACAGACTTGTCGTCACCGGCGTCCTCCCACCTGCTTGCAACCCGGGGCAGTCCAGAGTCGAGAGTCAAAAGTCGAAAGTACAAACGCAATTATCCGTCGCCTTTTCGACCTTCAACTCTTGACTGCTCCTTCAGATTTCCACCACCAGCCTGGCCTTTTGAATATTGGAGAGTTCAAGTTCCTTCAGGCCGGCGTCTCCCAAGTCCAGCCGAACACGACCCGCTTCAAAGCCCGCCAAGCGTCCTTCCAGGACCTTCTGATTGTCCACTGGCTCGCGCACCACCAGCCGCGCCTTTCGCCCCGCAAAGTGCGCAAAGTCGCTGGCCTTGACCAACTCTCGGTCAAGACCCGGAGATGATACCTCCAAGGTGTAGCTGCCCGGAAAAGGGTCTTCCACATCCAGCATGGCGCTCAACTGCTCGCTCATGAGCTGACAATCCGCATGGGAAATTCCCTCCGGCTTGTCGATGTAAACGCGCAGGAGCTGGCTTCCGCGGCCCCCCTTGAGCTGCACGTCAATTACTGTCAACCCTTCAGAGACCGCGACTCGCCGGGCCATCTCCGTGATCTTCTCCAGCTCAGCCTCAAGCATGGCCGTGCGCCTTGCACTCCTCTCCTGTGGCGAATCCGATGAGGGGAAACCCCGCCAAGATTCGCGACTAACAAAAAAGTGGGCTTTCGCCCACTAAGCGCGTTCGCCAAGATAAGTATAGACCTTGTAAGCAACAAAATGCAAGGCCGCGCAAAACCTGGCGTGGCCTAAGTCTTTATCGTTTCGCGCCTTGGCCCGGAGGAATCTCGACGATCCGGAAGTTTTCAGTTATAAAACGACAGCATCGCGTAAGAGATATTGGGTCTTTGGGGAAGGTACAGGCAAAAGTTCCCGTGCAAAAATCCTGTTGTTACACCTTGGAGGCTCTTAAGAATGGAACCCATGCCGACCTCCATCATGTCCTGCACAATCGAAAAAATGCCTGATAGGGTTGGCCGGGGAAGCGATCTATCCTAACAATACTTAATAATGTCTTCTACAAATCGCTCAGCTATTGCTTCGACAGTGTGTACCTCTCCCCTCTCTGCAAACACCGCCTCTCCGTTTTCAATCTCGACGCCATACTCCGCGGTCGTATATGTCATTTGAAGGACAAGCCGAAATCTCTCCAATTCGAAGATGGCTTCAATTTGACTCGCCCCGTCTTTGACTTTAATAACTACTCTATTTGTCTTTGGGGTCGACCATACGAGCACGTCTTGCTCTCCAAGGGCCGCGCCGAACGATTCAACTCTGCTTTTCATCAATAATTTTAATTCGGACCAGAGGTCTGGGGCCAGTGCCCTCCTCAAGGTTTCCTCTGCAGCCATTTTCCGGTCGGCAACTTCCTTCTTTTCTCTCCGCTTAATCGTCTCTTCAACCTGTTTTTCGGCCCATTGCCACTCGTCCATCCGTGCTGCCCCCTTGTCAGTTTGTAAGTGGATTTGAAAGCTGACTGAATAGGTTGACACGGCACACGCCCACCCCTGGCATTAGGTATGTCGCGGTCAAAGTCTCGGAGGGTTGATTCACGGTCAGCTTCGGAACCCACCTAATCGTGCGTCCGGTATCGCAAATCAAAGGATACACGGAGCGCCTAAGGCCTGCAAGCCTCAAAATTCAAACTGTACGACTCGCCAAAACCTGCCGGGGAATCCCTTGAACAGCCCTCGTGCTGAATCGAGATTCCGCCAGCAATTGGTAGTGCCGACCCCTTCCTAACTCCTCCGGTTTTGCGCTAAGATGTCGGGTCACAAGGCGGGAACGGGCGGACTCGTTCTACCCAGTGAGGGGCAATTCCAGGACCGATCCGGTGCGCAGCCACATGCTCGTCTGCGGATTCCCCTCACCCGAACCCGACGGAGGAATAATGGAATCATCACCCAAGGAAAGACTTTACGCCTTCAAACCCCAACGCTCATTTTTTGTTGGCATTGATTCCGATGGTTGTGTCTTCGACAGCATGGAAATCAAGCACAAAGAGTGCTTCATCCCCAACATCATCAAGTACTGGAAACTCCAAGCTATCTCGAAATACGCGCGTGCCGCGGCTGAGTTCGTCAACCTCTATTCAAAGTGGAGGGGTATCAACCGCTTCCCTGCCCTCACAAAGACCTTCGAACTGTTGCGCGACTGGCCCGAAGCGATGCGGCGTGGCGCCAAGATTCCCGACGTTTCCAGTCTTCAGGCCTGGATCGATTCCGGCGCCACACTCGGAAACCCGGCACTTGAAGCGGAGGTTGCCAAGACCGGCGACCCGGTGCTGAAGCAGGCCTTGGAATGGAGTAAGGCCGTCAACCGCTCGATCGCCGATTTGGTTGAGGGAGTGCCACCCTTCCCCTGGTTTCGCGAGTGCGCGGAGAAGCTTGCGCGGCAAGCCGACGTCATCTGCGTCTCAGCTACCCCCGGCGAAGCGTTGGAGCGCGAATGGCAGGAGCACGACATCGCCAAGTACGCTGCCGTCATAGCGGGTCAGGAAATGGGCGGCAAGAAAGAACACCTGAAGATTGCAGCGGGAGGCAAGTACGCGAAGGACTGCACCCTTATGATAGGCGACGCGCCAGGCGACCTGGCCGCCGCGCGTGCCAATGCCGCCCTGTTCTTCCCTATCAACCCTGGGCACGAGGAGCAGTCTTGGGAAAGGTTCTACCGCGAAGGCATCGACCGCTTCTTTAATCACACCTACTCAGGCGACTACGAAGCCTCGCTGATCGATGAGTTCGAAAAGTTGCTCCCCGAAAAGCCACCTTGGAAATAAAGCAGGGGCTGGGGGCTAGCAGGCTGCGGAAAGACCCTTCCAAGCTGTCATTCCGAGCGGAGCGAGGAATCTCGCTCTGAGTGTTTTCAAGCCAATGCGAGATTCCTCGTCGCCTGCGGCTCCTCGGAATGACACACCAAACGAGTTTTGCGCAGCCTGCTAGAAGTCAGCGCGAAGGATAGCCTCGCCTCGCCGGTAGATCTCGCGAGCGTAATCCGTCCAGCGGCCCTGGCCCCAATAACGAAAATCACTTGATTGGAGCAGGAGGTTGTGCAGCAACCCATTCCGGTAGCGGTACTGTCGGGTGATGCTTCCTCCCGATGGAAGGGTTCCCGGGGCAGCCAGATGACCTTCGGACTCTGCCTTCAGTAATGGATCGATCTTTTCATGAAATAGCGCGCTGAGTTGGTTCATCGGATTCAGGACGCCCTCGTAGCCTTTCACCCAACTCCTGTCATTGGTCCACGAGGCGCCGTCCAGGCGGAAATTCGCGTCCTGGCGTTTCACTTCCTCAATAGCCTTGGCCACGGCTTCGGGTTCGACTCTGCCGGAAGGAATTCTCTCCCAGATGCGGTGTTGGCCGACGGGCTGGCAAGGAGAGTAATCCTCAGGTTTACAACCGGCCGATTCAATGAGCTCAAGGTATTCCGTACCTGAGAGTCCCACGACTCTAGAAGTCCCGCCACCCTGCTGGGCGATCTCATGCCAAGCCCTATAGAATGCCCCCGGGAATTCGTTCATCATGACGCCACCGTTTTCTCCATCGCCGATCTGTGTCACCAGCGGCGGGACTGAAACCTTTCCCAGATTCTGACGGGCGAGGGTCTTCGCTTCGTAAAACGGTTGCATTTGCGCGACCAGCTTGGTGTCAGATCCCTGGGTCTTGATCAATGCCGTGATGCTGAGCGTTTCGCCCTTGGAGTTTCGTGCCACCAGGCGATGAGGCAAATGCTTGTAGGCAAGGCCTTGTCCGGAAGGAGTCTCGACCGAATGCTCCTGCACCAAGAGCCAGCGATATCCGCACTCCCGGAGCGCCTTGACGTACTCAAAGAGGGTGTCTGGATGCCGGGGCAGATCCATTTCGGGCGGAGAGAATCCCTTCACCCGGGCCAAAGCATCCCAGCCAAAGATAGCCACGAAGTGGTGCTGCCAGGATTGCATGTGAAGCTTGATATCGGGAATTGGGGTGGAAGAAAGCACGGAATGGCTCCACATTGTCCCAAGCCACTCCACATAAGGCTGGTAAGCAGGATCACAGGTAATGCGTTTGAGATTCTCCAAAATGTCTCCTCGCCCCATTTGCCGCAGCCCCCAGAGGAGGTTGCCTGAATAGTCCAACATCACGCGGGGGTTGCAGCCCTGTGCGACGAGTTCCGGAATCATGTCTGCCATGCGGGTATAGCAATGGGCGAAGGGTCCGGCGTCATGATTGTCTCCCTCGTTGGGGTGCTCAAACATGTATTGCAGGTTGCCGATCAGCTCCCCTTGGAATCCCGCGGGGATGGTAGGCTGGTGCATGTGTAGTGCAATCGAAAAAGCCGCCGAGACTTGGTCCAACCGGGTATTGGTAATGGGTAGGAAAACAGACTCGTGACGTTGAACCACCGCCCGAACATCTTCTTCCCAGCCGGAAATACATGGCACTCCATCAATCAGTTCGGACAATTGAGGCAATCTGATCAAATCGGTCGCGAGACGCATGCGTTTCACTCCTGAATAACGAATTCTGCTTTTTTCTGTTTCCCCGACGACCATCATAACCTGTTGAGGGCCTTCCTTCCAACCGTCAGTTTGCCTCTCTTACGGATCCTCAGGTCACGCCAGCGTGAAATCGCCAATCCAGTGAAACCAGACAGCATGCCTCTTGGGTGGCAAAGACTTCCTGCCTGAAGGGGCTGTTCGACAGAAAAGGGCTTCCGAGGGGTGGAATGCAAATCTTTAGTTTTTGGGGGTCCACTCCAAACCTTCTTGCATTGAAATACATCTAACATTATGAGAACACAAGGCCTCCAAAGGTTCATCGCCAAGAGCACACGATAGAAACGTCCGATCAATAGCGGAAGTCACACCAGGGCAGCAGCGGGAACAACACAATGTGAGGCTTTCAAGGGATAGGCCGCACAACTGGGCTGCCTGGAAGTGGTAACGGGCCGGGGGAGGTGTGGGATTCATCCGCGAGCCGGCTGGCCCGGAAACCTAACATTTTACCCAGGAGAGATACTGGGAATTCAAATCAAGATAGGATGACGCCGATGCGAATCGCAATGCTAGTTTGGGAGTCTCTTCATTCCATCCCCGTCGGAGGAGTCGCCGCCCATGTCACCGAGTTGGCGGCGGCGCTCGAACGCAAAGGAAACGAAGTCCATGTCTTCACTCGGATGGGTCCGGGCCAATCACATTACGAGCTCATTCACGGTGTCCATTATCACCGCTGCCCCTTCCAGTTGCACCCGGATTTTGTCGAAGAAGTCAATAACATGTGCCGCTCGTTCGTGCATCACGTCTTGGCCACCGAGGATTTCATTGGCCCCTTTGACATCGTCCATGCGCACGATTGGTTGGCGGCCAACGCGATGATCTGGATCAAGCAAGGCCGTGCCCGAAAAACCGTTCTCACGGTGCACTCAACCGAGTACGGGCGCTGCGGCAACTGCTTCTATGCCGGCCGCTGCGCGCGCATTCGCTACCAGGAGTGCGCGGGAACCTATTGGGCGGATCGGGTGATTGCCGTCTCCCAATCCCTAAAACATGAAATCATGTGGATGTACCAAGTTCCTCAGTGGAAAGTTACACCGATCTACAACGGCGTCAATCTTCACCACTTCGAAGGCTGGCTCGACCCAGGGGAGGTGAAGGCACGGTATGGAATCGGTCCCATGGACCCGGTCGTCCTGTTTGTAGGGCGCATGGTACATCAGAAGGGCCCCGACCTCCTCATGGATGCCATCCCCGGCCTGCTGGGCCATTATCCGAGTGCGAAATTCATCTTTGCCGGTGACGGTGAGCTGCGTCGACCTCTTGAACATCGAGCGTGGCAGCTTGGAGTGGCGCATGCGACGCGGTTCCTGGGCTTCAAGAACAGCCATGAACTGCCCGAGCTCTATAAGACCTGCGATGTGCTGTGCGTGCCGAGCCGCAACGAGCCTTTTGGAATTGTGGTATTAGAGGCCTGGAGTGCTGGCAAGCCGGTCGTTGCAACGGTGAACGGCGGCCCAAATGAGTATGTCTGGCACGCTGTTAATGGTCTCAAGATCTATCCCAATCCCAATTCCGTCGGGTGGGGCTTGGGGACGCTGTTTACAAACTTCGAATGGGCTCGCTGGATGGGCCGCAATGGAAGGATGGCTGTCGAAGCCGCCTTCACCTGGAACCGGATTGCGGATCAAACCTTGAACGTGTACTATCATTAGCCGCGACGAACATAGAGTTGGGTGACAAGCCAATAAACGAGGCGGTGAGTCAAGACAGGCTAGCGAGCGAAGAGTGAGCCGACGAAATTCGACCAAGTCCAAGAGGGGCGGCCGCCGCGGGTTGCCCAAACCGAGCTCCGGCAAAGGGAAACTAGTCCGGGGGCAGAAAGTTGAGATTTCCAAAGTGTTCCCCGGGCTTCCCATAGAGCCAAGCGAGTTCCCGCATTTCTATGAGCATCCGCGGGTCGTGCTCCTTCCTGTTAACCCATACCTGGTCCATGTCTACTGGGAGGTGGCGCCAGACGACCTGAAGGAAATCAAGAAACTTCTCGGCCGACCTGGTCTGCGAGCCCAGCCTGTGCTGAGGTTCTCCGATATCACGTGTATCATCTTCGACGGCACGAATGCGCACAGCCAGTTCGATATTGACATCGACCTTGGCGCGGGAAACTGGTATGTACACCTATGGAGTCCCGGGAAGTCCTACTTTGTTGATCTGGGCTTGCGGACCGCGGATGGCCAATTCCATCCCTTGGCGCGGTCGAATATCGCCGAGACCCCTCGCGCCTGGCCTTCGGGAAGGGCGGAAGAGACCTTTATGCTTGTTGAGGGAGACTACCACCGAGTGGAGGCTGTCCCACCGCCCGTCGGGCACGCTCCCGGGCAAGTGCGAATGCAACCCGAGTCGTCCGGCGCAGCCGAGTCCACCGAGATTGGGCAACAACTTGCGGATCCATACGGTTTGCAAGATTGGCGCCAGTCTGTTTCCGAGCCCGAAGAACGGTGGGGCGGAAAACCCCAGGCCGAGCTAAATGATGACACGGATCTCACCGCAATGAACGAAAGGCGCTTCCTTTTCGGTATGTCCTCGGGAAAGATAGCGTCCAAGGAATAGAATACCGGTTCCGGCGACCGTTGATGATTGAAAAGGGATCGCTGACCGCGAGCGGCCGCCTATTCTCACAGCAGGAAAAATGGAAAAGGGCTATCTGGCAATTGTCTTTCACGCGCACCTTCCTTTCGTACGGCATCCTGAGCATGAGGATTCGCTTGAGGAGAACTGGTTCTACGAGGCCATCACGGAAGTCTATATTCCCTTGCTCCTCGTTTTGGAAGGCCTCCTCGAAGATGCCATCGACTTTCGCTTGACATTCTCGCTCACGCCCCCCCTCGTCTCGATGCTCTTGGACCCCTTTTTGCAGTCACGATACGTGAGAAGGATCGAACGTCTCATCGGGCTCGCGGAAAAGGAAATCACCCGAACAGCCTCCCAACCCGAATTCTACCGCTTGGCCTGCATGTATCATCGGCGGTTCACCGAAGTGCGAGAGGCATTCCTCGACCGCTATGAGCGCAACTTGGTCCAGGCTTTCCGCAGGCTTCAGGAGTTAGGGAAAATTGAAATCCTCGCCAGCTCGGCTACCCATGCATATCTTCCTCTGCTGTCGGTAAACCCCGCCGCGGTCCGAGCGCAAGCTCGAATCGGAATCGAGCATTATGAGAAGGTATTCGGTCGAAGGCCCAGGGGCTTCTGGCTACCCGAATGTGGCTTTTGGCCCGGCGTAGATCGAATGCTTCGCGAGCAGCTCATCCGCTTCACGATCTTGGAGACGCACGGGATCACTCGCGCCGAACCGCGACCCCATTACGGTGTCCTTGCGCCCGTCAGTTGCCCATCGGGCGTGGCGGCTTTTGGACGCGACCCCGATTCATCCAAGCAGGTTTGGAGCTCAGTGGAAGGGTACCCGGGAGACCACGACTACCGCGAGTTTTACCGGGATATCGCGTATGACCTGGATGCTGATTACCTCAAGCCCTACGTTCATCAAGACGGCATCAGGTTCGACACCGGCATCAAGTACTATCGCGTCACCGGAAAAACCGATCACAAAGAGGCTTACGTTCCCGAGTGGGCAGAAAGAAAAGCCGAAATCCACGCTGCCAACTTTATGTTCAACCGGGAGAAACAGATTGAATATCTGACGTCGGTGATGGATCGCAAGCCCGTCATCGTCGCACCTTACGATGCCGAATTGTTCGGTCACTGGTGGTATGAAGGGCCAACCTGGCTCAATTACCTGGTCCGCAAGATTGCTCAGAAACAAGAGACGATCCGCCTTGTTACGCTTTCCGAGTATCTGGAGGAATACCCGGTGAATCAGGTAGCTATGCCGGCCATGTCGAGTTGGGGATATGAGGGTTTCAACGATGTCTGGCTTAATCACAGCAATGACTGGATCTATCCCCAGCTTCACAAGGCGGCGGACCTGATGGAAAGGTTGGCCGAGAGCTATCCTCGGGCCAAAGGCTTGGCCTTGCGGGCACTCAATCAGGCCGGGAGAGAGCTCGTGTTGGCGCAGGCGAGTGATTGGGCATTCATGATGAGCTTGGGGACAACGGTTGAGTACGCCACCCATCGAACCAAGACGCACCTCCTCCGCTTGAACCGTCTCGTGCACCAGATCCGAGGCGGCGCGATCGACGAGGCCGGGCTCTCGGCTATCGAAAGCCAAGACAACATCTTTCCCTTCGACATCTATAACATGTTCCGAAGTAAGCCGGACGGCCCATGGCATCGAGCAGCGAACTAAGTTGGGCTGCACGTTATGTGCCCCCAGCACCCAGTCCCTGCCCTTCTGCCTGCTGCTTACTGCCTTGTGTTCTCCGGGGGCGGAACGTTCCAAAATGACGCTATGGCGTGTACACTCCCAGTTTGGAAGAATCGCGGACCATCAGACGGAGAATGCGATGGATTACACTTACGAAGATATTGCCAAGATGATTGACCACTCTTTGCTGAATCCCAGCCTGGCGGACAAGGAACTCGAGAAGGGATGCCAACAGGGGCTGGATTACAACTGCGCCAGCGTCTGCATCATGCCGTATTACCTGAAACGCTGTGCGGAGATTCTGCGCGGCAGCACGGTCAGGGCAAGCACTACCATAGGCTTCCCGCACGGCGGCCACACGACGGCAATCAAACTCGCGGAAGCGAAACAAGCGCTCGACGACGGCGGGGAGGAACTGGACACGGTTGTAAATGTCAGCAAAGTCCTCAGCGGCGACTGGGATTACGTGCGCAAGGAACTCAAGGCGGTCATTGACCTCACCCACGACTGTGGCCAAAAGGTTAAAGTCATCTTTGAGAACTGCTACCTGACAGACGAGCACAAGATCCGCCTCTGCGAAATCTGCGGCGAGTTGCGGGCGGATTGGGTGAAAACCTCGACCGGCTATGGCAGCGGCGGCGCCACCATCGGGGATCTGAAACTGATGAGGGCGAATTCACCTGCACACGTTCAGGTGAAGGCTGCGGGCGGGGTGCGCGATATCGACAAGCTGCTTGAGGTCCGCGCCCTCGGTGTGACACGCGTCGGCGCCAGCCGAACCGCCGACATCCTCGAGGAATGCAAGCGCCGGCTTGCGCGGTGAAAGGAAGGTGCCGGGGTGTCAAACTTCAGGTGTCAGGGGGCGTGAAGCACGGTCTCAGGAGCCGGGTGCAAGGTTTAGACTTGGAGGAAGCACGCAGCCGCTGCAGGCTGGTCCCTGAAACCTGACACCTGGCACCTACTTTCTTGCGTCCTTAAACCTCTGGCGAACAGAATCCAAAGCCTCCGGAGCGCGCGTGGCCATCCACTGTTCATATTTGCGCGCCAGCGTCTCCAAGCTTTTCCAGGCGAGTGGATTCTTGCGGGCCTCCCGCAGGGCAGGCGCCAGGTGTTTTACCTTTTCCCAGATCAGCCAGAATTCCGCGGTGTTTTCAAAGAACAGCTCCTCTTTGAGCAGGCCGTGGTTCACAAGAGACGCAGCCATATCCCAATAACTTAACGCCATGCGAAAGAACGCGTTCTCTTCAGACCCCTGGGGGAGTTGCCTGCCCAGCTCTTCCACCGAGTCGGCCTGGAATTTCTCAATCATCCATTGACGCGCCCGGCGCAATTTGTCCTCGCGGCGCAGTTCGTAAAGACGCAGCAACAGTTCAGCATCGAAATGGTCCGGACTTTCTCGCACGCGCACCTCCCTGATTCACTCCCTTGGGCACCTCAGTTGTCCACACTGCCCCTTCATGTCCAACGGGCGCCAAGCTCATTACTTCGCGGGCCATGATGATACCACGAAACCGCTGGTCAGATTCAGCTACCGGGGCGAGAAAAAGATCGACGACTAACATGCTGTGTTTTCAATGACATTTCCGCTTTCAACGCATAACTATATTTGTTTTCTATAAGATTCCCGCTTTCCAACGGGCTGTGGAAAACCTGGCCTTTGTTTTCATAGACATTCCCGCATTGGTCGTTCATTTTTTAAGAATTCTTTTTCTCCTTCTCTCCTGTCTGCGGACTTGTTGTCCACTTGAGACGAGCAAGTTTTTCGCGCTTTGGGCCCCGCTGGGGCCCCGCTCAAGAGCGATTCGCGGCGCAGCATGCCAGCCAAGCGGTTCCAGAAAGCCATGAACGCGTCCATAGCTTCAACTTAGCATTCTAGCCTATTTCTCTCCACTTGTCAAGAGACACGATGTCCACCCCGCGCGACCGCAGGAGGCTCACGACGCGACCCCCGACCTAACGCCTATGGGCTGGCTGGGATTCCGCGCCATTCCAGATAACTGCCGTTTTGGATGACATCTCCTGGCAATGTCGGCGAAAACTCCCGCAGAGACTGACTCAGGTGTGAAACTTCCGCAGGGTCCAGCGCGTAGAAGGAGACCGTATCTGCGCCCAGAATGACGTTGTGTCGGACCGTCCACTGACCGACCCGCACCCATTCCGCAGGCAGACCGCCCACCTTCCCTGCATACCAATAATCGTAGAGGATCGCAATGCGCGCCCCGGCTTGTTTGGAAAGGGCGGCGATGTCGCTGGTGTGGTAGTTGTGCTCGCGTTTCAACGAAGTTACATCGCGGTTGGCCAATCCCCAAAGATCAAGGCAATGGATATCGGCCAGAAAGTTGACCGCGCCGACGTCATTCAGCGCGACGGTTGAGCCTTGGTAATACTGACGGACGAAAGACCCCATTTGATACTGTTGTTCAAAGATGTTAGTGGTGCACTGTGGAAGAAGCCAGAGCAGCCGCGAGCCTTTCACCGCCAAAGGGAAGAAGAGCAGAAGCGCCAGCGCACCGCCAGCAAGGTATTTGGCAACCAGCTCCCGGCTGAAGGAGGCCCGAGCCGGCAGCTGGGGAACTACGATAGGGAATTGCGAGGCCAGATAGAGCGCCCCCAGCGCGAAGAGATAGGCATCGTAGCGGAACAGCGGACCGACCTGCATAAATTCCACGTGGGGGAATGCCGTCAGGAGCAAAATCGCGCCCATGATTTGCCGGCTATCAAAAACCCCCCGTCCCTTGCCATAGGCCAAGACATAAAAGAGGAGAACCGCAATCAAAAGCACGAACACGTGCAGGCCCTGGTAAAGATTGACAAAGGCGTTGATCGCCAGAGAGAGAAATAAGCCGCTCCAGGAGGTCAGGTCCGGCATCACGCCCTTCAAAAGAACGGAACTTGGAAACCAGAACCAGCCGTGCGACACCGAGATGATCCCATAAATGACCACCGGAAGAAACCCACAAACCCCGAAGGCGAGGGCGTAAAACCACCGCTTGCAAAGAAGAAGGAGGGCGCAGATGGCAAGGATCAAGAACATCCCTTCGAAGCGCACGGCAGTTACTAGCGGCGCCAGCACGAGGAGCAGGGTTGAGTCGCGAGAGGCGGAAGTCGGCGCTTCACCGGAAAGCACCCTGGCGGCGAAAAAAGTCGCAAGCATGGCAAGAACCGTCTGAAGGTTCTGTTCCGTGCCGGCGAGGATCAGGGTGGGAAGCGGGATCAAAAAGACAATGGCCAGAAGCGCTGCGAACTTCAGCGCCGCCCACACCTTGTACCAGCTAAGGATGGCATAGGCTACCCACAAAACAAGAACCGCGAAGAGCAGGTTCCACAGCAGAGGCGCAATCTGGCTTACTCCGAACAGGTAATCCGTGAGACTTAAAAGGAGCGTCCACAAGCTTGACGAAGAAGAAGAGGTGAATCCGTATCGAGTTACGCCCCAGACGCCATAGTGGGAGAAATTCCTGGCCATGGCCATGTGAATATAAGCGTCATCAAGCGCATAAATCAGATGCCCCTGGTTCTGCCTGAAGGAAATGGCCAAGATCAGCCAAAGAAGGAGAGAGAGAATTAGGACCGAGGCGTAAAGCGGCCAGTGTTCCAGCAGAGTTCTTTTCAATCACCACTCCTCTTTCCAGCTTCCGGTTTTGCGTTTCCGGAATCCCCCTCGAGGTCAGCAAGCAACGTCTGAACCTCATTCTCGATCAAGTCCCGCACGTCCCGAAAATGGTCCAAGTCCAGGCCGTAAGGGTCGGGGACGTTCCACTGAATCAACCGCCCTTTGAAATCCGCCGGGACAGGAAATGTCACCCCGTACCCCATCTCCACCACGACGTCCATCTCGGATAGAGGCACGTCCTGGAGTCCCTTCGACGAGTGCCCCTCGAGCGTGATCCCTTTTTCGCGCAGAACTTGATGTGTGCCCTGGCTAATCACACCCAGCGGGTTCGTTCCGGCGCTGAATGCCCGAACTTTTTCCGCGCCGCGACGATTGACTAGTGCCTCCGCCATCTGGCTGCGGCAGGAGTTGCCATAACAAACGAAAAGAACCTTGAGCATTGTTTGATTGAGTCATTTCTCCATTGAGTCATTTAAAAAACCGCTCATGTAACCAATGGCTAAGCAAAGAATCTGTTGCAATGATTCAATGATCCCATGGATCAATGATTAAATGAATCAATGATTTAATTTCTTCCAGAAGTATTGATGGACCGTCTCATCCTCAGTCAGTTCAGGATGGAATGTGGCGGCAAGGATGTTGTGCTGTTCAACCAGCACCGGCAGGCCAGCGCAGCGCCCCAGCACCCGCACCCCTTCTCCCACCCGGCGGATGATAGGCGCCCGGATAAAGACCATCTCCAGCGGACGGGGCGAGAGTTCGGGACATTCACCTTGGCGCACCGAACTGTCAACCTGCCTGCCATAAGCGTTGCGTTCGATAGTGATGTCCAGAAGGCCCAAGCGCTCCTGGGAGGGATTCAAAACTTCCTTCGCCAGCAGAATGGCGCCGGCGCACGTCCCGAACACAGGCTTGCCCGCCGTCACGAATTCCTTGATGGCCTCTCCCATGCCTTCGTTGGAGAAAAACTTCAGCATGGTGGTGCTCTCGCCACCCGGCATGATCAGGCCGCCAACCTCAGCTAGCTCCGAAGCGTGTTTCACCAGCTTATAAGACGCGCCCATACGCTCCAGCATCTTGGCATGCATCGCAAAATCGCCTTGGATGGCGAGTACGCCGATGGGTTTGTGTCCGTTTTCCATTGTTGGCATTCAGTTGTCAGTTTTCAGTGGTCAGTTATCAGTAGCAGCATTTCTGGTCACCGAGTTCCATCCAAAGGTCATATTTCAGAAGGTCTCTCTCGTCCGCGAAAAACTGGTCTTTCATAGGTCATGCTCGCCGCGCACTGACAACTGACCACTGACAACTGACGACTGACCTCTTACCACCCCCGCGTCTGCAACAATTCCTTCGGATCAAGCTTAGCCACGTCGAGGCCGCGCATGGCTTCGCCGACCTCGGCGGAGCACTCCGCCACCACTTGGGGCTCATTGTAATGCGTGGTGGCGCGGACGATGGCCTTGGCGCGCTGCGCAGGGTCGGATGACTTGAAGATGCCCGAGCCGACGAAAACGGCCTCGGCGCCGAGCTGCATCACCAGCGAGGCGTCGGCGGGAGTGGCGATTCCGCCCGCGCTGAAGTTGGGCACCGGCAGCCTGCCGTGCTCGCTCACCCACTTCACCAGGTCGTAAGGCGCGCCGAGTTCTTTCGACTTGGCCATCAGCTCTTCTTCCCGCAGCGTGGTAAGTTGCCGGATTTCGCTGGTGATGGCGCGCAAGTGGCGGACCGCCTCGACAATGTTGCCGGAGCCGGCCTCGCCCTTGGTGCGGATCATGGCCGCGCCCTCACCGATGCGCCGCAGTGCCTCGCCCAGATTTCGTGCGCCACAAACGAAAGGCACCTTGTACGGCCACTTATTGATGTGATGTTCCTCGTCGGCAGGCGTCAGCACTTCGCTCTCGTCGATGTAATCCACGCCCACCGCCTCCAGCACCTGGGCCTCCGCGAAGTGGCCGATGCGCGCCTTGGCCATCACCGGGATCGTGACCACTTCCATAATCTCCTTGATGATTTTGATGGACGCCATGCGGGCCACTCCACCTTCCTTGCGGATGTCCGCAGGTACGCGTTCGAGCGCCATCACCGCCACCGCTCCAGCGTCCTCGGCGATCTTGGCCTGCTCGGCGGTGGTGACGTCCATGATGACGCCGCCTTTCAGCATTTCCGCCAAGCCGACTTTCAATTTCATTTGCTGATCGTATTCCCACATGACTGGTCTCCTTATTAGTCGAGAAGTCCAGAAGTCGAGAGTTAAGGGCAGAAGGGTGAAAAACCTCGTCTTCGACTTCAGAGCAGCATCAGCCGTCGCTCTTCGACTCTCAACTCCTCGGCTTCTGGACTCTTGACTTCTCGACTGTTCTCACACCAACGCCACCCCCGCTCCCTCCGTGGAGCGCTTCCGGCCTGTCTTTGCCTTGCGGATTTCCGCCTTCAACAGGTCTCCAAGGATGGTGATTCCCTTTTCAATTTGCCCGTCCGTTGGGCCGCTGAAGCACAAACGCAAGGCGTTGTGTTTGGGGTTTTGAAAATAGAAATACCTCGAGGGCGCGAAGATCACGCCTCGCTCCCGCGCTTTCATCAAAAGTTCCGCGGTGTCGAGCTGACGTGGCAACTCCGCCCAAACGGACATTCCACCTTCCGGAAAAACCAGCCGGACAGCATCCGGAAAGTGTCGCTCGGCGGCTTGTCGCAGGACCTCCAGCTTATGCTCATACACCTTACAGGTGCGCCGAATCCACTTGTCGAGCCAGCCGCGTCTTCCCAGTTCCTCCAGGGCCGCCTGTCCCAGCAGGTTGGTGTGGAGATCGGCCCGCTGTTTGGCCCAACGCAGGCGATCGATCACACGGCGTGAGGCCGCGATCCAACCAACCCGCAGTCCCGGGAACCCGACTTTTGAAAAACTGTTGAGATGAATCACCAGCCCGGTGGTATCGAGAGCTTTCAAGGGGGGCAACTGCCGCCCCCTGTAACGCAAGGCCCCATAGATATCATCCTCGACGACAGGAACCTGGAAGCGCGCGGCAAGCCCCAGCAGCCTCTTGCGGGCCGCCAGCGGCATGGTGTAGCCCGTGGGGTTCTGAAAATTGGGGCTGGTCAGAATCAGCCTCACCTTGGTCTGCTCCAGCACCGCTGCCAGAAAATCCAGGTCCATCCCTTCCGCCGTGACGGGAATGCCGATCAAGCGAGTGCCCGGCGACTCGAAGACATTCCAAAGTCCCGTATAAGTGGGGTTCTCCGAGACCACGGCGTCACCGGGGGCAACCAGGGTGCGGCAGAGGAGATCGATCGACTGCTGGCAGCCGTTCGTGATCACCAGTTCGTCCAGTTCCACAGGGATTCCGTCACGCTGCAAGCGCGCCCGCAAATAATTCTTGAGCGGCAGGTAGCCATCGCTTGAGCCGTACTGGAGAACCCTGCCACCCTCGCGGCGGAGGACCGAATCTGTGGCGCGCCGAACCAGGTCATGAGGCGTCATCTCATCGGCGCCATGCGCAGTCGCGAAGGAGATGACTCCCGCCTCATAAGCGCTGGCCATCAACCGTCCCAAAGAGTCGTCGCGCAGGTCCTCGGGGAAATAACTCTCCCAGAACACGTCGTTGCCCGCCGGACGGGGAGCGCGGACAGTGGGCCGGAACGTTCCCGCTAAAGTCGTGACGTACGTTCCCCGCCCCACATTCCCCTGGATAAGTCCCTCCGCTTCCAGTTCGGCGTAAGCATTGCCCACGGTCGTGCGGTGTACGCCTAGGTGCTTCGCCAGCTCGCGGCTGGGTTCCAGCCGGTCTCCCGGCTTCAAGACTCCGGAGACGATCCGCTCGCGCAATTGCTCGCGGATCTGAATATAAAGAGGCTTGGGCAAGCTGGAATCGAGAGTCACGAGCATGACGGCCGAATCTCCAGTCTGAGATTAACAGACCAAGTTAGGCCATTTGCGGCCCATTGTAAAGAGCCAACTGAGCCAATCTTAGAACAGGCCAAGAGAGAGGGAATAGGGAGTTGGAACTGGATGCCCGAAGCTGGGCAGTAAGCAAAAAGCAGTAAGTGAGGGTGCTCATATCAAGAACGGGAACTTGGCGGGGACACGCCGTATTGGGATGGCATTCCCCAACCGATTCGTGTTGCCTATTCCCTGTTCCCTATTCCCTACTCCCTATTCCCTATTCCCTAGAAACGGGTTCGTTTCCCGCTCCTCGCCAATCATGGTCGGAGGTCCGTGCCCAGGGAAGACCGGGGTTTCATCGGGGAAAATCAGCAGCCGGTTGTGAATGGAGCGCAGGATTTGCTCGTAAGACCCGCCCCACAGGTCCGTGCGGCCAATACTTCCCTGGAACAGGGTATCGCCACTGAAAAGCTTCTGGTGCTCGCCCGGAAGGTGGAGGGAGAGGCTGCCAGGAGAATGTCCAGGGGTGTGCAGGACCTCCAGGACATGCGAACCGATGCGCAGCGTGTCGCCCTCTTTTAGGAATTGGTCCACAGTCGCAACGCCGGGAGGAGGAACGCCCAGCCATTCCGCCTGTATGGCCAGGTTCTCATAGAGCGGCAGATCGCCTGCATGCATCAGGACAGCGGCGCCCGTGGCGCGTTTCAACCCCTCGAGGCCGCCCACATGGTCGATATGCGCGTGCGTGGCGACGATGTACTTGGCCCGCAGCTTGTGCCGCGCCAGCACTTCCTGGACACGTTCGACCTCGTCCCCCGGGTCAATAACGATGGCCTCGCCGGTTTCCTCATCACCGACGATGGAACAGTTACAGGCCAGCATTCCCACGGGAAGAATCTCGTGAATCATCCTCGCTCATCCTTCCTTTCGCCCCTAACCATTGTACTCGATTCCACCGCGGCATGAGGCACTGCCATGAAAATAGCTCCCCTCCTGTGCTGAAAGGCTTTAGCCGGGAAAATGGTGGGAGGGTGTCATTCCGACCGAAGCGAGGAATCTGGCTCTGCCCTGCGCTGGATTGGAGCTGAAAGTAGACAAGGGGATGGTAGGCTGGAAGAAAGATTCAGAGCGAGATTCCTAGCGGAGTTTACCCTGAGCGAAATGCGGAGATCCTTCGCTCCGCTCAGGATGACAGCGAACGGGCTCGGAATGACATTGGGTTAAGCTCCGGCCGCACACCTCAAATGAGGACAAGGCTGGAACTGCACGCCCGTTGACTTGCCTGGGACGCTCTTCTATACTCGTTCTCAACGCGAGCAGGGTGTGCGGCAACAAATGAAACTGGTGGTGGTGGGCGGGCAGGGGCGGAAGGTCGGCAAGACCTCGGTGATCGCCGGATTAGTTCGGGAGCTGAATCCACTTGCCTGGACGGCAGTGAAGATCAGCCATCACGGCGGCGATGATGACTCGCAGGATACGCCATCGGCGGACGACCTCCCGGCGCATCTTGACTTTTTGTGGAGCGAAGAAAAGGACCCCAATGGACACGGCGACACCTCCCGGTACCTCGCGGCAGGGGCGCGGCGCGCTCTGTGGATGCGCGCTCGAGGAGGAACACTTGCGCAAGCGCTGCCCGGATTCCTCAAAGCTATGGAGGGCGATGAGCACGTGATCATCGAAAGCAACAGCATCCTCGCCTTCCTCAAACCCGCGGTCTTTCTGCTTGTAATTGATGAATCGCGGCAGGAATTGAAGGCTTCCGCAAGTCAGTTCCTCTCCCGGGCGGACGCATTGGTCACGGTGGAACCTGTGCTCAAGCCGCGCGTTTGGCCGGGAATGCGCTTCCCTATGCTCGAAGACAAGCCAGTCTTCCCGGTGTCGGAGGGTGAGTGGTCGAATCCCGCGCTCAGCCGCTTCGTTCGCGAACGGCTCGCATCGGCGGGGGAACTGGGATACCCTGGATCTATCATGCGTAGCGCCGACCTTTAGGTCGGCAGGCGTCGTGCTGACCTAGAAGGATGCTGAGAAACGTGTAGCGGCGACTTTACGTCGCCATCGCCATGCGGAAACCATCGGATTTATGGCGATGTAAAATCGCCGCTACATCTCCCAAGATTGGGCTTTCCAGCATCCCGCTAAAGGTCGGCGGTACCCCGAACGTGAGAATAGGAGCCATCATGGCAGCACTGATCAAAGCGGAAATTCGTGAGAGGTTGAAGAATATGCCGGAGTGGTCGCTCATCGATAGTGCAATCTACAAGAAGTTTACTTTCAAATCGTTCCTGCCGGCCATCGCCTTTGTGAATAAGATCGCCGAAGCCGCCGAACAGGCCAACCACCATCCGGACATCACCATCAATTACAACCAGGTGGGCATCAGCCTTTCGACGCACAGCGAGTCGGGAGTCACGGAAAAGGACTTCCGACTGGCAGAAGCTATTGACAAGCTTTACTAATGAAGACCTGGTGTTGACAGGTTGAAAATTCCGCATTATTCGCAACGTTAATAATCGCGTTTGAATCTTGCTCTTGGGGGCAAAAGCGAATAGAATCGCACCCATGCGTTGGTCAGGAAAAAGCTGATGTCCACACTCGTGCAATGGATGCATGTGACCGCTGCCGTCATGGGGGTAGGGGGGATGGCGTTCTTGCTTTTCGTCCTGATCCCCTCCCTGGGAGCATTGGAGCCCGCGCAGCGCGATTTGCTCACCAAACAGGTCATGAAGCGGTTCCGATGGCTAATTTGGTCGGCGATCATCGTGTTGCTCGTTTCAGGGCTCTATAGCATTCGCGAGTATTACTGGGAAGTGGCCTGGGGCAAGTCCTGGGCGCTCTTAACTGTAAAAATTGTTCTCGCCCTCTTGGTCTTCGAGGTTGCGTTGGCGCTGACGTTGCCCTTGAAATTCTTCGACCGGGTCCGCGCTCGAGCGCAAATCTGGCTATCCATCGCTGTCGGCGTTGCAGTTGTCATCATCTTTATTGCCGCCTATCTACGCCGGTAAGATGAGGCGAGCAGGCAATCCGTCCTCCCCGCGCATCGCCAGTGCCGCGAAGCGGCATACCGTGAGTCGCCGTAGGTGAAACCTACGGAAAGGAAAGCCGCGAGGTCGTTCCGGCCCTGGAGGGGCCGAATGTTCGTTGGGTCAACCCCGTCGGGGTTGGGCGGTCGGCTGGCTGGGCTTTGCCTTCCACAGGTTAAAACCTGCGGCTACTCGCGGTCGGCGCCTACCGGGGCCTGCCACGGTCCTATTCGAATTTCGATTTTCGAGTTTCTAATTTCCAGTTTCCGATTGGGCAGGCGCTACTTCCTGTGGAGGACGGCCTCTTTGAAGGTCCCTCGCTGTTGCATGATTTTCTTTTGCAGCAAGATGATGGATTGAAGGAGCATTTCAGGCCGCGGCGGGCATCCGGGAACGTACACATCGACAGGAATGAATTGGTTCACGCCCTGGACGATGGCATAGTTATTGAAAACACCACCGGAGGTTGCGCAAGCGCCCATCGAGATCACCCATTTGGGTTCCGGCATCTGCTCGTAAAGTTTCTTGATCACGGGAACCATCTTTTGTGAGACGCGGCCGGCCACAATCATCAAGTCCGATTGGCGGGGTGAGCCACGGAAGACCTCCGCTCCAAAGCGCGCAATATCAAAGCGTGAGGCCGCGGTGGACATCATCTCGATGGCGCAGCATGCCAGACCAAAGCTCATGGGCCAGATCGAGGACTTGCGCGCCCAATTCACCGCCT
>Ga0326728_10001578_pt1 | contig 79952 bp, 68 predicted proteins | sample MB3enrmetagenome_FD_207602 | JGI IMG/M metagenome (GOLD analysis project Ga0326728, IMG submission 207602) | Lab enriched peat soil microbial communities from McLean, Ithaca, NY, United States - MB31MN | ecosystem: Environmental > Terrestrial > Soil > Wetlands > Peat | place: USA: New York...
TGCACTTCGGGCAGCGAGTTGAGCCATGTCACGAGTTGCACGCCGGGTTGGCCGTCCTCAAGGCGGCGGTTGAGTTGGTTGCGGATTTCGCGGGGCAGTCGGGCGATTTTGCCGGTTCTTGTCATGGGATAAGCCTCATATTTTTAGCCACAGATTTACCCCGCCACAGGCGTGGTCCCACACGGACAGACACGGATGCAGGCGGGATACCCGCTGGGGCATCCCGCCCTACAATTGGGCGGCATTGTAGGGCCGCGAAGCCCGCAGCCCCGATTGCAAAATCGGGGCAGGTGTTTCGCGCCGTGCCGTTCACGATGCGCCTCATTTGTATTTGCCTCGAATGTGTTCATTGTAGTACGCGCCTTTCGACGAAGCGCTCATCAGGCCGGCATAGACCGAGTACGGGACATGCGGGTGGTCGTACACCTTCCCGCTGTGGAACTCGACGGTCAAATTGCTGCCGTCGTAGCCGATGGCTCGGATGGCGCGCGAACTGACGCGGATCATTTCGACATACATGCCACTGCCTCCTTGAGTTGAGTTGGTTCAACTTCACGCGCAGAGAATACGCGCCAAGAAGGGATAAGTATTCTTAGTCGATCTGACTTTCTCTTAAGAAAGACTTCTCACGCCGTACGCCCGCACAGACGCAGGGCAACATCGAAGCCGGGCGGTTTGCCATCCTTGGTCGTGGAACCGTCGTCCTGTTTTCGCAAGCCCAGCACGTTGTTGCAATACGCCGCCAAATCGTGTTCACGATCGAACGGGTATCCATCGCTCTGCGGTAGAATCGCCATCACCACATTGAGCAAGTCCCGATACGTCCAGTTGTGTCTCTTCAAGAGCGGCCAAATACAGATCACCACTTCGTCCAACTCCGGATGCTTCTGACGCCGCGTTTTGTCAGTTGCCATTGCCTTGCCGACAGTTGCCCATTTCGGCGAATCCTTGAAGCGTTGTGCCGCTTCGCCGTGATGCCATTGCCACCACGCCTTACCGAAGTCGGTCAGGTACGGAAAGCAACGCTGGTTCACACCCAACGCGGCAAGCTCCCTCTTCTCCGGGTCGACATCGAAGCTTACTGGCGACAAGTGGTAGCGCATATGCGTCTCCCAATGGCTGACCGCATCCAACCATTCGCAAAGCCGAGCGACTCGGCTGCGCATGAACTTCAGGATTTCCTTGTTGTGTTTGCGAACATATTCCGGGTTGAGCGGGGGGAATTGCTCCACCGGGGATTCAATTGACAAGGCGAGAAACGCCAGGAGGAGCATCTCGCTCTGAGGATCGTCGTAATCCGCAAATCGCAACAGACACTGGTAGATGTGCGAGAATTCCTCATCGCCCGCATGGCCGAAGCACTCTTGGAAAACCCGCTCCGCCTCCCCGCTCTGCAGCCGTCGGTCCGACGCGGACTTTTTCTCGGCATACTCCGCGTCTGTGCAGAACGTCAACTCGCCCAACCACGCCTCCGCCATGAACGCGGTGACGTAGAAATTGTCCTGCTCACTTTCGCAAAGAGCGACCGCATCCTCCATGGACTTCATCAAAGGCAGCGGGCCGCGTTTCTCGGTCCATGTCATCGCAACCAAATCATAAATGAATTGGCGGACGGTGAACAGACTCGAATTCCGGCGCTGACCCGGGCTGTGAACTCGCCGAGCCAAAACGCCGCCGACTGCATCGTGCCGGTTTGAGCGCCTCGAAAAGGATTCGCGGTAAACGCTCGGCTTTCGGTCAACGACACCAATGGATAATGGATAAACGTGCCCCCCTCTCCGTTCGCCGAAGCTCAGAGCTTAACAACTTCCAAGGCGAATGCGGTTTCGTGAAGAACAGCCTTTTCCAACACTACATGCTGAAGGTACGGTTGAGCTAAAGCGATTCTCACAGCTTCTTCGGTCTCTTCCGCGCATTTCCAACCCAAAATTACCCGGGTAATCAAGCGCGATGGGATTCCCACAAAATAAAGTCGGCGGCTAGGTTGCTCCTCGGTTTTGCATCTGTTCAATGGAAAGAGCTCTCGCCACTCCCGCTCATACCGCCATCCGGGACTCTTTGTTGTGACGAGTTCTTTGACGTACCGTCCATACTCAGGGCTGTCCCGCGTCCAAGCGAGCTCCAGCTTTGCTCTTTCAGACTCGTAGACCACTTGCAGCAACTTGTCAGTGGCGCTCAGAGGTCGGTGCTCAGTTGTGAAGCCAACAACTAGCCCGCTATGGCCAGCTGCATAGTGAGCCCACATAAGAATTTCTGTCTCGATTTCCGACATGCAAAGCACAGCAATGTCCTTACTTAGCTCAATGAGTTGGCGTGTGCGGAGCAATTGTGCCACCGCAGGCACGCCTATCGTCGCGAATTCTCGGGCCTGTTGCGGTCTCTGTTTCTCCATCAAAGCATCGAATTGCGCTCGGCTCCCGGGGAATTTTCCCGCCGCCATTTGAGTGCGATATGAATATTCCAGAAAGGCTGGGTCTGCTAATACGGCCTCGATCTGCTGGGGAGTCATTGTCCCAATAACCTGAGGAGTGAACTCGAAAGGATCATTGAACTCAATCGGTGGTGTGACCTTTAGCCGTAAGGATTTCAGAATGTCGACTCCACTCGGCCCACAGTATTTATAGAGATTCAAGTTGCTCGTTCAAGGCGATGCGATTGAAAGCAAATGTGTTGCCTCGGAGAATGACGCCGGGTCTATTATTCTAGTTTCGCCTCAATCCAGTCCCAGCGTTTTTCCTTCACCATTACAAATACGCATTTGCCACCGCTGAGTTCTGCCCATAACTCGCCAATGTCCCGGTCGGGCTTGGCTGAGTCCCAGTCGCGGGGGCTCTTGTACTCGACGACCAGCGTCCTGCCGTCGGGCAGCCGACAGACAAAATCAGGATAGAAGCGGTCTTTGAGCGACGGCAGAAAAAAAGAGCAGGTAGGTTTTCGCACAAGATTGCGCACCCAAAACTCGATTTCACCGCGCTGCGCCAGCCGTTCGAGTTCCCATGCGCATGCTTCCTCTTCGTCGCTATCAAAATCGCCGCAGCGCGCGTAGTAATGCTTGGCGAACTCGTTCGCTCGGGGGTAATCGCGGTTCGGCGCGTAGCCGTCGGGGTGGAAAACGAATTCGAACCCGCCGCCCACGGTTGCCCGGTCCTTGACGCCATCAGTGAATAGGAATTGCTGGTAGGCTGTGGTCACCGCCTGCCTCCTCAACTCGCGGATTTTTGCTTCCATGATTGAGCGCAACAGGAACTTCTGGCGGTTGGCCCGTGCAAGGTCTACTCCTTGCACCTTGAGCAAAGTGGACAGAAACGCGCTGACGAATACCATCATGCTCGATTGCGTGATGTACACCTCGCGCACGTTGCGGCACAACCACGCCGCCAACTTAGCTTCCGTCCAATGCTCAGGCGTGTAGCTTAGGGCCAAGTCGCGCTCCAATTCCGGCAGGAACGTGACAAGCACCTTGCCCTTCTCCTTATCCACGTCGATTGTGCCGGCTTCCGCCACGCGGTCGGCAGCCTTGAATTGGTGAATCTCGTCTTGCAACGGTTCCGCTGCGTACACCGGCAAGTCCCACGGGTAATCGAGAACTTCCGGATCATCAAAAAGCTGCAACTCGCCATGCACGCGCACGGCCAGTTGCGGCACGCGGAACGCCACACCGCGCTCGCTCGGTGTCTTGAAAATCTCTATCGCTTCCGTGCGACTTTTCCGTGCTGCCTCGTATAATGCCTGCCGCGAATTCTCCCAGACGACCATTTGCCCAACCGCCGCGTCCTCCTCGGGTGTAATCGGCTTGGTGATTACAAGTGTCTCGGCCTTCTCATCCCACTGCACCTTGTTCCGCAGTCCGGCATTGAGCTTCGTGAAATCGGGTTTTTCCGCCAACGGCACAACCACCGGCTGCATCTCGACTCGGCGCGACGGTGGCAATCCGAGCGCCGCTTGCGAATCGTTCGCGGCGGCCACAAACTGCCATGCGTCAGCTCTCTCGAACCCGGCGCCTTCGACTAACCGGTCACGAAGCGCGTTGGCAGTTTGACCGAAATCGCGGGAGGCGACATAGGCATACGACTTGTTCAATTCCGGTGACTGCCGCCATGTGGCATTCGGTTGACGGAGGATACGACCAAGCAGTTGTTCGACCCGCGTTTCGCTCCGCAGTTCCGCTACGCTGGCAAGCACGTAGGCGAACGAACAATCCCAGCCTTCGGCCAACGCTTGCTGTGTGATGATGTATTTGATCCGACAATCAGGCGCGAACAGGTCCACGTCCTCCAAGTCGCGTTGCTCGCCGGTGGCTATGGCGATCTCATCAGCCGGAATGTTGTGGTTCTTGGTCAATTCGCCGCGCAAGGCTTCCGCGTGCTGCGTCTCGACATTCTGCCGGTGCGGTTGCGCCTGGATCAACACCAACGGGCGCAGATAGGGCGCGCCGGCGATGTGCTCACGGTCGGCGAGCGTCTGGAGTTGGTTGCGCTTGTCAATCGCGTAGGCCAGCACCTTCTGCCAGTCCGGCTCCGTCTCCAAGAGAATCGGCAACTTGATCATCCCCTCAGCCTTCAATTCCGCTGCCGACACGCTGTGCAGCACGTTGCTTGGCGTCTTCTCCATATCGGGCGTGGCGGTGAGTTCCAAGATACCGGACGGACGGAACCGCGCTAACGTCTCGAAAGATAACTCGGTGCGCGCGTTGTGCGCCTCGTCAACCATGACGAACGGGCGCCGCAACCGCAGCACGTTGGCGAAGGAGCGCGGAGTTGTTCCTTCTGGTCCCGGCAGCAAATTCCTGCGTTGCTCCGGTGTAATGTCAGAGAAATGCGGCATGAGATGGCCGCTGTCTTCGTACACCTTGAGCTTGTCCATCTCCTGCTGCGAAAACGCCTGCCGCGTCGCGACGATCACGACCGTCGAAGTGTCTAGTGTCGCCCGCGTCAGTCCGCGCGCTTCCTCTAGGTCGAGGACCGTTAACGCACCCGACTCGGCGAGGGCCGCGCGATACGGATGCTTTGGGTTGCGAAATGCTTTCAACGTCTGTTCGCGAATCGCGTTCGACGGCACCAGCCAGAGAATCACGCTGCGCTCGGTCTGGAGCAGATACCGGTTCACCAAGGGGACGCACCGCGCGCCGATAAACGTCTTGCCGCCGCCCGTCGGCACGCGGAGGCAGAAATACGGCATCCCTTCGTCGAACCCAGCAACCGGTCTGTAATTACCTGGCTCCCCCTGCCAGAGTTTCTCCATGGTGCGGTGGAAGGCCTTCTTAGCGTCGTTCCATTCCCGGCACGCCCGGAAATACTCCTCGACGCTGGCGAGCAGCGACTTCTGGTATTCTTTCGGTGGGAGAGAAGTCATGACACGTGCAAATCGAATGGCGTCTGTTTGAATGTGATTAATTCCGACGCCAACCTCGCGCGTCCGAGCCGGCAAGCAGCGGCGTAGATGACTTTCGGGCCATTGTGGGGCGGCAACTGGGCGAGCACCGGGCCGGTCAAAACGTTCCCGCCGTCCACGCTGCGGTCGCCGAGAATCCCATTGAACAACAAATACACCGCGCGGCCATCGTGCCTGTCCAGCAACGCCGTGTATCGTTGGCCACGCTTCGATTTCGACAACGGCCTCCCGGTTTCCTTGAAGAAGACGAATTCCGCCAATTCAGGAAATCTCACGTCGGCGCGAATGGCTCCGTTCTCGTCGAACAGCGGCTTTCCGAGCCGCACGAACTGGAAGCCGCCGCCAAGCCCGGGCACGGCTTCGCCTTTGGCGTTCTTGTAACCTTGCGCGACGCGCCGCACGCGCTCTGCGGTGATGTCGTGCGCGATTTTCTCGTCGATCTCGACGAGGATGAACCGGCGGTTGCCGCCATCCTGTTTGTTCAGCGCCAGCACCGCGTGCCCGGTCGTCCCGCTCCCGGCAAACGAGTCGAGTATCAGCGAATCACGTGAATCGTCGCCATTGATAACCATCGAGAGCAAGCGTCTGACTAGCTCAGACGGTTTTGGATTGTTGAAGGCGTCTTTGCTTCCGAAAATTTTCTCGATCTCCCAAGTGCCGTCTTGGTTGAACGGTCCTTGGAGAATTGAAATCGGCTTCGCGCGGCGGATCACTCCATTCTCATGGCGTAGATACTGCTTGAACCGGACGCTCCATCTGCCGTTTGTCTTTCGGAATACAACCTCATTGTTGGCTATCGCCTCGTCCATCCGCTCTTTTGCCCAAATCCACTGCTTATCCGGCAAAATCTCCTCGCCTTCGTATTTCAGAGAGTAAACGAGATTTGGTCGCGGGTCTTTGCTGCGTGTCGCCAGTGGTTGAGTGATGAATCCGCCTCGCTTCTCAAACTTTTCGTCTCGTCCCTTATACTTGGCGGCGTCTTCTTCGGAAAGCGGCGCATCAATACTTTCGATGGGAGCTCGGGAGTAGCAGAGAATGTATTCGTGGATATTGCCAAACCCCTTTGTCATAGCTCCGGGGCCGTATTTATTCTTCCAGATTATCTCGTGGACAAAGGTTCTTCGCCCGAAAACCTCATCCATCATCAGGCGCAACGATGCGATTTCGTTATCGTCAATGGAGACAAAGATGACGCCGTCGTCGCGGAGGAACTGGTGGAGCAGGACGAGGCGCGGATACATCATGCAAAGCCATTTGTCGTGGCGGGAGAGGTCTTCGGCTTCCTTGCCGACGGCGTGGCCGAGCCACTGGCGGATTTCGGGGCTGTTGACGGCGTCGTTATAGACCCAATTTTCGTTGCCAGTGTTGTAGGGTGGGTCGATGTAGATGCACTTCACCTGCCCGGCATAGCGCGGCAGCAGTGCCTTGAGCGCTTCGAGGTTGTCGCCCTGGACGATGAGGTTCTCGGTGTCACCGTCCGCCGCCGGACAAGACAGATCCGTCACTTCTTCCAGCAGCCGAAACGGCACCTCGGCATGATGGCGGACAACGGCTTCTTTCCCGATCCAAGTCAGTTCAGGCATGATGATGTTCTAGCTGATTCCGTTGAGCTTTCCATTCAATTCCTCGGGATCGAGGCTGCGCTTGAACTCTTCCAGCTTCGCTTTGAGTTGATCCGGCGTGAACTGTTGTCGAATCCTTAAAATCTCAGTCTTCGCAAGCAGGTCACACTGTTCGTTCATCGCGTGCCCTGCGTGCCCCTTCAGCCATTTCCATGTGATTTGGTGCTTAACTGATTCCGTGTCGAGTTCTCTCCATAGCTCTTCATTCCTGACAGCCTTCTTGTCCTTCGTCCTCCAGCCGCGAGCTTTCCAATCTTTCAACCATTCCGAGATGCCATTGCGGACGTACTGAGAATCGGTGAAGAACTCAACTTCGCATGGTTCTTTCAGCGCGCGAAGCCCTTCGACGGCTGCCTGAAGTTCCATTCTGTTGTTGGTTGTGGCCGGTGCCCCGCCGCTGATTTTTCTCGCATGCTGCTGGTAAGTCAGAATGGCAGCCCAACCGCCCGGTCCCGGGTTCCCCTCGCACGCGCCGTCAGAGTATAGCGTCACCTTCTTCATTCAGGCGATTAGGCGGTGGCTCGTGCAATTGATTTTGCGTCGAGATTGAATCCAGCCTGGTTCAGTCGTTCCACCAGCTTCGGTACGGCTTCCTTCACATGGTTATTAAAGGGGATGTAAATAATGCCGTGAACATCCGACGGGACTTCCATCACTCCCTTTTGCAGGATAGCGACATTTGGTCTGCGAAGGGCTCCTAGGACCATTCCCATCTCAAGAACGACGTTCTGGCGAGCGCGCGGGGCTGCCTTGCCCACCCCCTCTGCTGCGGCGTAGCCCATATCATCGGGGGTAAGTAGAACGATGCCAAAGCGGCATTGTCCTGTTTGTGGACTGATTTCTTTCTCCAAAGCCTCGATTAGTGTCAGCCCTCCGCCCCCAGTGTTCGCAAGGACGAATGGCTCAAGTCCCAATCTATGTAGAATCAGTTCAAGTTGTTCGCGGGCATTTTGGTCGTGCCCATGAACGACAAACACGCGCTTGTTTCTCCGGGCGTCATCGGACTCCGCTTCAGCGGCTGGCGCCGGAGTGGGCGAATTCGCCGTCTTATGCCATTCTGAAATAGCTTTTGCCGCGCGATGTTCCAGAACTCCTTTTGCTGACTTCGGCCCTTGGAACACAACCGTCTTGGTCTTCTCCCACCAATTCAGCACAGCGCCTTCAGGAGTCGTGAACTGCCAAACCTGATTTGGTAATTCCTTCCATTCCCCCTCGAAGCCGAGGCCGGCAATGAGCTTCTGTAGATCTACGATCTTTCCCAAGAATTTAGTCATACATGCCTCTCTTCCATCATTGTCGTCCTGGCGGGAGCCCTGTCCTGCAGCACAGGAAGCAGTGTAGCGAAGCAACGGCGCGTCGACAAGCTCGGCATGACAGCTTCGGGGAACTGCCGCACATGTGGTTTCGGTCGGCAGGTGAACCGTGCAACACCGGATTGAAGCCTTTTCGTCGAATCCTGCTGTGTCGAATTCGCGGCTTGTCGCAAAACCGCCGCGCTCCTAGACTTGCGGCCATGAACCAGTCGAAGCCAGCCAATCGGCTGACGGACTTGGACGAGGCGTTGCGGCTCGATCCCGATTTCGCCGAGGCACGCGCCAGCCTGCAACTCGCTCGACAGGCGCTTACGAAGCTGCAGGAGCACGGGGCCTCAGGCCAAAGATGATCGACAGCAGTCCAGATCGCTGGGAGGCGAAGACATCCGGAGGAAAGTCCCGGTGGATGCAACGCGGAGTCTTGGGCACAGCGTGCGCGCTGGTCGTCGGAATTTACGCGTGCGCGGCCCACTCGGGCGTTTCGGAAGCGTTGAGCCTGAACGCGGCTGACACGTACTACAATTTACTGGTGCAAGGTTTCCGTGCCGGCCAACTCAGTCTGAAGAAAGAGGTGCCGCCCGGACTCGCGCAACTCGTTGATCCGTACGATCCTGCCGCCAATGCTCTCTACCGGTCTGCGGCCTACGGGACGTACGACCTGAGCTACTACAAGGGCAGGTTCTACCTCTACTTCGGGATTACACCCGCCTTGATCTTGTTCTGGCCGTTCGTCGCGCTGACCGGCCACTACCTTTTCCACAGACAAACCGTGGCGATCTTTTGCGCGATAGGGTTTCTGGTCAGCGTGGGTTTGCTGCGCGGGCTGTGGCGGCGCTACTTTGCCGAAGTGCACGTCGGGGTGGTGGCGGCGTGCGCGTTGGCACTCGGCTTGGCGACACTCCTGCCGGTGATGTTCCCGCGATCTGAGGTTCACGAAGTTTCGATCAGTTGCGGGTATATGCTGACGATGCTGGCACTGGGGGCGCTCTGGTGCGCCTTGCACGAGCCGGAGCGGAAGTGCCGGTGGCTGGCGGCAGCCAGCCTGGCCTACGGGCTGGTTTTGGGGGCGCGGCCCAGCTTGCTGTTTGGCGCGGTCATCCTGCTGGTGCCGGTGGCCCAAGCGTGGCGTGAGCGGCGACCCCGAAAGCTTTCGGGGCTGATGGCGGCGACCGGTCCTCTCATGCTTATCGGATTGGGGCTGATGCTCTACAATTACCTGCGCTTCGACAGTCCGTTCGAATTCGGTCAGCGCTACATGTTGACCACGGCACGCCAAGACACGCTGCAACACTTCAGTTTGGGTTATCTCTGGTTCAATTTCCGGGTCTATTTTCTGAAGTCGGTGGGCTGGAGTCGGCATTTTCCTTTTGTGCAGAGTATGACGGTGCCGTCCCTGCCGCCGGGCCATGGCGGTGTGGAGAAGCCTTTCGGCATCCTTATGAACGTTCCGCTGGTGTGGCTGGCGGTGGCGGTGCCGCTGGCTTGGCGCGGCCGGTCGGCGGAGACGCGCTCGATCCTCTGCGGGTTCATTGCGGCGGTGGCCCTGCTTTTCGCGATTAGCGCGCTGACTCTTGGTCTGTATTACTTCGCTTCCAGTCGCTATGAGGTGGACTTTCTGCCGACGCTGGTACTGCTGGCCGTAGTTGGCATTCTTGGATTAGAGCGCACCCTGGCCCCGACCTCGGAGTCGGGGCTGGCTGACCGGCCGGTCTGGCGGGGAGCGGTGCGCAGTGGCTGGGGCCTGCTGCTCGGCTTCTCGGTGGCGTTTAACCTGTTTGCGAGCGCCGAGCATTATGCCGAGGAATGCGACAACCTGGGGGCGGCCTTGGCGCAAGCGGGCAGGGTGCAAGAGGCGATCGAACACTGCGAGCACGCACTGCGGATCAAGCCCGATTTCGCCGAGGCGCACTACAACTTGGGGATTGCCTTGGTACAAGCAGGCCGGGTGCCGGAGGCGATCGGGCACTACGAGCAAGCGTTGCGGATCAGACCTGATTTCGCTGATGCGCACTACAATCTGGGAATCGCCCTGGAGCAGGCAAACAGGGCGCAAGAAGCGATCGGACATTATGAGCAAGCGCTGCGAATCAAGCGCGATTTCGCCGAGGCACACAACAATCTGGGGGTCGCCTTGGGGCGAATGGGCCGGATCCAAGAAGCGATCAAGCATTATGAACAGGCGCTGCGGGTCAAGCCTGACTTCGCCATGGCGCATTACAACTTGGGAAACATTCTGGCTCAAGCGGACAAGCTTGAGGAGGCGATCGGGCATTGGGAGCAAGCGCTAGGGAGCGCACCCGATTGGGCCGAGGTGCATTACAATCTGGGATTTTCTTTGGCGCGACTGGGACGGGTGCAAGAAGCGATCAGACATTGGGAGCAAGCACTACGGATCAAGCCCGACTATGCTGAGGCACACTACAATTTGGGAGTCACTTTGGAGCAAGCGGGCAACATCGAGGAGGCAATCCGGCACTACGAGCAGGCGGTGAGAATCAAGCCTGATTACGCTGAGGCGCATTACAATCTGGGGGTCGCCTTGGCGCAAGCAGGCAGGGTGCAGGAGGCGATCGGGCACTACGAGCAGGCGCTGCGGATCAAACCCGGTATGGCCGAGGCGCACCACAACTTAGGGGTCGCCTTGGAGCAGACGGGCAGGGTGCCGGAGGCGATCGAGTACTACGAGCAAGCGTTGCGGATCAAGCCCGATTTCGCCGAGGCACACTACAACTTGGGGATTGCCTTGGTGCAAGTGGGCCGGGTGCAGGAGGCAATCGAGCACTACGAGCAGGCGCTGCGGATCAAACCTGATATGGCCGAGGCGCGTGCCAAGTTGCAACTGGCTCGACAGGCGCTCACGAAACTACAGGAGCACGGGGCCTCAGGGCAAAGATGATGGACAGCAGACCAGATCGCAGGGAGGCAAGAAGATGTCCGACGTGGACAGCGTGCGTTCGCGTCCTGTATCTGGCTGATTGACGTTCACGGACTTGCCGCGTTCGTGGCCTGCCGGATGGACTTCGCGCGGATGACATAGCCTCAACTCCTTACCACTCCTGCCTTCCGATTACCCACCTGTCGGGTTGTCATTGGTTTCCGAAGCAGCAGCAGTGCAGCGAAAGGGACGACCATCGGCAATCCTCCGTTTCACGCAGGGCCGGGGATCGTTTGGGTCGGCCGGCTGGCAAACGGCTTGCCTGCATATTGCGGGAAACCATTGCAGGGCTGGCAGCCCGAAGGGTTGCCAGCCGTTGTTCGACAAACTCTTCGGCGCGAAACACCTGCTCCGATTTTGCAATCGGGGCTGCGGGCTTCGCCTGACTGCCTGCCTGCGCAGGCAGGCGCAGGCAGGCACCCTACAATTCTTGGCGCAGTTTGGTTGCGCTTTGGCCTGTTTGTGCAATATCCGGATTTCTGCCCGGAATCCAGGTTTTGAGATAGGTCCTTGCAGAACCGTTCAAGATTTCCCTTGACTTACAGGCGAAAAGATTTTCTTACACTCAGCAGTCGCAATCTCCCACAAGAAGAAGTCGAGGTTCCCAGAAATTACTTGCATTTCTGGTTGGCACGTGACAAAAGGATCAAATCGAACGCTGAAAATGCCTCTGGCAGAAGGAATTCTCTCGCGCTGGCTTGGAATACCTTGGTCGAGGACGTGCATCGTTGTGCGTGCGACCTGGGTGGATGGCATGTTGTTGGCGCCTCTCCTGATCGCCTCGTTCATCTATTTGCGTTCATCACCCGAGTTTGCCGCCAACTTGCCTCAGGATGCAGTCGATTTTGTTGTTCCCGCGCTAAACTTTGTGGAAAGAGGCAGCATTGTCACGAGCTGCTACGGACGGGATTATGGACCAGCCCATCCCTTTGGCATGCCGCTTCTCCTGGCCCCGGCCTATCTCATTTTTGGACGCTTCCCCGGAAACGGCATCTACGCAATTCTGTTTTTTGCGCTTGCCGCGATCATGGTCGTCTATTTTATCGGACGGCAGTTGGGCGGGCGATTGTGTGGATGTATTGCGGCCATGTTTCTTGCGACCCATCACGGCTTCCATGAATACGCTGGAAAGATAATGAGTGAGGTGCCATCGATTTTTTTGCTGGCGTTGATCTTTTTGTGGCTGCTTCGCTTACGCGGCAGTAATCGGACGATTTGGGGCTATTGCGGAATCGGGGCGCTAGCGGGTTTCGCAATTGCGGTGCGCTGGGATAATGTTTTGGTGCTTGTTCCAGTGCTTGCCTTGCTGTTTCGTGATTCGTTGAAAAGTTCCATCAAACGAGTTGCCTGCGTATGTATCGGCCTCATTCCCTGGTTTGCGGCGCTGGGATTTTATAACCATACCCATTTTGGCGGCCCGCTGCGGACTGGTTACCATTACTGGGGCAGTGCCGGCACAGGGGCCAGGCCCTTGTTCTCCCTCCGCTACGCGACCGCACGTGGCTACTGGGGCAACCACGGTAATCCGGAGGGATTTGTCAAGGCGCCGGACGGCAATTTGATGCTTTCGATGAAAACCCTCTTCGATGAGGCTGATATAACCTTGACGTTTAGCTCTTCTCCTCGTTGGGGCAATAAACCGAGGCACATGTATCAAGCATTTGTCATAGCACGTACGATGCTGGGACTGATCGGCCTCGCTTGGTGTTTTCGCTGGTGGCGAAGGCGACCATCTGCCCAAGCCGCGGGTCTCTGGTTTATAAGCTTCTCGATTGCGATGATACCCTTTTACAGTTCGTATTTTTGGCAGGAGGAGCGCTTTTTGCTCAGGCTCGTTCCTTTCTTTTGCGTGCTCAACGCCATTGGTCCTGCCGCCCTTCTAGCCTCAATACAGGAATGGCGTTCACCTGGCCGGGCAGAAGCAACCTTTGGCGTCACCGTCCTGGTTTGTGGATTGATGTCGGCGCTGGCTTATTTCAGCGCATCCAAGCTGGTGCCGCAATGCGACGATAATTTGCAGTTGTACCAGGAGATGCACTCCGCCAGCAGTATCATGGAATCAAATGCAGTCGTCGTGACCGACTGGGATCCATTTCGCCCCAATCTCTACATTATCAAAGGCACACAGCGCACGCTGATTCCGCTGTCCAAAGATGCACGAGCTCCATTTGTCGCATCTGAAGAACCCGGGAAACTGGTCGCCCTGTCGCGCCAGGGAAGCCCCGTGTATTTGCTATTGAGAGATCCTGCGTCCATTGTCGCAGCCGGATTGCCTACGCGGTCCAAAACACCATACAAGTCGGTGCTCCACGGGCAAACGCCGTCTGTTATCCTAGCCGAATTACCTACGTGGTTTCAAGAAGATCAACCTGCTCTGGTTTTCAGGAGGGCCTCCGCCGGCGAATTGGCTACTCTGTGGAAATACTTCCAATACGAGCCGCTGCTAACCTTCAAGGATGCGGATGGTCAACCTCTTTGGGCATACTTTCACCGGCTACACGCCCTCCCCTCTCCTCCTACGATCAACTGAAGGGAGCAAACGGCGTAGCACCTATGGCTTGCGCCCGCTCTCCCAAATCAGCCCAACGAGGCAACCGACCAGAGCCAGTCCACTTAGCACGCCCGCAAGGGCATAACCGCGCGGCGGTTCGTAGCGCAATACGATCTCGTGCGCGCCTGCGGGCAGGTTCACTCCCATGAACGCGCAACTCACGCGCAGCACCTCCGTCGGTTTGCCGTCCACTGCGGCGTGCCAGTAGGGGTAGTAACTTTCTGCAATCACGACCAGGCAATCGCGCGGCGCGGTGAGGCGGATGCGAACCCGCTGCGCATCTTCGCGGGCGAGTTGCACGTCTGTAAAAGGCACCACCTCGCCATTAAGCAGCGGCCATTTCGGCGTTTCACCATCGCGGTAAACGCTCTCGTACTTTACGGCGTCGGCGCGAGCGGTCCCGTGCACCAGCGGCCAGTTCCGGGCTTCGAGCTCCAGCGCAAATGGCGGGGAATTGTGGATGTCGCCGTCAAAGAGGCACGCGCGCGCGTAACCCGTCACGTAGGGATGCGCGGCGTCGTTTCGGAACACAACGAAGTCGGTATTCTCCAGGGCGATGGGGAACGTATGACGGTAAGCGGCGAGCAATTGCTGCAGTTGCGGCGCCTGCATATCGGGGTCGGTCTTGTCGAAAATGACATAGCGCGCGCCAAAAAGATCGAGCATTTCGCGCGAGCCGCCACCTGTTTGGGTGAGCAAACCCGTGCCGAGGGGGGCCATCCAGTTATAAAACGCCTCATACACCTGCGGTTTGCCGCTGTAGATCGGGCCGAGTAGATGAAAATACCGGCCCGAGATCGCATACGTCTTCACCCAATTCGGGTCTTTCCGCAGCGCCGTGTAGGTGGCTTCAAGGTTTTTCAACGTCCTCTCGCTGGTCGGGATCGAGTTTGTCGCACTCGCAGAGGGGTTGTAGCCGAGTTCCAACTTTATTAACGTCTGCTCGTCGATTGAGTTTGTGTGCATCGCCTTCTGGTACGGCCAATAGTCCATCACCATCAGCGCCCCGACCATTGCAACGACCTTCGGAATGTGCGCGCGCCGTTTCTCCGCTGCCAGTACGTCCGTCACGAAAAAGCCGGCGAGCATCGCACCGAGGAACGAAAACGGCAGGCCGTAAAAAACGCCCGGCGCCCGGATTTCCTTGAAGAGGGGTAAGTGCGCCAGCAATCCGAACACCGGTAGAAACAGAAAGGCGGCCAGCACCCCGCCTGCAATCGCCCACTTTCGCTGCGTCGTCAGCTTGCGCCTGGCAAAAAGCACAAGGCCTGCCACGCCGACTGCCAAGGTCATCAGCACAGCCAGGCGAGGCAACATCGGCACGCCGTCCAAATCCATCAGCGCAGCGAACGTGTCCCAACTGGTGCTTGCGACGCTGTTCAAACCAGTTCCCAACGAGACGCTCGCCATTGCTGCGCCCACGCAAAACCAGAACAAGCTCCGGTCCACGCGGCGGTGATTGAACAAGGCGGCCCACCCAACCAACGCGAGCAGCACCAGCCCTGCGTACTTCTCCGGCGAATCCATCCGCATCGACCCGATGCGGGCGAGTTGCATCTGGAGTTGCGCGGCCTCCCGTTGCGACGTCGGGTGATAACTGCCTGATCGCATATGCTGGATCACTCCCGTCAGGGCTTCCCGCGTCGCGGCTCCGTCACGATCCACCAGTGCCAGCACACTCTTGAAGGCGTACGTGCGTTGCCAGCCTTCCAGCGGATCGCCTGCAAAAAGTTTTACGTATTTGGACTCGGTAAAACCTGGCACGAGGAAGGCAGCGCCCAAACCGAGGAACGCCACGCCCAGCAGAACACACGTCCGGATCGTTCTCGTCCGATGCGCCCGCCATTCGGGTAGCCACAGCCAGTAAAGCAAATACCCGAATAGAAAAACGCCCTGCACAAAAACCTGTTTGTAGTCCGTCCACATCGCGAATACAAACGCCAGCGCGCACCAGAACACGTCGCGAAACCGTCCTGACTGCAGCATCCGCGCAAACAGCCACCACAGCAGCGGCACAAACGGCATAAACAGGCTGATGGTCATGTGCTCCTCGGTCGCGGCGCGGGTGAGTTGTTCCGGGCACAGCATATATGCGATCCCCGCAAGAACGGCAGCCCATTCGTTTCGGAGAAAGTGTCGCGCGCAAAAGTACATCGTCACGGCGCTGGCGAAGATCGCGCACAACGCCATCAGTTTGCCTGCCACATCGAGACTGGTGAACGTGGAAAACACAAGCCACGGCAACAGGTAAAAGCCCCGCGAGTAATTAAGCGCGTAGCTGGAGCCGCTCATGAAGTACGGCGTCCACCACGACAAGCGGCCGTGCTCGGCCAATTCGCGCTTCACGTCCCATACGCGCGAAGCCGAACCCGCCAACTCCTTGTCGGTGTAGCCCAGTGGCAGCCAGTGCCAGCCCAACCAGAAACAGTAGACCAGCGCGGCTGCCAGAATAATCCATAATCCGATGCGGTGGGGCGCGCCGTCGTCGGCCGGTGAGGTCTTGTTTTTGGGTGTCTGTCGAGTCTTCAACGCCAGAAATGCCAGTTCGCGAGATCGCAGGACTTGCCAAAGGGCACAGCATATAGTCCTTGTATGCGTTGCGCGCGATAGCCGCGGCGCTCCATCGCGCGGAAGAGTTCTTCGGTGCGTTGCGGCGTGTTCTTGTCACAAGTCAGTTCTACAATCAAATGCGCTGGCGGAAACTCTTTCCAGAAGTCGCTGTCCGTGGCCATCAGCGTGTGCTCGAAACCTTCCACATCCAGTTTCATCAGGTCCACCGTCGCAATGCTTTGTTGTCGGCATAACTCAGCCAGCGAGCACGTCTGCACAGGAAAGCCGCTGCCGTCCGCAGGGCGCTCGACGCTCAACCGCCCTGCCCCATCGTTCTCCTGCCCGGGACAGAACCACATCTGGCCGGCGCGGTCGGCGATCGCGGCGTGCACGGGGACGACGTTCGGATAGGTCGCGCAGTGGTCGCGCAGCAGGCCGAAGTTGTTGGGATCAGCTTCCACAGCCACGATGCTCGTCTTCGGATTGACCGCCGCCGCGACGAGCGCGAACGTGCCGATATGACTGCCGATATCGAGGATCACGCGCGCCTCGCGGGCCAGTTCCCGCCAGAGCCGCAGCGTGACGGACTCGTAGTGATCGTCTAGGCAGTACAAATCGTTGGCGACGAAACTGGCGAGGTCGAGCCGCATCGGGATGAGGTTGGCGAACCGCACCGCGACCGGATGGGGCTGCGCCTCGGGACGCAACAGTGAACGAGTGATGAGTTTGCCGAGGTCGTAGCTAAGCTTGCTGCGCGGCAACACCGACCACGCCGCGCGCATCGCGCGCTTGGACGCCGGAGCGGGCCTGGGTTCAGGATGCGGAAGGAACACGGCGCTCATGGGTTTAGACGCAGCAGATTTTGGATGGTGTCGAACACTTCGTCGACTGAAATATCGCGCATGCAGGCGTAGTCAATGTTGGCCACGCAACTCAACGGACGGCTGGAATAGTAGAAGCACGGCATGCAGGGCAGATCCCGGCGCACGATCACGTGGCGATCTGTCCACGGGTGCAACCGCCGCCAGTCCGTCGGCCCGTACAAGCCAACCAGCGGCACACCGATCGCCGCCGCGAGGTGCAGCAAGCCTGAGTCGTTGCTGATCATCACCCGGCAGCGGCGCAGGACCGCCGCGACGTGTCGCAGATTCGACTCGCGAATCACGAGCACGCGCCCATCAAGATGCGCCGAGATGTATTGATTGACCTCCTCGTCCGCCGGGCCCGAGAAAATGAGGTGGCGCGCGTCAGGATGCCATTGCTGCAGCCGTCCGATCAACGCGATGAAGTTGTTCTTGTCCCAACACTTGCGGTGCATATTTTTGAACGTGCTGCTGTAGGTGTGAAAACCAAACAGCGTTGTCTCTGCGCCGATGCCGTGTTTCGACAAAAACTCTTCGGCGTAACGCTCGTCGTCCGCTGTAAGAGCCAGCTTGAGTTTGACGCCGGCCGCTGCGCCGGTTTCGCGACCCGAGGTGAGGTCAAAGCGCTCACAGATCGCGCGGATCAACCGGAGGTTCTCCTCGACGTTGTGCAGCGTGCCTGCCTCTTTCACAACAATGTTGTTGAGAAACCATAGATTGCGCCGACTCTGATGCGTGTAACGGTGCGCGGCGCGCCAGCGACGGCCGACGAGCCAGTTCACCACGTTGTACTCGAGCCGATTGGATGGAAACGGCATAACGCTCAAATCAAATTCCTCGGATCGCAGGCTCAGGACGTAGCGCAACCCCTCCGATTTCTTCGCACGATAGAAATCGAAGTAGCGGACTTCGTTCACGTCGGGGTTTGTTTCCAAAATGTCGGCGGTGCCACGAAACATCGTGATAACCGTGATGTGAGCTTCCGGGAAGGCTTGGCGCAGCAATGCCAGCGCAGGCGTAAAAAGGATGGCGTCGCCAATCCCGGGCAGACAAAAAATGACTATGCGTTTTGGCCGTTGGTCTTGCATGTGTCAGCGTGTTTGAGGCAAGAAGAGCTTCGGCTCAATCTGATGGAAAATCCTAACACGAACCGGGAGTCCGACGCAAGGCTGTCGTGAAAACAAGGCGCAGGAGTTTGCGCATCGCCACGCCGTGGATCCCCGTCGGCCGTTTCCCCCGCGCCCGCAGCCGCGTGCACGACACGATCGCCTGCCTCCAGAACTTCGGCGTGCGCATCCATGGTTGCGATCCGTTGCTCACTGCGGAAACAGTGTGGAAATACTTTGGCATCCACAACGTTGAGTTCGCCAGGGTCTGCAAGTGCGACTGCGTCCTCGTTGCCAACAAACACAGCGCCTTTCGCTCAATCACGCTCGGCCGGCTCAAGGCGAAGATGAAACCGACCGCACTGATCGACACCAAAAACCTCTTCGACCCCAAAGCCGCCCAAGGCCACCGGCCTTCTACTTCACGAGCCGCTGAGCGGAACTAAAACCCGCGGCGGCTACGCAGCGTTTCTTCATCGGTCGTTCGGTGAGCGATCTTCGTCGGCGTCTTCGACGGCACGCGGCCCGCAACCAGTTCACGCAATGCGCGGATTCGCTCTTCGGCCAGCGCGGCTGCCTTTGTGCCCGGCAACTTCACGCGAAGCTGCTCCATCGTTTCCAACGCGCGATGCGGCTGCTGGAGCGTGAACTGATACAAATCCGCAAGACGGCCGGTGGCAATCGCGGTGGTGTCTTCGCCCTGCGCCTTCGCGACGGCGGAGAGCAATTCCAGCTCCGCCAATTTCGCGTCCTTCAAATGCGTCAGCGCCAGATCGGCAATGCGCACATGCGGGTAAACGTAGTCGGGATGATCGGCGATCACTTTGCGGTACTCATCGATGGCTTCCTGATATTTCCCGGCGTTGGCCCGCGCCTCCGCAACGCTGTACTCGGGCATGATGCGAAAATGTTTGTCGTCGGGCCAGGAAAGCAGCGACGCGCTTTGTCCCGCCTTTTTGACGAGCGGCAGGCCAAACAGAAGGAACAGGATGAAACCATACACCACCCCAACGATCGGCAAGACCAACGAGAACCCCGCCCAACGGAACAACCACGCTCCCAATGCGACCGCAACGAGCACGCGAACAGCCAGATTGATCGCCTTGGCCATGACGCTTCGCCTTTGAGTACGTCCTACCGGAAGGGGCCTGTGTCGCGTTTCTTCGTCGGGCCGGTGGCGGGCGGCTTGGCTGGCTTGGGATTGACCACCGGAGGAGAAGGCGCTTGATTCGGGATGTGCTGACTGACTTCGGCGCCGATCGCCGCCGCTGCGGCCTCCCACTTCTTCGGAATCAACGGCTCGGCCTTTTCGAGAAGCGACTCGAACGCGCCAGCAATGGCATTAGAACTCGGAGCCGGGACCGTCGTTTGCGGCAACGCCTCATAGCCGTTGACGACCCAGTCGAGCCTGCCGGTGTCGGTCTGTATGATCAGGCCGTGCACGGGAATCTTCTTCGGGATGTACGGACTCTCGCGGAGGTAGCCGACGCCTTTGATGACGTTTTGGGTCTCGCTACTGAACAAGCCGAAGAACTCGTGGAGGTTCTGGCTGATCGCGGAACGGTCGATGCCGTGTTGCTGCATGCGCGCCAGCATATCCATCATCGTCAGCTTGGAGAGTTTGCAGTCGGTGTGCCCAATCACGGCAATCTCTTTGGCCTCTTTGACGAAGATCGAAAGCGCCAGCGAGCGGACGGTGCTGGAGGTGGCGCTGGTGATGACGTTGCCCGCGTTGCGCATCCAGATGAACTGCTCTTCGTTGAGTCCGAGCGCGCCTGGAAAAAGTTTGTTCAGGCGCGGGTCGATGCAGGTAAGCGCGGCCAGCGGCAGTTCGTCGGCGAATTCGTGGAGATGCACCTCTCCCTTGCGGCCTTCGGCCGCTGCATGGTTGGCGGCTATGATGGCTTCCAGTAAGCGCATGTGGGAGATGTCGAATGACCAGAACTCATCCAGAAACCCATTTTCCCAAGTCTGTCATTCTGAGCGAAAGGAAGATTCTCTGGCGTTTCCACAATTTCCCGAACGACGGAGACCCTTCTCTGCGCTTCGGGTGACAACCGGTCAGGATTTCAGGATGAGTTCCAGTCATTTCTTCGCCGGTTTCTCTTTGTCTTCTTCGCGTGTGGTCATCGCCGCACGAAGCGCGGGCACCTGTTCGAGCAACCGCTGGAGCTGCACGCCCGTGAGCGATTCGATGACGGCGGGCAGTTGCGCCATGATGTTGGTGATATCGCCTGTGATCTTGGACGCGCCAGCGCCCGTGCCGTCACCGCTGCTGATAATGGTGATGCGATCGGTCTTGGCCAGCGGTTCGGAGATCTTCCCGGCCACCTCGGGCAACACGGTGATCAACATCTGGATGACTGCCGCCTCGTTGTATTGTTTGAACGAGTCGGCTTTGCGCGCCATCGCTTCGGCTTCCGACAAGCCCTGCGCCTTGATGACGTCGGCTTGGGCAAAACCCTTCGCCTTGTTCGCCTCGGCTTCGGCAACGCCCGTGGCCTTGATGATGTCAGCTTGGGCAAAGCCTTTCGCCTTGTTCGCCTCAGCCTCGCCAACGCCCGTGGCCTTGATTGCGGCGGCGTTGCCCGCTGCTTCGGTTTCCAACTGGAAACGTTTTGCATTGGCGAGCGTTTCGACCTGGTAGCGTTGCGCGTCGGCGGGTTTCTGAACGGTCGCCTCCAGTTCCTTTTGCCGCCGCTGGATTTCCTGTTGCTGTAATTCGATCTGCTTCTGCTTCTCTACGATGTCCACCTGGACCTGTTCGGCCTTGACCGCCTGACCGGTCTTGAACCGCTGCAAATCGTACGCGAGGTCGGCTTCCGCTTTGCGTTGGTTGACGCTGGCCTGGTACTCGGCCACCTTCATTTGATAATCGCGGTTGGCTTCGGCCACCTTGGTGTCGGCGAGAAACTTTGCTTCCTGCCCCGATTGATTCGCTTGAGCGCTACGGATGATCGCGTCGCGGTCGGCTTCGGCCTGGCCGATAAGAGCGTCGCGTTTGACCTGGGCGGTCCGGGGTCGGCCGAGCGCTTCGAGGTAACCCTGGTTGTCCTTGATGTCGCGGATGGTGAAGCTGACAATCATCAAGCCCATGTTGGCCAGATCCGTTGCCGCTACTTCCTGAACGCGCTGGGCGAAGGCTTCCCGGTTCTGATACACCTCTTCCACGCTCATCGTCCCGAGGATCGCGCGTAGATGGCCTTCGAGCGTTTGCAGCGCAACGCTTCTGATTTCGTCGGCTGTCTTGCTCAGGAACTGCTCGGCAGCCGTGCGAATCGACACGTCGTCTCCGCGCACTTTGATCTGCGCGACACCGTCCACGATGATCGGCACGCCCTTGACCGTGTACACTTCGGGCGTCTGCACATCAATGGTCAGGATTTCCAGCGACAGGACATCGACCTTTTCAAAGATCGGCCAGACGAACGCGCCGCCGCCCGTGAGCAACCGATAGCCGACGACCCGCGACTGGCCGTCCGCGCCGAGGATGCGATGTCTGCGGCCCGAAATGATCAGCACTTCGTTGGGGCCGACCTTGGTGTACCGGCTGGCGTACACCAAACTGAAGATGACGACGACCGCAACGATTCCCGCCACCACGAGCACGATCATGGGAGAGATTCCCAATTCTTCTTTGAGCGCCGCCAGAATAATAGTCGCCATGAAAAACCTCCTCACTCGCCTTTACGGGCAAGCGGGCCGCCTGCCCTACAGTTCGTCCGTTTATTGTTTGCGTTCGACGTAAAAACTGCCGCCAACGATCTTCTTGATCACAACTTCCGCGCCGACGTTGATCTTCTCGCCGTTGACCGAGCGCGCTTGTGCGTTCTGCCGTCCCGCGCCGGCCACGTACGCAATCTCACCCATCCCATTGTCAGGAATCGTCGTAATCACGGTTGCCGCCTGATTGATCAACGAGCTCTGCACAACCTCGCTCGAGCCTTGCATCGTCTCAAAAATCTTCGAGAACAACAGAAACACGCCGTACGCGCCGCCAAACGCGCACCCCACCGCCAGGGGCATGGAAAAGTAGGCCGGGCTTGTAGCCGGAATCCGCGTGAAAATCATTCCCGTGCCGCCGAAAACCGTCACGAACGTCGCGATCGTCACCGGACTGAACGCAGGAAAATCGGGAATTGTATGGCCACCGCCTCCGCCGGCGTGGCCGGCATCGTGGCTGACATCAACGTGTCCCTCGGGTCCGCCGATGTGAGTCGAGTCGGCGTGAATGCCGTGGAAAACGCCCGAGAGCGCTCCCGAGACGAGCGCGAAAATCAGTCCCACCCAGAAACAGATCGCATAAACGCCGTAAAACCCGATCAACTGGAATGCCAACAATGTCTTCACCTCATTCTCCTCCGCACGGGCCGCATGCTAATCCTCACGCCCGCGCTTTGTCAACGCGTTAACGGCTCGTGAAACCGAAACAGCCGTTGCGCGTTCTCGGTCGTGGCGCGCGCCACTTCCTCAACGCTGACGCCTTTTATCTGCGCCAGCGTTTCCGCGATGAACGGCACGTAGGCCGGCTCGTTCCGTTTGCCGCGATGCGGCACCGGCGCGAGATACGGCGCGTCCGTTTCCAACATCACGCAATCGAGCGACACCTTCTTCGCCACCTCCCGTAGCGAACCCGCATTCTTGAAGGTCAAAATCCCCGTGTAACTGATGAGCAACCCTGTCTCCATGCAGTCGAACGCAAACTTCTCGTCGCCACCGAAGCAGTGCATCACACCCCACGGACGCCAGTCCTTCGACAAGCTCTCGGCGTGTGCGCGCAGGATTTCGAGGACGTCCGCTTCCGCGGCCCGGTTGTGAATGACGACGGGGAGCCGTCGTTCTTTTGCCAGTTCAAGGTGCGCCCAAAACAAATCCTTCTGCTGTTGGCGCAACGCCGCATCGTTCTTCGCGGCGCGATAATAATCCAAACCCGTCTCGCCGATGGCGACCACTTTCGGTTCGTTCGCCAGCGCACCCAGTTGTTTCATGTCGTGTAGAGTTACACGGGGAACCTCGCCGGGGTGCAACCCCACCGATGCGAACACGCCGGCGAATCGCCGCGCGATGTCGAGCGTCTGCTTGGCCGAGTTCAGGTCTGTCGCGATGCTGACGATCCGCTCCACGCCACCGGCGCGCGCCCGTTCAATGACCTGGGGAAGATCTTCAGCAAAATCCGGGTAGTTCAAATGCGCATGTGTGTCGATCAACATGGGCGCGGCGACGGTTTGTCACTTGTTTACCACGATCACGCTTTAAAGAACAGGCTGTAATTACCGTCAGGTCCTGCTCGCTTATGGGCGCATCTTGATACTGCCACTGCGACAATTCCTGACACAGTAGCGCGGGGACCCCGCCCGTTGCTGTTTGGGGATGCCGCACGACACGGGCGAGACGCCCGCGCTACTATGGGGGCAGTGCTAGGAAGGTATCAGTGCTAGGAAGGTATCAGATGCGCCCCTGCTCCCACATCGGGCTTGCAATCACGGCGCGGCTCGATTAGGAAACTTGCCCCGAAAGCCTTCGGGGCTGGCCGCTCGTAACTTGAGGGGAGCATCAATCAATGGAATCGGATATCCTGCAAAACTTGTACGTATTCCTGCTGGCGACGTTTCTCGGGTTGGAAGTGATTCGGCGCGTGTCGCCGCTGCTGCACACGCCGTTGATGTCGCTGACCAACGCGATCTCCGCCATCGCCGTCGTCGGCTCGATCGTCATCGCGGGTAGACAGGAAACCACGTTGAGCACCGTGCTCGGCACGGTGGCCGTCACGGCCTCGATGATCAACATTGTCGGTGGCTACCTCATTACGTATCGCATGCTCAAGATGTTCAAGAAACGGGAGCCGAAGAAGTCGTGATGGAACATCTGATCCAATTCATCTACATGGCGTCGGCGGCGTGTTTCATCCTCGCCCTGAAATGGCTGAGTTCCGTCCCGACGGCCCGGCGCGGCGTGATCACGGGCATAATCGGGATGTTGCTCGCCGTCGGCGGGACGTTGCTGTTGCTGGGACCGGAAGCGCGCTCTCACGGTTGGTATGAGACGTATCGCTGGATTCTCGTCGCGTTCGTCGTTGGCTCGATCATCGGCGTGCCGATGGCGCTGATGCCGATGACCGCCGTGCCGCAGCGGACGGCGCTCTCGCATGCGTTCGGCGCGCTGGCGGCGGCGTTGGTCGGAACGGCGGAATACTATCTGCGGACGCCGAAGCTGAGCCATTTCACGATGACGGCGCTTGGAGTGGAAGTGCTGCTGGGTTTCCTCACGTTCACGGCGAGTTTGATGGCCTTCGGCAAACTGCAGGGGATTCTCCCGACCCGACCGATCACGTATCGCGGCCAGAACATCGTGAACCTGTCGTTGCTCGGTGCGGCAGTGGTAATCACCATCCTGACCATCGTCGATCCCGCCAAGACGTACCTGTTTCCCATCATCGCGGCGCTCGCCCTGATTTTTGGCGTGCTCTTGATCATCCCGATTGGTGGCGCGGACATGCCGACCGTGATTTCGCTGTTGAATTCGTATGCGGGTCTGTCGGCCGCCGCGATGGGTTTCGTCCTGAACAACAAACTGCTCATCATCGCCGGCGCGCTCGATGGTTCCTCGGGGTTTATTCTCTCAATCATCATGTGCAAGGCGATGAACCGTTCGTTCGCCAACGTGCTGTTCGGCGCGTTCGGTCAGGTGCAGGTCGCGGTTGCCGCGCAGGAACAAAAGACCGCGCGCAGCGCCGCGCCCGAGGAAGCGGCGGCGCTGTTGGAATCGGCGAACTCGGTGATGATCGTTCCCGGCTACGGCATGGCGGTCGCCCAGGCGCAACATGCGGTGCGGGAACTGTGCGACGCACTCACCAAGAAAGGGGTGGACGTGAAATTCGCCATTCATCCCGTTGCGGGCCGCATGCCCGGCCACATGAACGTCCTCCTCGCCGAGGCGGACATTTCGTACGACCGCCTGCTGGAGATGGAAGACGCCAACCGCGAACTTCCGCAGACCGACGTGGCGCTCGTCATCGGCGCGAACGACGTGACCAACCCCGCCGCGCGCACCAACAAAGCCAGCCCGATTTACGGCATGCCGATCCTCGACGTGGACAAGGCGCGCACGGTCATGGTCATCAAGCGCAGCCTCAATCCCGGCTTCGCCGGCATCGACAACGAGTTGTACTACATGGACAAGACGCTGATGCTGTTCGGCGACGCCAAGGGATTCACGACCCAGTTGGTAAAGCAACTGTCGGACAACTCAGGTCTGCACTGAAGCGCGTAGTCCGCATATTGCACGAATTGGTTGTAGGGCTGGCAACCGTAAGGGTTGCCAGCCGCTGCTCGGCAAGGTCTTCGGCGCGAAACATTGCAGACTTCGCCTGACTGCGCAGGCAGGCGCCCTACAATCCTCGGCGCGGTCTGTTCGCGCTTTGCCCTGCTCATTCAATATCCGGATTAATCTCTATTGCGGTGAATTGTAGGGCATTTGGCGATTCACATACCTGATCCGAAAGGCTGCCCATCAGCCGCACATAATGACAACCTGCCTCACTGCGACTGTGGGTTACCCGTCAGCCTGTCGCGAACGAAAACGATGTGCCCGCGGAGTCCATAGAATTGGTCCGCGAAAGAGGCCGGGACTTTCATTTTGTTGACTACTTTCTCGATGTGATCAAGCTGTCTGAGGAATTCTTTCCGTTTCTCGGGTGTCGAGGGCGCAAAACTTTCCCGTTCGAGCACCAGCAGCGCGCGGTACGACCGGTGGATCCGTAACCTGATTTGCCAGCGATAGACCGCCGGGATGAAGCGCAGTCCCGGGATCAACACGAAAATCATCGGGACAAAGACCACCAGGATGCGGTTCACCCGGCTGGCCAGCCAGAATGGTAGCGATCGATAGAGAAAACTCTTGCCAGACGTGTAAAAGCGCCGTGCTTCGTCGCTGAGATGAAAGTCAACCTCCAGCGGAGCCGGAAACTCGCCTCGGCGCTGTAACAGGGCGGCGCGGCCGTGCACTTCACGCGCGGCCTCAAGCAATAAATCAGTCAGTGCTGGATGCAAATTTGCCCGCGCAATGAGTTCGACCGTCGGGCCGACCAGATAGACATCGTGCGCCGGAATATTCTCCCCAAAATCGATGGATCCCTTCGGAAGCTCCAGCTTGTTCAGGTAGTGGATGCGGCGCGTATAACCGTCGGCCTGCGCGAAATCGAACAGCCGGATGTCCGGTGTCCGCAGTAGCTGGCGCATGTTCTGTGTCGAGGCGGAATCACCTGTCAAGAACACGGCGTCGACGTTACTCGCGATCAGCGCTTTGGTGGCGTCTTCGGCGTCCAGAGCCAACAGCGCAGTCGCGCCTCCGGGTTCGATGCCGTTGGCCTCGAGCAGGGCGAGGGCGAGTGTTCTCGTTCCACTGCCCACGGGACCGACCGCCAGCCGCTTGCCGTTCAATTCGGAAAGCAGATCCACAGGCGTGGCCCTACGATAGAACACCAGGAGCGGTTCGTAGGCGACACTCCCGAGCGAGACCAGCTTGTCGGTATTGACCCCGTTGGTCACTCCACCCTGAACGAATCCAATGTCGACGCGAAACGAAGTGTCGCCCAGCCGTTTGAGATTCTCCAGCGAGCCTTCGGACGAAAGGATGTTCAACTTCACGCCGCTGCGAGCCAGGATCGTGCGGTATTTCTCGGCAGCGCTATGGAAGGCGCTGCCTTCGGGACCAGTGGTGATGGTAATGGTGCGGGGCGGAGCCGAGTGAAAGAACCAGAAAACAGCAAATATTGTAACTGAACTGATCAAGAGAATGGCACTGATCGCGGCGGCGCGACCCAGCCCAAAAGTTTCCGTGAACACTGCCAGAACCCGATTAAAACCGATTTTGCGTGTCATTGATGACTCATCCTTCCCATGTAACGCAACATCCTATCATCGCATAGCGCCAATGCTCAAGGTGTCGCATGGACAAAACGCTGATGCTGTTCGGCGACGCCAAGGGTTTCACGACCCAGTTGGTGAAACAATTGTCTGAAAACTCAGGTCTGCACTGAAGCGCTAGTCCGCGTATTGCGCCAATTGGTTGTAGGGCTGGCAACCGTAAGGGTTGCCAGCCGTAGAAGCGACACTCCGACACGATCCACGGATTGCACGGATTCCCCTGATTGTACTTCCTCTTCAAGCTCTGCGGAGTCCTTGATGAATTCCCCTCCCTGCAGGGGATGCAAGGGGTGGGTTCCCGTCGTCTCGCCGCTCTCCCGAGAATCCCAAGCTCTCAACTTCCCGTTCGGCAGCCAGACGGCGTTGACGACGGCGACAGGATTTCGGCGGGCAGCCGAGAACAAAAAGGAACGATACCATTGACTGCCCGCATTCTTTCGAAATATGTCAAGAGTCAGGCCTTGGCCCCTTGGACACCCCTTGGACCGGGAGGATGAGCCGAAATAATTCCGCGCTTCACCAAGGAAAGTACCACAACCGCACGTCGGGGATTCCAGAAAACCGAGATTTGATCCTCCGCCTAACCGATTCCCAACACGGTCTTCCCCACCGTCTTTCCTTGTCCCTTTGGATTGGATTTGATAAGCTGCGCCTCACTTCAATGGCGAGAAACTTTACCGGGAACGAGGAGCGCAACTCAGACTGCCAGTCTGAGCATTGACCTTTTCGCCATGCCGAGAGAATTCCTATCGCCGACTTTTGACACCTTGACCCAAGAATACGTGTTGGTGCAGGCATGGAAGAAGGCTCACGATTATGTGCGAGCGCATAGCTGGTATGCGGACGTGCTTGCGCTAGATCTTTCAAACACCAGGTTATCATCAACCATCAGTCGCATCAGGAACGACATGAAGGATCTCAGGAACTTGCTTCCTGAACCTGCCAGGCTCGTGTTGGCCCCAAAGAACGCACAATGGGAAATCGGAGGCGGCAGATGGAAGGTGGCAAAAGGCTATACCCACAGCGCGCCGAGAGTCGGACTGATCCTTCCGTATCCTTTTCAACAGACCCCGGGCGGCGGCCGACAGGGGCGATCACGCGTGGTTTGACATTTCAGCCGCCAGTTCTTACTGTACGAGCATGAGCGGAGTGCAATTCCTTGTGGATGACCGTGGGCAAAAGACCGCCGCCGTCATTGACCTGAAGAAGCACGCGAACGTGTGGGAGGATTTCTACGATGTCCTAACGGCGCGTCTGCGCGCTCATGAACCGCGCGAGTCCCTGGCATCCGTTAAACGGCGCTTGATTCGTTCGGGGAAACTCGGTGGCTGAGTACGCGATCACGTTCAGCCGCTCTGCCCGCAAAGAACTGGAGAGACTCCCGCGACAGTTGGTGGAACGGGTTTTCCCAAAGATTGAGTCATTGGCTTTCCAACCGCGCCCCGCTGGATGCAAGAAACTAAAAGGCGCGCAGAACCTCTGGCGGATTCGCGTCGGCGATTACCGGGTGGTTTACTCGGTGAACGGTTCGAGTCGCATCGTGGACATTACAGCGGTACGCCATCGGAGCGAGGCATACCGAGACTGAAACCGACGGCCCGTTGTTCTACAACAGGGTACTCAGTTCCGCTTACTGCCGTCGTGGGTGACGCAGGCGCCTTTGATGATCTCGTCGTTGAAGTCGAGGTTCAACTTCCCGTCCTTGACGATCAGCTTGAGCAACTCGACGGCGTTGCGCGCGTAAAGCTGGCTGGCGTGCATCGGCAGCGTGCTGGGCAGGTTGGTCGGGCCGATGATCGTGACGCCGTGCTTGACGACTTCCTTGTCCGGCTCGGTCAACTCGCAGTTGCCGCCCGTTTCCGCCGCGAGATCCACGATGACCGAACCCGGCTTCATGCCGGCCACGGTTTCCTTGGTGATGAGGCGCGGCGCGGGTTTGCCGGGGATCAACGCGGTGGTGATGACCACGTCAAACTCCTTCGTCTTCTCGGCGAGCAACTGCTGCTGCTTGCGTTTGGCTTCTTCGGAAAGCTCCTTCGCGTAACCACCCTTGTCCTGCGCGTCCGTCACGCCGAGATCGAATTCCAAGAATTTCGCGCCGAGGCTTTCGACCTGTTCCTTGACCACGGGCCGCACGTCGTAACCCCAGACGACCGCACCGAGCCGACGCGCGGTCGCAATCGCCTGCAATCCCGCCACCCCTGCGCCGAGCACGAGCACTTTCGCCGGTCTGATGGTGCCCGCGGCGGTCGTCATCATCGGCAGGAATTTTGCCAGCGAGTTCGCCGCGAGCAAAACCGCTTTGTAACCGGCGACGTTCGCCTGCGACGAAAGCGCATCCATGCTTTGCGCGCGGCTGATGCGCGGCACCGCGTCCATGCTCAGGCAGGTGATTTTGCGGTCGGCGAGACGCTTGACGAGGTCAGGATTGGTCGCCGCGTACAGAAATGAAATCAGCACGACGCCGGCGCGCATCATGTCGGCTTCGTGTTTGCCGAGCGTCTCGTTCTCCTGCGGCCGGTGAATCTTCAGGATGATGTCCGCTCCACCGTAAAGCTGTGCGGCATCGGCAACGATGGTTGCGCCCGCCTTTGTGTAGTCGTTGTCGGCAAAGAACGCGCCGGTGCCCGCACCGGTTTCGACCAACACGTCGAGTCCGAGCTTGCGCAGCGCGGCGACAACGTCCGGCACAACCGCCACGCGCCGCTCGTTCGGCACAATCTCTTTGGGAATTCCGACTTTCATGATGCGATTGGCCTGTCGCTATACCAGAGGCCTTTGGCGTTGTCAGCAGTTTTCACTTCTTCGCACTTGATGCGGCGTTCAAGCGCAGGCAAGGTTCCCACTACTTCTTCTCGGGCTCTTTCAGCAATCCATCGATTCTGGCCTGCAGCACCTTCGCTGTGACGTCGTCTCCCGTGGCAGATGCCAGGTCACGCGCCTTCCGGTAATACTCGACCGCGTTCTTGGCGTTGGGAATCATCGCGATGAGTTGTTCATACTGTGCGAGCGCGAGTTTCGGTTGTTCGTCGCGTTCGTACGCGATCGCCAGTTTGTTGGCGAGCCGGATCTTGTGGTACAACTCGGTCGTGCGGGCGATGGTTTGACCGTAAACCTTGATCGCTTCCTTGTCCCGATAAGTCGCGTGTAGCAAATCACCGAGTTTCTCGTACAAGACCGCGCTCGACAACGCTTCCGCTTTGGTGCGGCACAATTCCTCGGCTGCCGCCGCCCCGCCCGCCCTCAACAGCAGGTTGATCTTGCGCACGTACGCCCACTCGAGATCGGGTTTCTTGTCCGCCGCCAACCGAGCGATTTGATCGTCCAGCGAAACGGCAAACGGGCGGTAAAGCGGGTCGCCGACAAATGTTGTCTGCCAGCTCAACGAAGGCTGGCTGTAATAGCCGGCTTCCAGAAAGATTCCGCCATCCATCAGCCGCCTGAAGAACATGTCGATGTGCGGACTCATGGCCAGGTACGGCTCGAACACGTTGCCCATCGTCGCCGCCGCGCCCCTGGCGAGGAGCGGCCCAACCCAGAACGAGTCGCGTGTGCGGATGCTCTGCGCGCTGAATGAATGCAGATGATAAGCCAATGCTCCGGTCTTGAACTGAAAATCCTGCCGCAGAAACGGACCCGTGACGCCGCCTGCATACCAGCCCGCATAGATCGCGGCATCCGTCATGGGATAATCCTGATCGAAAACCGGCTCGGTATCGTCGAGGTCGCATTCGTAACCCGCGTCGCAAAACATCCGGTAAGACGCCTTGATCCAGTCGTCGCCCGCCGCCAATGCGCCATCTTTGATGCCGCGTGCGTCAAAGTAGGCCCGGCCCTGCACGCCGTAATGCTCCGCCGCCAACGCGTCGTCGATCATCCGCCGCACGACGCCGGGATCAGGTCCGTCCAACCGCCCGACCAGTATCATCTGGCGGTTCAGCGGCGTCCCGAAACGGGGAGCAACGCTTTCATAAAACGGATTGCGCAACGGCCCGAGCAGGGAATGGTGGGCCGTCGGCAACAAGGCCAACTCGCTTTCGACCGACGCCTCGTCGCGTTTGAGTTCATCGCGTATATTCAACTTCTGCGCCTTCTCCCTGATCGAGGCGTCGCTCTCGATGCGCAGTGGCACCCCGTACATCAGGACGACGTAGGAGATTCTGTTGGCGACCGTTTGCAGCGAGGGAATGCTGCCGAGCACCGGGTCCTCGACCATGCGTGGCTCTTGCTCAAGCAATCCGTGGCGGCTCATGAACTGCAGGATCGGTTCTCGAATCTGCTCGTCGAATTCCCGCCGCGTGATCGTTTCCGCATCGCGAATGCGGATTTCGCACAACTGGTTGGTGGGCACGCCGCGCTTCCCGGCGTAATACTCCGCCAACGGTTTGCCGCTGGCCACGTCCCCGTTGTAAACGATCAGCACGCGCTGCGCGAGATCGTCGGCGCACAGGATGCGCATGGAAACAACAAGACACGCTGCGAGTATGACCCAATGCTTACGCCGCTTGACGGCATTCACCGTTGTCCACCTCGATCTGTAACTGATCGTACGCAAGACGCACATTCTGTGGCAAGCCTGCCTCGGTGGTCGCGTGATCCACCTCATGACAGAGGTGTGTCAGCAAGGTTAGTTGTGGACCGACCTGCGCGGAGATTTTCAACGCGTCCTCAATCGTCAGATGCGCCGGATGCGGCCGATGCCGCAACGCATCCAGCACCAGCACGGGGACGCTGCAAATGGATTCGATGACCTCCTCCGGCACAGTGCTGCAATCCGTCAGGTAAGCCACCGTGTCGTTCAGCACGAAGCCATAGACGGTCATCCGTGCATGCAACAGAGGCACGGCGCGACATTTGAAATCAGCAATGTGAAACTCCACGGTCGGCTCGACCGGATGCAGTTCAAAGCTTGGCAGCCCCGGCCAGGCTGGCTTCTCCGTGCAGGCGTATTCGAAGATGCGTTGAATATCCACCAGCGATTGCGCCGAGCCGTACAGTGGCAGCTTCTTGCCGTTCTTTCTGGTGAATGCGCGCAAATCATCAAGACCAAAGATGTGATCGGCATGCGTGTGCGTCAGCAGCACCGCATCCACGCGATTGATCCCGGCCCGCAACGCCTGCGTTCGAAAATCCGGCGTCGCGTCCACCAAGACGCTCAAGTCGTCGTGCTCGACAAAGATCGACGATCGCGACCGCTGATTGCGCGGATCGTTGGAGCGGCACACGGCGCAGTCGCAGCCAATCATCGGAATGCCCTGACTTGTGCCCGTGCCCAAAAATGTGATGAGCATGACTGCATCATCGGCCAGTGCGCCACAACGGTCAAGCCCGCCGCCTCCTGACTAGCGCACGACGACGTGACGCCATGCTGAACAGGAGACGCCCTGGCCGCAAATTCGGCACATTTTTTGCAGATTTTCCGATTGCAATCCCGCAAGTCTTTTACTAGGCTGCGCGTGGGGAACTCCTCGTGAAGTCGCGTCAAAATCGGGGTGGCCACGCTTTGGCAGGAGCTCTTGCCTGCGCAGTCATTTTGTTTTTTTCCCCGGCCCCGATATCCGCTGAGACGAATGCTTTCAACAACGCCGCTCCACGCGCTCGCGACGACAAATCCAGCGCGCTCAACCTCGCCATGCAGGTGGTTCAACAACTCCAAGCCCAGCAGCAGACAAGTCTCCACGTCATTACCGAGGTCAAACAGCAGGCGGAGATCTCATCAAAGCGAACCGCCGAATCCGTCGCGTCCCTGCGCAAGCTGATTTTGCTGACGGGAACGTTTCTAGCGATCGGGATGTTGGTTCTCTTCCTATACGAGCGTCGGCTGTTCCGTTCGCTGCAAAAGCGGATGTTGGCGAACTCGGCTCCGCTCTCGTCAAACTCGTCTCGCATCCCCTCGCCCGAGATCAACGCACTCGTCGCCCAACTTCTCGCCCGAGGTCAGCTCCTGTTGAACCATAAAGAAGCCGCCGCTGCGCTCGGCTGTTTCGACGAAGCCCTCGCGTTGGACAGCAACCATGCCGACACGTACGTAAAGAAAGGTCTCGCCTTCGAACAACTCGGCCGGTTCGATGACGCGCTTGCCAGTTTCGACCATGCGCTCGCACTGAACGCGCTGATCGCCGACGCCTATGTCGGCAAAGGCGACGTGTTCAATCGGCTCGAACGCTACCAAGAGGCGCTCGATTGCTTCGACCGTGCTGCCCGGCTCCAGCCGAAATCTGTAGCGCCGAATGCCCAATCACCCGCCGAACTCGCCAGCAGTTCGTACTGAGCGCATTGCTGGCGGAGATGTTCAGGTTTGTGGAAATGCTCGGTGAGCGATTGCATTTCAAATTTCCCAGGTTTCACCGGGAGCAGTCAAGCAGACTTCCCGTGTCGAGATGGAACAACAGCGAAACAGTCGCAGGTCGCATCGTCGTGTTCGGCGTGGACACGCAAGCTCTGCTGTTTGAGTGGCGACGTCACATGTTCATCATCGCGTCGGTTTATGTCGAACACGCTGCCTGCTAACTCTTCAGCAGTTTCTCAAGGGCCGTCAAGGCTTCACTCGCTTGGGCACCGGTGGCGATGAACTCGACCGTGTCGCCGAATGCAATCCCCAAGGACAGGAAACCGAGAATGGATCTCACGTTCATATAAGGCCGCCCTTCCAACAGAAAATTGTAATGGGCCATGCCATCTTTATGAACGTAGATATCACAATCAAATTCCGCCGCGAGCGCAGCCATGGCGGAGGCAGGCCGCAAGTGCAATCCTTTTTCGTTCTGAACAACTACCGAGATCTTCTTGAAACCATTGCGCTCCAGAGAATCGCGTTCGGCGCGCCAGATGTGGGCGTACTTCTGGCACCATTCCTCTGCCGCCGAATCCTTCCCGATGTCCCGGCCTTCCTCTATCGAGCGAAAGTATTTGTGCTTCTCGATCTCCTGCCGTTGCTCCAGATTATCTCTTCTGAGCTTCTGCTTTCTCCAATCCTCCGCAAACTTCTCAACGAAATCCGCAATGGCCTCTTCGATCGTCACCTCAGTGCCGCGTCTCTGGGAGAGAAAATACTTGTGTTCTTCGATGGCCTCCAGTTCTGCCGCCGTGAGATTGATTTCGGTCGTGTTCACCTGTTCCTCCCCGATTCCGTGTCCCCGATTGCCGTGTTGTTCACGCTGAAAAGATTCAACCTGGCCCACTTGGGCGGACGATACCACATGTTCCGGTGATCCGATAGGACAAAGTGTTTGGGCAGCGAAAGCTGATTGGTGTGCGGATAGAGATTCATCATTGTGTGTTGTTCATTGTAAGCGAGGAGACAGAATCTGCAATCACGCTTTGGCAATGGGGTCTCGCAGGAATCGGTCATGATTCTTGCGGAAGAGAGAGAGCGTCAGTCAGCTCGGTCGCCTGCCCTTGGCTTCAATCCTCTCCCCCCTCGACCAGTGCGGCGACTTCGTTCGGGCCCGGTTCAGTGGTGGCGATGTGGGCCGCAACAGCCGCAGCCGCCGCCTCTGGGATTTATGCTACAGGTGGGCGTAGCGGACGTTGACGAAGCAACCGAGGAAGCGAACATGGACAGCTTTTTCGTCAGCTTCTTCGAGCCGCAGTGCGGGCAGGGCGTGCCTTGCCATTGGCTGGAGTGCACCAGCAATTCGAAATCCCTCTCACACTCGCGGCAGGTGAATTCGTAAAGTGGCATGGCTGATATTTTCCTCTCACTGGATACCGTCAAGGATCTGTTTCCTCTGCGGGTTCTCGCGTTGCTGTACCTGAATCTGACGGATCCTGCTGTCCTGGATACGCTGGCGGATCGAAATCCCCGCCAGCCGTGCGTCGTAGCTGAGATGGATCGTGGCTCGCTTGTTGACAAATGTGGCGATCTTCGCCGTGAAGTGCTCCGCCATGGTCTGCTGATCGGTGTCTTCGTAGCTGATCTGGATATTGTCGGGGACGAGGTCGATCCCCACTTTGCGCGCTTCGTCCACCAGCTTCTGCTTCACGGCGGGCTGTGAGTTCTCATCCACGAAATTCAACTGCTGGTCGACGACATCGACCAGACTGCTCTTGGCTTTGTAGATGTTGATCCATTGCACGACGACGTAACCGATCAGCACCACGAAGGCCACTGCAATAAACTTCTTCATGTGAGAGCGTCCTCCAATATTTTCTGCGCCGTCCGAAAATGCAACTTGGCGACGCGGGACAACGCGTCGCGTCCGTGTTTGCCGACCAGTTCCCGCGCGGCGTCCACCACCGCCTGCGACGCGCCCTTGGGGAGTTTTACGCCGAACTCCTTGCCCAGCGCGCCCAGCCGATGGACGAATCCATCCCGCGCGATAATCGACGCCGCGGCGACGGCCAGATCGCTCTCGGCCTTGTGCCGTTGCACCAACTCGATCTTCTTCCCCCGCTCCATCAACGCCCGTTTGACGATGTTCTTGTTGCCGAACTGATCCGAAATCGCTTTCCCGCACGCAACCTGGGCCAGAAGATTCTCGATCACCCGCGCGTGGCCCCAACCGAGGATGTCGTTCACGTTGCGCATCTTCGCATGTAGTTCGTTATACCTTTGCGGCCCGATCGGCACCAGATTGTACTTGCACCCTGGTATCGCACGTATTTCCTTCGCCATGGCAGCTATGCGCGCATCGCTCTTGATGAGTTTACTGTCGCGCACGCCGATTTCCATCAGATTCTTCGCCGCTACCTCGTTGACGTACACGCCCGCGACCACCAACGGGCCGAAGAAATCACCCTTGCCGCTTTCATCCACGCCGATGCGCGGTTCGAGCATCGTCGGGTCGAGAATGTGCTCGTAGCCGAGCCGCGCCTCACCGAGCAGGACGGGTTCGAGATAGAATTGCACAAAGTCCGTTGTTCCCTTGCCCTGCACGACGAGTTTGCCGCTGGTGTACACCGTTACGTTGACCTTGTTGCTCTCCGATGACGCGCCGAAATGCGCATACGGCACGTCACAAAACTCAAACCCTCGCTCACGCAAGTCACGTTCCAGCCGTGCGATCTTGTCAGCGTCCAGCGGACACGTGTAGGATGTGCGTTCGGCCATGGCGACACGATTCCACAACCGCGCGGTGCGGGTCAACGTAAAAACTCGACACGCGTTTCACCGCGATCTTGTGCGCTGGTATCGACGACATCATCGGAAGCTGCCTTGGCGGGCGACACGTGATCCTTACAGGATTTGGGTCAGCGAAATCATGCTACAGCAAACGCGCGTGAACGTGGTTCGCGATTATTACGAGCGCTGGATGCGCGCCTTTCCGGCGGTCGCGTCGCTCGCGCAAGCTCCCTTTCAACGCGTGCTCAAGCTGTGGGAAGGACTCGGCTATTACGCGCGGCCAAAAAACCTTCACCGCGCTGCCAAGATTCTCGCGCGCGATTGTCAAGGCAAACTCCCGCGGACAGTCGACGCATTGAGAAAGCTCCCCGGCATCGGTCGTTACACGGCGGGCGCCATCGCCAGCATCGCCTTTGGTCAAGCTGCGCCGCTGGTGGACGGCAACGTGGCGCGGGTCTTTGCCAGGGTCTTCGGCATCTGCGCTGACGTGACAAAGCCAGCGACCCAAGAGCTGCTCTGGACTCTGGCCGCGGAGATTCTGCCGACGACCGATCCCGGCGTATTCAACCAAGCGTTGATGGAGCTCGGGGGTTTAATTTGCACGCCGGTTAATCCTCGCTGCGCAGTTTGTCCAATGAACCGCGTTTGCATTGCGCGAGCGAAGAGCAAGCAAGATCAGTTGCCGAATCGTGGTGCCAGGCGAATGCACAAACTCGTTGTGCGTTACGCAGCGTTGGTGCGGCGTGGTGGCCGAATTCTGCTCCGACGTCGGCCGGCGGGCGGTCTGTTGGCGGGGATGTGGGAATTGCCGCCACTGGAGGAGAAGCGATTCCAACGGCACCAGCCACTGCTGACGCTTCGCTACACAATTGCCAACAGAAGAATCACACTCCGGGTGTTCGCGTGCGAGACGTTGTCTGAGCCAAAGCCAAACGGGAGTCTGCGTTGGGCGTCACCGAAGGATTTGGAACGGCTCACGCTGCCCGCAGCGCACCGGCGCGCGCTGGAGCAAATTCCCTCACTGCAACAACAGGATGGTGCTACCCGTCACGCGCAGCATCTCAGACGAGTGGCAACTGCTCTTCGCCCACTGGAAGGACGCCTTTTCGCAACGCAGGAAATCTCGTGAGCAGCGCAACGGGAGCACGGACCGGCGACCCATGCTGAACGCGAAGCTTCATTTGCAGCGCGTTGGCGAACGCCTTCGCATCCTTGTGGTTGTTAAAAACCACAAACGTTTTCTTCGTCTGCCTGGCGATGGCTCGGATGTGCTGAAGGATCTCGTCCAGTTCGGACTCGGCGTACAGATAGTCGTACCGGCCACCATACGCCTCCTGTTCGTCACGAAACCAATTCTTGGCGTTGCGACCGTGCAGCCTGAAATAGCCGATATCGCTTGTGACATACGAATTGGGACGCAGGCAGTGCGCCAGCGCCGGTTGGTCGATATTGCAGTAGGTGAACTTGTGCGAACGGAAAGAATTCCGGACCTCGTCGCCGAGCCAGGAATCGTGCCTCACCTCGACGACGATTGGCCAATCTGCAAACGATTTGGCGATCAGCTTGAGCCAAACACGGTTCTCCGGCAGATTGCGGAATGACCAAGGGAATTGAAACAGTAGCCCATCGAGGTGCCCCGCCTCGCGCAGTGGTGACAAGCCGCCGGTGACCAGATCAAACTCCGCTTGTGACCACGGCTGTGTCCGCTCATGCGTGAACCGCTGCCACGCCTTGGCCAAGAACCGAAAGTGGGGCCGTTGCGCGACGCTGCACAACCAGTTCGCCACCATCCGTGCGGTGGGTGGATGGTAGAATGAGCTATCCACTTCGACGCAATCGAGGCAATCCGCCACAGTCTGCAGCCGTTCCGCCGACTTGGCGCGCGAGTACACAACGCCCTCCCAATCGGGATAGCTCCATCCGGCAGTGCCGACGAGGATCTGGTGTTCGGACATGGTGCGCCCGTGAATTCTACAACCAAGCTGTCAAAGGCGAAAGCGTGATCCTCAGTCACCAAATCTTTTTTGACTTTGGCGGTTACCACTGACACACTTTCCCATCGCAACCCACGCGAGAGGCCCTGGACGCACGACGCGAGTTGCGAACGCAGTTAATACATGGACATGCAACAGACACAGAGACCGGCTTTAACTGCCAAAAGACGCGCCTCTATGACAGAACCATTTCAGAAGACAGCGTTGTGGTCTTCCATCGGCTTCGTGCGGCATCTGGCCGTCGTGTTCACCCTCGGCATCATTGTGTTGCTGACATTCGCGAATACGCTCCAGAACACGGGATTCGCACTCGACAATAAATTCATCATCTTGGATGACCCTCGCCTGCGCCAAGCCAATCGTGAAAATCTCTGGTTGATCTTCCACCAAGACTACTGGTGGCCCAAAGCCGTTAGCGGTTTGTATCGACCACTGACGACGCTGTCGTACCTGTTCAACTACGCCGTCCTCGGCAACGCCACCAACTCCGCGGGCTATCACCTGATCAACTTCTGTCTGCATTGGCTCAATGCAATTCTCGTGTACTTCATGGTTTTGGTGTTGATGGAGAAGCTCTGGCCCGCGTTGTTCACAGCCGCGGTGTTTGCCACGCATCCGATCGTCACGGAGTCCGTAACCAACATCGTCGGACGATCTGATTTGTTTGCGACAGCGACGATCGTGGGAGGGGTCCTGTGTTACGCCAAGAGCACGACCAAGAGCGGCTGGCGCAAACTGCCTTGGTTGCTACTGCTGACGGTCATCACCACACTGGGCGTGTTTTTCAAGGAAAGCGCCGTGATGGTTCTCGGTGTGATGGCGCTGTACGACTTCACCTGCCGCCTGCGGCGCCTGCATTCCAACTGGCCGGTCAATCTGCTGGTGAACTTCTGGCAGTTCGGCATCAAGGGCTACATCGCGGTGCTGCCGCCGCTTGTGGTACTCGCTTGGGTGCGGGCGTCGGTGTTTGGACAGTTGCGGCCGCCGGAATTTCCATTTGTGGACAACCCCCTGGTCTCGGTGGCCGCCGAGCGCGGCGGCAACTATTACAACAACTCGCTGGTCTGCACGCTGACGGCCATCAAGGTCGTCGGGAGGTATCTCTGGCTGTTGCTGTGGCCGCAGAAGCTGTCCTGCGACTATTCCTACAACCAGATTCCGCTGGTCGAGTTAAGCTTCAGGCGGTTCGAGGACTGGAAGGCGATTCTGGCACTGGCGGTTGTGTTGGGTGCGATCACGGTCGCGATTCGCCAGTACCGACGCAACAAGGCGGTGTTCTTCTTCATCATGTTCTTTTTCCTGACGTTCCTGCCGACCTCCAATCTGATCATCGTCGCCGGCAGCATCATGGCCGAACGGTTCATGTATCTGCCGTCGATCGGGTTTGCAGGGTGCGTTGTAATTGTTATCTACGCCGTTTGCCGACGAGTCATTCCGCAATGGGACATCTCGCGGGAGCGACCGATCGCACCACAGGTGGCTGCCTGCAGTGCCTTGAGCTTGATCGTGCTTGCCTGCGGCACTCGGGCGTTCATCCGCAACTTCGATTGGCATGACGACATTGCGCTCTGGAACTCGGCCGTCAAGGTCTGCCCCAACAGTTTCAAGACTCACAAGTCGCTCGGTTACGCGTTGTACGAGCGCTATCGAGACAAGCCGCCATCGGATTTCGCAGACCTCGATCATGCCATCGAAGAAGGAAAAAAAGCTAGGGCTATTATGGAAGAGAGACCATTGCCTCCCTTGTATCGGACGGGCATCGTTTATGTGCATCTCGGCGCATACTACCGAATCAAGGGCGAGACCATTGCCCTGCGTGGGCAAGGTGGCGCTCTGCTGTCGGCACCCGAGGCCTTGCCTTGGTACCGGAAGTCCATTGAGGCGCTCACCAACGCCATTCCGCCGGATCTGGCCTTCAACGATGACAATCGCAAGAAGGAGCTGGACCGAGGCATTGCGCGCGACCAGATCCCCGACGTTGGGAATCCTGAGGTCTACTCAAACCTTGGGTTGTCTTACATGCGACTCGGGCAATATCAAGACGCACGCAGCGCATTTCTGCATATGCGGCATCTCGACCCGACCAACCCTGACGCCTACCAGAACATCGCCACGATTTACATTCTGACTGGAGAAGCAGAGAATGCAATCCTTTCCTTTTTGCAAACTGTGATCCTGGATCATAATCGCAATGAAGTGCGGCAATTGCTCGTCGACATGTTTCGGCAAATCGACCGTGATGGCTGTTCGGTGGTCTCATCCCCAACGCAGGCTCGACCTGCGCTCAACACTGACTGTCCGCTCGTTCGTAATCACCTCTGCGCCGCCTGCTTGGGACTTACTCAAGTCTTTTTGGATGCCCGACAAATTGCACTCGCCCGGCAAACCATGCAAAGCGCGTTGGAACACTACAATTGTGCGGCTGAACAATTCCAGAACCTACTGCCTGACTCAATGAGCGCCACGAGCTTAAAGAAATGAATAAACTAATCCATGTTCTTCTGACAGGTCTCATCGCACTTTGCTTCACACGCTGCATGTATGCCGACAATCGACCGCCGGCGTCAGACTTGACCATCGAGCAGTGTCTCGATCTGGCGCTCAGGCAAAACCCCTCCGTCCTCAAAGCCAAGCAGGAATTGCAGCGGGTGCGCGGCTTGGTCGTCGAGGCGCGTTCTGCGCTCGTTCCGCAGCTCACAGCTTCAGGCCACTACAACCAGGTTGATAAGAATGCAATCGATGTCCCCTCCGTCCCCGGCTTTCCGTCCGTGCCCGGCCTCACTGCCATCAGCCGCAACCAGGAACGCCCCTGGGCTGCGCAGATCGAAGTGTCGCAACTGGTGTATTCGGGCGGTCGCGCCAGCGGCAACCTCCGCGTGGCGCGCCTCAGCGATCAAATTGCCGCGCTCGGGTTCCAAGGAACGGTGGCAGACACCATCCTCGCTGTGCGCAAGGCGTTCTACCAAATCCTGCTCAACAAGGCGCAGGTCACGGTGCGGGAGCAATCCGTCAAACTGCTCGAGCAGCAACTCGAAGACGCGCAGCACCGGTTCGACGCCGGGACCGTCCCACGATTCGACGTGCTGCGGGCCGGAGTCGAGTTGGCCAACGCGAAGCCACGGCTCATTCGCGCCCAAAACGATCTCCGGCTCTCGCGCGAAACGCTGGTCAAACTCCTGGCCATCGACCCGCCGGGAAAACGCACGGAATTCACAGCGATCAATTTCGTCGGCGAACTCGCCTACGAATATCGCATTTGGGATCTGCCGACGGCCCTTTCCAAGGCGCTGAACCAGCGGCCCGAATTGCAGCAGGCGGGAAAACGCGTAACCGCGTCCCAGGAAAGTATCAAGGTCGCCTCTTCCGGTTACCAGCCGCAGGTTTCGGTCTTCGGCAATTATGGCGTGCACGATTCACCGTTTGAGAACGATTTGGACAGCACAGTCCACGGCTGGACGGTCGGCGCGCAGGCTTCCTGGTCGGTTTTCGACGGCATGCTGACTCACGGAAAGGTGTTGGAAGCCCGCGCCCAGTCTGAACAGGCAGAGTTGGATTATGAGGACACGCGCCGCGGGGTGGAATTGGATGTTCGTCAGGCTTTCTCTGACTACTTACAAGCTGTGGAATTGTTTCAGGCGCAAGAAAAGACAGTCGAAGAAGCCGAGGAAAGCCTGCGACTGGCGGAAGCCCGTTTCCGCGCGGGAACGGGCACCCAGCTCGATGTTCTCAGCGCGCAGACCGCTCTGACCGAAGCGCGGTCGAACAAAATCCAAGCGCTCTACGATTACAACGTCGCTGACGCCACCCTTGACCGCGTGACAGGCGGCACCGTCAAGGCTGCTCCCTAGCTCATGCAGTTCGAAACGTTCGCGCCGCTGGCTCAACTTGCCTTCCTCACGCATGCGTTCACGTTGCGCGGGAATGAGGACACCAAAGCGGACGATTTCGAAGATCGCGTTTTGAAATCGCTCGGGCTCTTGCCGCAGCATTACGCTTCAGCCAAACAAATACACGGCAACGGCATCGCCATCGTCACCGAAGCCGCCTCGCGAATTCCTGGCGTCGATGCGCTGGCGACGCGGACGACAAACTTGCCGCTGCTCATTCGTTGTGCCGACTGCGCGGCGGTTTACCTTGTTGATCGAGCCACTCCCGCCATTGCTCTGATTCACTCTGGCAAAGCGGGGACTCTGGCAAACATTGTCCGTAACACAATCGCCGCAATGAAAACGGAATTCGATACGCAGCCCGAAGATTGCATGGCGTTCATCAGTCCTTCGATCGGTCCGTGCCACTACGAAATGAACATCTGGGACTACATCGAACGCCAGCTTCAAGAACAAGGCGTCACCGACGTTCACAATCCGAGGATTTGCACCGCCTGTCACTTGGACCGTTATTTCTCCTACCGGGCTGAACGGGGCAAAACGGGCCGGATGCTCGCGGTGCTATCACTCACACCGCAATAAGCTTGTTCGTTTTACAGGGCCGGTTGGCGCTGAATGTTCTCAGCGATCGGGTGTCGGCCCGACGCGGTTGTCCAACATCTCGCGCACACCTTGCACGCGAGGACGGATGCCGTAACGGTTCCTGCAGCAGGGCAAAACTCGGGTCGGAAGTTCTGTGCTGATCGATCGCGTCGGCGGTGATAATGTGGCCCTCCGGAGCGTATTGGGGATTTAGGAGTTGATCGAGGTCGAGGTGCCTCGATAAGCGCGAATCACTCATTGTCAGCAACTGGAAAACCGCAAATCCCGTGCCGTCGTTTTCTTCTCTGGCGCCACTCCTTGAGCACCCGTTGGAGCAAACGCTTTCAGCACCCAACAAACTCCAACGGCGATTCTCTCCTTGCGAAGCGGTGTATTGACATTACAATTTGGTCGGCATGACAGGCGCAACGATCAACCGAGCCGTCTTCCTCGATCGCGATGGAACCATCATGGAAGACGCCAACTATGTGGGCGAAGTGGAAACGTGTCGCGTTGATTCCCAACGCCAAACGGGCGTTGAAGCGACTACAGGACGCCGGCTACAAACTCTTTGTCGTGACCAACCAGTCCGGAGTGGGCCGGGGCTTATTTTCCCGCAAAGCGGTCGAACAAATCCATGCCCACCACGACGAACAGTTCGGCCAAGCGGGAGTCACATTCGACCGCTGCTATGTGTGTCCTCATCACCCCGAAGACAACTGTGACTGCCGCAGACCGAAGCCACAATTCCTGCGCGAGGCGGCCAGTGAGTTTGGTCTGGATTTGGCCCGCTGCTTCACAGTTGACGACAGACCCAGCGACATCCAGGCAGGCATCAACGCTGGCACGAAGACCGTTTTGGTGCTCACTGGCGTGGGACAGGAAACGCTGGCCAAGAATGAAGCGCAACCCAACTACGTCGCTAAAAATATTGCTGAGGCTACAGACTGGATACTCGTGCGATCATGAACGTTCTCGCGTTGCCGATGATCCTGCACGACGAAGAACACCGCGCGATGAGAAGGCTCGATGTTGTTCCACAAACCCTCAGTTTTTGCTGAACGCGCCGGCAGCCGTTTCTCATTGAATTCCGGCGAGGTTTGCCTGATTGTAGAAAGGTGAATTGATTCCAATGATCTCGTTGCGTGAGACAGAGCGTGCTGCCCTCGTAAAACTGCTCTCGGACGAAGACGCAACTGTGTTGCGTCTGCTCAAGGAGCAGTTCATCGTTATGGGTCCGGATGGACGCGTTTTTTTGGAATCGGTCGCGCAAGGAGACGAACCAACGGCGCGGCGCGGGGCAAAACAGATCCTGATCGAGATCCTAGAGCGCGACGGTTACGAAGCATTTGCCCGCTTCTGTGCCAGTTGCAATGACCTTTCTAATTTGGAGACGGGCTGCTGGTTGCTTGCGAAAACTCGTTACCCCGAACTCGATGACGCTCCGTATCGCGTGCGCCTCGATGGCATGGCGCGCGAATTAAGGGAGCGGCTCACGGGTCGCGAAGCTCCACGGGCAACCATCGAAGTCTGCAACCGCTATCTTTTCCGCCGCCTCGGATTTCGCGGCAACGAAGAGGACTACCACGATCCTGACAATTCCTACCTGAACCGTGTGCTTGATCGGCGGATCGGGATCCCGATCACGCTCTCGGCGCTCTACCTGTTGATGGGCTGGCGTCTGTCCTTGCCCCTGCGAGGAGTCAACATGCCTGGCCAGTTCCTTCTGAAATGGCAATCGGCGACTACGCAGTTTTTCATCGACCCGTTTAACGAAGGCCAGATGCTCGACATGGAAGACTGCAAGAACCTGTGCGGGCAACTGGGCTACAGCTTCAGTCCCGCCCATCTGGCAGCGGCCACCTCGCGGCAGATGCTGCTGCGGATGTGTCGTAACCTTCGGGAGATTTACGCCGAGAGCGATCCGCCGCGTGCCGAGCAACTGGGCCGTTTCATCGCGCTGCTCGCCCAAGCGTGATCAGTCGAGGAACGCAAAAACTGTTGGACAACTGCTACGGGAGAGGGTTAATACCACTGGTGATGGTGATCTTCAGTCTGCCAAGTGAGCCGTCGGAGCTTTCCCCCACGATGTAGAATGTATTCGTCCCGTCAGTGGTAAACGACACCTGCGCTCGATTCAGGGGCGGCACCCCGGCCAACGCGGTGTTGCACCCATTGGTTAGGGCAACCAAATTGGTGCACACGCCAGTCAAGACTTGCAGCATCGCTCCGAAGTTGCTGCCAGCGGTGCTGGCGGTGAATTGCCGGCCAGCCGTCCCGACGTCGGGTGTGATCTTCCAGACCGCACCGGGACCTCCGGCAGCGCATAACGGGGTTGGAAAATTGGTGGCATTTACGTAATACTGGTTCAGTAGCGAAACACTTCGTGAAAACGTAGCAGACGGGAATGGATTGGCGCTTGTGGGGCTTGGAAACACGACGGCCTCGGCTGTGTCGCAACTGTTGTTAATGCCCGGACAACTGAATTGGGTGGTCGGATCACGCGAGATGCTGCGTGACATGTTGTTGGGTACAGGCGAGCATTCGACAAGACCGCCGACGAAGTTGTTCGTAAGGCCGCTCTTGTCATCGTTGAATTTCTGAAGCAACGCTGTCATTGTCTGACAGGCTGCGGGGTCATTGCCCGCAGCAACGGTGCGAGCTTGCTGTAGTAGATTCGAGGGGAAGTTGGTCACAGTAACCCCGTTGAAGTACGTGCAGTTCTCCGGCCGCGTGCGCAACAGTCTGACATTGGCCGTCGCCGCGATTAGCTCCACAGACAATTTCTTGCGCTGCTCGCAGAGCTGGGAGGAGGGGCCGCCATCCCCCGTCTGCTCGTCGCCTTTCCAGTAAAAGCCCATCGCTTCCATCACAGCGTCGGTGGCATCCAGCGAATTGCCGCTATTCTCGTACGTCACTGGCAGTCGAAGAAACCCAAGATTCACCACTCCCCCGTTGAGCCTGATTGCGTCTAACAAATTGACGCAATTCGTGCTGGTCAAGTAGAAGCCATGAGTAAACCAGAACTGGGAGCTTCGCGTCGTACACTGGGAAATGTTGACGCCGCACGTGGTAATGATATCCAAGATGCCGTCGCCCGCGCCAGTGCCGTCTATTGCGGTCTCAACGTATTCGCCGCCTGAAGTGGTCGCATAATCCTGCATGATGGCCCTGATTACGGGGACATTTTCCGGAGCCGTTAGTAATTCATCGGGAACAAAGACCGCGCCAATCAGAACACCTGCCTGGAGGGCATCAAGCGCGACAGTGTGCGCATGGACATCAGACACGCCGGGAGTGAAGGTGTCAGCACACTCCCCCGGGCGGGCGTCCGTGATCAGAACGGCGATCTTGACGCACTGGCTCCGAAACGTCCCCAAAGGCCCGTTCGACGCGACCACGCTGCACGACGGGTCCGCCGCCCCGGTGATGACGTACTGGAGCGCTTCATCCGAGGACTCCGGTTCCCCGGCACCCCCGGACGCAACGAGGGCTTGGACCGCGGTTTGGATGGCGGCGAGATCCGTAGTGAACGGCACATTCACCACCACGTTGTCGCTTGGAATCGTGACCAGCCCGACCAGCAGGTCGCCGCCCGACGCGACTTGTGCAGCGGCGATAATTTGCGGTATCTCGGCTTGTATATTAGTAAGCGCCCCTCCCATGCTCCCGGTGTCGTCAACGACAAGGGCCACGTCCATGCATCCACAACCCGCGTCGGCCCTCGACGCCGGCGCAAAGAGACTGACAACAACCAAGAGTGCCGTGACCAAAATTCTTGCGCCGGTAAAAGATCTTCCGCCTAGCAGTTCTTCCATAACTCAACTCCTCTCGCTCACCAAGAAATTTACCTCATAATTATTCGTGCCCACTCGCACTTTCATCTTCCTTCTCCATTTCGCAATCAAGACCGTGCCTTCGTTCGCGTTAGCCTCACCTCACTTTTACGAGGCATCGGACCGAGTCGGCTTTTGCAGGATTCGCGGACGACGTTCCCGTGATCACCACGGGGATCTCACCGCGCGGCGCCGCACGCTCCACCGTGATTACCACGCGCATCATCGCGTCGTTGCCCGTATACGCGTCGGGCCCCAAGGTGGTCGTCGCAAATGTCCCGCCCACGACTGCGCTGGTGATGTCCACGCTCTCACTCGGATTCGGATCCGCCCCGAGGAAGTATTGCGCCGTGAAAACGCCCGGCGCGCCACCGCTTCCCTGCACCAGGAACGAATCCGGAGTGTCGCCCTTGTTCTGGAAGGCGACATAGAAGACCAGTTTCCCGCCTCGCGTGCCATTCAGCGACAAGGTCTGTGCCGCAATCGGACTCGGCGGCGTGAACACGCCCTTGCCGATGAACGTCTTCAGGTTGAGGTTTTTGTTGATCCACAGATCCGGCTGGCTGCCCCCGCCGGTACCGGTCAGCGACACTACCTGCAGGTTGACCGGAGAATTATTACTGACAAGCACACTGGCTATTTTTGCCGCAAAGTTAGTGGGCGCGAAACTGACGCCGAACGTGCAGGCGTTGCCGCTGTCGAGGTTTTGTCCATTGCACGTGTCATTCGTCAGGAAAAACTCGTTGGCATTGGCGCCCGTCAGGCTGACGGTGGAAATGTGCAGCACAGCCGTCCCGCAGTTCGTAATCGTGACACTCTGGACGATACTCGTCGTGCCGGCAACTTGATCCCCAAAGGCAAGACTGTTACCACTGCTCAAACACACCTGCGGCACGGCCAAACCGACTTCGATCGAATACGCCAAGCTGACGGAACAACCGACGAGATCGGTGGCAGTCACCGTGAAGTTGTACGTGCCCAACGTCGTTGGTGTGCCCGAAAGAACGCCGGCACTGGAATAGACAAGTCCCGGAGGCAACGATCCGCTTGTGATGGTAAACGTAAATGGAGGAGACCCGCCGAAGGTGGAATTCGTTGCAATATACGCCACGTGCATCTCTGCGCCCGGAAACACCGACGGTGACAGACTGATCGACGGGCATCCGATGAAGACGCTATACGCGGCGGCTCCCGTGCATTGATTCGAATCGGTCGCCGTAATGGTAAACGTAAAGGTTCCGGCTTGTGTCGGGATTCCCAAAACCGCCGTGCTATTCGCACTTGAGATGGCGTTTGTTGCAACATTCGTCGCCAGCCCGAACAAGGACAATCCCGGAGGCAGTGAGCCACTCGTCACGGCAAAACCATACGGAGGAGCCCCGCCGGTTGCCGTAATAATGGAATTCGTTGTCACGACGACATTCGTTCCGATGAGGGAAAACGTTTGGCCGTAAGGCGTCCCGGCGGTTCCGTTTGTCAAAGTGAGAGGTACTCCAAGGATCCCGCCCGGCAAGCTTGTTGTGAAAAGCTGGATCAGCGGACAGGTGATGGATATCGAGTAAGTGCGGCTGCCCGTGCAGCCATTGGCATCGGTTGCCCTCACCGTGAAGGGATAGGTTCCCACGGCTGTCGGGGTTCCCGTAATCGCACCGCCGCTGGTGAGCGTCAAACCCAGAGGCAACACGCCTCCCGTGTTCGCAAACGTAATCTGAGGCACGCCATTGGTGGTCGTAATCGTCTGGTTGTAAGGCGTGCCAATCAGTATATTGGTGGTCAGCGTTAGCGACGTCAGCCCCAACACCGGACAGGTCACGTGGATTGTGTACTGCTGGCTCCCGCTGCAGCCATTCGCATCCACAGCCGCCACCGTGAAGCTGAAGGTTCCCGTCGCGCTCGGCACTCCGGAAAATACGCCTGATCCCAGCAACACCAGACCGGGAGGGAGCGTTCCGGAGGTGACCGTGAAGAAATACAGAGGCACACCTCCCGAAGCCGTGACCGACTGGTTATATGCCGTGCCCGTGGTTGTGTCCGGAAGTGTCGTCGGTGTCAGCGTGATCGGCGTGCAGCCAGTCCCAAGCAATGTGACCTGATGAGGGCTGCCCAAAGCGTTGTCAAAAATCGACAGCGTCGCACTGCGACTGCCATTTGTTGACGGATCGAAGCTGATGGTGTTGGTACATATTTGACCGGGCTGGAGCGCGAAAGGAAATGGCGCGCAAGTACTGCTTATCGTCTTAAAGTCGGCGCTCCCCTGTCCCGTCAAGGTGATATTGGTGATGATGAGCGGCAATGAGCCGCAGTTGGTCACGGTAACCGACTGAGCGCTGCTGTTGCCCACCAATTGATTGCTGAAGATCAAGCTGCTCGGACTGACGCAGGCGAAAGGCGCCGCTGGCAAACCATTCCCGCTCAACGGCACGATGCGAGGACTACCCGTCGCGGCATCGTTGATGACGAGTTGGGCCGTCCTAAGTCCGTTGGTTGTCGGCGCGAACCCTATGTCAATGGCGCACTGCTGGCCCGGTCCGAGGACATTTCCCGCACAACTCTCCAATTCGATGACGAAGTCGGTGGCGTTCGAGCCGGTAATGCTGATCGTGGAAATTGCGACGCTGACAGGCGGATTGGTTAAATTGTTCTGGTAGGTCACAACCTCCACGGCGCTGGTGATCCCCACCAATTCATTGGGAAATACCAAGTTGTTCGGGGTAACGCTGATTGCCGGAGCCGTGGCACTCACATTCAGCACCATCGTGCCCCCCGGTCCGTCATTGCTCGGCTCGACGACGACGTAATAGTTGTTGGAACCGTCGGCCGTAAAGGTCACCGCCGACGAGGAGCCGCCGTTGGTCGAGGTCACCTCAACAAGCGCTCCGCATCCGCCGAAGGGAGCCGCCTGCGGGATGACCCTTGCCCTCCAGACAGACAACACAGTGTTAAAGCTGCTCCCGATCGTGTTCAGGCTGAACACTCCGCCGGGCGTCGGCAGGGCGATCTCGAAGAACTCATCGACACCACCGCGACCGGCCGAAGGGCTCGGCTGGACGTTGCTGTAGACCGTTTGGTTCAACGAGTTCGTGAAACTAAACGGGTTGTTCGTGATCATGATCGCCGTCGCGCAGGAATTGTTGGTCGACAGATCGGGCACATCGGACGGCTTCTGGCTGTTATAGACCACGAGCGCAAAATCCTGGCCCAAGGCGCTGCCAACGGAGGGAACTCCGTCTCCGGCAATCGTCGTGGCGCGCACGATCACCGCGTACGGTTCGCCATTTGTCGTCGCGCCGGCCGGCAGGAACACGCTCTCCATGTTATTCACACTGTCAAACGTGCCGCCCGGAACGGACTCGCTTCCGCTAAAGACGTTGCCCTTGTAGATTTGTCCACCGATCGTGACCTGCAGATCCAAATTATTCACCAGTTGCTGGAATGCCGCCGGGTTGCCGGCCGCATCGGTCCAGGCCACCGTCACACGGAATGGCAGACCATTGCTCAGTACCTGACCGTAGAGTTCGTAGCTCTGGCCGGATTGGCTGAAATAAGTCTGCTGGGGACGACCGACGGTGACCAGCGGCACATCGATCGCGCGCGGAGTGGACTCGTCACGAAGCACGCGCGGAACTCCATCGAACATCCGCTGCAGGTCCATCTCGCCCATGCCTTGGATGATCGAAGGCAACGTGTCGTTTGTCCCCGTCTGCGGGTTGGTGATCGGCAGGTAGCGAGCTGAATTGGCGAGGTACGCCTTGGCCATCGCCGGACTGGGCTGCAACAGCGATTGACCCAGCTCATCCGTCAGCCGGTTTTCAAAATACCACCACAGGAGTTGGATTGCCCCGGAGACCGAGGGCGCAGCGTAACTACTGCCGTAGTAATACCCCGCATACAAACCATTGGCGTCAATAATCTTGAATCCCAAGCCCTGATCATTGCAATTCACAAGGTACGCAAGGTTGGTCGCCACGACCTGGCTGCATGCGTTCGTGCTGTTGTACGTAGGAGTCATTAGCGGCATTGCTCCAACGAGTATCGTGCCCGGCGCCACAATCTCGGGCTTGAACCGTCCATCAACGGTCGGACCGACGGAGGATTGCGGCCAAATGGCCAGCGAGTCCTGCGAGGCATCTACGTCCGGCCTTGCGCCTTCCGAAGTGCCAACGGCGATGATGTTCTTGGCCGTCGCCGGAGCTGTCACTCGAATATCCGCGAACCCGCCGGCGCTACCCATGGCGCCGTTATCACCGGCGGCAAAGACCGCGATGAACTCCTGGTTCAACGGAAATGGGCCGGGAGTGTTGGTCGTCCCGGGTGTCAGCACGGCATTGCGAACCGCAATGTCATAAGCCTGACTTTCCGCGGTGTACGCGCCTGCATTGGTACCTGAGACTTCGAGCACGTCGCTCCAACTGTTGTTTTGGATGCGCGCTCCCTGCCCATACGCATACGCCACCAAGGAAGGAAGCGAACTGTTACAAAAAGTCGGAACGGTGATCGTAATCTCACACACATTGTTTAGCTTCCCGGCACTTGCGTTCTGACTAAAGATGCGGGAAGCGCCGATGCGACCGAAAGGCGAGACGCCCAGCCCGTACTGAAAACCTGACGAGTCTTGCCGGTAGGAAGGGTAATAGAGGACGATGGGATTACCGTTGGTGTCATATAGCCCCGTCTCGCACACATAAGTATAGTTGGTAGAAGTGTCATAGCCCGTCACGAGCGAGGCCACAACCGTGCCGTGTCCATCAAAATCTTCCGGACCGAAGAAATTATTGTTCACGCGAGCACAGCCAAGAAAATCATACGCGCCGGTAACATCACCTTGCGCAATGAATGGTGGTTCCTCATAGGCCACGCGCGATGGGTTCGTCGGGTAAAAGTAAGGATAGTTCACGAACGCCGGATTGCCAAACTCGTAAAAGACTGGATTGACCGGGTAAGGCGGGGTCTGAACCGGGGCCGTCGCGTTCCCACCGATCTCCGTATAGTAATCCGGGGCCACTGAGTCAAGCCCTGTGTCGGCAACATCCACAATCGGATAGGTTGACGGGTCGAAGAGCGATAACAACCCGCCTCCGACCGAGTTGGTCAAAAATTCCATGTAGGTGATGCCGCCCAGGTACACAGGCACCGGCCCGTGGCCGGGCACTTGATTCGTCTGGGTGTCGAGAATGAGGTCTTGCATTTCATCCAGGAGCCTCTTCGGCTGGAGTCTCTGGATCCAGAGCACGCCCGGCAACCGCGCGATGCGCGAAATCTCCGACTGCGGAAGATCGAGCCCAAAGACCTTCTGTCCCGGCAAACCGTGCGACGCGTGCGCGGCGCCCAGCGCTTGGATCATGTCCGCTGTCTGCGATGCCTCCGCATCATCGACCACGGCCACCTGCACCGCAATCCTCCCGCCCTGGTCGCCCCGCTCGGAGGCCCAAAGGTCTTTCGAGACTTTATAATATGGATGATAAGCGCCAACCCATTGCAGTGGGCCTTGCGGGTCGAAAAGGCCGTGAAGTTTCTTTTCCGCGTCGGCATCCAGCCAGACAACGTACGCGTTGTTGGGAACATAGCTGAGGATCTTCACGTCTCCCGTTGCTTTCACCTGTTCGAGCCATTGAGGTTTCACCGGGCCTTTGAACTGAATCAACCGCAAGTGCTTGCCGGCTGTATCGACGTCTCGAAGATCGTCCGGAATCGCAGGCTCGCCCGCCGTCGTGTCCAGACGGAGGGCATTCAATTCGATGTAGTTCAGGCGGTCCGCCTTGACTGCCTGGGTGCCGAAGGTCCTGTAGATCTGTTGCGCCTGCTGGTCGGTCGCGTGCGCAATCCAATAAGAGCCATAGTCGTCGATTTGTTTGACCCCGAGCTTCTTCAGGTCGGAAATCGATTGTCCCAAGTTGGGGTAAACAATGATTTTACTTGTTGTGACAATGGGGTTCGGGCGCTGCCCCTGAATGCCCAAGGGCAACACGAGACCCAGAATGCAAAACATCCAGAAACATCTTCGTAAGACTCTCATCCGCCGGCCCCTCCACGCTTGTCTCTAATTGATCAGTACGCCACGGGCGTCAAAGTTACAAAAGGTGTTTTTAGATTGCAACCATAATGTTGTCGAAAACGTTCGCCCCCGAATTATTTCCAAACAGACAAGCACCCGGGAACAGGCGGCGGACTTCGTTGACTGACGATCGGGAATAAACGTCCAGCATCTGATTTGACGCACGACCTGCTTCAAGAAGCAGGTCGATTCGATTGAGGTTCGCCGCCTCTGTCAAGATGCGCACGCGGCTGCGATAAGTGACAATGTGAGCTTGACAACGAACTTGGCCTTTTTGTATTCTGCGCCACGGGAAACGGTTAGGAGTGATTCTCCCGCACACGTAACCCGGCTGGGCTGGGTCGGAGAGGAACTATTATGAAAAGACTGACTGCGCTTGTTGTGAGCGTTTGGGCGCTTGGGCTGGCGGGATGCGCCACGCGCGAAGCGCCGCCGTCGGCCACGTCTCAAACGCAGGTGGTGCTCACGGGACGAAACTACCGCATCGTTAAGGCCAATGCGATTGGATCGAGCACGGGCTTCTCGCTGCTGGGGATCATTTCCATCGTCCCTCCGTCCTACGTCGTAGCGATGTCCAGACTGTATGCGACCGCGGGCGCGGCAGAAGGCAAGGCGCTGGCCGTCACCAACGTCGGACAGGAAAGAACACGATTGTATCTCATTCTCTTCTCCCTTCCGACGCTGACGGTGCGGGCGGACGTCATTGAATTCGTGGATGAAAGGCCAGGCGGTTCGAGCGCCCAGGGACGATAGCCAGTCCCGGCGCGCAATAGCTCCGTCAGCCGCACACGATCTGTCGAGAGGGAATTACCGCATCGTCAAGTCGAACGCTATCGGCGTCAGCAATGGCTTCCGGTTGGTAGGAATCATCCCGTTCGCCACCCATCGTATGCCGAGGCGATGGCAAGGCTGTACGCTTCGGCTGGGCACACCGAAGGACGGCCACTCGCCGTAATCAATTTGCTCTAATTGCTGACGTTATGTAATGACTGTACTTCGTTCATCCGTTGCCCGCAATGTTCACGGTTGAGCGCGTGTCGCACCCGAGGCCTTCGCGGCGGCGTTGTGATTCGTCACGAGTTCGTTGTATTTGCGGATGGTTGCATTCAAATCGGCGGCTAGCTGTTCGATCCGAGCGTTGGCTTCTTTCATTCGTTCGTCGCGCAGTGCTACAGCATTCGCCCAGTTCGTGATCGCAACTTTGAGTTGGTCCCGCTCCAGTGCAATTTGCTCGTTGGCACTTTCGACGGATATCGCTTTTTGCTCCGCTTGGAAGCGTAGCGACCGTTCATTGGCGAGTGACGTCTTGAGTTGGCCCAAATCCTCATTCAATCCCGCCAACGTATTCGCTTGATCGTCGATTTTTGCAGCCTGTTGCAGGCGCACTTGGTCGAGGCGGCTGATTTTGAGATTCAATCGCCGGTCGTGCTGCCACTGGACAACGCACAGCGCCGCCAGCGCCAAAACGCCCAAAAGATTCAGATATTTCAAACGGCCGTTCATGGTAGTGCCGGTGTGGGCTCGCGGATTTCAACGCCAACTTTCTGAATCCCGGCCGAACGCACCAGATCCAGAACGCGGACGACCGCCCCGTAGCGGACATCCTGATCGCCACTGATGAACACGCGAACGTTCTCATTCGTATGATGCCACGCATTCAGCCGCAACACCAACTCGTTCGGGCCGACCGGCTGTTTGTCGAGATAGACCACCCCGGTTTTGTCTACGGAGATGCTTGCAAAATCATTTTTTGTCTCGATCGTCGCCGTGGTGGCAGTAGGCAGGTTCACCTTCACGCTTTTCAAGTTGACCATGCTCAGACTCACCAGCATGAAACTCGCGAGCAGGAAAAACATGATGTCAATCAACGGGATAATCTCAATCCGCGCGTCGGACCCCGGTGAGTGTTTGGAGCCAAGTTTAAGTGGCATGGGCGCAACTCATGGTTAAGGCTTGATCGCTGATACGGCCTCGCCTTTGTTCTCAAGGTTCCGTGCCCGCCGGCCGGCAAACGCTTCCAAATCGTGCCCATGGTGTTTGGCCGATTCCACGAGCAATTCGACATGATTGATGGTTTGTTCCAGCCGGGACCGGAACCGGGCGAGCAGGCGATTGTAAAAATTGAATGGCAGCAGACAGAGAATCGCCGTGCCCAAACCGCAGGCCGTCGCAATCAGCGCCTCGGCAATACCGCCACTGACTTTCACTGCCGCCAGTTCCTCCTGGCCAACGAAGCTGAACGAACGCATGATACCGGTGACCGTACCGAGCAGCCCAAGCAATGGCGCCAGTGTAATCAAGGTGCCGAGCACCCAGACATGCTTTTCTCCCCTCTCGATTTCGTCGTTGGCGCGTAGTTGCATCGCGCCCAACATCGACGAATGCGCGTGCAACAAGCCTTCATGGACCGTGTTTAGGAACGGATCATCGCCGGCGTCGGTCATTCGCACCGCGCGGTCAAAATCGCCATTGGCAATGGCGTCAAATGTGTCACTCAATGCCTTCGGATTTGCGCGTCGCCGCAGGCTGGCCCACCACATCGCCCGCTCGACGATGACGACGAGCGCGGCGAGGAAAGCGAGGAGAATTGGCCACATGACCGGCCCGCCCTTGATGAAGAAGTCCACGACAACATTGGCAAGGATGATGTGTATCATAGTCTGAACGTTTTCTTTTTCATTGCGTTGTGATTTGAAAGCGAATCGCAACATCGTAAACACGCACGCCGCCGGCAGGAAACCGCCACTGCTGACGGACAGCCCGCAAGGCAGATTCGTTCAACAATGGCCATGGACAAGGCTGTTTCGCTTCTGCCGAGCTGACTTGCCCATTTTCTGCGACGACGAAACGGACGACAACCGTGCCCTCCTGCTGGTGCTGGATCGCCTGCACGGGATAATCCGGCGTGGGTTGTCTGCCTTCCCCCTGACCGAACGTGAGCTTTTGCACTACAGATGACTGCACAGGATGCGCCGGCATTGCATACGTCGCTTGGTCGAGCGGAACGACCCGCGTCGCTCCTTCCACCGGCACGGCGAAGGCAATTGCCGGAGACGGTTGGGCAACCGGAATCGGCGGCGGGGCCATCGCGTCCGCTGGTAATGGCACGGAAGAGCCGGGCTTGCCCGGCAGACGTTCGTTTTCAACCGGAGCGGGAGGGTCCTTGCTCAATTCCACCACAAGGCTCTGGACTTTGACAGTTTCAGAAGTTTTGACGGATCGGTGCGGACGCGAGTAAGGCAGTACGAATCCAAGCAGTCCAATCGCCAGACACACAACCCAGGCCACGAAAGTCAACACGGGAGTGAGCGGTGTGTCATCGTTCGACTCCAGACCGATGTGGGAAATCCGGTTCGTCGGGCCCGCCGTTGCCGGCGGCCCGACGACCTGAACTGTTCCTTTCGTAATCACACTGTGCAGTCTTTGTGTCCTCCTTAGAACGCGTAGCCCAGCGAACCGAAAATGCCACGCCGCATACCAAATTGAGCAGCGTTGACGCCGACCCCGGTGCCATTGCGCAGTTCGTAGACATTGTCGGTCACGTTCACGATGTCTAAACGGGCTTTCAACGTTTGTTTGGCCCCCACTTTGAAAGTTTGTTCCGCGCCCATGTTCAACGAGTAGTAATCGGGGACGCTCCCTCCGTTTGGTATCGTTTCGCCACTGGATGTCGTCGCATCGGTTCTGAGGCCGCTTCCGTAAAGCGCGTCCACGTACACGCGCGTGCCGCCGATGGTTTCCTTCCATGAGTAAGAAGCGCCGAAGGAGCCGCTCACCCTCTGGTCGTGATCGAGATAGATCCAATGGTTCTTGACGTAAGCCAGATCGTTCGTATCGAACAGAAACTGTGCTGAACTCCAGTCTTTGCCCTGCGCCTTGGAAACCGCAACGTTGGCATACATCGACAACCCGTCATGGACGTACGACGTCGTGAATTCCACGCCATCAACCCGTCCTTCACGATAATTGAACGCCGAGAGGATGAGTGTCTGCCCAAACAATCCATCGTCGAGTTGATTGCGGGCAGATTTGTAGTAGCCGTCCACGCCCGCTTGCAATCCGGGCAATAATTTCTGGCTGATTCCCGCGTCGAAATAATCCGCCCGCTCGGCTTTGACGGAACTGTCCAGGTTCGTTTCGGAGGCGTTCGATGTGCCATCGAATTTCGCCACGCTGCTTCCGGGCACGTTTTCAACCGGCGGCGGCGTGAAGTAACGCGCGTAACCCGCGTGCAACGTAGTCTTGTCCGTCGGCTGGTAGATGAGGTTGACGCGCGGGCTGAGTTGATTTTCGTCGTCAAACGACGAAGAGAAGACGTCGAAGCGCGCGCCGTAATTGAGCGTGAGCTTGGAAAACAGTTTCCATTCGTCCTGCAAATATACACCGTAAAACAAACCGTGGAGCACGTGGTTGTCCACGATGGGAGAGGCCGTCCCGGTCGGATTCCCGCTGCCGTCCACTGGAAACACCGTCGTGGTCGAATCGGCGGCAACGGTTTCGTCCAGCACCATGAAGCCGCCGCGAATCGTGTGCTTGTCGTTCAGCTTATAGCTGGCGTCGGTTTGCACCCCGCCGGAGTAAAGCGTCCGATCTACATCGCTGGCCACGCCGTTGAAGAAGAGGTCGCCCACCGGGTCCGGTGTGAAATGCACGCTGCTGTTGCGACCAAAGGCGGAAGTTTGAAAATTCAAATCGCCCGCGGTTTTTTGGTACGTAACAACCCCGTAATAGTTTTGTTCGTTTTGATTCTCGTTGAGGGCGGCGGAATTGAACGTTCCCGGCAGCCAAGGGTTGCCATTGGGCGATTTGCCCGCAGGCAATCCGGGCGAGTCAGGAACCTGAAAGTTGCTGTAGGACGCGCTCAACATCAAGTTGAGACGGCTCGTGTCGTCCAAGATGTACGACACATACGAAAACATCTTGCCCTGATCCGTGGTGTCGTGGATTGGTGTGGCGCTCGACGTGGGATTTTCAATGCCAATCCCGTTGTGATCGTAGCTGCCGTCAATGAAATAGCTCAGCTTTCCTTGGGAGCCGCCGTATTCAAAACTCGGCCGCAACGTGTCGTAACTGCCGCCATACATGTCCACTTCACCACCGGGGGCAACGGCGCCGCTCTTGGTGCGAATGTCAACAATCCCTGCCGTGCGAAAACCGTATTGGGCTGGCAGCGAGCCGGTGATGAACTCCAAGCTGTCCACAAATCGCGGATCGAGTTCCAACCCAAACCCCGTGATGCCCTCGGGCAACAGCACGTCGTTGATGCGATATTGCAGATTTGCGTGCTCGCCCCGAACGTGCAAATCTCCGTTCGCAGCCGAATCCTGCGCCACGCCCGGTGCGCGCAAGATCACTTGATTGAACGGCGCATTATCGCCTTGCGCCTCCGAATCAATTTGCACCTTGCTCATGGAATAGGCCGTCGCCCCCAAATCCGGCATAATCTGGCTGCGCGCCTGGTCCAGTTTGCCGTAGACAGTCACTTCGGGCAATTTGGTTACATTGGTGGAGGTTTCTGCATTCACTGGTGGGGATGTAACTGTCGGATTGTTGGTTGGGGACACCGGGGCAACAAGTGTGGCGGGTGGATTGTTGGTTTCGCCGGTCGTAGGAGGAAGCGCCGCCGGCGGATTGTCGGTTTGGGCCTGAATGGTGTGGCTGTAAACGAATGAAGTTATCACGACAACGGCGAAACAGGCACGGGTGTAACCGGGACGCGCCCATCCGCCGAGCCGAACGGCAGGTTGCTTGAAGTTCGATTTCATTTCCAATTTCCATTGTCATAGAGTTTCATCTCCTCTTTAACAGGCTCACGCGCCTGGAATGCAGGCAGGAGAAACCTTCTCATTCGGATCTGTGAGGGTCGCACCTATAACGCAGACACTTCAAAGGCGCTGGGTGGCCCGGTAGTATGGGGGGCACACGCGTCTCGAGATCCAGGTTATTGAGCGTGTAAACCCGCTTTCCGAGCGGGTGCGACTTCGGTACCTGGGTTATGCTGAGACAACAGGAGGAGCGCGGCTGGCAGTAGCGGCGGCAAAATAGGCCGGCAAACGGAAATGATCGGCGTTTTGCGGGGCGTCTGTAATAACGAAAAACGCCACAAGAATGGAAACCATGACGACCGGCACTCCGCTGATGGCTTTCATCTGCCATTCACACGCGGCGCAGTGGTCAGGGTTGGTCAATGCAGGATAAGGCCCGGAATGGGATTCGTGATCATGAACCATTCCGAAAAACAGCGCGACGCTGACATACAGCAAACATACCAATAACGTTGCCCCGCGCCTTTTCATGTTGGCCGCGCAGAAAGTGCCAGCAGTGCTTTGAAAAGTCAAGTACGGGAGAGATGAAAAAACACGCACACGCATGCCTGCCGCTAGGCGCGTGGACAAATCTTTCAGATAATCGTAGGGATTGAGGCGGTGCCGCCTATAACTGCGCGGCAGGGTGTAGATCACCGCGCTGCGCTCAGGGATGCCATTTCCGATGGTGTTGTCGTCGCGTCTTTCGAGTTGTTTGCGATTCCGGACGGCGCTAGAAAAGCGACCCGGAATAACACCCCCCCGTCAACTCCGAGATTCTTCTGAGTTCGCAACCACCCGCGCCAAACGACTGCAAGACATGGGCCGATTCAGTAACTCGCGGATCGCTTTTCATCATCAACGCGGAAATCGCTACATCTGTTCGATCGCGTGGTTCTTGCCAAGGAGTTGCAGCAGGCCGTTCTTGCCGACGAAATGTCCCGCGCCGACAACGACAAAATAGGTCTTGTCCGTCTTGAGGAGTTCCTCGATCTTGGCCGCCATCTTCTTGTTGCGGTCGTCGAAGAACCTGGCAAACAACGCCTGCATCTCGGGCGAGTCTTTCACCGATTGCATCAGCAAATCATCAAGCTTCTTGGCGTCCCCGTCACTCCAGGCGGCGATCATATCATCGACACTCTTCGCGATGTTCTCGTTGTCCTTCAACGTGTACTTCAGGAAGTCTTCCTGCTCCTTGTCGGTGAACCCATCGAGCAGAGTGAACTGCGCCTCGGCACCTTCCAACTCGATGATCGGTTTGCCCTTCGCCTCCCGCAGGAAATGCAGGTCAATCCCCTGTTGCGGGTCAATGCCGAGATCACCGAGTTCGGTCAGCGTCAGCGTCATTGCGATGAACCACGGTTTCATGCCCTTCACCATTTCGGGCGGGATGCCATTCGTTGCCATGCGCGCCTGAATCGTTTCGAACAATTCCTTCGAGATGTGCTTGTCCAAGCCGTCCTCAGGCGGGTAACTCACCCGCGCCATCATTTGCATGGCCAACCCGAGCACTTTGTCGGGAGACGCGTCTGCTTCCACGACCAGGGTGCTTGACTCTTGAAACGCGTTCTCGATGCGCGGGTCGAGCGGATACATCTTCGGTTTCGCGACATGAATCGAACCGAGCAGATACACGGTTGAGTTCGTCGACTGGATGCGCCACAGGAACAGTCGCTTCCCGGTCGCGGCAGGCTCAGCGGCGCCCGCGCCAATGGTGACGACAAAAACAAACGCGAGCGCGGCGGACAAGTTGAGGAACCGGTTTTTCATGACAGGCACTCTGCCGCGGTGTGGATTCGATTGCAAGCTCACGCTTCTGAATCTTCCAGCACGCCCGGTTTCAGGCAATCTGATATGGCTTCGTGAAGTCAACGAGGAAGCAGTTCTTGTCTCCGGTTGCATAATTTCTCTTTCATGAGGTTTTACGGATCGATCCGGCAGGTCCAGGAGCCGCGGGCATCATTGTTTCTCGAGCGTGTGCATGCTGATGCCTTCCCATCTGGGTTGCCTGCCGAAAACCAGGACATTGCCACATCGGCTTCCTCCGAGACCTAAGGTGTGACTTGCCGGCGATTGCGGCGGTTCGCTACGCTGGTTTGACCAAAAGCTTCGTTGCGGCGGAGAGTCCGAGGTTGACCGATGCCCTGTTGCCAGCGCGCACGGTCAGTGATTCAGCGAATTTGTCGCGGGCTTCCACGACTACCCGGACACCTGGCGTCAATCCCAAGCGCTGCATGGTCTGCAGAAACTGTGTGCCTTGTGCGCGAACGCGAGCAATGCGCAACGGCTTGTGCAGGTCGCATTCGGCCAGTGTTTGCAGGGATTGCGGCGAGAAACCGCCTTTAGCACGGGGAATGGGAGCGCCATGCGGGTCGAACTGCGGGTGACCGAGCAACTCGTCGATTCTATCCAGGACTTTTCCCGAGATCGCATGTTCCAGTTCCTCAGCCTCCTCGTGAACCTCCGACCAATCCAATCCGAGGGTTTGCACCAAGAATAATTCCACGAGACGGTGGCGGCGGATGACGTTCAGCGCCAAGCGCTCCCCGCCGGGCGTCAACCGCACGCCGCTGCGCGGCTCGTATTTCACAAGATCACTATCCGCCAGCGCCTTGACCATCGTGGTCGCCGTTCCCGGTGTCACGCCAAGGGCTTGGGCGAGCTTGCCCATGGGGAGGAGTTTGCCGTCGATGTCGTGTAGCTCAGCGTACAGATGCTTGAGGTAGTTCTCCACCGTGGGCGAGATCGCAGCAGTCGCAACGGTGTTTGCATGTGTGCATCGAGAGGCCATGACGCCAAGTGTAAAGGAGGTGTTGACAAATTACAATCATCCGGTTAGATAGTTTGAGCAATCAAAGTAATGATTTCTACTGTTAGAACTATATCATTAACTGACAATGTGCCTGCGATTCACTCAGCCGGCAGTGGATCTTGTTCATGTTAGGAGCGCGCGGAGGAAAATGGGCAATCACAACGCAGACAATGGCGGGCCCGACCAATCTTCCAAGCGGGTGACGGGGGATGTGGCGTTGGCGTCGCCGCACACCGGCCACCTATCGCTCGAAGGCATGCACGGCACGGTGAACGTGCCACATCATGAGGCCGGGTTCTGGCGGCAATGGCGGGCGTTTGTCGGGCCGGCGATTCTCATTAGCGTCGGCTACATGGATCCCGGTAACTGGGGCACCGACCTCGCGGGCGGGGCACAATTCAAGTACGGGCTGTTGTGGGTAGTCGGCCTCGCCAGCTTGATGGCCGTCTTCCTGCAAGTCATTGCCGCCCGCCTCGGCGTGGCCACCGGCAAGGACCTGGCCCAAGCCTGCCGCGACTGGTACCCCAGGTGGACTCGATGGCCCAATTGGTTGACGATGGAACTTGCCATCGGCATGACCGACCTGGCCGAAGCGCTGGGCAGCGCAGTGGCGTTGAACCTGTTGTTCCACATCCCCATGTCGTGGGCGATCATCATCACGGCGTTCGATGTGCTGTTGCTGCTGGCGATGCAGGGGCTGGGCATGCGGATGATCGAAGCCGTGGTCGCGGTCTTCGTACTAACCATCGGTGTCTGCTACGGGATCGAGATTTTCGGATTGGCGCAGACCCGGCCCGATTTCTTGGAAATGGGACAGAATCTGGTGCGCCCCAATTTCGCCCAGACTGGCATGCTCGTTGTGGCGATCGGTATCATTGGGGCAACCGTCATGCCTCATAACCTCTACCTTCACACGGCCCTGGTGCAGACCCGCAGGCTGCAGAGCGACGAACCGTCCATCCGTCGAGCCATCCGGTTTAACACCATCGACTCGACGGTCGCGCTGACCGTCGCGTTCTTCGTCAACGCGGCGATCCTCGTGCTTGCCGCTATGGTGTTCTTTGGCAAAGAGAGCGTCACAGTGGCCGGCGGGCAAGTGGTGAAATTCTCGCCGGACAGCGACTGGATTCGGGTGGCGTACCTGACGTTGGCGCCATTGCTGGGGACAACCCTCGCCAGCACGCTGTTCGCCGTGGCGCTGCTGGCCAGCGGGCAAAGCAGCACGATCACCGGGACGATCGCTGGGCAGGTGGTGATGGAAGGGTTCATGCATTGGCGGATCAAGCCGTGGTTGCGGCGGCTGATCACCCGGACGCTCGCGGTGTTGCCGGCGATCTTGATCATCAGCGTCCGCGGGAATGGCAGCGTGACCGACCTGGTCAACCTCAGCCAGGTAGTCCTTTGTTTGGAGTTGCCCTTCGCCATGTTCCCGCTGCTGCATTTCACCAGTTCGAGGAAACGGATGGGCAAATGGCGCAATGGCTGGTTCTTGTTGATCACCGGCTGGGGAACCGGCATTCTTATCACGGCCATGGACATCTACAGTTTGCCGGATGCGTTGAAGCAGGCTTGGGCGGTCATTGTCGGCCACTGAACGATGCGGGATCACTAGCCGAAACACCAACCAAACTGGCACAAGAATAAAGGAATGAGCACACCGATTAAAGAACACGACCGCCAAATACAACCGGTTTCAATGGTTTCCATCTCGCAAGTCCCAACTCCTGACACCATCCGTCGGATTCATAGGATACAAGCGATCACCATCATTTGGATGAGTGTGGAAGCCGTTGTTTCCCTCTCCGCAGCATGGAGGGCGCGTAGTCCGGCTCTCCTTGCGTTTGGCGGTGACAGCGCTGTTGAACTCCTCTCCGCAGTCGTTGTTTTGTGGCGCTTTAGTGCATCCGTTGCACATGATGAATTGGAGCGGCGTACGGCACGCGTCGCAGGAGCATTGCTTTTGTTGCTGGCCGCCTATGTGGGCATGGTTTCGGCAATGACACTGATGGGGTACAATGAATCGAGACCAACCTATTTGGGCATCATCGTTCTAATTGCCGCAGCCGCCATCATGCCGTGGCTCACAAAAGAAAAGCGGAAGCTCTCAGCCGCTACGGGCAGTGCTGCGCTCCGGGCGGATGCCGCACAATCAGGTCTGTGCGCTTATCTCTCCGTGATTGCTCTGGTTGGACTAGTGGTGAGTGCCATTTGGCATGTTGCTTGGGCCGACCCAGTTGCTGCGTTAACGATCATACCGCTCATCCTATGGGAAGGAAAGGAAGCAATTCGCGGCAAGCCTTGCGACTGCTGCGACCGTCGTTAGCCGCTGAAGCGTAACTGAACGCACGTTCAATGAAAGGATCGCCATGTACAACAAGATTCTGGTAACGCTGGACGCCACGCCGACGGATCGAGCCATCATCGAGCACGTGAAGGATTTGGCAAAGATGATGCACAGTCGCGTCGCGCTGTTGCACGTGGCCGATGGTTGGGCAGCCAGAACCTATGGCGCAGACGCCGTAAGCCCCGAAGTCACCGAGGATAAGGCGTACCTGATAAAAGTCCAGTCGGAGTTCCAGTCAGTGGGCATCCACGCCGACGCCGAGTTGGCGTTTGGCGAGCCAGCCGACGAAATCGTCAAATGGGTTCAGGAAAAGGGCTGCGATCTCGTGGCGATGGGCACGCACGGGCACCGATTCATCGCGGACCTGTTTTTGGGAACAACATCGAGACAGGTGCGGCATAACGTCAGTGTGCCGGTGCTCCTCCTCCGGGCCAAATGAGACAGTCATCATCACTCGCTGTCCTTGCGGATCCCAACACACCAAAACCCAAGGAAACACCATCACAACGTATCCCCACGAAATGACCCTGCGCTGGTTGCTAAATACCATTCATTCCACCCCATTCTTCCGGTTTTCGCGCGCCGTACGTTCTGGCCCATTCGTGGGCTTAGTGGCCTTCGGAACCGTGGTCGCCGGTCAGACGAACGGCATCCCGACAGCTTCCGCCTCGACCGACGCCCCGCCCGAGATCTCGGCTCTATCTGTAATCTCAACGAACCAGTTGCCTGTGGCACAAACCATCCCCGGAAGCGCGACGAATTCCCCTGTCAACCTCCCAGAAATGGTCGTTACGGCGCACCTGGATGCAGCTCGCGAACAGATTGCACCCAGTTTGGGAGCGGTCACTTACAAGATTGGCGTGAACCAGATTCAATCGACAGGTCAAGGTGAAAACTCTTCGTTTCAGCAGGTGCTGCTACAGGCCCCGGGCGTGGTGCAGGAGGAATTCGGGGAGGTCCATGTCCGTGGCGATCACGGCGACCTGCAATATCGAATCAATGGGGTTTCGCTTCCAGAGAGCCTCAATGGTTTTGGGCAGGAAATTGACACCCACCTGATCCAATCGGTCACGCTGATCACCGGAACGATGCCGGCCCAGTTTGGCGACCGCACGGCCGGAATTATTGACGTCACAACCAAGACGGGCTCCCAACTCAACGGCAACGAGTTCTCCATGTATGGTGGCAGTTACGACACGATTCAGCCGTCCCTGCAACTGGGCGGTACCACCAGCAACCTGGATTATTTCATCAGCGCCTCCTATTTGCACAATGATGTCGGCATTGATAACACGACCGCAAGCCCCGATCCGCTGCATGATGAGACCGATCAGGAAAAACTCTTTGGCTATTTCTCCCATCGCCTCAGCGACACGAGCCGGCTGACATTGCTGCTCAGCGGTTCGTACGCCGATTTCGAGCTTCCCAACACGCCGGGACTCTTGCCCAACTATCAGTTGGCAGGAAATCCGCCAGCCGATTCGGCTGCTGTCGATAACAACCAGAACGAGCAGAACTATTACGCCGTGCTCTCCTATCAGGTAAGGGCGGGCAATCTTTCGGCGCAAGTTTCCGCCTTGACCCGCTATACGGATATTCGGTTTTCACCTGATCGGACACAAGAACTTCTATTCGACGGCAACGCCGCACAGGTAAAAAACAGCGATCTTGCCGATGGACTTCAGGTGGATGTGTCGTACATCTTGGGCGACCGCCACACCATCCGCGTGGGGATGCTGGCCACGTATGACATCGAACGACTCGATACCGACTCCGCTGTCTTTCCTTCCGGTTCACCATTCGCCCCAAATCCACCAGACAACAACCTGCCAACCCCGACGCCGCAATCGTCAACCGCTCCAGTCACGGTAACCGCGTACGGTGGAAACAGCGGGTTGACCTCCGGCATTTACCTGCAAGACGAGTGGTTGCTGACTGAAGGACTCACCTTGAACTACGGTGTTCGTTACGACCGCTTCGATGTTACCTTCGATCACGAATACCAGGTCAGCCCGCGCGTCAATCTGGTCTGGAAGATTGACCCTGCCACGGTCGCGCACATCGGCTACGCGCGTTATTTCATGCCGCCGACATTGCAGTATATTCCACCGTCAACCGTCCGGGCATTTGAATATACCACCGATGCTCCTTTCAGTGATCGGGACGATCCCCCAAAAGTCGAACGCGATCATTATTTTGATGCCGGCCTTTCCCGCACGATCACCCCTCCATGGCAAGTCACCGTGGACTCTTTCTGCAAGCTTGCCAAGAATCTGCTCGACGATGGACAGTTTGGCACCGCTGTCATTCTCAATAATTTTAATTATACGTCCGGCACGGTTTATGGCGCGGAGTTGGGCAGCACGTACAAGCAAGGGCCCGTTTCTGCGTATGGAAACTTTTCGTATGTCCAAACGTGGGCGCACAACATTGACTCGGTTGAAAATGAATTCCCGAACAACGAGCTGGCGTACGTGTCCGCGAATTCAATCCAATTGGACCATCAAGGCCGGTTCACCGGATCGGGCGGCGTCTCGTATATTTTTCTGAAAGACAACCGGCTCTACGCCGATTTCCTTTATGGCAATGGCCTACGGGCGGGGTTCGCAAACCTTGAGAAACTGCCCGCCTATTGGACACAGAACGTGGGAGTGGAGCACGTGTTCCCCGTGCATTCTAGGGGCATCCGAGAGGTGAAGTTGCGCTTTGATTGCCTCAACGTCTTCGACGAGGTGTACGAAATACGCAATGGCACCGGCATTGGCATCGCCGCCCCAGCATACGGTCCGCGCCGCGCCTTTTACGGCGGGCTTTCCGTGGACTTTTGAGAACGAGGGAAGCAGACATGAAACTGCCTCCGGACGAAGTAAGAGATTCACGAATCCCAGGTCCCCAAAACACGCGTGGCTAGGGCAAAAGAATTATGTCGAGCATTCGTGGCGCGGATTGCGTTGTGCATTCTGGTCGCGTGCGCTGTTCTACAACCGTCGAGCGGATTGCGGGCGCAAGAGCCGGCGGCGAATTGCAATGCTCCTCCACTGGCGATTACGGCGAACTCGGAGACCAATCAGATTCAACGGTGGAACTTTCACGCCCAAAACACAGACATTGTCCAGGGCGATCCCGGTTTTCCAGCCAAGTACTCTGGCCCAAACAGCCTGAACAGCAAGGGCGAGGTTCAGGAAACTATTACGATGGACTTGTTTGCGGGCGCACGGTTATGGCGCGGTGCCGAGGCGCACATGGACTTTTTGATGTGGCAGGGCTTCGGCCTGACCAAGACGTTTGGCATCGAGGGATTTCCCAACGGCGACGCTTACAAAGCCGGCACCGAGACTCCCAATTTTACACTTGCGCGCTTGTTTATTCGTCAAACCATCGGCTTTGGCGGCGAACAGGAGGACGTGCCCGACGACCAGCTAACGCTTGCGGGTAAACAGGACATTTCGCGGCTGACCTTCACCATCGGCCGGTTCAGCCCCTTGGACATTTGCGACAACAACGCCTATGCCGGCAACCCGCACACGCAGTTTATGAATTGGGCGATGATGGGTAATATCACTTGGGATTACGGGCAGGATACCGTCGGATTCACCACTGGATTTGCGGTAGAGTTAAATCAGCCAAAATGGTCTTTGCGCTACGGATTTTTCCAAATGCCGCACGACAAGAATGGTTTCACAGGTGACGACCAGTATCTCATGTGGCCCAACCGCGGAGCCTATGGCCAGTTTTTGCGTGCTTGGGCAATGATGGCGGAATTGGAGCGCCGTTACAGCGTCAACGCTCATCCGGGGGCGATTCGGTTTCTGGCCTGGCTCGACGAAGCTGACTTTGCGAGCTACCGAGTGGCGACTGCCCTTCTGCTGGCCAACCCTCCGGGTCCGAACGTAGGTCAGGGATCGGGAGTAACCATCCCGCCCGTCGCTCGCGCCTACCGCTACAAATACGGCTTTGGACTGAACTGGGAACAGGAAGTTGCGAAGAACGTCGGCGTGTTTTCGCGCCTGGGCTGGACTGACGGCCACAACGAGACGTGGACGTTCACTGATGTTGATTGGACTGCGTCACTGGGCGTGAGCGTCAAAGGCGAGGCGTGGCGTCGGCCCAACGACACCTTCGGCCTAGCCGGCATCGTGAGCGGCGCTTCGCGCGATAACCAAAAATTCTTGGAGGCAGGCGGCACGGACATGCTCGACGGCGACGGCAAGTTGAGCTACAGCCCGGAGAAAATCCTCGAAACTTACTACGATTTTCAAATCTGGAAAGCGGTCCACGGCGCGCTGGACTTTCAGTATATCGAAGACCCAGCCTTCAACCACGACCGCGGACCCGTGGAAGTCCTCGGCGCTCGGCTGCATTGGGAGTTTTGACGTGCCGAGACCTTGGTTTGGGCGACGAAGGACTTACCGCACCGAATTCATCAACTCTGTCGCTTTCAGTCTCGATGCGGGTGACAGTCGCTGCGGTCGCCTGCCCGGCGAGTTGCATACTTAGCCCACATCGCGTTAGACTTGGCGACATGGAAACTGGTGGCAGGGATTAGCAGATGCCGTCATGGTCCGATTGATTGACAATTTGAAGCGGAGGTCGCGGTGGTTCTTCGGCACGACTGCGCTGGCCATTATGCTGGTGGTTGGCGTCGCCGATTATTTGACGGGTGTCGAGATTTCGTTTTCGGTGTTCTATTTGCTGGCGGTGGCGGTTGCGGTCTGGTTTGTAAGCACGCGGTTCGGGGTGGTGATCTCAATCCTGAGCGTGGCAACCTCGCTGGCGGGTGACTTGGCGGCAGGCGCGCATTACAGTCATACGTTCGTTCCGGTCTGGAACTCGGCCATCACCCTGGCATTTTACCTTGTGGCGGTCTGGCTGCTGGCAAGGGTGCGCTCGCTGCACCAGGAATTGGAGGAACGCGTTCGCCAAAGAACAAGTGCGCTGACCGAGGAAATGGGCGAGCGAGAATGTTTGGAAGGGGAGATTCTGAGCATTGGCGAACGGGAGCGCCAACGGATCGGACACGACTTTCACGACAGCCTCGGCCAGCATTTGACCGCAACGGCGATGGCAGGCCAGGTGTTGCAGGAAAAGCTCGCCGCCAAGTCGTTGCCCGAAGCGACCGACGCAAACAACCTGGTGCAGCTTGTGGAGCAAGCGGTCGAGCTCACCCGTCAGTTGTCGAGGGGGCTTGCCCCCATTGAGATGACCGGTGAAGGACTCATGGATTCGTTGCGCGAGCTGACGGCGAGCACGGAAGAGCGGTCCAAGATTCGCTGCGACTTCGTCTGCGCAGATCTTGTGCTCATCCGTGATTCCTCGACCGCGATGCACCTGTATCGCATCGCGCAAGAGGCAGTGAACAACGCGATCAAACACGCAAAGGCCTCGCGCATCATCATCCGTCTTTCCAGAGACAATGGCACCGTCACGCTCGGCGTGCAGGACAACGGCTTGGGGCTGCCTCAGCCCTTGCCGAAAGGCGGCGGGATGGGGCTGCGGATCATGGAGTATCGCGCCGGCATGATCGGCGCGTCTTTTGCTTTGCTGCGGCCGACAGAAGGCGGCACTTCGGTGACCTGCACTCTGCGAGGCCGGCTATGAAGCCTCAGAAGGCGCGGGTCTTTATTGTAGATGACCATCCTCTGGTGCGCGAATGGCTGACCACTCTGATCCAGCAACAACCCGACTTGGTCGTCTGTGGCGAGGCCGATGACGCGGCGCAGGCACTGCAGGCGATCTTGACGACCAAACCTGAAGTTGCCGTGGTAGACTTGGCACTAAAGAACGGTTCGGGCTTGGAGTTGATCAAAGATCTCAAACAAACCTGTCCTGAGGTCGCAGTTGTCGTTCTCTCGATGCACGACGAATTGCTCTACGCAGAGCGAGCGTTCCGGGCCGGAGCGCGCGGTTACGTCATGAAACGGGAATCGACAAAGAAAGTTGTCGAGGCCATTCGCCATGTCCTCGACGGCAAGCGGTATATGAGTGAGAGGGTCGCCGCAGCGATGGCGGAAAAATTGGTCGAGGGTCAACAGGTCAGCACCTCACCCTTCGCCTTGCTTAGCGACCGCGAACTGGAAATCTTCGAACTGTTGGGACAGGGGCAGGAAACCCGCCATATCGCCGAGTCTCTTCATATAAGCGTGAAAACGGTTCAAGCTTTCTACGTCCGGATCAAGGAAAAACTGAAGCTTGACACCGAGCGCGAATTGCTTCGCGAAGCCGTTCGCTGGCAGGAAAACCGGCGCAACGGCTGACTGAACCAACGCCAATCTCCGTAGGGTTTTGCCCTACACAAACTTTAGGCCAAGCCCGACAGACAGTGCTCCGGAGTTTGGTTAGCTTGGAAGCGTGCAACGCTGTTTCCGCTTCCGTTGGTGGTGGGTCGCAACTACCGTGCTCGCGTTTGCTTCCGGCACGCGCGCCGACACGAACGCCACGCTGGCGGAGACTGACCTCACATTAGCGAAGGCGAAACGTCTGGCGTTCGATCGCAATCGGGATTTGCTCGCGGACCCCCATTGTTGTCGTGTGCTTCTTGTGACAAGAGACCAAGAACATCTTAATCTACGATGAAACATACCCTGCAGCCGAAGAGGAGAGTGGTCGCTGCCGCTATGATGGTGGCGGCGGCAATTGTTTTGGCAACCGCCCTTTTGGAATCCGGATGCGGTGGGCCTGCAAACACGAATGCGCCGCAGGCACCGACTTCACCTTCCAATTCTCCCCAGTCCGAGGCGACGGTGGAATTGGAGCCTGGCCAACTGAAGTCGATCAAGATTGAACCAGTGGGAACTTATTTTTTCCCAGTTGAGAAAGAGGCGGTAGGAAGCATCGGCTTCGATGAGGACCCGACAATCATCGCTGCCGAATCCACTCTGATTGGCGCTGCGGCAACTCTCGAACTGACCAGCAAAGAACTGGCGCGCGTGAAGGACCTCAGTGGGGCGAACGGCGTCTCCGAGCGGGAGTTGGAACAGGCGACTTCGGATCGACAAACCGCTGAAGCCGCGCTCAAGGCCGCACGGGATGCGGTCCGCGCCCTCGGCAAGACGGATGCGGAAATTGATCAGATGGTCGCCGCCGGCAAGATTGATTCCGCACCGGTCATGTGCAAATGGGCGGTGGCAAATGTCACCGAAAGCGACAGCCCGCTTTTTCGAGTGGGACAGCCGGTCGAAGTCAAGGTCATGGCCTTTCCTGACCGCGTATTTGAAGGCAAGGTTTCCAAGCTCTACGCGACCGCTGATCCGAACACCCATCGAGTGACGATTCGTTCCGAGATTGCCGATCCCCAAAATGAATTGCGTCCCGGAATGCTCGCCAGCTTCGTGATTCGAGTCCAAGACCCGGCGGAGTCCACCGCCATACCGATGACTGGCGTGGTTAGAAATGGCGATGGCACGATGGCGGTATGGGTAACGACCGACCGCCACCGCTTTGTGCAAAGAATCGTCAAGGTTGGCCTACAAAGAGACGGTCAATACCAGGTTCTCGAAGGCTTGCAGCAGGGAGAACTGGCCGTGACCGACGGAGCGGTATTCCTTAGTAACATGCTGAACGCACCGCCGAGTGACTAACAATGTTCAAGTCCATCATCGCCTTCTGCCTGAGCCGGCGCGCGATCGTGGTGGTCGGCTTGCTGACGTTTGCCGGCGCGGGCTTCATTGCGTTCAGTAAGCTCAACATCGAGGCTTATCCGAATCCCTCGCCGGTCATCTTGGAAATCACCGCGCAGGCACCGGGACTGTCGGCCGAGGAGATGGAGCGGTACTACACGCGGCCCATTGAGATCGGACTTTACACGACGCCCGGCATCGATGTCATTCGCTCAACTTCATTCTACGGGTTGTCCTTCGTCCGCGTCGTTTTCAAGTATGGGGTGGACTATCACTTTGCCTACAGTCAGGCGGCCATCGCGCTGCAACAAAACGTCAGCCTGCCCGGCAATTTGGTGCCCTCGATTCAGCAGAATAGTGGGACCGGCGAAATTTTCCGTTATCAAGCAATCGGCCCGAGACATTTCGGCGTAACCAATCTGCGCACCGTGCAGGATTGGATCGTGGCGCGCCGGCTGTTGACCATTCCGGGCATCGTGGCCGTCAACAGTTGGGGCGGCCCGACCAAGGAATTTGAGGTCGAAGTCGATCCCCACAAGCTCGAGGCCTACAACATCACCGTGCCGCAAGTGCTGACCGCCCTCGGCAACGCCAACATCAACGTCGGTGGTCGCGAGATCCGTCTGGGCCAGCAATCCATCAACATCCGCGGCGTCGGCCTGATTGACGACGGCGGCGCGGACGATTTGACGCAGGGTTACAAGGTCGAGGACATCGAAAACGTGGTTCTCACCCAGTCCAACGGCGTGCCGGTGCTCGTCAAGGATGTCGCCACGGTGGTGGTGGGCTACCGGCCGCGGCTTGGCATTTGGGGGCGCGACAAGGAAGACGACGCGGTAGCGGCGATCGTGGTGATGAACCGCACGGAACGCGCCCACGACATGATTCCGAAGGTCGAAGCCGAAATCAACAACATGAACAACGACGGCAGCCTGCCGCCGGGCGTCAAGATTGTTCCCTTTTATGATCGCCGCGAGTTGATTGCGGTTACCACTCACACTGTGTTGCACAACCTGATTTTCGGCTGCCTGCTCGTGTTCCTGATCCAGTGGATTTTCCTCGGCGATCTCCGCAGTGCGATCATCGTCGGACTGAACATTCCGTTCGCGCTGTTCTTCGCCATCATTCTGCTGGTGCTGCAAGGAGAAAGTGCCAATCTGCTTTCTGTCGGCGCGGTGGATTTCGGCATCATCGTGGATTCGGCGGTGATCCTCGTCGAGAATGTCTTCCGGAACCTTCAACGGAATCCGGGCGAACGACAAGGACTCCTGCGCCGGCTGGCCGAGGGCTTTTTCGGGACGGATCCGACGGGAAGCGCCGCGCACGCCGTGCCGGTCCACGGCTGGACGGATCGGTTGCGGCTGGTTTTCATCAGTGCGATCCAGGTGGACAAGGCGGTGCTGTTCTCCGCGCTGATCACGGTAGCCGGGTTCGTGCCGCTCTTCACGATGCAGGGTGTCGAGGGCCAGATCTTCGGCCCGATGGCGCGGACATACGGTTACGCGCTGGCCGGGGCCTTGATTGCGACGTTCACGATCACGCCGGTGCTCGCGTCCCTGCTGCTGCCCGAACACGTGAAGGAAGCCGAGACGATCGTCGTGCGCGCCTTGCACCGCCTGTATCCGTTGCGGTTCGCGCTGGCACACCGGGCGCTGATGGTGGGGATTGGAATCGCGTTTATCGGCGTCACGGGGTGGCTGATGACGCGGCTCGGCAGCGAGTTTCTGCCGACGCTCGAAGAAGGCAATTTTTGGATTCGGGCCTCAATGCCGACGACGCTCTCGCTGGAAGATGGCGAGGCCGCTGCGCGAAAAATGCGGCTGATTCTGCTGCGCCATCCGCAAGTCGTCACCGTGACCTCCCAACATGGCCGTCCCGACGACGGCAGTGATGCTTCGCCCTTCTCCAACGTCGAGCTGTTCGTGCCGCTCAAACCGCTGAACCAGTGGCCGGAGGGCATGACCAAGGAGAAACTGACGGAACAGATTCAGGCGGAGTTTCAGACTGAGTTGCCGGGCGTCATCCTAAACTTCTCGCAATACATCGAGGACAACATCGAGGAAGCGATCTCGGGCGTGAAAGGAGTCAATTCGGTCAAGGTCATCGGCCCCAATCTCGAAACCTTGACGAAGCTCGCCGACCAAGTCCGGGACGAAATGAGCCAGGTGCGCGGCATTACCGATCTTGGAATCTTCCCGGTCCTGGGGCAGCCGAACCTGAACATCAAAGTGGATCGGGCCAAGGCGGCGCGCTACGGCCTCAACTCCGGTGACGTGAATTCCGTCGTCCAAGCCGCGCTGGGCGGGGCGGTGGCCACCACCGTGCTGGAGGGCGACCGGCAGTTCGACCTCGTCGTGCGCTTCCGGCCGGAAGACCGCGACAGCATCGAAAAAATCCGCAACATCAAGGTGGCATCTCCAACCAGCACCAGCGCCAATGGCTACATCCCGTTGAGCGAACTGGCGACGATCAGCTTGGATACCGGCGCGTCATGGATTTATCATGAGAGCACGCGCCGCTACATTCCGATCAAATTCAGCGTGCGCGGCCGCGACCTCGGCAGCACTGTTGCGGAGGCGCAGGCGCGGATCGCGAAGAATGTCAAACTGCCGAGCGGCTATCGCACGATCTGGGCCGGCGAATTTGGCGAGTTGCAAGCAGCGAAAGAACGCCTCGCGATCATTGTGCCAATCAGCCTGTTGCTAATCGTGGGGCTGCTCTACGGCCTGTTCAATTCGTTGCGCGACTGCCTGTTGGCACTCGCCGGCATCCCCTTCGCGGTGGCGGGTGGCGTGCTGGCGCTCTATGTCTCTGGTTTAAATTTCAGCATCTCCGCCGCCATCGGCTTGGTCTCACTGTTTGGGGTGTCGGTCATGGACGGCATCCTGATGATTACCTATTACAACCACGAACGGCAGGTGCGTGGCGGGATGCCCGCGGAGGCGATGTTCCGCGCCGCTTCCACCCGCATGCGCCCGCTGCTGATGACCGCGCTCTCCGCGTGCATCGGCCTGTTGCCGGCGGCGATTTCCACCGGTATTGGCAGTCAAGTGCAGCGCCCGCTGGCCACCGTGATCGTCGGCGGCATGCTGGTCGGCCCGCTCATGCTGTTGGTCGTTGTGCCGGCGCTGCGCCTGGTGTTTCTGGGCCGCGAAACCGAACCAGCACCAAAGGCTGAAGCACAATGAAGACGACTTCTGTGCTGTTCACAACGATGGTTTGTGCCGCACTTATGCATGGGACAGGTTATGCCGCCCCGTCCGATCCGGTACCAGAACAACCGCCCTCCGAGTATCGCCAGAAATCAATCCATCCGAAGATCGCATCCGGAAATCTCAGCGGCCTTCATCAGAACACATCCTCCAATAATCGAGCGCTGTCGATGCGTCCGCCAAGCGTTGGCCCACTCCCGTGGCCTTCCTTCAAGAATGTGCGCAATCACAGTTCCAGCCCGGCCATCATTGGTGGGTCGGCAAACTCAACGAGAGACACAGCGGCGATCAACGGAACCGGTATGAACCGCAAGCCATGACGAATTGATTCCATGACCTTCCCCCGAAGATCGCGTCAACTGCGTTCCATCGCCCCCTCGGTCGTGCTGCTCGTTGCAGGCTGCGCGGTGGGACCTGGCTTCAAAAAGCCGGCGGTGCCACCGGTAAGTGGCTATACACCGAGTCCGCTTTCGACTACGAGCAGCTCGACGAACGTTGCTGGTGGGGAAGCCCAACGCTTTGTCTCGGGTCAGGATATTCCGGGAGAGTGGTGGACGCTGTTCCACTCCGAGCCACTCAACGCTCTGATTGAGCGCTCGCTCAAGGCCAATCCAGACCTCAAGGCGGGACAAGCGGCATTGACCATGGCCCGAGAGAATGTGCTGGCTCAGAAAGGCGCGTATTATCCCAGCGCGGCGGGAAGTTTCTCCACAGCCCGCCAGAGGACATCGACTAAAATCGCACCCGTTCCCAACTCCAACACGTTCAATTTCGATCTGTTTACCCCCCAGGTTAGCGTGTCGTATGTGCCGGATGTTTTTGGCCTCAATCGGCGAACCGTGGAGTCCATGAACGCACAAGCGGAACAGACGCGGTTTGCCCTGGCGGCAACGCATATCACACTGAGCGCCAATGTTGCGGCGGCGGCCATCCAGGAGGCGTCCTTGCGAGAGCAGATTGCCACGACGCATGAACTCATCGCGATCAACACGAACATGCTTCAAATATTGCGCAACCAATTTGCGCAGGGCTATGTCAGCGGGCTCGATGTTGCCGCGCAGGAATCACAACTTGCCCAAGTCGCCGCCACACTGCCGCCGCTGCTCAAACAACTGGCTCAACAACGCGACCTCTTGGCGGCTCTCTGTGGTGACTTCCCCAGTCAAGGGCCGGCCGAGGAATTTGAGATTTCGAGTCTGCAACTGCCACAGGAGTTGCCGTTGAGCCTGCCGTCGCAACTCGTGGCGCAGCGCCCGGATGTACGCCAAGCCGAGGAAAACTTGCACGCCGCCAGCGCCCAGGTTGGCATCGCCGTCGCGAACCGGCTGCCGAATATTGCCCTCACGGCGAATCTCGGCAGTATGGCGCTGGCCGCCGGCCAGATGTTCGCTGGAGGCGCGGGCTTTTGGACCTTGGCCGGATCTGTGACGCAGCCTATTTTCCAAGGTGGCACCTTGCTGCATCGGGAGCGAGCCGCCCGGGCGGCGTATATTCAGGCCGCAGAACAATATCGCAGCGCCGTCGTCACCGCCTTTCAGAATGTAGCCGACACCTTAAATGCGCTGGAACAGGATGCCGATGCATTGAACGCCACTACTGCCGCCAAAGATGCCGCCAGCGTCACCCTTGACCTGGCCAGGCAACAGTGGCAGTCTGGCTACGCAAGCTACTTGGCGCTGTTAAACGCGGAACAAGCCTATAACCAAGCCGTGATTAACCTCATTCAGGCCCGGGCCAATCGCTATGCCGATACCGCCGCGCTCTTTCAGGCTCTTGGCGGCGGATGGTGGAACCGCGCGGATTTGACCAGCAATCAACTCGTGAACCCAGAATGAGGCGACATGTCATCCATGGAATTGGCCTGATGATGATTGCTTCGGCGGTGCTGGTACCCCGTGCCCGGGCCGCTGAAGCGGAGCAGGGATCCATCTTCGCCGTTACCGAGGAGAACGATCTTTTCGGAAGCCTGTTTCTCGGCAACCATACCGACCGGCATTACACACAAGGCCTGAAATTTACCTGGCTGGGGGCCGATGACGAAGTTCCGCGATGGGCCTCTGACGTGAGCGAAACGCTGCCGCGCTGGGCGATGAACATCGATGCCCAAAACCTCGGCTACGTTTTCGGACAGAATATCTATACGCCCACGGATCTGCATTCGAACGCGCTGATCCGAACGGACCGCCCGTATGGCGGCTGGCTGTACGGCGGCATGTACCTCCAGCGACGCGGCCAGACAGGCGCCGCTGAAATACCCGTGCTTGAGAATTTCGAACTGGATGCTGGCATGACCGGCCGACCCTCACTGGCGGAGGCGGCACAGGTGAACTTCCACCAATGGTTCGTCCGGTGGGACATCCCTCACGGCTGGAGCCATCAAATCGGATTTGAGCCGGGCTTGTTGCTGAAATACGAGCGTCTCTGGAGCCTCTCGCCCAACGACCAGACCGCCCGCTACTTCGACCTCGTCCCGCACGCGGGAGTCAAGGCCGGCAACATTGAGACTTCCGGAAACCTGGGCGGCACCCTGCGCCTCGGCTGGAACCTGCCCGATGACTTCGGCGTGCAAATCATCGATTCGGCTGCGTCAATGGGTGGTGGCATCACGGCCGCTCCCCAGCCTTTCGCGTTCTATATCTTCGGCGGCGCCGAGGGCCGCGCCGTCGGCCAGAACATTTTTCTCGACGGCAATACGCTCCGGAACAGCGCCAGCGTCGAGCGCATCCCGTGGGTGGTGGATTTCAGCCAGGGTTTCGCCCTGCGCCTGTTCCGCCACATCGAACTGAGCTACACCCGGGTCGTTCGCACGCACGAATTCGTCGGCCAGCGCGGCAATGACATCTTCGGTTCGTTCGACGCGAAAGCGATGTTCGACTTCTGAGTGCGCCGGGCGGGAGACCCGTCCTTCTTCGACAACCCGAAAGTGTTGTGGCTGGCGCGCCAGCTGGCGTGGATACCGTCCTTAGGGGTTCCACGTGCCGATACGGAAATTCGGTTTCGAAGCGATTTACGCTTCGGCCCATACAGGGGGCACCGTGGTGATGGTAAAGTCTTCGTATTGGACGTGGCAGATGCACTGCGTTTGAAAACGGGGGAACGCGGCGATCAAGCATTCGGATCTCCTCTGACGTAAACATAATAGACACACATCCCGTCAAACATATTTGCGCGGTCACATCGTTTTATCTTCCCGTCATTCCACGGCTGACGCTCCTTGGCAGTGCTCGCTCTGCCAACGGCACTCTTTTCATCATTCATGCCGGCGAAGCTGCTGACCGCTGTTTCCACTCCCCGAGATCTAATGATTTCTGAAGGAAACGAGCGCTGAATAGGGTGGTGCGACGCAAACTGCGCTGTTCGTTCTGCGGTCAGCCCGGCGAGCCGGCAAACTCAGAATGACCCGGCCGATGTCAGCCGTCAGGCGTTCGCCTTCGCTGCTCGCATCGGCACTACGTTGTCGGCCTCAACCTTTACGGCGAGATTGATTTTGTTCGCCATTTCCAGGGAATGTTTGTCTTGGTGGGCGGCGTAGGTTCGGAGAAGGAGCGCGCCGCCATCCTTGTGCCGCAACCAGCCGGCCAAGGTACGAATCGGAACGCCTTGTTCCATGCAACGGGTGGTGAAGTATCGGCGCATATCGTGATGCGTAAAATCCGCCGCAGCTTGGCCTCGCGACATGCGGCTTTGATTGCATCCCTGCAACCCAGACCTGTCCAAGATAACTTCTGAAAAGCGGTAGAAAGGGCCTCCGTTTCGGGTGATAACAGTTGATGGAAATGTTCGAACCATCAACACCCAGCCACGGAGACCACCGCTATGTTACGCTGCGCCAGTCTGTTCAGCCAAGTCTTATCCTTGATTGATCCTTGATTGATCGCCATCAGTTCGCCGCTGCGGCCAAACGGTTTCACGCTGAGAAGGGTTCCAAAGGCTTCAGTTGCTGGGACCAGTTTGTCGCGATGCTGTTTTGTCAATTGGCCCAAGCCAAAAGCCTGCGTGAGATTGTCCAAGGACTGCTCTGTTGCGAAGGCAAACTCCAACACCTGGGTGTACGCGCCGCGCCGAAACGCTCCACATTGTCCTACGCCAATGCCCATCGTCCGTGGAAGCTGTTCGAAGCGGTGTTCTATCAGTTGCTGGAGCAGTGCCGGCAGGCCGCCCCGCCTCGCACCAAGTTTCGGTTCAAGAACAAGCTGCTGTTGCTGGACGCCACGGTCATCGAGTTGTGCGTGACGATGTTTGACTGGGCGCGGTTTCGCCGCACCAAGGGGGCGATCAAGCTGCATCTGTTGCTGGATCACGACGGGTATCTGCCGGTCTTTGCCTACCTCAGCGAAGGCCGCCAGCATGAGATGAAATTGGCGCGGGGCTTGTGTTTGCCGCGCGGCAGCGTGGTGGCAATGGACCGTGCGTATGTGGATTATCGGTTGTTCCAGAACTGGACGGAGCGAGGCATTTACTTCGTCACCCGTCTGAAGCGCAAAGCCAACTACTGGGCTTTCCAGAAGCGGGCGGTGTCCAAGAAGAGCCTCATTTGCAAAGACGAACTCATTGGGTTGACGCCGTTGGCGGCCGGTCGTGTCTGCCAGGCAACCTTGCGCCGCATCGAAGTGTGGTTGCCAGACAAAGAGGAAACGCTGGTACTGGTGACCAACCAGTTGCAGTGGAGCGCCCAGACCATTGCCGCGATCTACAAGGAACGCTGGCAGATCGAGTTGTTCTTCAAAGCGCTGAAGCAGTACCTCAAGATCAAGAGCTTTGTCGGCACCAGCGCCAACGCGGTGCACATCCAGATTTGGACAGCATTGATCGCCATGCTGTTGGTGAAGTATCTCCAGTTGCGAGCCAAGATCGGGTGGGCGTTGAGTAACCTGGTGGCGCTGCTGCGCTGGAATCTATTCACGTATCGCGATCTGTGGCGATGGATTGACGCGCCGTTTGACACGCCGGCGGGCTCCGAAGTGGCCGTCCAGACCTGGCTGATGTTGGACAGCATCCAGCCGACACCACAGACAACCTCAACCTGAGAGAGGCGATCCACCAGTGAAAATAGGCCGAAAAATGAGCGTTACCTGTCCAAAATCAAATTATCTTGGACAGCAGTGCCTGCAACCATTGACGCGCATAACGCGGTCGTCGGGTTTGATGCCCTCGGTTTTTTGCGTCTGGCGTGCTTGACGGCTTTTCAGGAGCAATTCGCGCATGGCGGCGAATAAAGGCACAGCGTCGCGTTCGGTTTCATCATGGCCCTTGCCGGCGATGTAGAACATGCCCTTGTCAAAGTCCACGTCTTGCCACTTTAACGCGCACGCCTCTGACAAGCGCAACCCCGAGTAAGCCATAAGTTCGACGAGATCACCGGCGTCGCGGTCGCGGTGACTGCGGAGGGTGACAACTATTGATTCCTGCATAATATAGTGAACGGTTTTGAGTTTGCGGTGTCCAAAGCAGCATGGGACACTCCAAAGGATTGAAGCGCGATTTTGACCAACTC
>Ga0326728_10001579_pt1 | contig 79950 bp, 60 predicted proteins | sample MB3enrmetagenome_FD_207602 | JGI IMG/M metagenome (GOLD analysis project Ga0326728, IMG submission 207602) | Lab enriched peat soil microbial communities from McLean, Ithaca, NY, United States - MB31MN | ecosystem: Environmental > Terrestrial > Soil > Wetlands > Peat | place: USA: New York...
CACATAAGTGAAGTTGTAATTGTTGTCCACCGCGCCGGAGCAGGTGTTCGCCCCCGTATCCGTCCCTGCCGGGGTGGTATTGCTCGCCGTCGTCACGCAAGTGGGCGCGGTGGTCAGGCTATTCACCGTGTCCGTACCCGCGAAGGCGCTGTAACCGGGGGTGACGGTGGGTGGGGTTCCGCCATAAGTCATGCTGGTGCTGGAGGCGGTGATGGTCAGCGTGGCTTTACTGACCGTCACATTCCCGGCCACATAAGTGAAGTTGTAATTGTTGTCCACCGCGCCGGAGCAGGTGTTCGCCCCCGTATCCGTCCCTGCCGGGGTGGTATTGCTCGCCGTCGTCACGCACGTGGGAGCGGTGGTCAGACTGTTCACCGTATCAGTGCCCGCGAACGCGCTGTAAAGCGGGGTGACGCTGGGCGGCGTTCCGCCGTAGGTCATGCTCGTGCCCGAGGCGGTGATCGTCAGCGTTGCTTTACTGATCGTCACGTTTCCGGCGACATAGGTGAAGTTGTAATTGGGGTCCGCAGCGCCCGAGCAGGTGTTGGCCCCCGCGTCCGTCCCCGCCGGAGTGGAACTGGTGGCCGTCGTCGAACAAGTGGGCTGCGGCGTCAGGCTGGACGCGCTATCCCCGTTCACGAAGCCGCTGTAACCGGGGGTCACCGCCGGGGCCGTTCCGCCGTAAGTCATGCTGGTGCTGCTGGCCGTGATAGTCAGGGAAGCTGTACCGACCGTTACCGCGCCGGTGGCATAGCTGAATGTGTAGTTGGCGGGCGGCGTGCCTCCCGTGCAACTGCTGCTGCCCGGATACGATCCCGCCGCGCTCGTGCTGGTAACCGTCGTCGTGCAGCTCGGAGGTGCGGGCACCGCCACGGTCCCATTTACAAACCCGCTGTAACTGGGCGAGAGGGCAGGCACCGTCCCGCCGTAGGTCATGGTCGCCGCGTTGGGACTTGGGGTCACCGTCAGGGTTGCCGGGCTCACGGTCACTGAACCCGCCGCATAGCTGAAAGTGTAGTTGGGCGGCGCCGTGCCTCCCGTGCAACTGCTGCTGCCCGGATACGATCCCGCCGCGCTCGTGCTGGTAACCGTCGTCGCGCAGGTCGGAGCACCGGGCACAGTGACGGTCCCATTCACAAATCCGCTGTAGCTGGGCGAGAGGGCAGGCACCGTCCCGCCGTAGGTCATGGTCGCCGAGTTGGGAGAGGGCGTCACGGTCAACGTGGCCCGGTTCACTGTCAGGGTGCCGTTGGTGAGGGTGACCGAGTAGTTGCTGACCAACCCCGTCCCGTTCGACACGACGCCGGTGATGGCATACGTTGCCACGCTGGCCGTCGCCGTGTCTCCCGTGCTGGAGTAGCTAATGCCGAGGGTCTGGCCGTTGACGCCGGTAGAAATTGTAGCCGGCAGGTCCGCGGCCAGGTTCGCAGGCGTCCCGTAGGTCTGGCTATCGTTGCCGATCGTGTAGGAGAAGGCGTACCGGTTGACGGTGAGCGTGCCGTTGGTGAGGGTGACCGAGTAATTGCCGGCCAAGCCCGTCCCGTTCGACATAACGCCGGTGATGGCGTACGTGCCCATGTTTGCCGTCGCCGTGTCTCCCGCGCTGGAGTAGCTAATGCCAAGGGTTTGGCCGTTCAAACCGGTAGAAATAGTAGCCGGCAGGTCCGCGGCCAAGTTGGCAGGCGTCCCGTAGGTCTGGCTATCGTTGCCGATGGTGTAGGAAAAGGCGTAGCGGTTCACCGTCAGCGTGCCGCTGGTGAGGGTAACCGAGTAGTTGCCGGCCAAGCCCGTCCCGTTCGACAGGGTGGCGGTGATGGCGTACCCTCCCGCATTGGCCGTCGCCGTGTCTCCCGAGCTGGAGTAGCTGATGGCGAGGTTTTCGCCGTTGACGCCGGTAGAAATGGTAGCCGGCAGGTCCGCGGTCAGGTTCGCAGCCGTCCCGTAGGTCTGGCTATCGTTGCCAATCGTATAGGTAAAGGCATACGGGTTCACCGTCTGGCCGGGGCTCAGCGAGCCGGTGCTGCCGGTAAAGGCATTGAAGCCGCCATAAGTCACCATGACCGAGTGCGGGGAGCCGCCGATGGTCAAAGCGCTCGTGGAGATTTGCGCGCTGCTGTTATTGCCGGATCCCGCGGTGAGCGACACCGTCGTGGGGCCACCGCCATCAATCACGAACTGCACCGAGCCGGTGGGGGAACCCCCGCTCGAGTGCACGGTGGCGGTGAACGTCACGGTTTGGTCGTAGGAAGAGGGGTTGGCCGATGAACCTACGGTGGTCGTCGTGCTAAAGCTCGCCACCGTCTGGCTCAGCGGCGAGCTCAGCGTGCTGGAGGAGAAGTTGGCGGGGGAGTCGTCTCCGTTGAATTGGGCGGTGATCGAGTGCGGGTTGGGGGGGTTGGAATTGGCGAAAGTGTGGGTGATCGTGGCGGTGCCGGTATTGCCGGTGGCCGCCGTGAGCGCTCCGGAACCGGCAGGGCTGCCATCAATATACAAACTTACCGTGCCCCCCGTGGGCGCCGCCGAGGAAGAGGTGTTGGTCACCGTGGCCGTGAACGTCACCTGCTGCCCGACACCCGAAGGGTTCGCCGAAGAGCCGACGGAAACCGAGGTTTGGGCCTCGCTCACCGACATGAGTACGCTGCTGCCGGTCGTGTTGCTGCCTAAGAAATTAGCAGTGCCCGAATAAGACGCATTGATCGAGTACTGGCTGGGCGAGTTGGCGTTGAGGCTGCTGGTGGTGAAACTGGCGGTGCTCTTATTTCCGGTTCCCGGCGTCAGGGTCACCGCGCTGCCGATCGCATTGCTGGGATTGGTGATGCTGCCATTGAAGAACTGTACCGTACCGGTAGGCGCCACCGAGCTCGAGGTGTTGGTCACCGTGGCCGTAAACATCACCGACTGGCCGTAAGTCGAGCTGCCCGTTGATCCAATGATGCCCGTCGAGGTTTGGGCCTGCTGCACCGTCTGTTGGAACGCCGAACTGGTGCTGCCGGTAAAGTTCCCGTCGCTGTTCGTGTAGATTGCCGTGACATTGTACGGGGTGGTGGAGGCCGCCAAGGTGCTCGTGGTGTAAGTGGCGGTGCTGGTATTCGAGGTTGCCGCCGTGAGCGTGACCGCGCTGCCGGCATTGCTGCCGTTAATCTGGAATTGCACCGAGCCGGTGGGAACCGCCGTGGTTGAAGTATCGGTCACGGTGGCCGTGAAGGTCACCGACTGCCCGTAAGTGGAGGGGCTCGAACCACTCACGGACGTCGTGGTGCTGGCCGGGCCCGAGATATCCAGCCCCGCCGTGGCGCTCAGCGAATACGATCCCACCACCGGGAGTGCGGCGTCGAGCGTGTAGTTGCCCGCCGGGCTGACCTCCAGGGCATCGAACTCCGCCCCGGCGCCCGCCACCGTCGGGACCGGCCCCAGACCGCTGGAAGTCGTGGGCTGCGTCCCGCTGAAGCTGAGCGTCACCGGCACGCCGCCGATATTCTGGCTATTCTCCGTCACCGAGACAATAGGCGCCGCCGGATTGCTGATGGCCACGCCGGGGGCGCCGCTGTAACCGCTCCCGGCATTGGTGAACTGCACCGACTGGTAGTTGGTCTGCACGGCGCCCGCATCCAGGCAAGGGCTGCTCGACGTATAGCCGGTGTAAGTGGTATTGAGGCGCGGAAGGCCGCGCTGATCGTTGAGAAGGCCCGCCACCAGCCCCGGCGAACCCGCGCAGATGGCCGCGCTGCCCGGCAGCGGGAGCAGGGTCTGAGTGAGACCGCCGTACCCGCCCAGCGCGGCGAGCTTCGGGTCGGCGGTGATGGCGGAGCTGTTGGTCGTGCAGCTGTTGCAGTCGTCCTCGTCGCTGCTGCTCGAATCGACGTTGTTATAAAAGACGTTGTAGCTGGCGTTGGCGGTAGCGGCGTTGATAATGCCGGCGCCGGCGAAGTACGCGGCGTTGCCGGAGAAGATGCTGTTCTCGACCGTCAGCGTGCCGCCATAGTTTTCAATGCCGCCGCCGACGCTGTCGGCGGCGGCGCCGGAGTTGGCGGAGAAGGTGCTGTTCGTCACCGTCACCGTGCCCTCGTTATGCATGCCGCCGCCGAGTCCGGCCATGTTCGCGGAGAAGGTACTGTTGGTCACCGTCAGCGTGCCCCCGTTCCAGATGCCACCGCCCTCGCTGCTGGCTCCCGCGGAGTTGTCCAAGAAGGTGCTGCTCGCGACCGCCAGCGTGCCGCCGTTGTAAATGCCGCCGCCGCCGTCCGTACCTGCGGCGTTGCCGGATAGGGTGCTGTTGGTCACGGTCAGCGTGCCGCCGTTGTTGATGCCGCCGCCGTTGCCTCCGGTGCTTCCATTGGCGATGGTGAGGCCGGAGAAGGCCGCACTCGCGCCGGAATTTGCCGTAAATATCGTGCCCACGCTCGTCGAGTTGCCGCCCGAGACGGTGAGCAGGTTGGCGCCCGGACCCACCACATCAAGAAGGCCGGTGATGGGGGGGAGTGTAGCCGTCAACGTGATGGTCGGAGTCGCGCCGGAGGCGAAGGCGATGTCCGTGCCGCTGGTGTTGGGTGAAGTTTTGGCCGCCGTCAGAGCGTCCGCCAGCGAGCACGTCGTGCCCGTGCCGGTGCCGTTGCAATCCGGCGTGCCGTCCGTTGTCCCGAGGGTGTTGGTCACCACGAGGTAGTTGGTTTGCACGGCGCCCGCGTCCATCTGCCCCGATGAGCACGTGGCATCCAGGCGAAAGCCGCGCTGGTCGGAAGTGATGCCGCCGTCGTCCGCCTTGACGCCGGCACAAATGGCCGCGCTGCCCGGCAGAGGGATCATGGTTGGGGTAGTGCCGCCGTACCAGCCGAGCGGGGCCAGGCTGACCGTGCCGCCCACCAGGTTGCCGCTCGAGCCGTTGGCAGGGCAGCCGCCGCCGTCGTTGTCGCACTCTCCACCCTTGTCTCCTGCAAAAATGCTGTTGCTCACGGTTAAATCACCGGGATCAGCAATACGACCGATGGCGCCCCCCTGTCCGCTGGGGGCGCTGTTGCCGTAAAAGGTACTGTTAGTCATTAATGGGTAATCAAAGCTATTGAATTGAATGGCGCCGCCTTCAACGTTGGTGCTGTTGCCGACGAAGGTGGAATTGGTAATCACAATTTCAAAACCACCGTCATATATAGCGCCACCAGCTCCCAAATAACCACCGCCGGCATTGGCGTAGTTTCCGATGAAGGTACAGTTACGGACCGTCAGGGTATACCTGTTCATAATGGCGCCGCCCTCAGCGCTGGTTGGACTACTAACAAAGTTGCCGGAAAAAGTCGAGTCGCTCACAGTTAAGGTGCCCCAGTTGAAGATGCCCCCCCCCACGCTGAGTCCCTTTCCATTGGCAATAGTCAGCCCCGCGATGGTCACCGTCGGCGCGCTCGTATTAGTGCCGACTTGGAACACCTCCACCGCGTTTCCGCCAGAGATGGTAAGCAGGTTGGCCCCTGGGCCGGTGATCGTCATGGGCACGTTGATCGTGATTGTCGAGGCCAGGGTGATGGTCTGGCCATACACGGAGCTGGAGAAAGTGATCGTCGACCCTGAGGTCGCCGCGGCAATACATGCACGCAACGAGCCCGAGCCGGAGTCGTTCGCATTGGTCACGCATTGCGCCCGGGCCATTGGGGCCGCGCCCAGCAACAGCAGGCCTGCCAGCACACACAGTAGGGGCACGCCATGGCGTGCCCGTACAAAGCCATGGCGTGCTCCTACAACCAAACCCCGGCGAGCCGATTCGTCCCCACGCGGCACGGCCCCGCTGGGCAAATCGCCCAATCGCCGGTCCGTCCTGATGCGCCGGGGTGTTTCCAGAAAATTTGCGGCAAGTGAAACCAGGGTGGTGGGCTTGTTCATGGCAATCGCTCCTCGTGGCAAGGCCATCTTGGCCATGCCTGTTCACGGGCGGGACGCCCGTGGCACAGCTCGTGCCATGGCCATCTTGGCCATGTCTTGGACACGGGCGGGACACCCGTGCCACGCCGATCGTCGGCAACGTCTGGGGGCGTCGCCGGGTGAAATCAGAATCAGGAGAGGTTTTCCTGGCGGGACAGGAAGAAGAGTGCTAAGCCCACCAAGCGCCTCTGCCTGCGGTCGATCGGTTAATTTGTGAAAAGTTAGCCCTGAAAACAGCAGATTAGCATTAGCGCGGGCAAAATGTCAATTTCAGGGACATAGGCAAATTGATGTCGGGGCGGATTGGGACCGTACCGCTCCTTAATTGCGAGGGCGTTGGCCAAGGCTAGATTAGATCGCCCGTTGGGGGCTAAACAACGGAAGACTGAAAAACTGATGACTGAAAGCTTCCTTTACTTCAGTTTCTTCCAAACATTGATGGTCCCGTCGGCGTAGCTGGCGGCGAGGAATTTGCCGTCGGGGCTGAATGCCACTCCCCACAGACCTGAGTGGGGCCAGAAAGCCGGTGCCCGCTGTGCTGAAATCCTGAGCCTGGCGACTCCCGCGGAAGACAGCCCGCGGAGTATCCAGTTGTGGGGCCGCGTTACGTTCTGATATAAGCTTCCTACATTTCATACGGAGGAGCAACCCGTGAAAATTTCCCGGCGCGAGGCCATGGAATTGATAGCTTTGGGCGCAACGGCGATATCCGCGGAAGGGCAATCGTCCGCGCAACAAAGCCCCCGCAATCCTTTTGGCGAAAACCAATCCACCGCATTGAACTGGCTGAGCGGCGCGCCGTCTCTGGACACCGGCGTGAGCTGGGGCGTCCCTTTCCCGCGCGGAAGCGTGGCCAAGGGTGCGACGTTCACTTTAACCACGGCGGATGGGAAAGCGCTGCCCTTGCAAAGCTGGCCACTGGCGTATTGGCCGGACGGCTCAATAAAATTCGGCGGCTTTGCCACGACAGCGCCGCCGGGCTCAAGTGGCCCTCTGAGCCTGGCGCGCGGCAACAGCTCAGCCGGCGGACCGACCATGCACGTTCGCGAGTCCGACGCCGCGATTGAGATCGATACGGGTCGTCTGCGCTGCCGCATTGCCAAGCGGGGGCAGGCTTTCCTCGATTTCATGGAGATGGAAGGCCGCCAAGTGGCCGGCCAAGCGCGACTGGTCTGTTCGCTCGAGGACCGATCCGATCTGGCCAAAGGCGTTCTGCGTTTTCAAGAGTTTACGGGTGACGTTCGGAGCGCCACGGTGGAGCAGCCAGGCCCCGTGCGCGCTACGGTGAAGCTGGAAGGCTTACACATGGCGACGCAGGGCGATCGGGAGTGGCTGCCGTTCACCATGCGCGTATATTTCTATGCCGGTTTGGAACAGGTTCGGCTGATTCACTCCATCATCTTCGATGGCGACCAGGAGCAGGACTTTATCCGCGGCTTGGGAGTGGTTTTCGACGTGCCGATGCGCGAGCAGGTCCAAAACCGGCACGTGCGCTTTTCGGGGGAAGGCGCAGGGGCGTGGGGCGAGCCGCTTCAGCCGGCTCCGGGCCGACGCGCACCTTCCTCCCCCGGCGGTGGGCGACAAAATGTCTATCAAGACCAACTGGCGGGCAAGCGCATTCCCAATAAAGAGGAGTTCCCTGCGCCCGAGCAGGCGCTGCTTGCCGACTGGGCCGTCTGGGATTCCTACAAACTGGTGCAATTCACTCCCCACGGCTTCACCCTTCAGAAGCGGACCAACCCGCAAAGCTGCTGGCTGGACGTGGTGGGGGGACGGCGCGCCTCGGGTCTGGCGTTTATCGGAGACGTTTCCGGCGGCCTCAGCGTAAGCGTGAAGAACTTCTGGCAATCGTATCCGGCGGCGCTGGAGGTTCGCAACGCGTCGACGCCGACGGCGAGTCTGCACGTGTGGCTCTGGTCGCCGGACGCCCCGGCGATGGATATGCGCCATTACGACACACGGGCGCACGGGCTGGCGGCCAGTTACGAAGACGTGCAGCCGGGCTTCAGCACGGCGCATGGAGTGGCCCGCACCAGCGAAATGATGCTGTTCCCCTCGACAGGTGTCCCCGAGCGCGAGCACACGGCCGCGCAGGTGGCGCTTACCCATGACCCGCCGCTGCTGGTGGCCACGCCGGAGCACATCCATGCGACGCGGGTATTTGGCATCTGGAGCCTGCCGGACCGCTCGACGCCCGCCAAGGCCGAGCTCGAAGATAAGCTGGATGCCGCGTTCGCGCTGTATGCGAAGGAAGTGGACCAGCGGGATTGGTACGGCTTTTGGAATTTCGGCGACATCATGCACGCCTATGATGGGCCACGCCACGAATGGCGATATGACACGGGCGGATTCGCCTGGGACAACACCGAGCTCGGCAGCATCATGTGGTTTTGGTACACCTTCCTGCGCACCGGCCGGCCGCAGGCGTTCCGCATGGCGGAGGCCATGACGCGCCACACCAGCGAGGTGGACGTTTACCATTTGGGGCGCTTCAATATGCTCGGCTCGCGGCACAACGTGCGGCATTGGGGCGACGGCGCCAAGGAACTGCGCATCAGCCAGGCCGCCTACCATCGTTTTTACTACTACCTCACCACCGACGAGCGCATTGGCGACCGCATGCGCGCCGTGGTGGACGCCGATTACACGCTCGCGGAGATTGACCCCATGCGCGAGGCCCAGCCCCGCACCGGTCCCATCCCTTACCCGGCGCGCATTCGTGGCGGCCCAGACTGGCTGGCCTGCGTGGCCAACTGGATGACCGAGTGGGAACGCACGGGCAACACGAAATACCGAGACAAAATCCTCGCCGGCATGGACTCCCTCGCCGCCATGCCTTACGGGCTCCTGACCGGGCCGAATAATCTCTACGGCTACGACCCAAAGACCGGCAAGATGTACTCGCTCGAAAAAGACGGCTTCGGCGGATACAACCTGACCACCATCATGGGCGGCGCGGAGGTGGTTTTCGAGTTGAACGAGTTGATCGACCATCCCGCCTGGCGCAAGGTCTGGCTGCAATACTGCCGCCTGGCCAATGCTCCGAAAGAGGTGGTGGCGCGCGACATGCAGACCGGCACGGAAGGCAGTGACGCGCAATACGCGCGCGGCCGCCTGGCGGCCTACGTTTATCGCCAAACCAACAACGTGGCGTTTGCCGAAAAGGCTTGGAAGGGTTTTCGCTTTCGGCCTTATGAAACCGTGCACGTGGAGGGTCCGGCCGTCTTGAAACCCATTGACGAAGTCCCCGGCGTTTCCACCAACGGCACCGCGCAGGGAAGCCTGGAAGCCATCGAAGTGCTGGAAATGTGCGGAGACCGGATGCCACAAACCTGAAAGCGCGGCGTCACCTTGCAAGGTCCAGTCCAGAACAAAAGGGCCGGCTCCCGGATTTTGAATCCAGGAGCCGGCCGAAACTTCCTACATCGTCAGGGCAAAACCGGTTAGTCCCGATCAGAACGTAATCCGGCCGCTGAACTGCAACTTACGCGGCTGATTGGCGATGGATGAGATAAGGCCAAAGCTGGCGGAGTTTATATTCAACGTGCTCGGAGCGGAGAAATGGACCGCGTTGTTGACATTAAACGCGTCCGCCTGCAATGCCAGTCTCACTCGCTCGCGGATCTTGAATTCCCGGCGCACACTCACGTCCACATCCGCATTGTGAGGAGCAAACAGGTGGTCCGGGGCCGAGCGCGCCACGTTGCCCCACGTGTAATTCGCCGGGTCCGAGAAGGCCGCCTTGTTGAGGTAGGGCGTGGTACTGACATTCGCGGGCCCTTTCCCGATCCCGAGGGGGCCATTTGTCCACACGCTTCCCGAATAGTTCGTGTTGTAGTTCGGATAGCAAGTGGCGTCGATAACGCCCTGGCTTACGCAGTTGCCGTCGGTGATGGTCATCGGCGCTCCGCTGTTGAAGGTGAAGATTCCGGCAACCTGCCAGTGGCTGATGATCGAACTGAGCCCCTTGTTCCCGCTATTCCAGTCGTGACCGGCGCCGAGGGGCAATTGCCAGAGCCAAGTGCCGGTGGCAACGTGGGGGCGGTCGATGGTGCCCGGCGCATATTCGAGATAATCGGCATTCGGATCGCGGGGGCTGGCGATCAAATCGTCCAGCTCCTTGCTGTACGTGTAATTCACCATATACGAAAGGCCATGGGAGAGCCGTTGGTTGGCGGAGATTTGTAGCGCGTTATAATTGGAATTCCCCACGTCCAGCCAAGGATCGGAAACGCCACTGTATTGCGGGAACGGCTTCAGGGCCTGGGCGACGGTTCCGGTGAAGTACTGGAATGGAACCTTGAAATTCGGGAACATGGCCTGCACCGTCGAGAGCACGGTGGAGTTCACCACTCCGGAGGTGGAAACCAAAGTTTGCGCCAGCGTCGCCTGCAGGGGAAGGTATTGGACGGGAATCTGGTTGGTAAATTCCCCGGCGACGCCCGCCCCCGGCAGCCAGTGGCCGACGCTGCCACTATAAGCAATGCTCAATTGCAGGTTGGGGGTAAGCGAGCGCTGGACATTGAAACTCCAGTCTTCGTAATAGGGCGGCTTGCCCCCGAATTGGGGGTCGCCGTAAGGCATGGTGGTGCCGGTAGTCGGGCCGATGAACCCCGTGGCAGCCCCCGGCGCGCTGGCTTGGACAAAGTCGTCACCGTAACTGGGATTGAAGAAGGGCGGCTTCAGCGGATTGCCCGGGTACCCGGAATTCCAATTGTACGCGGGCTGCCCGACGGCAGAGCTGGAATAGCCGCCGCTCTCGTTAAAACCAATCTGGCTCAGCCCCTGGCGTCCGTTCGTGCGCCCACCCACTCCCCCGGCATGCGAGTAAAAGATACTGTAGCTCGCCCGCAGGACCGTCTGATCCCCGAGCCGGTAGGCGAGACCGAAGCGCGGCCCGGGATTGACGAAATGGTTCTGTACGGGGGTCCGGCAATTGCAGCTATCGGTACCGTTGCCGGCAAATTGCAGAGCTCCCGGAATATTGCTGGCCACCGGGTTGGCCAACGTGGGATTGAGAAAGGACAACACGTTGTACTTTTCCGTGAATGTGCCCCACAAGTCCCAGCGCAGGCCCAGGTTCAGGGTCAGGCGCGGGGTGACTTTGTAATCGTCGTTCACATAGAAAGCGTAGGTCTTATAACGTCCCCCGGTTTCGGCCACGGAGTTCCACGTCACCGTGCTGCTGTCCACCAGCCCCAACAGAAAACTCGCGTAGGCAAGCCCGGTGCTCGGGACGGCGGCTCCGGCGGCCGAAAAATTTTCCGTTTCCGCGTTGCTGAAGGTGAAGCCGGCCTGCGTGCCCGTCAGCGGAGTGTTTTCGTTGTCCTGGAGGGCCTGCCATTGGTAGCCGACGGTAATGGCGTGCTTCCCTTTGTTCCAGATCACGTTGTCCTGCAAATCATAGGTGGTCTGAGATTCGTTGTAGGCATGGGAGTTGGTTCCGTCCCATTGCACGGGAACGTCGTTGCCGCTCCAAGACATATCCGGAAAACCCGTGCTGGCGATTCCGGGTGGCAGGCCGGTGAGCCCCGCCTTACCCGGATAATTGCCGGCCGCCGTGTTGCTCGTCAAAGGTATAAACAACCGGCTAAGCGACAGACTGAACTGGTTCACCATGGTCGGGCTGATGATGTGGTTATCGTGAAACTGCGCCAGCGTGGCGTATTCAATCACGCCCCGGCCATCGGTATAGGGCACGGGGAGGGTGGAGTTGGCGGTCAGGGTGCCCGCCGCCAGGCTCCCCACGGTGGGGTTCGCGTACTTGCCGCGACTGTAAACGGCATACATCCGGTTTTTGTTCGTAATGTTGTAGTCCACTTTACTGGTAGTGCTGTCGTTATTGACATCATTGGGCAAGGTCGCCAGGTAATTCCCCGTGATACCAGAATAGGTGGGGGCGGGGAGGTAAGACTGGAAGGACAGCGAAATCGCGGAGAGGGGGGTGGTGATGATATTGCCCGGGAACTGCGTGCGCACGCCCGTCCCCGTCTGGGGCTCGTAAATCGCGTTGGTGGTTCCGGAGACGAACTCGCTGAAATTGCCCTGCCGCTCGAGGACCGTGGGTATATTCTGCAATACCGGAGCGATCGCCGCGACGTAACGGTATCCATCGTAGTTGCCAAAGAAAAAGGCTTTGTCCTTCTTGATGGGGCCGGCGATATTGGCGCCGAATTCGTTCTGGTGCTCGGGCGATCTGGTCGGCGAGAAAAAGTTTCTGGCGTCGAAGTCGGTATTGCGGAAGTATTCGTAAACGCCGCCATGGAATTGGTTGGTTCCGGATTTGATCACGTAATTTGACATGCCCTGCCCTTCGTACATGGACTTGGCGCCGGCGGTCTCCACCTGAAACTGGTCCACCGCTTCCACCGAAATCCCGAAGGCCAGATTACGGGTATCACTCTCGGTCCCGGCGCTGGTCAACGCCTGACCTTCGATGTACGTTTCGTTCTGGTAGGTCTGACCGCCGTTGAAGGAGCCGTAAGATGGACCGGCCACCTGCGTGGTGTAACTGTTGACGCCGACGGCCAGGCCAGCGAACGCCGAAGGATCCCGGGCCGACGCATTCATGGTCAGCGGAAGGGAATCATAAATCTGATTTTCCACGGAGGAGCCCAGCACGGCATCGTCGGCATTCAGGACGGTCGGCCGTTCTCTCACCGTGATCACTTGGGTGGTCGCCCCGATCTGCAATTTGGGATCCACCGCCACCGTGGCCAGTGCATCCACGATGACGTGCAATTGGGTTAGAGTTTCAAAGCCGGTCGCCCTCACCGTGACGGTGTACTCGCCGGGATCAAGCAGCGGGATCACATAATACCCGGCCGCCGTGGTCGTGCGAGTGGTGACAGTTCCGGTGGCAACATTGGTGGCGGTCACTGCGGCGCCCGGCACAGCCGCTCCCGATGGATCCGTGACCGTGCCTTGGATGGCACCGGTCCCGGCGGTCTGAGCGAAGGCCGACCCCGCGATGAGGAATATCGCAAGAAGGAAGAGAACAGCGTGACGCATGGTGACAACTCCTTAGTCCTTGTTGGACTCGTATGAAGGGATCCCAAGAGAGACGCAGGAGACACGTATAACAGTGGTTACAGAACTTGACAGGCTTCGACGATTTCCCGGAATGACTACCTTACGGGAGCAGATGGTTATACAACCACCCGACCCCGGACAAGGCAAAACTGCTCCCATTGCGATGTTTTACCTGGTGAAACGCTCTGGGCAAGCCTTTTCCCTGTATCCTGCTGATTTAAATTGATGTTTATCCTCCATTCGGGTATAAGGAGGCGGGGGGACGGGCTTGCACCATGATTCACCGGCTGAAACAAGACCGCTCATCACGCAAGAACCGGGGAACCTATACAGTTGAGGCGGTTTCCAAGGCTTGCAAGGTCTTGCAGGCCTTCCGCCACGAAAGCGAAAGTCTGCGGCTGCGGGATCTTGTGGCCCGCTGCAATCTGAATAAGAGCACCGTTTTCCGCATTCTCTCCACAATGGAAAGCGCCGGCTTGATCGAGCATTTTGGCTCGGACCGCTATCTCAGCCGAGTCCGGCTGGCCAGCCGTCAAAAGTTCCGGCTAGGGTTTGCGAATTCAACTCACAACAGTTTTTTCACCGAAGATGTGGCCCAGAGCTTACGGCAGAGCGCCGCGGCCGAAGGCTTCGACCTTCTGGAATTCAATAACCGGTGCAGCGCCAAAATCGCTATCCAGAATGCCGAATTGATGATCAAAGCACGCGTCGATTTGGCCATCGAATATCAATACCATCAAGAAATCGCCGAAACAATTTCCGGGATGTTTCAGGGGGCAGGCATTCCCCTGGTGGCCATTACGGTTCCTCATCCCGGGGCGGTCTTCTATGGTCCCAACGGCTACGAAGTCGGCCGGACAGCGGGAAAGACTCTGGGCAAGTGGGCCAAACAGTATTGGAATTCCGTGGTGGACCAGGTGCTCCTGCTGGAGATTACTATGGGTGGGCCGGTGCTTCATTCCCGGCTGGCGGGCGTGGTGGTGGGCCTTCAGGAAGTCTTGGAAGGGATCACGGACGCGCAGGTTATCCACCTCGATGGCCGAGGTGAATTTGGTCATAGTCTGGAGGCTGTCCGTCAATACCTTCGGCATAGCCGGGCCCGGCATGTATTGATCTCCTCACCGTTCGATGGCAGCGTGCTCGGCGCGCTGCGGGCCTTTGAAGAGGCCGGCCGCTCGTCGGATTGCATTGCCGTGGGACAGGGCGGTACCCTCGATGTCAGAAAAGAACTCCGCCGGCCCCATTCGCGCATGATCGGCACGGTGGCGCTTTTTCCTGAGACCTATGGACCTGGTTTGATTCGCGCGGCCGTCGACATCTTGAAATATCATCAACCTCCCTTCGCGATTTTTGTGAAACATAGCCTGCTGACACCCCAGAATGTGGATCAGTACTACCCCAACGACCTGCTGTTTGAGAGCGGAGACGTGGAGACGGTCCTCCTGCGGTCGCCTTAGGGTTGAGGCTGCCGCGTTTTTCAGCAGCATCCGGCCCTCCCTCAGTCCTTTTTCTTCCAAATATTGATGGTCCCATCGGCGTAGCCGGCGGCGAGGAATTTGCCGTCGGGGCTGAATGCCACTCCCCATACCCCGGAGTGGGCCCCGAAGGTTTCAAGGTTCTGCCCGGTGGCGGCGTCCCAAAAGCGCACGGTGTGGTCCGCGCCGCCGGATACCACAAATTTCCCGTCGGGGCTATAGACCGCGGACATCACCGCGCCCAGGTGGCCTGAAAGGGTGCGGAGGGACTGGCCCGTCGCAACATTCCAAATGCGCGCCGAGCCGTCGGCGCTGGCGGATGCCAGGTCAAGGCCATCCGGGCTGAAGGCGACGCTCCCAACGCGGCTGGAATGCCCGGTGAGGTGCTGGAGTTCCTTGCCCCCTTCGCGATCCCACAACGTCACCGCGGGGCCCAAATCTCCGGCAGCGATCACCTTCGAATCGGGGCTGATGGCTACGCAGACGGGCTTGGACGTGCTCTCGAGATCCCGCACCTCATTCCCCGAGGGGAATTCCATCACCCGCACCTTGCGGTCCCAATTGCTGGAGACCAGCCACTTCCCGTCCCGGCTGAAAGCGAGGCTTTCCACCTCCCAATGATGCGTGGCGAGGGTTCGAACCTCCTGCCCCGTCACCGCGTTGAGCAGTGCCAATTTGGAAGTGAAGATTTCGGCCCGGGTGAAGTCCTCGCCAACGACCATCCATTTGCCGTCAGGGCTAAAGGCTATGCATGTAACCAATTTGGGGCGGTCGACGAGGGCGATGGTCTTGAGAAGTTCGCCGGTCACGGCGTTCCACACGCGCACGGAGTCGTCTCCCCCCAGCGCTGCCAGCGCGGGAGGGTCGCCGCCAAACGCTAGGCCGCGAATCGGCTGCACGGGGGTTCTTAACGTCTGGTCCAAAACGAAATTTGCCATCGCTCCCCGCGCGGGGCCGGTGGGAGCGGGCGGCGGGGGCTTCTCCGGGTCCTGGGCCGCCCAGGCCAGAAAAGCCACACTGAGGAAAATGCCTGAGAGAATTGTGAGCCAAACCGAACCGCGCATTCTTCCTTCCCGCCTCCTGAATCCTGTCTTGGAAATGTCCGCGCTTTGATGCTGACCAACATTCTACATCTGGGAGGGGGAGAGCAGTAGGCAGTAGGCAGATGGCGGAAAGCAGAAGGCGGAAGGCGAAATCCCTTAATGGGTATGTCCTCAATCTGTTTTTCGTTTCTTCAAGGCGGCCAGCCAGGGACTTGCCGGGGTGGCCATGGCCTGATGTTCCAAATCCAATCCGTCATGGGCGGGCACAGTGTAATGTGAAAAGAACTCGTTAAGCTGCTCCGTCATCTGTTTGATCATCTGAGCATATTGCGGGTTGTCGTATAAATTCACAGTTTCGCGTGGATCCGTCTTGAGGTCGTATAATTCGTTTGCGAAGCTGACACCCTGATAGGGATACCGGAGAATCAGCTTGTACCCATCACGCCGAATCATCCGGGCATTCCCGTATTCACAGATGACGTGGTTTCTCCAATCATCTGCCGCCCTGCCCATCAGGTGGGGAAGATAAGAACGGCCGGGAGAATTCATTTGCCTGGCAACTTCGGCGTTGGGAAGAGCCTTCGCTGCGTCCAGCAGGGTAGCAAACAGATCGCAATGATTAACGGGCAGGTCGGACTCCAGGTCGCTGGGAATTCCTCCATTAGCCCACGATACGGCACAGGGAATGCGAATCGACTCCTCGAGGAAATTCTGCGGAATCGTCGCATTGCCTTTTTCCCACATCCCGTGCTGGCCGGCGTTGAGGCCGTGGTCGCCGGTATAGACAACCAAGGTGTTCGCCAACTGCCCGAGCGATTCAAGTTTATCCAACACTTTCCCCACTCCCCGGTCAAGGGAGGAAGCAGCCGCATAGTACTGTTGATGTTTGGTGCGTTCAATCAGAGGATCGCGGGAAACGGGGACATTCGCGTGGCCGTGGACCTCAAGAAAAGGCTCTTGGGGAATATCACGGAACGTGGCGTCCTTGTACTTGGCAAGCAGGTCGTCAGGCATTTGAATGTGCGGCGAATGCGTGTCCGTATAGCCGACAAAGAGAAAGAAGGGCTTATTCGCGGTCGATTGATCACCATAGTGAAGTTGCAGAAAGCGAAGTGCCTGCTCCGTCAGCAAAGTTGATTGAAATCCGTCCACGGTGACGTGTTGTCCATTGTCGGAGAACTGTTGCGTGCCCAGGTGGGGGTACTGGTTTACCCAGTAGCTAAACCAGAAATCAAATCCCGGGTGAGGGAACCTTTCTTTGCCGCAATGCCATTTCCCCACCAGGCCGGTGTGATACCCGGCATTTCTCAATAATTCGGAAAGGAGAGTCTGGCCCTCCAACCACGGAAAGGCATAAGCCTGCTTGGTCTCTTCGATCCAATCGTGAATGCCATGCTGCGACGGCATGAGGCCCGTGAAAAAACTGGCCCGGGCGGGAGAGCAGACGGGACAAGTCGTAAACGCATTCGTCATGCGCACGCCATGGCGAGCTATACGATTCATGTTGGGGGTTTGAACTTCGGAATTCCCATATGCCTGCTGAAGCCATTGGCCATGGTCATCGCTTAAGAAGACTAAAATGTTGGGGCGGGACGCCGCGGACGGCCCTTTCGTAAGTTTGGCATCGGCTGTTTTCCCTCCCAGACCGAGGACCGAGGAAGCAGTCGCCACACCAATCGACTTTAAGAGGTTGCGTCTCTTTATCTTCATTTTGCCCATCCGTTGGTCACACCCATGAACTGACAACCCAAGGCTGAGACCTGAGCGTTGAATGTCGCTGCTTTACGCCCGTCCGTGGCTTTCAAAATGACTCAATGACCCGATGACCCGATGAATCAATGGCTCAATAATCTCAGTCCATCCACATCCCGCCGTTCACTTCCACCGTCTCGCCCAGCATGTAGCGCGCGGCGGGGGAGGCCAGGAACAGGATAACGTCGGCGATTTCCTCCGACGTGCCGGAGCGGCCCTGGGGAATATTCATCACCAGCTTCGCCATTAGCTCGGGAGTGGTGTGACGTTCATGAAACGGCGTGGCGATCACTCCCGGATTAATGCCATTGACGCGAATTCCCTGCGGACCCAGTTCCTTGGCCAAGGCTTTGGTGAGGGTCACCACAGCGCCCTTGGCCGTCGCATAGGCGGCCACGCCCACGCCTCCGCCGTTCCGTCCGGCGATGGAAGAGACGTTGATGATGCACCCTGTCTTGCGCGCCGCCATTTCCTTCCACACCGCTTGCGTGCACAGGATGACGCTCTTCACGTTCAAGTTCATGACCTGGTCCCAAAACTCCTCGGTGATTTCCGCCAGAGGACGCCGCGCAATCATGTCGCCGGCGTTGTTCACCAGGATGTCAATGCGCCCCCATTGCTCGCGCACCGCTGCCACCAGGGCATCAACTTCCTGCTGGTGCGTCACGTCGGCGCGAATCGCCAGGGCTTCGCCGCCCGCTTTGCGGATGGCTTCCACCGCCTCCTCAGCGCCCTTTTGGTTCTTGAGGTAGTTCACTCCCACGCGCGCGCCTTCCCGGGCCATGGCTTCCGCCGTCGCCCGGCCGATGCCGCTGGAGGCTCCGGTTATCAAAGCTACTTGTCCTTGCAGTATCATTCCATCCTCCCCTTCGATCCGCAGATTGCGCAGATTCCACAGATTAGCCGGAATTCATATCGGGGCCATCGGCGTAAATTGCGTCATCTGCGGATTGCTGATTTTTCGCCCTCTGCGCCGTTTGAAACCAGACGTTGTATCCTAGCGCATCCGGCATCGCACGCCAACTCCTCTGACGAAAAGGTAGAGGCGGTGGAACCTGTCCCGAGCTTATCGGGACGCCGCCATGTGGCGAGGTAAACTCGCGCTACGACCTCAACCTGCACCAATACCGACGAAGAAGTCAGGAGTCAAAGGTCACGAATGGGTGGGCTTCGCATTCGTTCTGTCTCCTATCTCCTGACTCCTGGCTTCTCTGCGCGCGCCATTCCACCTTGGAACCGACTCATGAGTCTTTCCCAATTTGGAACGCGTGCGGCCCGCTGAGGCGCTTAAAAAAAGGTCGGGCAGCTTCCCCCAGCCTCCCGCAACTGCCGCAAAAATAAAGGCTTGTCTTGCCCTCCTTAATCCTTTTTGCCTTCCGGGGTAATTCCCCACCTTGTGGACAGCGACTTGCTTTTTCTGCCCATGCGTATATGGCCAACTTTACCCAAGCGGAATGGAAAGTAAGCAAAGTCTGCCCAGGGAGCGTGCTGTTCCTGCTCTGGGCACTAACGGCGCTGATGGCGACGGGGAGCCTCGGGTGCAAGAAATCCCCCCCTGCCTCCAACCGTCCTGGCAAAGATTCCCATGCTTCGCCGGTCAAGGCCGTCATGCATCTGGAAAGTTTTGTGGTGAACCTGGCGGATCCCGAGGAAAACCGCTTCCTCAGGGTGGGAATTGATTTGGGATTAGAGAACGCGCCTGCCGCCAAGGAAGGCACGGGCGGAGAAGGGCAAGTCCCCATTGCGCGCATCCGGGATTGCATTCTGGGGGTGCTGTCCACGTGGCACTCGGATGCCCTGCTGGCCCCCGAAGGTAAGCAAAAACTTAAGGATGAACTCGTACACGCGCTTCAGGCGCGGGTGCCCGAGTTGGGAGTGAGAGAAGTCTATTTCACGGATTTCCTCGTGCAACGTTGACTTATGGGAAATGAGCCCCAAGCCCGCGTGGTGGACGTCGCTCCCGCGCCCCGGGAAATTTGGCCGGAGGCGCAGGAGCTGCCTTGCCAGCTTTACGTCGCCTTAGATGTTCCTCATTTCACCGTGCGTGACCTGCTTTCTCTCAGCGTCAACTCGCTGGTGGATACGGGACGCCGGGAAGGCGCGCATGTGCCCGTGCTGGTGGGCGGCGTCATGGTGGGGTGGGCGGAATTTGATGTGATCGATGGCCGGTTGGCGGTCCGCTTGACGGAAATGGTTTGAACTGAGCCGCCGGACCTGACCAGGGGGAAGGAACAAAAGTTATGGAAGCCAATGTCGCAAGCCACGCTCCCGCCGCGCTGGTGTCGCCCTGGGCGGCCGCCCTTAAGAACTTGGGGCAATGGGCTTGGCGCGCCGTGACATCCCGCAAAGCCCGGCGCCTGCGCGTGTGCGAGACGTTGTCGCTCGGCGAGCGGCGCTTCCTGGCGATTGTGGAGTTCGACCGCCAGGAATTTCTGGTGGGGGGTAGCGGAAATTCTCTGGAGCTCTTGGCCCGGCTGCACGAAGGAAAGGTGATCGCGGAACCTTCCCTGCCGCGGGAATCGCGCGCCCTTTAAGTGTCGGTGAGTTCATTCATGAAGCATTTCTGGTCGCAACGATGGGCGAGGTGGTTGGCGGTGGGAATCACCGCCCTGGCGTTTCCCACGGCGGTTTATGCCGCTCCGCCGGTCACGCCGAACGGTCTGATGATTCCGGGGCTGACGCCGGGCAATTCGTCGTTGCCTTGGAACATTGTCGTCCTGCTCACCGTTCTGACCCTGCTGCCCGCCCTGCTCCTCGCCATGACGCCGTTCGTAAGGTTGCTGGTGGTCTTTCACTTCCTGCGCCAGGCGCTGGGAACACAGAACACCCCAACCAATCAGACGCTTATTGGACTGGCGCTGTTTTTGACCTACTTCGTTATGCAGCCCGTGGGGGCGGATGTCTATCAAGCCGCCATCGTGCCTCTGCAAAGCAATCAGATTAATGCCATGGAAGCCTTGGACCGGGGTGCGGTGCCGGTGCGGCGGTTCATGCTGAAGTTCACGCGGCAAAAGGATTTGGCGCTGTTTGTGGAGTTGGCCAAAGAGCCTCGCCCCAAGCGCCCGGAAGACCTTTCCATGCGGGTGGTGATTCCCGCCTACATCCTTTCGGAACTGAAGGCCGGGTTCCAAATTGGGACGATCCTGTTTTTCCCCTTCCTGGTGATCGACCTGGTGGTGGCGTCGATTACCACTTCCGTGGGAATGATGCAATTGCCGCCGGTGGTGATTTCCACTCCCTTGAAGATTTTGCTTTTCGTCATGGTGGACGGCTGGAACCTGGTGGTGGGTTCCCTGATGAAAAGTTTCTATTAAGGCTTTCTATGACCCCCGACGTCGTTGTGCACCTGGCGCGTGAAACTCTCCTGACCTCGTTGTTGCTGGCCGCGCCCATTCTGGCGGTGGCGACCGTGGTGAGCCTGATGATCAACATTGCCCAGGTGATGACCTCCATTCAGGAGCATACGGTGGCCACGGTCCCGAGACTCGCGGCGGTGGCCATCACCGCCTTTGTCCTGATGCCGTGGATGTTGCGCAAATTAATGGATTTCACCCTGCAACTGTTCGCGGATTTCCATCGCTGCCTGGGGTAAGGCGCGAGGAGGGAAAAGTGGGTTGGGGACTGGATACGGTGGTCGGGCGCCTGCTGATCGTGGGCACACGAGTGAGCGCGCTGATGGTGTTTGCGCCCTTCTTTGCGAGCGCCACCATTTCGCCCCGCATCAAGGCGGGCTTCACCGTGGTCCTGACCGCTCTGCTCTACCCCGCCGTGTCGGCCTATTTGCCCTCCGTGCCGGGGGCAAAAGGGTGGCAGGTGGCCGGCGGCGAATTCATCGTGGGTCTGATTATGGGGATCACGCTTCAGTTCGTCTTTGAGGGAGTGGAATTGGCAGGGCAGGTCGTGGGTTTTCAGGTTGGGCATTCGCTGGCGAATGTATTCAACCCATTGTCGGATGCCGACACTCCTCTCCTTTCCAATTTCTACCAGGCGGTGGCGCTGCTGATCTTCCTTCAGTTGGACATTCATCATTGGGTGCTGCGGGGTTTGGCCAAGAGTTTCCAGTACTGTCCGCCGGGAACGGTGGTGGCGAATCCTCTAGTGGCCGAGCAGATCTGGCGAGCCGCCGGAGGCATGCTGGTGATGGCGGTGCAGATTGCCATCCCCACCCTCCTGGCGACGATTCTCATCGATGTCTCCCTGGGTTTTCTGGGGCGGGCTTCACCACAACTTCCCGTGTTGTTTGTGGGGATTTCCGTGAAAAGCGTCGTGGCGTTTCTGGTGATCATGGGGACCTTGCGGTATTGGCCGGGGTTGCTCGAACGCTATTTCGGGGAAGCGCTGACGACAAGCGAGCGATTGATGCATTTGGTTCGATAGGGAGCAGAACGCGTGGCGGACGAAAGTCGCACTGAACAAGCAACCCCGCGGCGAAGGCAACGAGCCCGCCGCGAGGGCGACGTCCCGCGCAGCCGGGAGTTGCCGGCGGCGCTCGCCATGATGACCGTGGTGCTGTTTCTCTGGTGGTACCCGCAGAACTGGAAGGATGACTGGCGCAATTTTCTGGAAAGGACTCTCACCTCCGCCGCCCACAGCGATATGGCGGCGGGCACGCCGATGCTCAATTGGGTGGCGTGGAAAGTGTGCGTTTGGGCGGGGCCCAGCGTGGCTTTGGCCTGGCTGGTAGCCCTTACCGGCAGTTTTGCCTTGGGAGGATTCGTAGTGGCCCCCACAGCTCTTGCTCCCAAACCGCAGCGGCTCAATCCCGCCAACAATCTCGGAAAGTTGTTTTCGCTCGGCGGGCTCCAGCAGCTTTTGAAGTCGTTGGTTCCTTCCGCCTTCGTGCTCTACATCGCGGTGGCCATCATGGTTCGGGACTGGGGCCAGATTCTGCACATGTGCCGGGTGGGCGTCCGGGCATCGCTGGGTTGGATGCTGACCCGCATCTTTGAAATTGCCTGGAAGGGCGGCTTGGTCTTCATCCTCTGGTCGGGATTCGATCTGCTGCTTGCCCGCATGAACTTTGAGCGCCAACTCCGCATGACCCGCCAGGAAGTGCGTGAGGACTTCAAGGAAACGGAAGGCCATCCGGCAATCCGCGGGCGCATTCGCCGGTTGCAGAGAGAGATGCGGCGCCGCCGTATGTTGCGGGACGTGGCGCGCGCCACGGTGGTGGTGACCAACCCCAATGAATACGCCGTGGCGCTCGAATACAAGCCGGAAACCATGGCCGCTCCGGTGGTGGTGGCGAAAGGCCGCAACCTACTGGCGCAAAAAATCAAGCGTGAGGCGCGCTGGCACGGAATCCCGGTGGTGGAAAACCCACCGCTGGCTCAGGCCCTCTATCGTGCCGCCGAAGTCGGCCAGACCATCCCGGCGAAACTGTACACCGCGGTCGCGGAAATCCTGGCTTTCATCTACCGCACCCAGCGGCTGGCTAAATCATGAAGCCTGCAGCCCCCAAACCGGCTCCCCCCACTAAGGGCAGTTCCCTGGATTGGATCATTCCCTTAATCGCCGTGGCGCTGGTGTTTGTGATGTTGGTCCCCTTGCCGCCCTTTGCGCTGGACGTGCTTCTTTCGGCCAGCCTCACGGCTTCCGTCCTGGTGTTGTTGGTGGCGATGTACATCACGCGCCCGGTGCAGTTCTCGGTGTTTCCCTCCCTCCTCCTGCTCCTCACACTATTCCGCCTTTCGTTGGGGCTGGCGAGCAGCCGGCGCATTCTGCTGCACGGCAATGAGGGCGCCGCGGCCGCCGGGCATGTGATCGGAGCCTTTGGGCAGTTTGTGGTGGGGGGCAATTACATCGTCGGCTTCGTCCTGTTTGTGGCCTTGATCGCCATTCAGTACCTGGTGATCAACCACGGGGCGGTGCGCATCGCGGAAGTGACGGCGCGCTTCACCTTGGACGCTTTGCCCGGAAAGCAGATGGCCATTGACGCGGACCTGGGCGCCGGGCTGATTGACGAAGCCCAGGCGCGCGCCCGCCGCGAACTGGTGGGCCGGGAAGCGGAGTTCTATGGCGCCATGGATGGCGCGGCGCGTTTCAGCCAGCGCGATGCTTTGGCCACCGTGCTCATTACCGCTATCAACATCATTGCCGGCTTTTTGATCGGAGTTTTCTACCATGGCGTCCAGCTCACCGAAGCCCTGAAGACCTACACCATCCTCACCGTCGGGGACGGATTGGTCACCATGATTCCCTCGCTCCTGGTTTCGGTTGCCGGGGCGATGGTGGCCACGCGGGCTTCTTCCGAAGCAAGTTTGGGATCCGACCTCACCAAGCAACTGCTCCCGCGCAGCGAACCCTTGTGGATTGTCTCCGGCGTGATGGGCACGCTCGGGCTGATTCCGGGCTTGCCGAAGATTCCCTTCTTCCTCATGTCCGGGCTTCTCGCCTGGGTGGCCCGCCGGGCGCAACGGACGAGCACGGCGAAAACGCCGGAAGCTGCGACCCCGGCCACCACCCTTCCCCCGGAAAAGGCGCAGGAGCAATTGGAAACTCTCCTGCGGCTGGATGATTTGAGTCTGGAGGTGGGTTACGGACTCGTGGCGCTGGTCGACCAGGCGCAGGGGGGGCAGTTGCTCGCGCGCATTCGCGCCCTGCGCCGGCACCTGGCACTGCAACTGGGCTTCATCATTCCTCCCGTTCACATTACGGACAACGTGCAGCTTAATCCCCGCGAGTATGTCATCCGCCTCCGGGGGGTCGAAATCGCGCGCTGGGAAATGGCCCAGGAGAGCCTGATGGCCATCAGTTCGGAGGCGAAGGCGCAGCCCCTGGAAGGGCGGGAAACCCGCGAGCCGGCTTTCAACGTGCCCGCCAAATGGATCGCCCCCAACCTCCGCGACCGGGCATTGGCCGCCGGCTATGCGGTGGTGGATCAGACGTCGGTTCTCGCCACCCACTTGGCGGAAGTCATCAAGCAACACGCGCACGCCCTGCTGACCCGGCAGGAAACCAAGCGGCTGCTCGATGCCACGGCAGAAGCCCAACCCAAATTGGTGGAAGAGCTTGTGCCCAAACTGCTCAGCCTGGGCGAGGTTCAGAAGGTGCTGCAACAATTGTTGCGCGAGCAGGTTTCCATTCGCGATCTGGTGACGATTCTCGAGACCCTCCTCGACACTGCGAGCGTGAACAAAAACCCGGTCTTGCTGGTGGAAACCGCCCGCCAGGCTTTGGGCCGCGCCCTCGTCCAGCCCTTGCTGGGAGATGATGGCAAACTTACCGTCATCCAGCTTGACAGCACGGTGGAAGAACAACTCGCGCAGGTTTTGGATCCGCAAGCGGCCAACCGCTCACCAAGCGCCCTGCAACCTTCGCTGATTCGCCGCGTGCTGGAGGGCATGAAAAGGCTCCTGGGTGAGCCGATGTCGGTTCCTTCGCCCATCGTTCTTTGCAGCAGTCCGACGCGTTTCCACCTGCGGCGCCTGATGGAGCCATTCCTGCCCCGGGTGGTGGTCCTGTCGCCCGCGGAAATTCCCGCCGCGGTTTCCATTCAATCCCTGGGGGTAGTGCAGTGAGAAGACGGGGGGATCCCTCGACGAAAGGAAAGGGGTAAAGATTATGAACAACGCCAAAAAAGCCTATGAGTCTGTTTCCCACCTCGAAGCTGGAGATCAGGAACGCCTGCTTCTGGAGCAACTTCCGCAGGTGCGCTATATCGCCCGCCGGATCCACGACCGCCTGCCCTCCCACATCCCGTTTGACGACTTGGTGCAAGCGGGCATTCTGGGCCTCATCGAAGCGCTGCACAAATTCGATCCCGCCAAGAATGTGGAGCTCAAGACGTACGCGAAACACCGGATTCAGGGGGCGATACTCGACAGCCTGCGCGATCTCGACTGGAGCCCGCGTCCCTTGCGCAAGAAAGCGCGTCAACTGGAACAGGCGCATCAGCGGCTTCGCGCCCGGTTTGGGCGTCCGGCGACGGAACCCGAACTGGCGATGGAATTAGGTATGGACTTGAAGGATTTGCAGCACCTACTGGGCGACTTGCGGGGACTGGACCTGGGAAGTTTGCATGATGAATTCACGGAGTCCGGCCAGGAACGCGACACCTTGGCCGCACCCCCGCAGCAGGGGCTGGGCGGTGAACCTTACGCGCAATGTCTGGAGGGGGAACTCCGCGAACTCCTGTCCCGCGCGGTGGGGGAACTCCAGCCGCGCGAGCGGCAGGTTCTTTCCCTTTATTACTTCGAAGAACTCACCATGAAGGAAGTCGGGGCAGTGTTGGGAGTGGGAGAAGCGCGGGTTTCGCAAATCCACTCCGCGGCCCTCGTTCGCCTGCGGGCAAGAATGCGGAGTTTGCTCGAACCCTCTCCCCCTCCTTTGGATAGTCCGCCCCCCACCCACACCGGCGCGATGGAGACGTCATGGAGAAGATTCTAAGCCAAGAGGAGATTGACGCCCTTTTTCGAGCGGCGCAGGGGCGAGTTGCTGAAAAGCCGAAGGCCCCTGTCACGGAGCGCACCTTGACGGCCTGCAATTTTCGCCAGTCGGCGCGCATCTCCAAGGAGCAACTCCGCTCGGTCAGCCAGTTGCATGAGCTTTTCGCCCGGAATCTCACCCACTCCCTTGGCGCCTACCTGCGGCTGGCTTTTGAAGTCAATCTGGTGTCGGCGGAGCAACTCAATTATGGCGAGTTCCTGCAACGCATCCCCGAGGTGACGTATCTGGTGTCCATGGCGCTTCGCCCCATGGGAGTTTCGGCGGCCATCGAAATTGATCTCCCCTTGGCGTTTCCGATCATTGACGTGTTGCTGGGAGGCCCGGGCCGGCCGGAGGCTGCCGTGCGCGAGATCACCGAAATTGAAGAGCAGATTCTGGAAAGTGTGGTGAGAATCATCGGCAGGGAGGTGGAAACCACCTGGCATCCGGTCCTGGAAGTGGAGTTTACCTTTGACCAGCGGCTGCGGCAGGCCGACATTGCCCGCCTCATGCCCCCCAGTGAGAAAATCCTCTCCCTCAGCTTCGAAATCCGTATGCCCGAAGCGCGCGGGATGCTGAACATCGCCCTGCCCGCCGCCGTCGCTAACGCCCTTTTGCGGAAGCTCACGCAACAAGCTTCCTACCGAAAACAGCGGGGCACCGTGGATAGCACTTCGCAAATGCGCAGACGGCTTGACCATTGCGCATTCCCCCTCCAGCTTGTCCTGCCGAAGCAGCGCGTCTGCGTCTCCCAAATTCTGTCACTGGAGCGAGGTGACGTCCTCAGATTGCAATATTCCCTTGGGGAAACTGCCACCCTGCTGGTCAGCGGCAAGGAACTGTTCCACGCGCACCCGGTGCGTGCGGGAGGTCGTCGCGCCGCCCAGGTGGATGGGCGCGTGCATTCCCTGGACCCCGTTCAAAAGGAGAGCGCATGAGCACCGAAAAACCTGCCCCCAACCGCGGAAAATTGCCGGAGTATCTGCAAGCCTGGGGCGCAAGCATCGGCCGCGTCCTTCAGGAGGTGGCAGGCGCGCCGCACACGTGGCAGGAACTTTCCCCTGATGCCACACGGGATCTGCGCGCCTCGCGGAAAGAGAACAGCATCAGCGTTCAATTCGAGGTGACCCAGCACCTTTCCGGAAACCAGGGATTTGTGCTGTCGAAAAAAGATGCGGTACGGCTGGCACAGTTATTGTTGGCGGAGCCGGAGGATGGCAACTCAGTGATGAGCGACGACCATCGGGACGCCCTCGGCGAGTTGTTCCGCCAATTCGCGGGCGCGACCGCCTCCGCCCTCAAAGGTTTGGCGGGCGGAGAGGTGAGTTTTAAGTGGTTGGGACTCGATCCGTTTGCGGGTGAGCCCGCCGTTCAGGCCGGGATACAGTGGACCAGCCCCGGTCTGACTCCTCTCTCTTTGGTCCTCGAGCTCGGTTCCGACTTGGTGACGGCGTTGACCCCCCCCGCCGCGTCGGCTGCCCAAGCCCTTGAACTGCCGGCTCCAACTCCGCCGCCTGCTGCCTTGGCGCCGGCGCGTGATCCCAAACTCGAACTCCTGATGGATGTTGAATTGGATGTAACCCTGCGCTTCGGGGAACGCCAAATGGCGCTGCGCGATATCCTGGACCTGAGTGCGGGGTCGGTGGTGGAACTCAATCAATACGTCCAGGATCCCGTGGAGCTTATGGTGGGAAAGAAGGTGATCGCCCGCGGGGAAGTGGTGGTGGTGGACGGCAACTACGGGCTGCGCGTGATGGAAATCATCAGCCCCATGGAACGAATTGAGTCATTAAGAGCGTAAGCATGGTGATGATGAAAGTTGACCGCTTCCTACGACAATGTGAATCCCCGGCGTGCTCCCATCGCCGAAGGTTGTGGGCTTGGCTCGAGCCCTTACGCGGTTACTCCCTGGATGGTCACTGGTTTTGCAGCCCCGAGTGCTTCGAATATGCTCTCGCTTCCGCGATTGGACCCCTCCTTCCCGGCAGGGCTCAACCGCCGGCCGCAACTCATCGGGTTCCCCTGGGACTGCTGATGCTTTCCCGTGGTTTCGTGGACGACGAGCAGCTCAAAATGGCTTTGAAGGCGCAGAAAGACTCGGGGAGCGGGCGCGTGGGCGAATGGCTACGGCACATCGGGGCCGTCAGCGAGGAGCAAGTAACCCAGATTCTCGGTTTACAGTGGTCCATCCCGGTGTTTCCCCTCAACCAGAGTCGGCGGTATCTGGAGTGTGCCCAGCTTGTGCCCTTTCCCCTTTTGGAAGTGGCGGAAATGGTCCCCGTCCACCACCTTCCCACCAGTCGGCACCTCTACGTGGCCTTCGTTGATCGCATCAACTACTCGGCGCTTTATGCCGTCGAAAGGATGCTGGAGTGTCACACCGAACCGTGCCTGGCCGTGCAGTCGCACCTGCTACGGGCATTGAAGGAGCTTCGCACGCGGCCTCGCCCCGTGGAAATTCTCGTGGACAACATCTCTGACTCCTGGGAAATGGCGAGCACGATTTCGGCCCAGGCCGTAAGGCTGGGCGCCGCGGACGTCAGAGTCAGCGGATTCGATGGCTACGTTTGGGCGCGCATCCTCTCGCCGCCCGGGTATACCGATCTCCTGTTCCAAGCACCGAAAAATCTCCCCGAATTATTTGTGGCGGCGGAAGCGCAGCAATAAGCCCCCCTCCCGTTTGCGGTGCTCGCTAAGCCCCCCATGCGTCCCTACCGCGATGAGTGAAGAAGCGTATACCCCATCGCCACTGAGTAGAGCCTGCGGGCAAGAAGAATGGCAATATTCTGCTTGACTGTCTCTGTCTACATCATGTATAAGGCCGGCACAAAGACTTCTGAGTATCTGTTCTGATCTGAGAATTACGCTTCTCAGACAGCATACAAACGGAGGTTGCTATGAATCGGGCTCTTTGGCGCTTATCCTTTTGGGTGAATTTCATTCTACTGGGCTTGCTCTGCTGTGCGTCTGCGTCTGCCCAGGAATTCCGCGGCAAGATCGACGGCCGGGTTACCGACGCGAGCGGGGCCGCCGTACCAGGGGTGGAAGTCAAAGCCACCAACACCCAGACCAATGTCACCATTACCGGAGTGACCAATGCGGAGGGCAATTTTGATATCCCCTATTTGTCGCCGGGCACCTACGATCTTTCCGCCGAGCATGCGGGGTTCAAGAAGTACTTGCGTAACGCAATCGAACTCCAGGTGGATGGCGAGTTGACCTTCGAAATCAAGTTAGAGATCGGCCAGGTCACTCAGTCCGTTACCGTCACCGGCGCTCCGCCGTTGCTCGAAACCAGCCCCTCCTACGGGCAGGTCGTGGACAACAAACATATTACCGACTTGCCGCTTACGGGCAGCAGCGCCTACGTGGTGATCCAGTTGGCAGCGGGGGTGACCAACCTTACCGCGCCAAACCATCCCACCCTCGCGCCGGCGGTAGAGGTCCTTTCGCAATTCAACCTCGACGGCCTCCCCGAGTACAGCACCGAGTTCTCGATCGATGGCGGTGTTGCCATGTGGAACGCGCAAGCCGGCTTCCAACCTCCCGAAATGGATGTCGCCGAGATAAAGACCGAGACCACGCGCCTGGACGCCACAACCCGCGCTCCGGGTGGAAATATCAATGTGGCCCTCCGCTCCGGAACCAATAAGCTGCATGGGTCTCTGTGGGAGAAGTGGAGCGACCAGAAGTTCGAGTCCCTCGACCTTTTCCAGCGGCAAGCCATTGCTGCCGGCCAGTCATTGGCAACCGCTCAACAGCCATTTATTTACAACGGGTTCGGCGGCACCATCAACGGACCCGTGGTACTGCCCAAGATTTACGATGGACGGAATAAGACTTTCTGGAGCTTCGCTTTCGAGGGCTTGGCGCGACCGATAGGAAATGGCGCTGGTGATTACACGGTTCCGACGGCGGCCGAGCGGCAGGGAAACTTCTCCGCCCTCCTCGCCCTGGGCTCGCAGTATCAGATTTATGACCCCACCACCACCGTGCCGGCCAGCGGCGGCACTTTCAGCCGCTCGCCGATAACGGGCAACATCATCACCGCCCCGCTCAACACCACCGCGGTCAAATTGCTGCCCTATTGGCCCCTGCCGAATATCCCTGGCCAATCCAACGGCGAGAACAACTATTACAGCAATCCTCCCACGTACAACTGGTACACCTCTGCCACCGGGCGGGTGGAACATAATCTCAGTTCTAAACATCGCATCTTCGGCCGCTACGACCGGTCCTACAACCTTTTCAATTCCGGGGAGAATATACCGACTCAAGCCCTCGGCAGCCACCGCAACCGCTTCCAGCATGGCTTTGGTTTCGACGATGTCTACATCATCAATTCGCAATCCATGGTGAACTTCCGTTACAGCCTGAGCCGCTTTGTGCAGACTTATATCCCTTATGCTGCGGGCTTCGATCTGGGGGGCGCCGGTTTCTCCTCGAGCCTGACCTCCATCCTCGATCCGGCGGGCATCACGTTCCCGGGGATTGCCCCCTCGAGTTATACGACTTTGGGAAATACCTATGCCAGTGGAACTTACACCACCTACAACATATGGGCAGTGGATTATGGCAGGATGTCCGGCAAGCACAATCTACATCTCGGTGGAGAGTACCGTCTGCATCGGGCTTCCGCCACGAATGAAACGGACAACACGCCGCTGATCAATTTCGGCACGACTTATACAAACGGGCCGCTAAACACCGCCGCCGCCGCGCCCATCGGACAGGATCTTGCCTCCTTCCTGTATGGCATACCCACCGGGGGGACGGGACAGATCAATGCCAGCTATGCCGAACAATCAACTTATGTTGCGGTGTATGCCCAGGATACATTTAAGGTATCGCCGCGTTTGACCCTGGATCTCGGTTTGCGCTATGAATACGAAACGGCGCCCACGGAAAGATACAACCGCACCGTCCTGGGATTCAATTTCACTGTCGCCAACCCCATCCAGGCACAGGCGCAGGCCAACTACGCGTTAAATCCCATTTCGCAAGTGCCCGTGAGCAGCTTCCAGGTGCCGGGTGGGCTCACCTTTGCGGGCGTCAGCGGCAACACCCGCACCCTGTGGCAGCCTGATCAAGATAACTTTGCTCCCCGCGTGGGGTTGGCTTATCGTCTTCCGCACACCAGCGTGTTGCGCCTGGGTTATGGCCTGTTTTATTTTGGCAATGGCGCGGATCGTCTTCCCGGCCTGACCCAGAGCGGCTTTACGGCCACCACCACGCTGACCCCCAGCCTCAATAATGGGCAGACATTTGTGGCCACCCTGCAAAACCCATTTCCCAACGGCTACCTCCAGCCCAGCGGCGCCTCCCAGGGGCTTTCCACGTTCGTGGGTTCCGGAGTCTCCTTCAACAACCCCACCCGGCCGCATGGTTACGCCCAGCGCTTCAACGGGAGCCTGCAGAAACAAATGTTCAACATGGTGTTCGAAGTTGCCTACAACGGCACCGAGGCATCGCGCCTGGATGTTTCCAAGTCCTGGGATTATGTGCCGGCACAATACCTGAGCACGACAGGGGCTCGCGACCAGACCACCATCAATGCACTCACGGCAGCGGTGACCAATCCTTTCTACCCCTTGCTGCCCGGAACCGGTCTTAGTGGAAAAACCACAACGGTCGCGCAATTGCTGATGAAATATCCCGAGTTCACCAGCGTCACTTCCACGATCCAGAACGGCTACTCCTGGTATCACGCCCTGGAGGTTAGCGCGGAGCGGCGCATGGGCAACGGATTTACGGTGCAGGCCAACTGGACGTGGTCAAAGTGGATGCAAGCCACCAGCTATATGAACGCGGTCGACGCGGGACCTTATTATGCCGTTTCCCCGCAAGACATTTCGCAGCGCTTTGTGGGCAGCGGCATTTATGAGTTACCCTTCGGCAATGGCCGGAAGTTTGCTTCAAATTGGAAGGGAGTCCCAGGTTACCTGGTGAGTGGTTGGCAGGTTGCCGCGGTCTACCAGGGGCAGGGCGGCTTCCCCCTCGCCTGGGGTAACGTGCTCTTCACTGGTACGGACTTACACCAGATTGAGCTCCCACTCAGCCAGCGCAACACGCAAAAGTGGTTCAACACCAGCGTGTTCGCCACCGCTTCCAACCAGCAGTTGGCAGACAATATTCGTACTTTCCCCTTATACCTTACCAGTGCTCGTAAACAGGGCCTTAATGTTTGGGACGCTTCGGTGCTCCGGAATTTCCGTATCAAGGAGGGTTTGGTGCTGCAGTTCCGGGCGGAAGCAGTGGATGCCGCGGGGCATACCTTCTTCGCTGCTCCGAATCTGACGCCGACCAGTTCAGCTTTCGGCACCATTACGTCTGACAACGGCTACCCGCGCCAGATCTACTTCACGATGAAGTTGATCTTTTGACGGTTTTGAAAGCGGACTACGAATCGGAGCGTAAATCGGACCTTATGTCTTAAATCGGGAAGGGAAAGAGGGAAGGCAGGTATTTCACATTGTGAGAATACCTACGGGTAGGAAATCCGAAAGAAAAATCAGACATAATGCCCATATCTTAACCAAATCTGGACGCGTCCGCCTCGACGCTGGCCAACAACACGCTCCACTCTAGATCGGAGAACTGCGCCAGGGTGAAATCGCGCAGAAGGGCGAGGTGTCAGGTGCCGGGCCAGTGGACACTTCACGATTGCTGATTACTGATTGGCGACTGCTGAAGGCTGAAAACCGATGGTTGAAAACCGCAAACAAAAGATTTCCTCAGAATATGTTGATGATAATAAAGATAGTTAGGGGAATTCACGCTCATCTTGAAAATCTCTCAACTCATTGAAATTAGGCAAGTTAACGTGATCTTGTGGCACAGTGGCTCAAAAACGGGAATCAAAAATGGGGGTGAGCATCCATAAGTCAATGAAAACAAATGTAGAAAAATGTCGGCTTTATGCCTTGCTAAGATGTTGATGAAAACAAATGAGATATAGCCATTCTGCTAAGATGTTGATGAAAGGAACGGGAGTTAGGGAAAATGAACTGGGACACGGAAGCGCTGACCCCCTCTGTTGGGGTCACAGGTTCTTCACTCGCAGAAAGCCCTAGACCTCAGAATCGGCGGCTGGGGTTACGGTGCCCATCACGGCCCGGAACGGGGATCTGACCCCTAGAGATGTTAAAAACGGAGATCGAGCCGGGTATATGTATGAAAACAAAAGGAGGCATCAGGAATGAACACGTGGCATCGCATTCGTACCGTGGCAATCATCTTGGCAGTCCTGGCGGTCTGGCCGGCGTCAAGGAGTTATGGACAAACCCCGGCGACGGCGCCGTACAACGTCCTTTTACTCACTCCCGACCAGATGGGCGCGGACTTCATGCACACGTATGGCTATCCATCGCCTGACACTCCCAGCCTCGATGAACTGGCCCGGGAGGGAGTTGTCTTCACGCACGGGTATTCGGCGGGCAGTTGGACCACGCCTTCCTTTGGCTCAATTATGACCGGCATGTTCCCGACGGTGCACGGCATGACCTTGCCGCCGCCCAATGGTTGCGGTGGGGAGATTGCACGCGCCTTGCTCGCCGGCAAAGTTCCAACCGTGCCCGATTTCCTGACCCTCTCCCCCCAAAAGCTCGTCTTGCCCCAACTTCTCAAACCTCTCGGAATGGCGACGGCCGTCGATATCGCCAACTGCTGGGCGCTCTGGGATGTTGCCGACCGAAACTGGGACGACATAAAACTTCTCGCCATTGGCCAGGATAAGGTTCCTGAGTACCCGAATCTTTCCGACCCTCGTTATCTGCCGGCTCCACGCACTCTCGCTTGGGCCCAGCAATGGCTCGGCGCGCATCGCGACCAGCGATTCTTTCTCTGGCTGCACTTTATTGAGCCGCATTCCCCTTACAACCCGCCCCACCAATACGATCAATTCAAAACTCAGGATGACTACCCGGACCTTTATGACGATAACCCGCGCGGCGCCCGCGAGCTTACCAGCCGCGCCGTGCTGGGAGACTTTCACGCCATCAACCGCATCCGCCAACTTTATGCCGGCAAAATTATGTATGTGGATCACTACCTCGGTGACGTCTTCAAAACGCTCGACGATCTGGGATTGAGGAAGAACACCATCGTCGTCCTGGTGTCCGATCACGGCGAACTGCTTTACACGCATCCCCAGGACTTCAATATGGCCGACCATCGCTCGGTCTACGATATGGTCCAGCACGTTCCCCTGATGATTTGGGCGCCCAACATTGTGGCCGGGCGCCGCGTGGATGCTCTGGCGGCGCATTACGATCTGCTGCCCACCATCCTGGATTTGGAGGGCCTCCCCATACCCAAGCAAGTGGATGGCAAAAGCTTAAAACCGGTCCTTGACGGCAACGCCACGGAGGTGAACCAATACGTCTACGGAGAGGTGTCAATTATTCAACCGCAGTATTCCATCCGCAACCAGCGCTATAAGCTGATTGAGAGCCTGCGCAGCGGCAGGGTTCAGTGTTTTGATCTGCTCACGAACCCCGGTGAGACTCAAGATGTTTGCAATGCCGTCCCGGCGGTGGCGGCGGAATTAAAGCAGGCTTTGGACAAGCACCTTCAATACATGGTGGCCAAGGCCAAGTCGTTTTCCGACTGGGAAAACAACCAGAGCCTGGCCATCGTCGAGCAGCGTGACTCAAAGGCCTTGCAGGCGTTGGCTCCCGATCAACTCACCGTCAATGCTCCCGTGGGGGGCGCGCATCTGCAAGTGACGGGCCGATTGTGGTCCCTCTCCAAAGACCCGAGCAAATGCCAGGGCCAATGCCTGTGGGCTCCACCGGGACCGGGTACCGCCTCCGTGACCTGGCGATTTGATACTCCCCTGACCGGAGATTATCAGGTTTCGGTTTGGTACGGGAATACCGGTAAGGCTGATCAGTCTTTGGCGACGGATGCCAATTTCATTGTCCATTTCAGGGGTGGAAGTCTTGCTTTCCCGATCGACCAGAAGCTTAACCAGGGTCAGTGGAACGTGCTCGGCCGATTTCACGATCCCACCGACGTGGAGCTGACCAATCGCGCCAATGGCATCGTGGTGGCCGGAACGGTGAAATTCACATCTGTGTCCAAACCGGCGGCTCCGAAGTCGAACTTCCTGGCCTCCGAGCCCGCCGGTTGGGTTGATATCATGCCCCATAAGTCCCTCAAGGGTTGGACACGCATGTCGGTCCCGCCCGGGAAAGCTTTGGATCCCATCAACCAGTGGAGCCTCGACAAAGAACACGGCACCATCGTCTGCGAAGGCAATCACGGACACGAGTGGCTGCGGTACGATCACGAACTCACCAATTATCTTCTCCACGTGGAATGGCGCTTTGAACAAGATAGTGCGGGGCGAAAAGGGTACAACAGCGGAGTTTTCGTTCGCAACAACCTGGATGGAAGCGTCTGGCACCAGGCGCAGGTGGGTACCACCGCGTATATTTTCGGCCAAACCCTGATGCATGGAGAGCTGTCCAGGATCAGAATTCCTTCCCCGGAAGTTAACCCTCTACACCCCATCGGTGAATGGAATACGTACGAGATTCGCTGCGATGGCCCGAAAATCACCCTCTGGGTCAATGGCGATTTCGCCGGTGAAGCCGATGTTCCGGAGGTCCTGAAAGGATATTGGGGCCTGGAAGCGGAAGGCTATCATATTGAGTTTCGCAATATCAAACTGAAGAATCTTCCGTAAGATATGGGGATCATGCAAAGCCGTGGCGGGCGCATGCGGAGCGGAAGAGGTGGTAAGTCTCTTCGAACTTTTCAACTGCGTCAAGCTCCGGCGGGTAGGACTCTATGATGCGCGTCATACTGCGGATGGCCGCGGTCAAATCCCCTCCAAAGAGGGTTGTTCCCGCGGCCAGGATGGCGGCGCCGAACGACGCGGTGGAATTCGCACACCGCACGACGGTGCGGTTAAGAACATGGGCGCGAAGTTGCGACAACACGGCACTGGCGGCGGCGCCTCCGGCGGAGAATACTTCGCCCCCCACCGTCACTCCACAAGCCTCGAGCCGCTCATACCCCCAACGCTCCACGCAGGCGAGGGATTGCAGTTGCGCCGCGTACCGCTCGCTCGGGGACGCCGGGGGCCCGTCGAAAAATGTCTCGGCTTGGGGGTTGTGGAATGGGAAGCGTTCCCCGCGCGCCCCGAGGAGATAACACTGAATTGAGGTAGGCAAATAGGCGGCGGCGCGGCGATCCATTTCCGCAGGAGCAACGCCCTGTTCCTCGAACTGAAGAGCTCCGGGCCCCGTGTTGCTTGCCGCGCCGGGAGCCCACAAATTGCTGGGGAGATAGTGGCAGTACATTCCCGGTCCCAGCCGAGGCTTGGTGGGCACGAGGACTTTCCAAACGAGGGTCGTTCCCAGGGTCGTATTGGCATGCCCCGTATTGCTCGCCCCGGAACCGATGAGGCTCGCGAGGCCGTCGGAGGCGCCGGCCAACACGGGGACACCAGCGGGCAATCCGCTTTCCTCACTGGCCCGCGCGGACACCGCCCCCACCTGATGCCCCGGCGCGACAATCCGCGGGAGCATGGAGGCGGGGAGACCGGCAAGGCCCACCGCGGCATTCCACGCGCTTTTCTCCTGGTCGTAACCGAGCTTGAGCGCGTTGGAGTAATCGCTGACTCCCCATTGCCCCGTAAGCTTTGCAGTCAACCAATCGGCAGGGTGCAGGATGTATGAGGCGCGCTCCCAGATGGCGGGTTCCTCCTGCCGCACCCAAAGGGCCTTGGCGAGAGAGAAAGACGCATTGACTGGCGCTTGGGCGGCGGGGAGCCGCCGATGGAATTCGCTGGCGACCGCTGCGGCGCGCCCATCATCGTATAGCATCGCGGGCCGGACGGGGTCACCCTGCGAATCCGCAAGAACCAACGAACCGGAGGTCGAGGTCACAGCTATCCCTGCGGTGCGCGACCAACACGAGCTTGCTTGCAGGCTCTTCTGCAACTCTTTCAAAGTCTGGCAGACTGCACGCCACCACACGTTGGCATCTTGTTCGTGGGCCGACCCTGTGGCGGGCAGGTCGGACAGGGCCGCGCGAGCTTCCGCGAGAACATCCCCTTCCGCGGTTACGGCCAGGGAGCGAACCCCGCTGGTTCCCACGTCGACACCGAGAACAATGGGCAGATGAGAGAGGACCATCTTCAAACAGTTGCGCGCGAAGCGCTTTGGACTGCGGCGGCTCGACGCCGCCTTCGTCCTTGTCCTCGACCAATTCCAAGGCGGGGTCGAGCCGCCGCAGTCCAAAGCGCTTCGCGCATTTCCATAACCTCTCTACCAAATCGTGCAGCGCTCCTCGCGCACCATGGGATCTCCCGCCTTGCAGCCAAAGGCCTGCTGGAACATCGGCATATTGGAAGGCGCCGCGATGGCACGGAAGTTATGCAGCGGGTGCGGGTTGGTGTTTACCTGAAGCCGAATGTACTCCGGCCGGTCGTTGCCCGCCCAGATCTGCGCGAAAGAGAGGAAGAAACGTTGTTCAGGTGTGAGCCCGTTGATTTTCGGCGGACGCGGTTTTCCTTGCAGGCTCTTCTGGTACGCCTTGTAAGCAATCGTCAGTCCTCCCAGATCCGCGATGCTCTCGCCCAGCACCAATTTGCCTTTCTCGTGAATGTCGTCGATGGCCACGTAGGCATCAAACTGCTTTTCCACGCAGGTGGCTCGCTCTTGGAAGTTCTTTACATCGTCGGCGGTCCACCAGTCCGCGCGATTGCCGTGCGCATCGAACTTGCGGCCTTCGTCGTCGAAGCCGTGGGTCATTTCATGGCCGATAACAGCGCCGATGCCTCCGTAATTCACCGCGTCGTCAGCCTTCGGGTCAAAGAACGGCGGTTGCAAAATTCCCGCCGGAAACACAATTTCATTCATCGAGGGGTTGTAATAGGCATTGACGGTGGGTGGAGTCATTCCCCATTCCCCGCGATCCACGGGCTTGCCGATTTTGTTCAGGGAGCGATGGAACTCAAACAGGTCGCCGCGAAGAACATTCTCGACGAACGGCCCACGGTCCACTTTAAAGGCGGAGTAGTCGCGCCACTTATCCGGGTAGCCAATTTTGGGAGTGAAGGCGTCCAATTTGGCGAGAGCGGCTTTCTTGGTTTCCGGGCCCATCCAGGGAAGGGTCTGGATATCGTCGCGCAGTGCCGCGATGAGGAAGTGCACCATCTTGTCGGCGCGCGCTTTGGCTTCCGGCGGAAACTCTTCCTTGACATACAGCTTGCCGAGGGCAAAGCCCAGCCGGAAATTGGTCGCCTGTACACAGCGTTTCCAGCGCTCCTGGATTTTCTCGGTCCCCTGCAATACGCGGCTGCGGAAGTTGAAGTCCTCCTGGACAAAATTATCGGAAAGCGCCGGAGCGGCCGCAGCAATTACATGCCAGCGCAGGTAAGTCTTCCAATCGTCAAGCGGCACGGAAGCCAGCAGCTCATTCAGGTTCCCGAAGAACTTCGGTTGACCGACGTTTACTTCCTTGACCTGCGGGTAACCCAACTCGCCCAGATATGCCTCCCAGGAAAAGTTGGGGGTCAGACCCTGAAGCTCCGCCAGCGCCATCTTGTGATAGGTCGCGTCCGGATCCCGCATTTGAATGCGATCCATGGCGGACTGCGCGAGCTTCGTTTCCAGAGCCATGACGGTCTGGGATTCGGCCGCGGCTTTATCGGCATCGTCACCCAGCAGCGCGAACATGCTGGCGATGTGTTTCACGTAAGCGTCACGAATCTTCTGGGATTTTTCGTCCTTCCGAAAGTAGTAGCCGCGCTCCGGCAATCCCATTCCACCCTGAAAAGCGCTGGCAATCACCTGCGTGCTGTCTTTGCGGTCCTGCTGCTCGGAGAAGCGGAACAGGACGCCCGCTCCGTATCCATGCAGGTGGGCAACCTCCGCCCGGAGGCTTGGCAAATCGTGGATTTGATTGATGCGGTCAAACTCCGGCTGAAGAGGCTTGGCGCCTTCACTTTCCACTTGAGCTGTATCCATGCAGCTCGCGTAGAAGTCGCCGATCTTCTGCTCGTCGCTTCCCGGGCGAGCATCCTTCCGGCTGGCGGCGGTTTCCAGAATTTGGTGGAGGGTAACCTCACTTCTATCCGCCAACTCGCGGAAAGTTCCATAGCTCGGGAATTCCGGGGGAATCGGGTGCGAGGCCATCCACCCGCCGTTGGCGTATTGATTGAAGTTCACACAAGCGGAAACCGTCGTGTCCATGTACGCCGGGTTGATGCCGTGAACGGTTTCTTCGTTCACGGGCGTAGCAAGGCCCAAGGAAAAGGTAACGAAAAGCAAAGCGCCGGAGAGGACTTTGAAAGCATTCATCGTCATATCCTTATCGTGGAGTTTCCCGCCCCCCAGCCGGACCCAGGCGCGGCCGTTGGCGAGAGCGGTATCCTAACAATTCGCCGCGGCGTTCGCAATGACGCGTATGGCATTTGCTTGACAACCTATGAATAGCCATTAAAAGGCCTTAGTGGCCCATCCCTTGGACCCCCGGACAAGCGTTGCGCGGAAGGATCCGGTCCCCTTGCACTATTTGTTCCGATATGAAAAAAGGCAAGACCTCAAATAGTATTATGTGGAAAGGGGGAAACAGCTTCTTCCCGGGCTCTTACTTCACCTTCGGATGTACCTGGAGCCCCTCGAGAGCGATGCGCACAAGCTGGCTGCGGGTCCTTACACCGGTCTTCTGGAAGAGTTGCTGAAGTCCTGCTTTCACGGAGCTTTCGGAGATGTTGAGACGCGCCCCGATTTCCTTGTTGCTCAGTCCCTCAAACACCCCTTGCAGCACCTGCGTCTCGCGTTCCGTAAAGGATTTGGTCTGGCCGGGTCCTCCCGGGTGTTTTGACACCCTGACCAGGGCCTGAATGGCATCTTCATCCAGCCAGGTTTCTCCGGTCATGACCTTGCGGATGGCCTGGGTGAGAACCGCGGGCGAGTTGTGTTTGGGAAAAATTCCGCCGACCCCCAGGCCGAGTGCCTGCACGGATTCGGCATCGCTCATCCCCGCGGTGACGATGAGGAATCGCCCCTTAAAGCCCCACTCCCTGGCTTGGGCAATGAACTCGAAGCCCCGCTCCTTCCCCAGGTCATAGTCCAGCAAGACGAGATCAATGGGATTCCGGCGCAACGCCTCGGTGGCTTCGCCGACGGTTGCGCAACAAGCGGCCATTTCCAAAATGGGCTCGCCCTCCAGCAGCCGGCTCAGGCCCTCCCGAAAGAGTGCGTGATCGTCCAGTAAGAGTATCCGGATTTTATCCATGCGTTTCTGGCGCTCCCTCCCCGCCGTACTGGTCACCGAGAGGCACGAGGTCCATAGCGAAGCAGCACCCCGGAGGTCCTGGTTCGTACCGCAGGTCACCGTTGAATGTCCTCACCAGCGCCCGCGAGAGGTACAAGCCCAGCCCGGTGGCTTCCGCCCCCTCCTGAAACGGCTGAAAAAGGCGTTCGGGATTGGAAATGCCGTGACCGGTATCGCGGACCCGCACCACCACCCGTTCACCTTCCACCGAGGCGCTGATCCTGAACTCTTTCACCGCCTGGTCCTGCATGGCGCGCTGGCTGTTTTTCGTGAGGTTCAGGAGCACCTGCAAAAGATTATGGCGCTCCGCCCACACCCGGGGCAAGGATTTGGGCACGTGCCAGCGAACCAGCGCCCCCGACTCGCGCAACGAAGGCTCGGTCACAATGCGTAATTCATCAAGTACCGAGCCCAGGTCCACGGGAGCCAGTTCCTCGCTCCCCGCGCTTTGTCGAAGCTCCAGGGTGGCGATTTTGCCCAGGCCTTCCACGAGAGTTCCCAGGGCGCGGAAGTCCTCACTCTGCACCGGCTGGCCATGGCGCGAGAGGTTTTCGTAAACCACGGAGATGGCGCCGCACACGTTGCGGATTTCGTGCGACACGGCCCCCACCGCCAGGCGTGACGCCACCATGAGGTGGTGGAGGCTGGATTCCTCCTTGTCGCGAAGGTCCTCGGAGCTGTCCACGAGCATGGCCGCCAGTCTGGGCCCGGCGCTGGTCTTGTAAGTGGAAAACCAAACGTCGGCAAGAAACACTTCCCCGTCCCGGCGGCGGCCGCTGCACTGCATCGCGGTACGGAAGCTCGGCGTGGATTCATCGGCCGGCGGAACTCTGGCCAAAGGCGGGAGGAATTCCTTGATCGATTCGCCGGGCAAGCTCTCGCCCTCAAACCCCAGCAAACGATGCGCGGCCTGATTGGCCATCAGGATCTTTCCGGCGGAATCAACCGTGAGGATAGCCGCGGGGCTGCTTTCAATGAGAGCCTGCAACTGCTGCTCCGCGTCGCGCCGCAACTCCGCCTCTTGCTCGACCTCTCGGACGTGCTGCTCCGCGAGCCGCCGGTTGCGGGCGGATTCGTAGGCGAACAGTGCGGTGCCATAGTAGGCGGCGAACATGAAGATGTCGCGAGGCACTCCGGCGGCGGGATCCCACGTAAAGGGGGCAAAGCGTTCGGCCAGAAAGGTGCAAAACCCTCCCAGCAGCGCCAGTTGCCAGCGTGGCAGGCAACTCCCCGCGATCAGCATGGGGAAAAGATAGAGAAAGCCAAAAGAAACGTTCAGTTCGACGCGCCAATCGACCAGGGCCACGACCAGGATCATGGTCGCGGCGATGAGGACAAGTTTGGTGCGGCTTAACCGTAGGAAGAAGGAGAGCATTTCACTACCGTCCGCAAGATGGCCGACTACGTTTTTGTGCGAAACAGACCCACCACGGCTCGCCATTCTACCAAAACCCCGGGCTACCGCTGCACAGATGGCCAAAAGATAGTCTGAGTCTGCTCAAAAGATAGTGTCCAAGAGATAGGCTGGCCTGTCCAGACGATAACTAGTAGACTATCGAACGGGAGCTTTAGTCTTGTAGGTTCGCCCTACGGCAACGCCGCCTCACGGGTCTGGGAGGACGGCGGGGTTTCACGCTTGCCTTTCGTGGAGGCCGCTCTTACCGGCCGCGGAAGAACGTCCCACCGCGGACCACCACCCAGGAGACTTAATCATGAAACATCCCTGCTCCTCGATCACCGCGCTCGCCGTGGTGGCTTGCTTCGCCGTTCTGTCATCTGGTTGCAGCAACGGCAAGGCGGATCCAGGATCCGAAGCGCCTCCGCCCGCGCAGGTCGAGCAGGAACAGGATGGCGGCGCCTTCCGCGTGGATCATCCCGAGCAGTTTTCCCTGGCCACGGCGGGCCAACACGAAGCCGCCCCGGAGTTAAACGTTACCGGCACCGTCAGCCCCGATGTTTCCCGAAACATCCCGGTGGTTTCGCTGGCCTCGGGGCGCTGCACCCGGCTACTTTATCGATCCCCTGCGGGGAATTAAGGCGGAGAAGGTTTCATGCTGAATCGACGACAGCCGTTTCCTCTCATCCTTGCGGTAATGGTCATTCCCCTTTTTTTCTTGGCGGATTGTAATCGCCAGACAACCGCCGACGCGGGAGGAGCGGGCCCGGGAGATGTGAAGGTGGAGGAAATCCACGGCGATGGAGCCGTGCAGGTCGACCATCCCGAGCAGTTCCTCCTGGCCACGGTGGAACAGCGTCCCGTGGTGGATGAACTCCACGTGACCGGAGCGGTTACGCCTGACGTGAATCGCTCCGTTCCGGTGCTTTCATTAGCCGGCGGGCGCGCCGTGGACATCCGCGTCAAGCTCGGCGATGAAGTCACCAAAGGGCAGGTTCTTTTGGTCATCGACAGTCCGGACGTATCCCAGGCTTTCTCCGATTACCAGAAGTTTCAGGCCGACGAGGGTTTTGCCCGGCAGCAGCTTACGCGCGCGCAGGATCTTTACGACAAGGGCGCCATTGCCCAGCAGGACCTCGAGGCCGCGAAAAATACCGAACAGAAGGCGCAAGTGGACGTCCGCACCGCCAAGCAACATATTGCCGTTTTGGGGGCAGACCTCAGCAATCCCTCTCCTCTCGTTTCCATTCGGGCCCCGATTTCCGGGTCGATTGTGGAACAGAACGTAACCAGCGGCACAGGTGTTCGCTCCCTCGATAATTCTCCCAACCTTTTCACCATCGCCGACCTTTCCCAGGTGTGGGTGCTCTGCGATGTTTATGAAAATGACCTTCACCGCGTGCACTTGGGCGACTCTGCTGAGGTGCGGCTGAATGCCTTTCCAGATCGCGATTTCGCAGGGCGCGTCGGAAACATCAGCACCGTGCTCGATCCATCAACCCGCACGGCCAAGGTCCGCCTGCAACTCACCAACTCGGGCGGCCTGATGCGCACGGGGATGTTTGCCACCGCCACATTTCGCTCCCGGACGGAGCAACTGCGGCCCATGGTTCCCACCACGGCCATAATGCGTCTGCACGACAAGGACTGGGTCTTCGTCCCCCTGGGTGGAAAACGCTTTCGCCGTCTGGAGGTGCAGACGGGCCCGGTGTCCCCCGGCGGATTTCAGGTCATCCTGAGCGGCCTCCCCGAGGGCGGGAAAGTGGTCGCAAACGCTTTGCAATTCGCGTCCGCCGCAGGAATGGAGTAAAGAAATTGAATCATTGATTCATCGGATCATTGGGTCATCTGATTTTCAATGTCTCAACGGATCAATGAGCCAATGCCCCAATAAGACATGATCCGCTACCTCGTCGATTTCGCCCTGCGCGAGAAGTTCCTGGTCTTGAGCCTTGGTGTCCTGCTGCTCGTCTGGGGAGTCGTCTCGTTTCACCGGCTCCCTGTCGAGGCCTACCCAGACGTTGCCGACAACTACGTCAATGTCATCACCCAATGGCCCGGCCGCGCCGCCGAGGAGGTGGAGCGCCAGGTCACCGTGCCCCTTGAGTTGCAGATGAATGGACTGCCCCACCTCACGCACCTGCGCTCAATATCCCTGTTTGGAATTTCTTCGGTGACGATGATCTTTGACGATGAGTCCAACGACTTTGAAAACCGGCAGCAAGTGCTGGAACGTCTTTCCCTGGTGAATTTGCCCGCAAATCTCAGCCCGCAGATTGGGCCGGATTACAGCCCGGTGGGCCAGATCTATTTCTACACGCTGCAAAGCACGGACCCGCGTTACGACATCATGGCATTGAAGTCGCTCCAGGATTGGGTGGTGCTCAAACAACTGAAGTCCGTGCCCGATATCGCCGACGTGGACATTTTCGGAGGGATCACGCGCGAATATCAGGTCCAGGTGGATCCCAACAAGCTGATCGGTTATGGCTTAAACATCGCCCAGGTGGAACAAGCTCTCGCGGCCAATAACGTGAACGCGGGAGGAAGCTTTATTGAGAAGGGCCAGCAGGCCTTCAATGTTCGTGCGGTGGGCCTGATGCAGACGGTCGATGACGTGGGCGCCACGGTGTTGAAGGCGCAAAACGGCACGCCGATCCGGGTTCGCGATATCGCCGTGGTGACGCAAGACGCCAAAATCCGTTTGGGAAAACTGGGCAAAGCGCTGCCGCGCCAGGACGGCAAGGTTATGGATGACGACGACGTGGTGGAGGGCATCGTGCTGCTGCGCAAAGGCGCCGACGCCGAAAAGGCCCTCATTGCCTTGCACGAAAAGGTGGATTTCGTCAACCGCTACGTGCTGCCATCCGGCGTGAAGATCGTCCCTTACCTCGACCGCAGCGATCTGGTAACTCTCACCACGAAAACCGTCCTGCACAATCTGGGCAACGGCATCGCCCTGGTGGTCATCATCCTCTTCCTGTTTCTCGGCAACCTGCGCAGTGCGCTCATCGTCGCCCTCACCATCCCCTTTTCGCTTCTCTTTGCCTCGATCCTGCTGGACCTCCGCCACATTCCCGCCAACCTCCTTTCCCTGGGCGCGCTGGATTTTGGGATGGTGGTGGATGGCTCGGTGGTCATGGTGGAAAACATCTTGCGCCACCTCAGCCTGCGCCGCGACAGTGAACGAGGCCTGGGGGAGACCATCCGCGAAGCCGCGCACGAGGTGCAGCGTCCCGTCTTCTATGCCATCGCCATCATCATAACCGCCTACCTTCCCATCTTCACCCTGGAGCACGTCGAGGGACGGCTTTTTCACCCCATGGCCTGGACGGTGGCTTTTGCGCTGCTGGGCGCCATTCTCTTTTCCATTCTTCTTGCCCCCGTGCTCGCCAGCTACTTTTTCCGGGGGGAGACGCACGAATGGCGCAATCCGGTTTTGGAATTCGTCACGGAGGTCTATCGCCGGTCCGTCGAGTGGACCCTTCGCCACCGCGTGCTTACCCTGGCGGGCGGCCTCGCCGTGGTTCTCGCCACGTTTGGTTTAGTCTGGAGCGGCGTGATCGGCTCCGAGTTTCTCCCCCACCTCGACGAAGGCGCCATCTGGGCGCGTGGCACTCTGGCCCCCAGCACCGGGCCGAGCGAAGGCATCCGCATCATGAATCAGGCGCGCCTCGCTTTCGCCAAGTTCCCCGAGGTCACGAAAGTGGTCTCGCAAGTCGGAAGGCCGGACGATGGCACTGATGCCACGGGCTTCTTCAATACGGAATACTTCATCGATTTGAAGGGGCACGACCAATGGCGGCCGCAATTCAACAAGGATAAGGAGTTGCTGATTGCCTCCCTGGATGATGAAGTGGAAAAAATTCCCGGCGTCATCTGGAATTTTTCCCAACCCATCTCCGACAACATGGAAGAAGCGGTGAGCGGGGTAAAAGGCGAGTTGGCCGTCAAAATCATGGGCGACGACCTGAAAACGCTCGAGACCAAGGCCGATGAAATTGTGAATGTGATGCAGCCGATTCCGGGAATCGCCGACCTGGGCATTTTCCGCGTCCTCGGCCAACCCAACCTGAACTTGATTGTGGACCGCGCCAAGGCCGACCGTTACGCCATCAACGTGAGCGATATTCAGGACGCCATTGAAACCGCCGTGGGGGGAAAAGCCGTCAGCGAGATTCTGATCGGCGAGGAGCACTACGACCTGGTGGTTCGCTACCAGGCGCCCTACCGCACCACGGTGGACGACATCGCCAATATCCGCATCCTGGCGCCTTCCGGGGAGCGCGTCTCATTGGGGCAGCTCTGCGACATCCGCATTGAAGACGGCGCCTCCATGATTTACCGCGAAAACAATTCGCGCTATATCGCCATCAAGTACAGCGTGCGCGGCCGCGACCTGGGCAGCACGGTAAGAGATGCCATCCGCGACGTCGACCAGAAAGTGAAGCTGCCCACTGGCTACACCTTGCAGTGGGCGGGCGAATACGCCAGCCAGCAGCGCGCCAATGCGCGGCTGGCGCTTATTGTTCCCATCACGGTTTTGCTAATTATCCTGCTTCTTTATACGGCGTTTGATTCCTTCAGTTGGTCCCTGCTGATCATGGCGACTCTGGCCACGGCGCCAATTGGAGGCATGTTAGCCCTGCTCGTCACCGGCACGCACTTCAGCGTCTCGTCCGGCATTGGCATGCTCGCTCTATTCGGCGTCTCGGTGCAGGTGGGATTGATTATGATTCAATATATCAATCAGGCGCGCGTGGGTGAACCCGATATCCACAAGGCGATCGTGGCAGGAGCCGTTCGCAGCCTGCGGCCGACTCTGATGGTGATGCTCGTCGCCACCTTGGGACTCCTCCCCGCCGCGCTCTCCCACGATATCGGCTCGGATTCCCAGCGCCCCTTCGCCATCGTCATCGTGGGAGGCCTCACTACGGACCTCTTCCTGAGCGTCATCCTTCTACCCACCCTCTACGCCTTGATTGCCCGCCCGGACGACAAAATCGGGGACAAGTGAGGAATTCCGTCTCCGCGCTGACCGTAAGGCTTTTGTATTGATGCCCTGCAGGAGAAGTTCCCCTTAGACCGCTCGCCCAGAACTTCGGATTGCCGCCTTCGGGCGTGGCTCGCCTCACCTTAGCTCTGGAACCACCCCAACTGATCTGGCGTTGTGGCGCCACTCGACGGCTTGCGCGACCCTTTACCCGCCGGGACAGGATTGGGACATCTTTAAGCAGGTGCCGGGCGAGAGGCTATGCGATCGAGGAGTCGGTGGTGGAAGGCGCGTTCTGCGGCGATTCATGAATCAAGAAATTTGCTAATGTCGCGCAGAACCTGCTGAAACATTTCCGGAGTCAGGCGGCCGGTCTGGGTGTTTTGCTGGCTGGGGTGGTAGGAGCAGAACAGGCGGGGCAGATCCGCGGCCAGCGTGAAACTTGCCCCGTGAGAGAAGACCAAGGTTGAGCGGCGGGGGAAGCCCTCGCGCTTACCCAGCACGCGCAGGTAAGAATCAAACGCGATGCGGCCCAGCACCAGGACGGCGCGCACGTGCGTCAGTAATTCCAATTCCCTCTCCATGAACGGTTGGCAATTGCGCAATTCTTGCGGGCTCGGCTTGTTCTTAGGCGGGGCGCAACGGAGCGCAGCGGTAATGTAACAGTTGCGAAGCTCCAGCCCGTCGTTCCGGTCCCGCGAGGTGGGCTGATTCGCGAATCCCGCTGCATGGAGACCGCGATAGAGGAAGTCGCCCGAGCGGTCGCCCGTAAACATTCGCCCCGTGCGATTGGAGCCGTGCGCACCGGGAGCCAAGCCGAGAATCAAAAGCTCGGCGCGTGGGTCGCCGAAGCCCGGCACGGGCTTTCCCCAATAATCCCAGTCGAGATACATGCGGCGCTTTTTCTTTGCCACCAGGCGGCAGTAGGCGATGAGGTTCGCGCAGCGCGTGCAGGCAATCACCTGCCGCTGGAGTTGGGCGAGTTTGCGATCTGCGTTGGGCATGGAGTCGAGGAAAAATGGAAAGCAGGGGCGGTTCGCGAACCGCCCCTGCGCCTTACTTGACCGCTAAGGCCAGAATGGCATTCCACTGGGCATCGGAAACCGGCATCACAGAGAGGCGCGGCAGCCGCACCAAATCGAAATTCTTGAGGGCGCTGGATTTCTTGATTTCGTCCAGGGTCACCGGCCGACTGAGTTTTTCTTTTGCCTGGAGATCAATTACCACCAGGCGCGCGTCTTTCTTTTTGGGGTCGGGATAGGGATCACTCGCGGCCTCCGCCAGACCCACGGCCGCGCGCTCCTCGCCGGTGTGGTAAACCATCACCAGGTCGCCTCGCCGCACATTGCGCAGGTTCTTCAAAGCCAGGTTATTCGAGATTCCGTCCCAGACGGTCTTGCCGTCGCGCTCGAGGTCCGAAAAGGAATAGTGCTCGGGATCGGATTTCAACAACCACTTTGCCGCCATATTCCCCCCCTCCGCTTCATACTCATCTGGCCGTGGCGAAAGAAATCATTGTACGAGAAATACACCGGCTCTGCACAGCGTCTCATCTTGCACGTCGCATGGTGGAGAACGACGCCGCCATGCCAAGATGTTTTGTATCGATTTACGCGGAATTGCATCTAAACCTGCGGGAGGCAAAAGGAAAAGACTATGGAAAAGGTTCTACATGTTCAACCCGCCGATTGGCAGGGAGTCGAGACCAGCACCAAGCCGGTATTTTTGGACTTCTGGGCGGACTGGTGCGGTCCCTGCAAAATGCTCGGGCCGACGTTTGACCGGTTGGCGGAGAAGTTCGGCGAACAAGTAACTTTCGCGAAGGTCAATGTAGACGAGCTGCCTGACATCGCCAACAAGTTCGCGGTCCGCTCCATTCCCACCCTCGTTCTGTTGCAGAACGGTAATGTGGTGGAGAGGTTGGTGGGGCTGCGGTCGGAGCAGGAATTGGCGCAGGTGCTCAGCCGTTACGCGAACAGCAACGGCAACAAGTAACTTCGGCCATCTTGCCCGTGATCCCTCCGGACCTGGGAGGGAAGAACGGGCGCCCCCACAAAAACCAAGGGCGCCCCTCCATAAATGGGCGCCCTGAATTCTCGCCGCAGGCGGCGGCAGGCCGTCGCCGCACGGGTGTTTATGCCCCCGGCCGTTGGCCGAGCACGTTCGTGGTGTTGGGGAAGAACCCTTTCGGCGTGCTCATATAACCGGACACGGAATCCTTGCCCAGTTTATTGACCACTATCTCCAAAGCGCTCGACGCCCCCTGCACCAGGAAGTACACGGGTTCATTCATGGCCTTGTTGCTGCGCTCGATCTTCTTGTCGTCAGCATAGAGAAAAACGCTGAAGACGTTCTTCTTCGGGTCGGTCCTTTCCAATTCCACGGTTACCGTTCCCACCTTCTGCTGGGCCTTCTTGCGGGGCAAAGTAAACTCAAAGTAGTCGCGATCGCTCTTGTGCGCCAAGGCCACCAGTTCGTCGTGGGTGCGGGCGATGGCGCCGCTCAACTCACCCTTGGTGCCGGTGAGGGCGTTGGTAAACTCCGACTTGGTGTTGGCCAGGTCCTGCTTGGTTCCCGCCAAATCCGTACTCAGGCCGCCGATCTTGGCGTTGGAGTCAGCCTGAAGCTTGTTCACTTCGTCGGCGCTGGCCTTCTGGGCGATGGCCTGATTCAACTGAGTCACCGCGGCTTGCTGTTGCTTTTGGACTTCCGCGGCCAGGGCGTGCGCACGGGCCAGTTCCTCTTCAGTCATGCCGAGCTTTTTCTCGATCACCTGGAAGTGCCCGCTTAGCTGTGCGTAGAGATGGTCGTTGGAGTCCAGGCGCGCTCTAATCGCCTCAATCGCGTCGGCCTGCTTCATCGCGTAGTCGTTAAACTGGGAGCGGGCCATAAATGCGAACACCAGGTTCCCGATGGCCACCACGCCCAGCAAGGCCACCAGCCAGGGTAAGGCCTTTCCACCTCCCGTGGCGGGGGCCGCTTGAGGGGTTTGCTGAACCAAAACATATTGAGGGGCTGCGGGTTGGGGTTGAGGCGCCGCGGGCGCCTCTTCCGGGGCGGGCACACGTCGCGTGGGCGCATCGTTCAGCCCAAACATCGAGTGGCCGGGGCTAGGGTCTTTGTCTGCCATACGTTCTCCTCTTTTTCAAATTGCCTTGGGCGGGTCCACCGGGACCGCCGGATAAGCCTCTTCTATAGATGCCGCATTTGGCGATGGGGTTTGAGTGTAAATGCATTTTTACTTTTTGAAGACAGGCTCAGTATCCCATTAAAAGCCTGCAGGTTCAAGGGCTGAGGGGGCGCGTCAGGAGCGGGCTTGAATCAGCGCCACGGCATCAGCGCGAATGGCCTCCCCGCGCCCGACGGCGTCCAGGCCTTCACCGGATTTGGCCTTAACGCTCACCTGCCCGGGTTTGAGGCCTAGCGCCGCGGCCACTTTCTTTTCCATGGGCGGGATGTGCGGCGCCAGCTTGGGCCGCTCCAGACCCACCGTGGCGTCAATGTTGACAATGCTATAACCGGCGGCGTCGAGCAATCGGCGGACGTGGCGCAGGAAGAGCAAGCTCGAAGCGTTCTTCCACTGGGGAGAGGTGTTGGGGAAGTGCCGTCCGATGTCACCAAGATGTGCCGCACCCAGCAAGGCATCACAGATGGCGTGGGCCAGCACGTCGCCATCGGAATGGCCCACCGGGCCACGGTCAAAAGGAATGCGCACCCCACCCAGGATCAGTTTGCGCCCTTCCGCCAACCGGTGGAGGTCGTTGCCGATTCCCACCCGACACGATGAGAATAAAGGTGGGACGCGGTCCACCGACACGCCCTTCGCTGCCCCGCGCATGGACAAAATGTCCTTGCCACCCCGTCTCCGCGTGTTTCGTGAAGGATTCATTTTCCCCAAATCAGGTGTCTTCCCGGACGTGTTCGCGTTCTTGCGCAATGTACAGGCGGGCCAGGGGCAGATCCGACGGCTTGGTGATTTTGATGTTCCGGTCCGATCCCATCAGGACGGTCACGTCGTGGCCCTCGTGTTCCACCAAGCTGGACTCGTCGGTGCCGAAATAGCCCTCCGCCAGGGCGCGGTCAAAGGCCTGGCGCAGAATGGTATATCGAAAAGCCTGCGGCGTCTGGGCCAGGACGATGCGCTCGCGCGGAATGGTGCCCATAATGGTTTGCCGCTCCACTTTTTTCACCGTATCGACGCTGGGAATGCCCAGAATCGCCGCGCCGTCTTTGCGGGCGGCATCGACGACCTGGCGGATCATGGCGAGTTCGATGAAGGGGCGCACGGCATCGTGGACCACCACCACATCGGTTTCCGGCGGGGCTTGGTCCAGGCACCGGGCCACCGTTTCCTGCCGCGAAGCGCCACCCGCCAGCAGGCGCACATTTTTGGCAAATCGCTCTGTGGCAATCTCCTTGGCGGCCCGATCCATGTCTTCCGGCCTTACTCCCAGGAAAATCTCGTCGATGGCGTCGGAAGCGGCAAACTTCCTCAGGGTGTGAACGAAAATAGGTATGCCTTCGAGGGAGAGGAATTGTTTGGGCGTGGTTCCTCCCATCCTTAAGCCCGTCCCTGCCGCCGGAATGATGGCTAAAACGCTCATAGGAAGCCGTCAGTAGTCAGTTGTCAGTTGTCCGTCGCGAGAATTCGCTGGCAACTCGGGCACCATTGATTCTCGCTCATCGATCGGGTTTTCACACGGCTATTTCAGGAAAAAAAGGGCGACGGAGCACACCTATTCTCCGCCGCCTCATCTCGCAAGTTTACCGGGATGAAACTTACCACTGACAACTTACCACTGACAACTGACCACTGACTACCGACCACTGACACCTACTGGTGAACCGCCTCGACCAGGGCTCTGCGTTCATCGTATTTGCCGAAAATCATTTTTCCGGCGGTGGTCTGCAAGACGCTGGTCACGGAAATGTCAATCGTCTTGGAAATCATTTTCTTGGCGTTGTCCACCACCACCATGGTGCCGTCATCCAGGTATGCGACCCCTTGGTTATATTCCTTGCCTTCCTTCAGGATGAACACCCGCATAATCTCCCCGGGAAGAACCACGGGCTTCAGAGCGTTGGCCAGTTCGTTGATATTGAGCACCGGGACGCCCTGCAGTTGGGAAACTTTGTTGAGGTTGAAATCGTTGGTGACGATTTTCCCTTCGTAGGCCCGTGCCAGTTCGATGAGCTTCAAATCGACTTCGCGGAGCTGGGGAAAGTCTTCCTCCGTAATCTGCACCGTGATGTTGGCCATTTTCTGCATGCGTGCCAGGATGTCCAACCCCCGGCGCCCGCGATTGCGCTTCAGCGGATCGGAGGAATCAGCCACCAACTGGAGTTCACGCAACACAAACTGGGGGATGACCAGCGTGCCATCAATAAAGCTCGTTTCGCAAACGTCGGCAATGCGGCCGTCGATAATGACGCTGGTGTCGAGCACTTTGTAATTCTTGCGCGGCGCCTTTTCCGTGGCAAATAGTCCGCCCAGCGCCCCGAGATTCAGCAAGTCGCCTTTATTGGCGCCCAAAACCAACCCCACATAGGCCATCAATAATAGCAAGGTTACTTGAAAGAATGAGTTCGCGGATTTGTCGATCAACGTCAGGCTCAGCAGATGGCCGATCATGACCGCGCCGAGAATGCCCAGGATGGAACCAAAAGCCGCGCCCATCAGGCGCTTCAGGCTTGCTTTTTCCAGCCGCACTTCAAAGAAAATAAAAAATATCCCCAGGGCCAACCCTAGAACTGCAGATTTGCTTTCGGACAAGCCAAAAGGATGAAGATGGATTGCTGCGGCGGTAATAATTATTACGAATATAACGCGGATTGCTCCCATTTCCCATGCCATGAGATCTGACCTCCTTCTGGAACCAGCTCACACGTGCGGACATGATTCAACCGGCCCCCTAATAGCATCGGCGTAAAAACAAGCAGTATACCATCCCCTCGGGCAGGGTGAAAGTCAAGTTAAGATATCGATTGTTTACTGAATGATAAACATCTCTTGCAGGAAATAAATGGGTCCCGCCGCGCGGCCTGGAGGGAATTATCGCCGGGCTTTGGACTTGATTGCGATGGGTGTGCCGATGAAACCGAATCTCTCCCGAATGCGGTTTTCAAGAAAGCGCTCGAAGGAAAAATGCAGTTTGCCGGAGCGGTTGGTGAAGGCGATGAAAACCGGCGGCGCCACCCCTCCCTGGGTCATATAGTAAAGCCGGGTGGGCTTGCCCCCCGGGGACGATACGCGCTCAAAATCCACTTCTTCCAGAAACCGGTTCATCTCCGAAGTGCTGACGCGCAGTTGGCGGGCCTCGGCAACCTCCACGATGGCCTTGAGCAGGTTTCCCAACCGTTGCCCGCTCAGCGCGGAGACAAAAACGATGGGGGCGTAATCCAGGTACTTCATGCGCTCGCGAATTTCCTGGGTGAAATCCTGGGTGGTGGTGGGGCCCTTTTTGATGGCGTCCCACTTGTTCACCACGATGATGACGGAGCGTCGGCTCTCATGCGCGTACCCGCCGATGTGGGTGTCCAGCGCGTTCACGCCTTCCAGGGCGTCCAGGATGAGCAGCGCCACGTCCGCGCGCTCCAGGTGTTTGCGCGCCTGGATAACGCTGAGCTTCTCCGCCAATAATTTGGTCTTGCCCTTGCGCCGGATTCCCGCCGTATCCACAAAGCGGAAGTGCAGCCCGTCGCGCACCAATTCCGCGTCCACGGCGTCGCGCGTGGTGCCCGGCACGGCCGAGACAATGGAGCGCTCTTCGTTCATGAGCTTGTTGAGCAGCGTGGATTTTCCCACGTTGGGCCGGCCGATGATGGCCACGCGAATCGGGTCCTCGGGAGAGCCGGGCTTCGGGCGGGCCATCCCCTCATCCGCGGGTGGCAACTCTTCCCCCTCGGCTCCCAGCGACGCCTGAGAAAGTGCCGGGTCCTTGGTGTGAGGCCGGGGAGACCCCTCCTCCACGATGGCGTCATGGATAAACCCCGCCGTCACGTGCTCCAGCAGATCATCCAGCCCCCGGCCGTGTTCGGCGGAGATGGGGAAAATGTGTTTGATTCCCAGACGATGAAATTCCCCCGCCAGCGGCTGGTGCTGCTCCGCATCGACCTTGTTCACCACCACAGACAGGGGTTTTCCGGTGCGGCGCAGGAGTTGCGCCAACTCTTCATCCAGCGGTACCACGCCCTCGCGGCCGTCCACCACTAGGAGCAGGTGCGCGGCTTCCTCAATCGCCACTTTCGCCTGGCGATAAATTTCGACGGGGATCAATTCCTTGTCCGAGGGAATGATGCCCCCCGTGTCGATGACCTCGAAAGGCTTGCCCAGCCACTCGGCGCGAGCGTACAGGCGGTCGCGCGTCATGCCGGGTTCGTTGCCCACCAGCGCCCGGCGCTGTTTGCAGAGGCGATTGAACAACGTGGACTTGCCCACGTTGGGCCGGCCGAGAATGACGATGCGTGGAAGGCTGGGCATAAGAAGGAAGTTAAAAGTCGAGAGTTAAAAGTTTAAAGTCTAAAGGTTAAAGTGTAAAGCAGTAACGCGACCTCTGCGGCCGTTGCCGGACTAGCGCCCAACGTTCGGCGTTGCCTGCAACTGGATTGCGCAGAGCGCAGCTCTGCGGCTGTGGCTTCGCCGCGAATCCGCGGCCATGGAATCGCAGAGCTTTGCTCTGCCCAATCCGGTCAGGCACCAATCCAGTCAAGTTGCCCACCCCCAAGGCGTGGTAGGGAGGATCTGGATTGCGCACAGCGCAGTTCTGCGGCTGTGGCTTCGCCGCGAATCCGCGGCCATAGAATCGCAGAGCTTTGCTCTGCGCAATCCGGTCAGGCACCAATCCGGTCAGGTTGCCCCCCCAAGGCGTGGTGGGGTTGCAGCCCGGGGCCGCGCGGTGCGAAGCACCTTGGAGTGCCGCGGCTACTCCTTGACGCTCAGGCACACTACCGTGTCAAGGTCACTCCAGCGCTCGGACTTCGGCAGGGTCAGGACATATCCCTCATTGGTTGCCGTCAGTTTTACAGCCTTGCTGTTGCTCAAAAGCGTGGCTCGGTGGAACACGCGCCCGTCGCTGGCCTTGCCGATTTGCAGCGAAGCGTCCTGCGGTGGATCAAACACATGCAGGTAAACGGTACTGCCGTCGGCGGAGTCAGTGGCAACCCCCCACTTCGGCTGGGCGTCCGGGGTGGTCACGTATGAGGTGCTGGCCACTGTGCCGTAAATTGCTTGGCCATGGGCGCGCATCAATTGCCCCAGTTCCTTGAACGCTTCCGCCACTCCCGTCTCCCATTGGTTGTTGACGTACGGCCCCGCCGCCCAGGCGATCCCGCCATTAACCTGTCCTTGCGTAGCTGCCCAGAGGACCGTGGTCCGGTACATCTCCCGGGGCGAACGGGATATCTTGCCCCCACTGGCCCACCAGTTCCCGGCCACCGTGGCCGCCCACTGCTCCTGCCGATTCTTTGTTTCCGAGCCGATGAGCGTGGCGGGAGGGCCGCTCCAGCCGCCATTTTTCCATATCGCCGCATCGGGCGTGTGCTGGAGCATCACCGCCTTCACCGCGGGGCCGTCGGATAAACCTCCGTCCTCCCAATAGCCGATAATCCTGCCACCGTAGCGCGAGCCGATTTCGTCGATGAGCCGGACATAAGTGGCCTGCCAGGTGGGATCCTTCGGCCGCCGGCCGCTGCCTCCGGTAATGTTGACCTGGGCGGAGTATCCAATGTCCATGGCTCTCTTCTGTTCCTGCGCGGTCAGGTCGTGGCGGTCGTCGGGATGAGCGTAGAGGATCAAGGGAATTCCCTTGGCCTTCAGGGCGTCGGCCAGGTCACCGATCACGTCCCGTCTAGACACCTTGTTGGAAAAGACTTTTTCCCAAAACGGACTGGGATAAAGCAAGTTCATCCCCGCGTGGTAGGCGGTGAAGATGACGTATTGTGCTCCCATCCCCTCGGCCACGTCGGCCAGAGCCTTCACGTCCAGGCTGTCCGCCACGGCATTGAGGTCAGTGGCAGGCTGGCCGTTCGGGCCGGTCCACGTGCCCCCGTAATGGCCGTCATGATACGTGCCCAGCGTGTAGTGGACGAACAGCCCCATCTTGGCGTGGGCGCAGTAAACCCGCGGGGAAATCTCCGCCGGCTGGGCGGCAGTGAAACCCCCCATGAGACTGAACATCAAGATTATCCCTGACCTGAGTATGCACGCCTTCATGAAACCCCACTCCCCCAGTATGATATTCTGTCGCGCGTGCTCCCTCACGCCGGCGCGTGTAAACACGGTCCGTGCGGTTCTGACCGTGGTCTTTTCTCATGCGCGATACCTCAACGGCGATTGCAGGCAGTCAATCTTGATGGGAAACGTCGCTGCTGTCGCCTTGTCCGATGCAAAACTGTTGTGGCTCGACTTCCTCCAGAGGGGCCGGCAGGACTGCACTGACCGTGGCTACACCGCTACTTGCACGAGATCTTCCTGCAAAGGTCCGCGAGATCGATCCCCTCGTTTTGGCATCCCTTCGGGCCAAGATAGTCCACATAAGCTTCTATCCCAACCATGCCTGTGTACCACTTACCCTGATCCAAATACATTTTTATGGCGCCCTCTTGGTCAACTATCTTCCCATTTTCTCGAGAATACACACATCCCGAAACAATCCAAGTGTTGTCAGCCCCCGCGCCGATTGGGTAATAAAGCGTGTACAAACTGGTAATCCTAAAATCGGCCAAAACAAATTCGCGGCCCCTTTCGGATTTTGCAAATTGCTTGGCTGAGACGTCCGCCCGATCGCCAGGGTTCAAAAGTTTGTATAGGGAAGCCCAATCTTTACGTTCTTGGGCCTTAATAGTTCTTTTAAGGATCGAGCAAAACGACTTACGAAACCCCGATGGAACGACCCGCTCGAAATTCTCGCGGATTGTTGGTATGTCCTGACCCATGCTGCTTGACGCCAGCAGCAGCACAATCAAGAGGTTCAATGCGTGATATCTTATGGATGGCAGACTCCTATACATTTCTGAGCCTCCCTGTCTCATCCGCGAACGGTGCGAGGCGACGAACCAACTTAGGCTTCCTGCCGAGGACATGTCAAGCTGATGCGCTATTATCCCATCTTTCTCGACGTGCGCGGGCGGCGGTGCGCCGTGGTGGGAGGAGGGCGCGTGGCGGAACGCAAGGTGAAAGCGCTCCTGCGCGCGGGCGCCAGCGTGCATGTGATCAGCCCGGAGGTAACGCCGCAATTGGCGCAGTTGGCGGCGCGCAAGAAGATTGACCTCACCCCACGCGCCTACCGTTCCAGCGATTTAGGAGGTCCGGCTGAGGCACGGGGCAAAAGGCCGCGCGGAGTTCTCCTGGTCTTCGCCGCTACTGACAACCCCGAAGCGCAGAAGGCCGTCCGCAAGGATGCGGAAAAAATCGGAGCGCTGGTGAACGCCGCCGATGATGCGCGGACATCCGACTTCATTGTGCCCGCCTCATTTGCGCAAGGTGACCTGCAAGTGGCTATTTCCACTTCCGGCGCGAGCCCGGCGCTGGCCCGCCGCCTGCGGCAGCAACTTCAGCTCACCCTGGGACGCGAATACCGCGCCTGCTTACAATTCTTGCGCGAAGCTCGCAAGCAAGTCATAGCTAACGTGCCCGATGAAGCCCAGCGCACCAAAATCTTCCGCAAACTCTCCGGGGCTCTGATGATGGATTGGTTAGGGAAGGGTGCGCCCCGGCGCTCGACAGTGGACGTGAAGAAGTGGCTGGCGAAGGTCGTCGGGACGGAATGAGGGAAATGGGGGACGTTAGAAAGGAACTGCTATACTGCTTACCCAATGGTGGGGGACTGACATGCCAACGTACTTAAACCAAGACTTGGGCTTTGACGAAGTTCGGTGGGCGCTGGGGCGGAAGACGAGCAAATATGATGCCCTTGAATCGTTCCAGGGTCTGCCGAGAAAGACCCTCTTGCCGCCCAGGACGCTGCTCTATCGCCTCGTGTATATCGTCAATGGCCGGTACTTCGACGAGGTGTGGTGGATGCCCAAGAGCACCTTCGATGAACTGCTTGATGACGCGAACAGAAGCCAGCACGGCGGGGGTCGACTCTTCCGGAACTATGTGGCGCAATACATGTCGCTGCCTTCAGGCGACTACCAGCTTAGTATCGTCGAGATCGAGTTGACCGAGAGTGTCTATGCCTGGGTTGGATTGTCCAAACCACTGTTCGGGAGACCGGGCGGCATGGAGCAGGTTTTTCTCCCCAACCTTGCTAACCGCGGTGAGCCCCGGACCAGCGCATGCGCCAGAGTCGTGCGCACTTACTGGTTGAAGTTCTAGTGTCGTGCGTCGCAATTCGCCGACGGGCGCTGCGGGCTAAATGATGGCGCCCGCTGCGCGGGCTTTCGAGCGATTGCTGACCGCCGATCGCTGTACTCTTTCGACGGCTGCCTCCGCTTTTACCCTTTACCCTTTACACTTTAAACTTTTAACTTCCGACTTCTGAACTATGATAGTTGAGCGCTGATTGCACCTTATGGCTTCAACGAACCAAAAGACGCAGGACAAGCTTCCCCTCGACAAAGTTTTCGCTCCCGGAGGCTGGCTGGCGCGCTACCATCCGAATTACGAATACCGGCCGGGGCAGCTCGAGATGGCGGAGAGCGTGGAATCGGCCATCGAAAACCACCAGCACCTGATTGTGGAAGCGGGCACGGGGACGGGCAAGACTCTGGCGTACCTGGTGCCGCTGTTGCGCAGCGGCTTGCGCACGGTCATCTCCACCGGAACCAAAAACCTCCAGGAGCAACTCTTCTACAAAGACATCCCTTTTCTCAAGAAACTGTTTCCGCAGATGCGCGTCACGCTGATGAAGGGTCGCCAGAATTATCTCTGCCGGCAGAAGCTTTACGACATCGAGAAACAACCCGTCCTCGACGGCATGGATCAGGTGGAGCAGTACCCGAAAATACGCCAGTGGGAGGAGCACACGGAAACCGGCGACCGCGCGGAATTGCGCTGGTTGCCGGACGCGAGTGAGCTCTGGAAAAAAGTGGACGCCCGCCGCGAGGCCTGCACGGGGCAAAAGTGTCGCGAGTTTGAGCGTTGCTTCATCACCCTCATGCATCAGCGCGCGGCGCAGTCCGACCTGCTCATCGTGAACCACCACCTGTTCTTCGCCGACCTCGCCCTGCGGCAGAACGATTACGCCGCGCTGCTGCCCGACTATGCGGCACTGGTGTTCGATGAAGCCCATGACATGGAAGACGTGGCCACACAGTACTTCGGCGTGGAAGTAAGCAGCTACCGCGTGGAGGAATTGGCGCGCGACACGGAAGCGACATTGCGGATGAAGGGCATCAAAAGCCATGAAGTTCTGGGCGCGGTGGCGGAACTGCGGCGCCGCGCCGATTTGTTCTTCGAGCTTTTCCCGCGCGCCGAAGGGCGTTCCAACTTCGACAACCGCGATAGTTTTCTGGAAGTCAATCGCGGGGCCTATTCAGGCTTGAACAACGCCCTCATGCTCCTGCAAACGGAACTCAGCCGCGTGCCGGACCGTCCGGAGGAGATCAACAATCTGATCAAGCGGTCCCTGGAACTGCGCGCCACCGTGGAAGTGGTGATGGAAAGCCACGAGCGCAACATGGTGTATTGGTGGGAGCGGCGCGGGCGCGGCGTGTTCATTCAGGCCACGCCCATTGATGTCTCCGCGCTGCTGCGCGAGCGGCTGTTTCAAAAGGTCGAGACGGTTATCCTGACCTCGGCAACGCTGGCGGTGGGGGGAACGTTCGACTTCCTCAAGCGCCGGCTGGGGGTCCAAAACGCCAAGGAACGGGTTCTCGACTCCCACTTCGATTACGCGCGCCAGTCCCTGCTCTACACCCCTGTGCATTTGCCGGACCCGCGCCAGCCGGATTTTGCGCGCCTGGCGGCGGAAGAAGTGGTGCAATTGCTGAAGGCCACCCGCGGACGCGCCTTTGTGCTTTTCACTTCCTACGCGCAAATGCACGACGTCTACGAGCGCGTGCGCACCCGCGTGCGGTACCCTCTGCTGATTCAAGGCTCGATGCCGCGGACGGAATTGCTGGATCGCTTCCGCTCCACCGCGCACGCCGTGCTCTTCGGCACCAGCTCGTTCTGGCAGGGCGTGGATGTGCAGGGCGAGCAGTTGAGCGCCGTGCTGATTGACCGCCTGCCCTTCGCCGTGCCCTCCGACCCCGTTACGGCCGCGCGCATCCGGCAAATCAACGAAGAGGGCGGCAACGCTTTTACTGAGTACCAGGTGCCGCAAGCCGTCATCACCTTGAAACAGGGTTTCGGCCGGCTCATCCGCAGTGAAACCGATCGCGGCATCCTGGTGATGCTGGACCACCGCCTGATGCGCATGCCCTACGGCCGCGTCTTCCTGGAAAGCCTTCCCCCTTACGGCAAGACGAATCGGCTGGAAGACGTGAAGGCCTTCATGCGAGAATGTTGAATTGGGAATAGAAATTTAGAAACAAAACACGGGAGAGAATTGTCCGATGACTGCCGATAATATACACAACACCGAGGACCGAAGAAAGAGGGCGGAAGACCGCAGAAAGGCGGCTGCCGATCGGAGGCAGAGGGCCGACGAAAGGCGCGCCAAGTCGAAGCCGCGGCGAGGGGATGGCGGGGACCGGCGCAAAGGGTAAGTCAGGGTTGGGGGGTAAATGTACGAAATCTCAGTTGAATACACATTCGCGGCAGGGCATGCCCTGCGCGGATATAAGGGTAAGTGTGAAAACGTCCACGGGCACAATTACAAAGTGCAACTGGTGGTGGGGGGCAAGCAGCTCGATGAAACAGGGTTGCTGATGGATTTTGTGGAAGTGCGGAAGACCATCAAAGACCTCGTGGAGCGCCTGGACCACCGCTTCCTGAATGATTTGGCGCCTTTTGACAAGTTGAATCCCTCGGCGGAGAACATCGCCAAGTATTTTTATGATGAGTTGGAGCCGCCCGTCCGGAATCGGGGTCTGCAAGTTCAACGCGTAACGATTTGGGAGACAGATACGACCTCGGCGACTTATAGGCCGAGGTGAGGAGTTAGAAGTTAGAAGGTAGAAGTTGGCAGCTGGCAGCCAGGAGTCAGGAGCTAGGAATCGAGGTCACGCTCGACCGATTGCACTACGCCTTCTAGCTTCTCGATTCTAGCTTCTGTCTTCTACCAGGTCCAGAAAGCCACGGCGGGATGCAATTCCGCCTGGTGCTGTTGGGCGCAGACGCCTTCCTTGCAGATGTAGGTGTCTTCGCACCAGCGGCAGCGGACCAGTTGGACCTTTTCGCGGACGGTCCCACAGATGGCACAGGCTTCCAGCATGTCAGCAACTACGTGCCGGGAGTAACTGCGCCAGGTTTCCAAGACCTCGCGTTCTTCCCGTATCTTTTCGAGTTCGTCGTGGCTTAGCATAAGTCACTCCCTCTCGTCTACCTCTTCGATGCAACCTGGTAGCCATCCTTTGGCCCCCTGCCAGATTAATATCGGCGGAAGTTGGAACTTCATTAGATTCAATTAATTAGTGCCAAATAAAAATCTGACAAGCATCAACTTTTGTCGCCTGGTGGTGACTTATTGCACGTGATTTGGCCCATTTCGGGACACAGAATCCCGTTTTGCGACGCGGTTCCTCGCAACCCTATCTCTACAAGCCTCAAGGAAATAAGGTAAAATGCTGGGGAATTTACGGACGTGGGCAGGTCCCACAAGCGCATGTTGATAACGGAAATCTTCAAGTCGATTCAGGGCGAGTCCACCTTTGCGGGACTGCCCTGCGTGTTCGTCCGCCTGACCGGCTGCAACCTGCGATGCCATTGGTGCGACACGGCTTACGCGTTCCGTGGCGGGCAGAAGATGTCGGTGGAGGAAGTCCTGGCGCGGGTTCACCAGTTGGGGGGCAAGCTGGTGGAGTTGACGGGCGGCGAACCGCTGCTTCAGGACGACGTCTACCCCCTGACGGAGCGTTTGCTGACCGAGGGCTTTCGGGTGCTGGTGGAAACCAGCGGGGAGCGCTACGTCGGCCGTCTGCCCCGGGCGGTCGTCAAGGTGCTCGACGTCAAGTGTCCTGGCAGCGGCGAAGGCGGAACCTTCTGCGCGGACAACTTGGGCGCCCTGGAGAAGAAAGATCAGATCAAATTCGTGATCGCCGACGAGAATGACTATCGCTACGCGCGCGATTTCATGCTCCAAAATGATTTGCGCAGCCGGGTCGATGAGGTCATCCTCTCGCCCGTCTTCGGGCAGTTGCCGCCGCGCCAGCTCGCCGAGTGGATTCTGCGCGACGGCCTGGACGTCCGCCTGGGCCTGCAGATTCACAAGTTTATTTGGGACCCGGACGCGCATGGAGTTTGAAAAGCGGGACAAGGGGCAAGGGACAAGGGAAGAACAATTACGAATTATGAATTAAGAACAGCTGACGACTGATGACTGATAAACATCAACGGACCACGGACCACGGACAAAGGACAAAGGACAAGCCTCTCGCCATCATCCTCGCCAGCGGCGGAATGGACAGTTGCGTGACCACGGCGATTGCCAATGTTGATTATCGTCTCGCCATGCTGCACGTAGGATACGGCCAGCGGACGGAAGCTCGCGAACTGCGCGCCTTCAATGCCGTGGCGGATTTCTACCAAGCCGAGCATCGCCTCGTGTGCCGGTTGGACCACCTGCGGCAAATCGGCGGGTCGAGTTTGACGGATGCAAAAATAGCGGTCGAACTCGCCAATCTGGAGAGGCAGGATATTCCCTCCAGCTACGTGCCCTTTCGCAACGCGCACTTTATTGCCATCGCGGTTTCCTGGGGCGAGGTATTGGGGGCGCGCAGGATTTTTGTGGGGGCGGTGGCGGAAGACAGTTCCGGATATCCCGATTGCCGCCCGGAGTATTATAAGGCTTTCAATCGCGTGATCACCGCGGGGACCAAGCCCGAGACGCAACTCGAAATCGTGACCCCGGTGATTCACATGCGGAAGAGTGAGATTGTTCGACGGGGCCGCGAACTGGGCGCGCCCTTCGAGCTCACCTGGTCGTGCTATCAGGCGCAGGACGCGGCGTGCGGCGTGTGCGATAGCTGCGCCCTGCGTCTGCGCGCCTTCGAGGAGGCGGGCGTGGAGGATCCCCTGCCCTATCTCCAGCGCCCCCGCTATCCGCGGAAGCAAGGGGTTGCGAGCCCCTAAAAAATCTTCGTATGGGTTGAGTCCAAGGCCCCAAACGTATAGAATGTCGGTGAATTACTTAAAAGGAGGAGGCACTTATGGCTAGTTCCTGGACGCGGAGACTGATGGGGGTCGCCATCGTCTTCGCGGCGTTTTTGACTTGCCTTCCGGCCTTTGCGCAGACCGGAGGCGTGACGGGAAAGTGTACGGGGCAGGGAGGCACTCCGCTGGCGGGCTATACAATTCTCGTGGAGCGCACGGAAGTCAAATGGAGTTCCAAGGTCAAGACCAACAAGAAGGGCGAGTACACTTACATTGGTCTGGCGCCGGGTTCTTACAAACTCACCCTGATGGGCCCGGACGGCAAGGCGATGTATTACATTGAGAAGCATGTGGGACTCGGCGACCCCACGGAAGCCAACTTTGACATGGCGCAGGCCCAGCAGGAGGCCCAGAAAACTCAGGAGGCCAATCCCGAGTATCAGAAGCAGGTGGCCGAACAAAAGCAAACCGCGAATTTGAAGCAGATATTCGAGCAGGGGGTGGCGCTCTATAACCAGAAGCAATATGCGGACGCGGCCGCCACCTTGGAAAAGGGTTTGCCGCTCGCCAAGGACAAAAATCTTCTCATTGTACAAGGAAAATTGGCTGACACATGGGCCAAGGCTGCCAGCGCCGAAACCAATCCGGACAACCGGAAGGCGGACGAAGCCAAAGCGTTGGATTATTACAATCAGGTCCTGCAAAACGATCCCAACGATGCCAGCCTGCACAACAATTTGGGCAATCTCTACGCCGAGATGGGAAAGTCGGCGGATGCCGCAGCGGAGTTTAAGAAGGCGGCGGATCTGGACCCCACCCATGCCTCGGGTTACTACTACAACCTGGGCGCCATCATGGTGAACAAGGGGCAGATGGATGAGGCCGGCGCGGCGCTGAAGAAGGCTACGGATCTTGACCCCACGAACGCCAACGCCTGGTATTGGTACGGCATGGCTCTGCTGGGCAAGGCGGAAGTGAAGCCTGATGGGACGATGGTCCCGGCGCCGGGCACCGTCGATGCCTTCAAGACTTACCTGAAGCTCCAGCCCAACGGGCCCTGGGCTGCCCAGGCGCAGGCCAGCATTGACTCACTCCAAACCAAGGAAAGCCTGGAGTACAAGAAGCAGAAGAAATAGTTTTTTCTCCAGACCGGGCCCCGCAGCTCCTTCCGCAACCCCGCTGCGGGGCTTTTCGTTAATAAGGATTCCAGATGAAAGCATTCTGGCTGGTTGGCTCCTGCCTGGCGCTTCTGGCGCCGCCGCTCTTTTGCGACACCATCTTTCAAACCAATTCGCAGGGCAAGGAAATTATTCTGCAGCACGACGCCATTGTCATCCAGCAGGACTCGGCCTTTGTCGTGTACAAGCACTTCGACCTGAAAGAGCGCCGCGTCGTGGTGGTGCGGCTGAACCGGGGCAGCCTACCCTTTCGCGTGCAGATCAGCAGTGACGCCGCGCGCGCGCAAATTGTGGAGCTCTGGAAACGCTTTGGGCACAAGGCGACCATCACCGATCAGGCCGGCAAGACCACTCACGTCTTCGATCTCTACCTCGACTTTTACCCGCCGGGAGGCCACGGATCCCTGCTCGAGTCGCTGGCCGCGTGTACGAACTTCCCCCTACAGACCGACAATGGGGGAGCCGATGAAATCGAATTCGAGAAGATTGACCGCGTGGAGATTCAGGGAAGCCGGCTCAGCATCACGCGGCGCGAAGGGAAATCCGTGGCGGGCAAATTCCTGATGCCCACCACGCAGCCCGCCGAGGTCCGCGTCCTGGGCATTACCGAAAAGTACGACCCAGCCAGTCAACAGGTCTTTGATTATTCCGTTCCGCTTTCCCAACTGAAATTAATTGCCTTTGAATAGCCCGGCGCCGGGCCCCCGGGGTCAGCGGGATGACTCGCGCGCCACAGCTACTTCTTTTTTTCCGCCTGCCACAGGCCGAGCGAGAGGGCGCGGCCACAAAACGGGCAATAGTTGACTCCCCAATAATCGAAGCCATGCGGCGCCGCGGCGCGCAGAAAATACTCGGTGTTCAAGTCATTGACGATTCGCCCGTCATCAATGCGATGCTTGGCGCCAAAATAGAACGCCCCGCGCTCCATGGCGTCCCCCAGCATGTCACAACAGAACATTCAGTTTCGCTCCACCTTGAACCCGATCTTAACGGTCACCTGAAATTCCGCCACCTTGCCGTCGGCGATGCGCCCGCGCTGTTCGACCACTTCGAACCACGCCATGTTTCGCACCGTCTTGGCCGCCTCGTCGACGGCGGCGCGCACGGCCTCCGCAAAGCTTGTCGGCGAAGTCCCCACCAGCTCAGTGATTTTGTAGATTCCTGCCATGAGATGTCTCCTTTTCCGGGAATTGGAATGATCGCTCGAATTTCGCCCGCAGCATTCTACTCCGGTTTTGGTTTGTCCGCAGCGGCAATACGTGTGCCGAAGGCACCTTGGAGTGCGGCGGCTCGACGCCGCCTTGAATTGATGCCTTGGTCCTCGTCCTCGGCATTATCTCAAAGCGGCGTCGAGCCGCCGCAGTCCAAGGTCTCGGCCTTGACACCGCAAGGGGATTCAGGGAAAAATGAAGTGCGTCGTTCCCGGCGCAGGGCTGAGAAATGAACAAATCCGTTTTCCCCTTCACCGCCTTTCACAGCGGCTTCACCTGAGCGTGACGCCTCCGATCGCGTGCCGATTGTTCGCACCCCCCATTTTTCAATTCTGACTCGGAGGAAATTATGAGGCCGAAGCATAAGCTGATGCTCATTGGCATTTCTGCCCTGATGGCGCTGCCCGTGGCGGCGCGTGCGCCGGGGGAGTTTTCCCCGCCCACGCGGACTTTCCAATTTACCTATCAGGTGACCCTCAGGGACCTTCCTTCCGGCGCGCAGCGCGTGCGCGTATGGATTCCGCGCGCCGTCACGGATGCGAATCAGACGGTGGTTTTAAAGGCCGTGACCGGACCGGTGCAACTCCGCGACTCGGTTCGACGCGCGCCGGGCAACCACATCCTGTACGGTGAACTTTTGCATCCCTCATCCGGCGCGGCGCAATTCACCTTCGAATACCAGGTGACGCGCAAAGAATACAGCAAGGGGGATTACGCGAGTCTGAGGAAGGGCGACGATGGGCCCACCGCTGCGCCCGCGTCCCTGGCGCGAGACCTGGCGCCCGACCGCCTGGTTCCCATTGACGGAAAGATCAAGCAGATGGCCGATGAGATTACGCGCGGCAAGCCCGGCACGGTGGAGCGGGCGCGCGCGCTGTACGAATATGTCTTCCAAACCGTGCGCTACGACAAGTCGGGAACGGGTTGGGGGCGCGGCGATTCGCTTTGGGTGTGCGATGCCAAGCACGGCAACTGCACGGATTTCCACTCGCTGTTCATCTCCCTGGCGCGTGCGGAGGGAATCCCCGCGCGTTTCGAAATGGGTTTCCCCGTGCCCACCGGCAAGGAAGGGATCATTCCCGGCTATCACTGCTGGGCCGAGTTTTTCGTGAACGGCACGGGTTGGGTGCCCGTGGATATTTCCGAGGCGTGGAAAGATCCCCAAAAACACGATTACTTTTTTGGCACTTTAGACGCCAACCGGGTGCAGTTCTCCGCCGGCCGCGATTTGATCCTCCAGCCGAAACAGGATGGCGGGCCCCTGAACTACTTCATTTATCCTTACGTGGAAGTGGACGGCAAGCCGTTCGAAGGGGTCGAGAAGAAGTTTTCGTTCCGAGAAGTGGCGGATGAGCCCGGCGGGGTGGCCGGACAGGGCACAGCGCGCTGAGCGGAGATTTGTGGGCATCGCCCGAAGCACCGGCTAACCACAGGTGCACCGAAATTATCCCTGGCGGACATCTTTTTGGGCGCAAGGTGTTTCTAATCCAGTTGTAGGCCATTGAAACTAACCAGGGAACGTTCTCCCCGCGGTTGATGGGAAAGGGCTTTTATCCCGAATGACGTTGCCGGGATACAAATTCAATGGCATTATAAGGAGTTGGCAATTCTCAGGGCACCTTTGGCAAGCTTCCTCGATAGCATGACTCGAATCCTCCTGCGCTCTCGGCGATATATGGCAGTCAGCATCCTGCTTTTATTGGCCGGGGTGGTGGTTCTTTCCGCCGCCACCCGAAGGCCCTGCCTGCATGCGTGCACGGGCGCCTGGCACCTCTCCAAGTCTGGTCACATGACCAAGTCGGAGGGGCTGGAAACCTGCAAGCTGCGTGTGGCGGCGGAGGCCCAAGCGCCCCAAACTGCCGTCGAAGAATCCCCGGCCCCAGCGATCGATCTTCCGCACGAAGAGATCATTTCTCCCGCTAATTCCATAGTTGTTCAAATCCGCCATTTCCGAGCTCCACCGACCCTCGGGTAACTCTGTCCTTTTTTCAGTTTACGTGCTCGTCCGGCTCTGCTCGCCCCCCGGCGCGCGTTCGACCTCCGATCAGGCGTAGGGGCGGTTCGCGAACCGCCCCTACATTTCACGCTCCCAAGCTGTTGGGGAATTGGCATATGAAAACATCCATTAAGGTGAGGCTATGCAGAATCCACTGACCACCGAGCAGATCCAGCAGCTCAAAACCTTTGAGACGTGTCTTATTGCCGACGCCATTGAAAGTTTCGGCGTCCGCTTGCGGAATGAAGGGTTCGCCACCGCCGGCTTTCGCTGCCTGTTCAAGAATTTTCCCCCACTGGTGGGCTATGCGGCCACCTGTAAAGTTCGGTCGGCGGATCCTCCCATGGTGGGCAGCCATTACGAGGAACGTACCGACTGGTGGAAGCACATCGGCAGCGTTCCCACTCCGCGCGTGGTGGTGATGCAAGACATTGATAACCCACCCGGCACCGGAGCCTTCCTGGGCATGGTTCATGTGAATATTTTGATGGCCCTGGGCTGCACGGGGGCGATCACCAACGGGGCAGCGCGCGAGTTATCCGGAATTGAAGAAAGCGGCTTTCAGGTCTTCGCGGGACGCATTGCCCTTTCGCGAGCTTATATCCACGTCGTCGAGTATGGCAGGCCGGTGGAAGTCGGGGGACTTACGGTTCGGCCCGGCGATTTGATCCACGGAGACCGGCATGGCGTTCTGACCGTACCGCCGGAACTGGCGCTGAAGCTGCCGCCGGTGGCCACGGCGATTCGGGAAAAGAAACGGCAGTTGATCGATTTGTCCAGGAATCCTGGAACCACCCACGAGGAATTCAGCCAAGGGCTGAAGGATATTCTCGACTTGAAGCCAGATTCCCTTCGTGATTCAGCAAAACAGAGGAAACCATGAATAAGCAAACACCCAGACAGGTCGTAGGGACGTGGTGGGCAGTATTCGGCCTCCTGAGCATCTCGCTCCTCCTGCTTCCTTCCTGCAGCAAGGTTCGAGCCACGAGTGAGTCCCCGGTGGCGGAAACGGTGGGGGTGACGAAAGTAACCCGGAAATCTCTCCAACGGCAAATTACCCTTTCCTCGGAGCTCGTCCCCTTTCAGGAAATCGACGTGTACGCGAAAGAGTCAGGGTTTGTCAAAAAGCTAAACGTCGACTATGGCAGCCGCGTGCAAGCGGGGCAATTGATGGCCACCCTGGAGATTCCGGAGCTCGAGGCGCAGTTACAAGTGGATCAAGCCTCCATTAAAAACGCGACGGACGAGGTCTCCCGCGCCGAGCACCAACTGAAACGTTATCAGGCACAGTACAAGGCTCTCCACCTTGAATACACCCGCTTGAATGGTGTCTTCGAAAGCCAACCCGGCTTGGTGGCGCAGCAGGAAGTTGATGACGCGCAGGGCAAAGACCTGGCGGCAGCGTCGCAGGTGGACGCGGGCGAGTCGTCACTGCAGGCGGCACAGAGCGAACTCCTGGTGGATAAGTCTAGGCTGATTCACGACCAGGCGTTGTTCGATTATGCGCGCATCACGGCGCCCTTCGCCGGAGTCGTGACCCAGCGGTACGCCAATCTGGGAACCCTGATGCAGGCGGGCACAAGTTCCAGCACCCAGTCCATGCCTCTGGTCCGGTTGTCGGAGGATGACTTGTTTCGTTTGGTGATCCCGGTTCCCGAGTCCTCGGTGCGCTTCATCCGGGTGGGGGATCAGGTCCAAGTCCAGGTGCCGGCTCTGAACCGGTCGTTTCCAGGCAAAGTGGCCCGCTTCTCCGTGGATGTGCAGCAGGACACGCGCACCATGCACACGGAGGTTGACGTGCCTAATCCCGGCCGGCTCCTGATGCCGGGCATGTATGCGGAAGCCACGCTTTCCCTGGAAGCGAAAGACAACGTTCTGTCCGTGCCCTTGGAGACGCTGAACCAGGAGGGCAACCAGACCACCGTGGATGTGGTGAGCCCGGCCAACAAGGTGGAGCTTCGGGTGATTACGGTGGGCCTCGAAACCTCCACGGACGCGGAAGTTACCTCGGGCCTCGCGGAAGGCGAATTGGTAATCATCAGCGACCGCAGTGGGCTTAAGCCGGGTGAAGAAGTGCATCCGCAAGCCGTCCAGATGCTGCAATACCACGGCAATCCGTAGGGGTAGGGCTTGCCCTACCCTCGTCGTTCGGGGGGTGATTGGGGCAGAGGGGAGGGCAAGCCCTCCCCCTACGCCATCGATCGGAAGAGAACGTAATATGCCGCGATTCTCAATTCGCAATCCGTATTTCATCATCGTTTGCTGCCTGGCCTTGCTGGTCATCGGGGTCACCAGCGTGTGGCGCATGCCCGTGGACCTGTTCCCGCCCATCAACATCCCGGAAGTGGTGGTGGCCACGTTTTATTCCGGCATGCCTCCCCAGGACATTGAAATCGACATGACCAATCCGCTGGAGCGCTTCTTCACCCTGGCCAGCGGCATTGACCACATGGAATCGCGTTCCATGCTGGGGGTCAGCATTATCAAGATCTACTTCCAGCCGGGGACCAATGCCGACGCCGACGTGACCGAAATCTCCAACTTGGCGCTGGCGGACCTGAAGCGCTTGCCCCCCGGCACCTTGCCGCCGGTGGTGCTGAAGTTTGATGCCTCCAGCCTGCCCGTATGCCTGGTGACCGTGAAAGGGCAAGGGTTAACGGAGACGCAACTTCACGATTACGCGCAGTTTGCCATCCGCAACCAGATTGCGGTGGTGAAGGGGGCGGAGATCCCGCCGCCGTTTGGGGGAAAGTACCGGCAGGCCATGGTGTACGTGGACCCCTACAAGCTCCTCTCGCGTCAATTGACGCCCATGGACGTGGTGGACGCGGTGAACCAATCGAACCTCATCCTGCCCGCCGGGGACGTGAAGATGGGCCCCTACGATTACTACGTCTATTCCAATAGCTTGGTGAACAGGGCCGGGGACCTCAATGAGATCCCGATCAAGACCGCGGGAACCTCCTGGGTTACGGTGGGGGACGTGGGGAAGGCCGAGGACGCCAATCAGATTCAGTACAACATCGTGCGGGTGGACGGACAGAAATCGTGCTACATCCCCATCATGAAACAGGGAGGCGATACCAACACCATTGAGGTGGTCAACGGGATTAAGGACATGATCGGCCATCTGTTCGACATTCCCAAGCAGATGATCCCCTCCCTGGTCTTCGATCAATCCACCTTCGTTAAAGAAGCCATTAAGACGCTGATTGATGAAGGCGTCATCGGACTCATTCTTACCAGCATCATGATTCTGTTGTTCCTGGGAAGCCTGCGGGCGACCTCCGCCGTCTTTCTCTCCATTCCCCTTTCAGCGTTGGCAACTTTCGTGGTGCTGTCCCTGATGGGAAGCACGATCAACACCATGATCCTGGGAGGCTTGGCGCTGGCATTTTCGCGGGTGATTGATAACTCGGTGATCTCGCTCGAGAACATCTACCGTCACCTGGAAATGGGCGCTTTGCCGGAAGCTGCGGCGGAGGCGGGAGGCAATGAGGTCAGCCTGGCGGTGCTGGCAGCTACCCTGACCACCGTGGTGGTCTTCTTTCCGGTCACCTTTCTCTACGGCGTGAGTAAGTTTCTATTCTCGGCATTAGCTCTGGCCGTCGTCATTTCCCTGTTTGCCTCTTACTTCGTCGCCATGACGGTGATACCGCTGTTTTGTTCGCGATTCCTTAAGCACGCTTCCCACTCCGAAGGGCACGACGTGGGGCCGAACGCTGCCAGCCCCCACCCGCGCCGCTCCTGGGGTGAGAGGTTTAATGCCGGGTTCAACCGGTTGTTTGGAAAGTTGCTGGATTATTACGAGTACTGGGTGCGGCGGGCGTTGGTGCGGCCGGGTCGTACAGTGGCGATCCTCACGGGGTTGTTCCTGGCCAGCCTGGCCATCGGCCCCTTTATAGGCCTGGCCTTCTTCCCGCGTACCGACGCCGGCCAATTCACCATCAACCTCAAGGTGCCCACGGGCACGCGCATTGAGGTGACCAATGAGTACGTGGCCAAGGTGGAGAACCTGATCCGGAAAACTATTGATCCCCAGGACTTCAAGCTGGTGGTCTCCAACATTGGCGTGGTACCGGATTTTTCCTCCCTGTACACCACCAACGCCGGGCCCTACACCGCCACCGTGCAGGTGGAATTGCAGGAGGACCACCGGCGCAGCAGTTTCGATTACATGCGCGAGGTGCAGGAGGGAATCAGCAAGCAATATCCGGAGATTCGGACGTTTTTCTCCAGCGGGTCGATGGTGGATGCGATTTTGAACATGGGGATGCCGGCGCCCATCGACGTGCAGGTGAGCAGTTCGGATCTGAATCAAAGCTACACAATCGCCGAGGACCTGGCACGGCAGATCCGGGAGTTGCCGGGCGTGGGCGCAGTCTACATTCCCCAGGACATGAACTATCCGGCTTTGCGGTTGGATGTGGACCGCGTGCATGCCGCCGAGTTGGGGCTGACCCAGAAGGACGTGGTGGACAACGTCATCACCGCCCTGAATTCCAATTTAATGATTGCGCCCAACTACTGGGTGGATCGTGTGACCGGCAATGATTACTTCCTGACCGTCCAGTTCTTCGAAAATGGCCAACCCGCCATCCATAACCTGACCGACCTCAAGCAAATCCCCTTGCGGCGAGAATCTCCGGTGAAGAAAAACCTGGGGTGCGAGCCGGTGCTTCCCTATCATCCGATGCCCGTCACAACATCCCTGGCTGACCCTCCAAAGTCCGCTTGGAATTGCAATCAGAAATTGCCCGATGCCAAGGTGCATCCCGCACTTCTTGCCCCACCGGCAAGACCCACCACGGTGCTGGACAACGTCGTGAAGGTCGGTTTTGTGCAAACCCCTACGGAGATCGACCACTACCAGATTCAAAGAATCACGGACGTCTACGTAACGCCGGCGGGAGAGGATCTGGGGAAAATTACCGATGCCATTCACCGTATTTTGGATAAGAAGGCACTGCCCACCAATGTGCGGGTGGAACTGCGCGGGATGGTGCAGGGCATGACCGCGTCGTTCCATAGCTTCGCCCTGGGGCTTACGCTCTCTGTCGTCCTTCTGTATCTCATCCTGGTGGCGCAATTCCGGTCCTTTAAGGACCCCTTCCTCATCATGCTGGCCATTCCCATGGGCTTCATTGGCGTGCTGGTGATTCTGCCCCTCACGGCCACCACGCTCAATGTGATGTCGTTGATGGGGGTCCTGATGCTGGTGGGCATTGCGGCGTCCAACAGCATCCTGATTGTGGAGTTTGCCCACCGCCTGGAAGAACAGGGAAAGTCCGTTGAGGATGCCGTGATTACCTCCTGCCGGGTGCGCTTGCGCCCCATCCTGATGACTTCGTTCGCGACGATTATCGGCATGGTGCCCATGGCCCTCAAGATGGGGACCGGCAGCGAGCAGTATGCCCCTTTGGCACGCGCCATTATTGGCGGCCTTTTGGTCTCCGTCGCGTTGACGGTTTTCATTGTGCCCGCCGCTTACCTGCTGGTGTTCGGGGGACGGCAGACGGCAGTAGGCAGTGGGCACTAAGCCGTAGGCAGTCGTGGCACGGGCGTCCCGCCCGTGTGGTGGATACGTAGGGGCGGCCCTCGTGGCCGCCCTGTGCGAAGCACAGGTTCAGTTGATGACGTGCCCTAAGTCAACAGTATCGGGATTGAAGGTGGGGATATATGCCTAAGTTTTCTATTCGCAATCCGTACTTCATCATCGTGGTCTGCCTGGTGCTATTGGTCCTGGGGGTGACCAGCGTGTTCCGCATGCCCGTGGACCTGTTCCCGCCCATCAACATCCCGGAAGTGGTGGTGGCCACGTTTTATTCCGGCATGCCTCCCCAGGACATCGAAATCGACATGACCAACCCGCTGGAGCGCTTCTTCACCCTGGCCAGCGGCATCGATCACATGGAATCGCGTTCCATGCTGGGGGTCAGCATTATCAAGATCTACTTCCAGCCGGGAACCAACGCCGACGCCGATGTGACGGAAATCTCCAACCTGGCGCTGGCGGACCTGAAACGCCTGCCGCCCGGCACCTTGCCGCCCGTGGTGCTGAAGTTTGATGCCTCCAGCCTGCCGGTATGCCTGGTGACGGTGAAGGGGGAGGGACTCACTGAAACGCAGCTTCACGACTACGCGCAGTTTGCCATCCGCAACCAGATTGCGGTGGTGAAGGGGGCGGAGATCCCGCCGCCGTTTGGGGGGAAGTACCGGCAGGCCATGGTGTACGTGGACCCCTACAAACTCCTCTCGCGTCAACTGACGCCCATGGACGTGGTGGACGCGGTAAATCAATCGAACCTCATCCTGCCCGCCGGGGACGTGAAGATGGGCCCCTACGATTACTACGTCTACTCCAACAGCCTGGTGAACCAGGCGAAGGACTTGAACGATATCCCCGTCAAGACGGTGGGGTCCTCCTGGGTTACGGTGGGGGACGTGGGGAAGGCCGAAGACGCCAATCAGATTCAGTACAACATCGTGCGGGTGGACGGACAGAAGTCGTGCTACATCCCCATCATGAAGCAGGGAGGCGATACCAACACCATTGAGGTGGTCAACGGGATCAAGGACATGATCGGCCACCTGTTTGACATTCCCAAGCAGATGATCCCCAGCCTGGTGTTCGATCAGTCGGTGTACGTCAAGGAAGCCATCAAAACGGTACTGCACGAGGGCCTGCTCGGACTGCTTCTCACCAGCATCATGATTTTGCTTTTTCTCGGCAGCTTTCGCGCCACCTCGGCCGTTCTGCTTTCCATTCCCATTTCCGCCCTGGCCACCTTTGTGGTGCTGAACCTGATGGGCAGCACCGTGAACACCATGATTCTTGGCGGCTTGGCGCTGGCGTTCTCGCGCGTGATCGACAACTCGGTGATCTCGCTCGAGAACATCTATCGCCATCTGGAGATGGGCGCCTTGCCCAAGATCGCGGCGGAGGTGGGAGGGGCGGAAGTGAATTTGGCCGTCCTCGCCGCCACCCTGGTGGACGTGGTGGACTTTCTCCCCGTGGTGTTTCTCTACGGCGTGAGCAAATTTCTCTTCTCTGCCCTGGCCCTGGCTTTCTGCCTCTCCCTCCTGGCGTCTTTTGTGGTGGCGATGACGGTGATTCCGCTCTTCTGCTCGCGCTTCCTCAAGCAGGTGCCGCACGCCGAAGGGCACGCAAGCACCCAAGCGCACGGACCGTCAGGAGAAGAGGAGTACGAAATTGAGCCGGCCACAACCACCAGCCGTTCCTGGGCGGACAGATTTAATGCCGGGTTCAACCGGCAGTTCAATAAGCTGCTGGATTATTACGAATACTGGGTGCGGCGGGCGTTGGTGCGGCCGGGTCGCACGGTGGCCATCCTCACGGGGCTGTTCCTGGCCAGCCTGGCCATCTATCCCTTCCTGGGGTTGGCCTTCTTCCCGCGCACCGACGCCGGCCAATTCACCATCAACCTCAAGGTGCCCACGGGCACGCGCATTGAGGTGACCAATCAGTACGTGGCCAAGGTGGAGGACCTGATCCGGAAAACTATTGATCCCCAGGACTTCAAGCTGGTGGTCTCCAACATTGGCGTGGTACCGGATTTTTCCTCCCTCTACACCACCAACGCCGGGCCCTACACCGCCACCGTGCAGGTGGAATTGCAGGATGACCACCGGCGCAGCAGTTTCGATTACATGCGCGAGGTGCAGGAGGGAATCAGCAAGCAATATCCGGAGATTCGAACGTTTTTCTCCAGCGGGTCGATGGTGGATGCGATTTTGAACATGGGGATGCCGGCGCCCATCGACGTGCAGGTGAGCAGTTCGGATCTGAAGCAAAGTTACACGATCGCCGAGGACCTGGCGCGGCAGATCCGGCAGTTGCCGGGCGTGGGAGAGGTCTACATTCCCCAGGACATGAACTACCCCGGGCTGCGGTTGGACGTCGATCGCGTACATGCCGGCGAGCTGGGACTGAGCCAGAAGGACGTGGTGGATAACGTCATCACGGCGCTGAATTCCAACCTAATGATTGCGCCCAATTACTGGGTGGACCGGAAATCGGGGAATGACTACTTCCTCACCGTTCAGTACTTCGAGAACGGCGCACCGGCAATTCATAATTCCCTGGACCTGAAGAACATTCCCCTGCGCGCGCCGAATTTGACCCAGCCCACCATGCTCGATTCCGTGGTGAAACTCACCAGCATCCAGACACCCACGGAAGTGGACCACTACCAAATCCAGCGGGTTTCCGATGTGTATGTGACGCCGAAGGGAGAGGACCTGGGGAAACTCACCAAAGCCATTCGCGCTCTGCGGAACAAGGCTGATATCCCCCCCAACGTGCGGGTGAATCTGCGCGGGATGGTGAATGGTATGGAAGAATCCTTTACCAGTTTCGGGCTGGGCTTCCTGCTTTCTTTTACGCTGCTGTTCCTTATCCTGGTGGCGCAGTTTCGCTCCTTCACCGATCCCCTCCTGATCATGCTGGCCATTCCCATGGGGTTCATCGGAGTGTTGATCATCCTGCCGCTCACCCACAGCACGCTGAACGTGATGTCGCTCATGGGAGTGCTGATGCTCATCGGCATCGCTGATTCCAATAGCATCCTGATTGTGGACTTCGCGCATAACCTGGAGACGCAGGGGCTCTCACCTGCCGACGCCGTGATTACCGCGTGCCGCGTGCGGCTGCGGCCCATCCTGATGACTTCGCTCGCCACCATCATCGGCATGATTCCCATGGCGATGAAATTGGGGACGGGGGCGGAACAATATACGCCCATGGCGCGGGCCATCATCGGGGGGCTGACTTCTTCGGTCATTTTGACCATTTTCATTGTTCCCGCCGCGTATCTATTGGTGTACGGCAAACGGAAGTTAAGCCCAGCCAGCGGCCCTGAGGAGGTTAGGGAATGAGACATTTTGTCCGTCGCTGCTTCGCCATAGCATTGGGAAGTTGCACCCTATTGCTGTTCTTTGCGGAATATCCACAATGCGCTGCTCCGCCGCAGTCCGCGGCGCCCACACTTTCATTAAAAGACGCTGAGGCCATGGCGTTGCGCAACCATCCTTTGGTGCTGGAAGCTACCTTTGACACCGCCGCGGCTGAGCAAGCGGCCCGCGCGGCAAAGTCAGCCTACTACCCCACCGCGGCAGGGAACCTCACGGGAGCCGCGGGGGCGCCAAACGGCAACGCCCGTATCGGCGCCGGGTTTCTTCAGAGTTCCCGTGTTTATAACCGCGAAGCCGACGGCCTGCAAGTCAACCAGTTGATTACCGACTTCGGGCGCACGCAGAACCTTGTGGCCTCGTCACGCCTGGGAGCGCAGGCCGCGGCGCAAAGCGCGAAGCAGACGGCGCAGGACGTGCTGCTCTCCGTCAATCGCACCTACTTTGGCGTCCTGCGCGCCGAGGCCGTATTCAAGGTTGCTGAGGAAACCGTGAAAGCGCGCCAGATTCTTGCCGATCAGATTACCACGCTCGAGAAGAACAAGTTGAAATCGCTCGTGGATGTTGCCTTCGCGGAAGTGGACTTGGCCAAGGCCCGGTTGATGTTGGTGCAAGCGCAGAGCGGGGAGAAGTCAGCCTACGCGGATCTGGCCGACGCGCTGGGGCTCGCCGCTCCGCAACCTTTCGTGCTGGCCGATGAGCCGCTGCCCGCCCCACCTCCGGCTGACCCCACCGACCTGGTGGCCACCGCGCTGGTGAATCGACCGGATCTTGCCAGCGCGAAGTTCACTTACGATTCGGCGGTGAAGTTCGCGCGCGCCGAACGCGATTTGTGGATGCCCACCGTCAGCGCCGTCGGCGTGGCCGGGTTCATCCCGGCGGGCGAGGCTCCTCTTGCCGATCACTATGAGGCCGCCGGCATCAACGTGAACATTCCCATCTTCAACGGGTTTCTCTACTCCGCCCGGCACGCGGAAGCGAACTTGCGCGCCAAGGCGGCGGATCAAGCGCAGCGCGAGCTTGCCGACAGGATTTCACGCGACGTGCGCGTGGCCTGGGCTGACGCGGTAACCGCCTACCAGAATCTCGACGTCACCGCGCAGTTGCTGAAAGAGGCCACCCTGGCGCTCGACCTCTCGCAGGGCCGCTACAAGCTCAGCCTGGCCTCGATTGTGGAACTGTCACAAGCGCAACTGAATCTGACCCAGGCACAGATCGACAACACCAACGCCCAATACGATTTCCAAGTTCAGCAGGCCATCGTCACCTATCAGATTGGGCAGATGCGCTAAGAAAAATCTCCGCACTTTCCAGGCCTGACCGCGTTTATACTCCCTGTGTCGCCGTGCCGGGAAATCCGGCTTCAATGGCAGGCGATTGCGGCGGCGTGTGGAAACCGAGATGCGATCGGAATCCATAAGGAGCGAACGTATGGCAACTAACCGAGTCAGGGAACTCGCGTGTCTTCTCAGCCTGACCGCATGCACTCTTCTGTTCGGAATTTCTTCGGCGAGCAAGGCTCAGCAGGCTGCCGCGCCCGCAGGCGGAGAATCAGAAGCGCAGCGCACCTTCTGGTTCAAGCAAGCCAAATTCGGGATGTTCATCCACTGGGGCCCGTATTCCCTGGCCAGCGTGGAGGCTTCCTGGCCCATCATGCGGCCTGCGGCCCATTGGAACATTACCGAGGCGGAGTACGTCTCCCTCTACAAGCGATTTAATCCCGTGCAGTTTGATCCCCAGGCCTGGGTGCGCTTGGCCTCCGATGCCGGAATGCGCTACATGGTTTTTACCACCAAACACCATGACGGGTTCTGCATGTTCGACACCGCGTTGACGGACTATAAAATCACCAAGACGCCCTACGGCAAGGATATTACCGCCATGCTTGCCAAGGCGGCTCATGATGCGCAAATGCCGTTGGGTTTTTATTATTCCTGCCCGGACATGCGCCACCCCGGCTATCGTGACACCACCAAACTGGCCAGTGCGAATTGGCAGGGCGAGCCCTCGCGGCCGGAATGGGCGACCTATCTCGATTACATGGAAGGCCAACTGCGGGAACTCCTCACCGAATACGGTCCGGTGGCCGTGATCTGGTTTGATGGCGGTTCCAAGAATTACAACGGGCAGAGATACTTCGACCTCATTCGCCACATTCAGCCCGCCACGCTGGTGAACAATCGAATCGGTTTGGACGCCGATTATTCCACCCCCGAGCAGTTCATCCCGGACCGCATTCCCACCAAGAGCAACATCAAGCAACTGCACCAACTCATGATGTCCCATACCCCGGCGCCGGAGTCTCTGCCTGCCCCCGATGAGTTTCAGCTCTGGGAAACCTGCATGACCATCAACGACACCTGGGCTTACAACAAGAATGATGCGAAATACAAATCCGCCAAAGAGCTCATCCGGGACTTGGTGAACGTGGCGAGCAAGGGTGGAAACTTCCTGCTGGATGTGGGGCCGACTTCGGAAGGAACCATTCAGCCGGAATTCGTGGAGCGGCTCCAGGCCATGGGAAAATGGATGAAAACGTACGGGGACTCCATCTACGGAACAACCTATGGTCCGCTGCAAAACCTGTCGTTTGGCAAGACCACGGCCAAGGACAAGATTGTGTTCCTCCACGTGTTCGATTGGCCCGCCAATAGCCAGATGGAAGTGCCCGGACTCCCGGGACGCATCACGCAGATCACCCTGCTGGGTACCAAGCGGAAATTAAAGTACCAGCAGAACGGCGATAAGTTGATCATCCAGGTGCCCGCCACCGCCCCGGATGAAAACGACAGCGTTCTGCAAATCATGACGCGCTAGCACGGATTTCGCACGGGGCATTTGGAAAGGCGGGACGGAGAAGCAGTCCTGACACGCATTTCCACCCAAAGTGCGTTCCGCCGCGGGTCAGAGTCCGTAGCCACGGTCAGTGATTTTCTGACCGTGGTCTTTTCCCTTGATGCGGGACCGGGCGGAAAGGATGAGTAAGGGGGCAAGAATATGGATTCACAGACGTCGATGGGAAAACACCGCGACCTCTCACCTTGGCCGAAGCTTAGGCATGCCCACGACTCCTACTGCTGAGCACTTGACACCATGTCGTCGGGGGGAAGTGCGTGTGAGTTGCGGCGAACTGGTTGCAGGCAGAATTGCGATCGTCCCGCGATTGTGCCATCCTTCCTGCTGTGGAGACTGCCGCCATGGACAAGGTTACCCTGGTAAAAGTCGGTCCCGAGAACCTGTCAGAGTGCGGCATCGGCTGCCTGAGAAATCGTGACAATCCAGGCTACGGGTGCAAGGTGAAATGGCTACGCAAGCGCTTTGCCGAAGGATTGCGCTTGCTGCTTTTCCGCGACCAGAGGGAAAAGCCGCTGGCGTTCCTCGAATACGTCCCGGGCGAATTTGCCTGGAGGCCGGTGGACGCCGCGGGGTGGTTGTTTGTCCATTGCTTGTGGGTGTTCGCGGCCGGACAGCGGGTGGGGGGGCTGGGAGGGCGGTTGATTCGGGCCTGCGTGGAGGAAGCAGAACGGGCTGGCAGGACGGGCGTCGCCGCCTTGGTCAGCCCCGGGCCGTGGATGGCAGGGAAGGAAATCTTCCTGAAAAATGGATTCACCCGGATCGCGGAACGCGATCGGTTCGAACTGGTCGTCCACCGGCTGAGGGCGGGCCCGGAGCCGCGCTTCCGCGATATCGACCCTGACCGCGCAAAATGCCGGGGCCTGCACATCGTGTATGCGGACCAATGCCCCCTGCTCGCCAAGTCAGTGCAGGACGTTTCCCAGATGGCGGCGGAGCATGGCCTGAAACTGCGGGTCACGGTCCTGCAAAGCGCGCATGAGGCTCAGAATGCGCCATCTTATTACGGCGCTTTCAGCCTGTTGTGGAATGGCCGGCTGCTATCCGATCACTACGTGAGCAAGGGACGATTCAGAAACATTCTGCGTAAAGAGATCCTAAGTCCGTAGCCACGGTCAGTGATTTTCTGACCGTGGTCTTTTCCCTCGATGCAGGACCGGGCGGAAAGGACGGGTAAAGCGGCCAGAAGGAAAGACCACGGTCAGAAAATCACTGACCGTGGCTACGGGATTGCTTTTCCCTCGATGCAGGACCGGGCGGAAA
>Ga0326728_10001580_pt1 | contig 79930 bp, 79 predicted proteins | sample MB3enrmetagenome_FD_207602 | JGI IMG/M metagenome (GOLD analysis project Ga0326728, IMG submission 207602) | Lab enriched peat soil microbial communities from McLean, Ithaca, NY, United States - MB31MN | ecosystem: Environmental > Terrestrial > Soil > Wetlands > Peat | place: USA: New York...
ATGCCAAACGCCAACTGGGTCTCAATCAAAGCACGTTCCTGAAGATCAAGGTGCTGGTAGCTCTTCGCCATATGCAACTATCTCCTGTTTGGGAAATGTTGCACTTGCACCTTGAATCCGCCGTGCCACTTACGAATGTTACCTGAAGTTTTGGATACTTTTCCGCTGAGGAAGTCACAAGCTGGATCAGGTGAAACCAGTCGAGGTTGAAGAATGGCCGGGCGGCATCAAGCGGGCTAGAGGTACAAAGGCGAAGATTCGTAATCTGATGAGCGCAGTTTTCCATCACGCGATGCGGTACGAATGGGTTGACCGTAACCCAATTAAGCTCGTCCGCCAGAGCGCAAAACGGGAGAGAGCGCCAGAGGTTCTCGAACTTGCTGAGCTTCAACTTCTCCTTGCCAAGTTGTCCGTCCGGGAGCGTACGTTGGCACTTCTCGATGCGGCAACTGGACTTCGGGTCAGCGAACTGCTTGCGCTTCGCTGGAGCGATGTTGATTTCGAGAACCTGGAGCTTCGCGTCACCCGATCAATCTGGCATCAGGTTGTGGGCGCCTACAAGACAGAAGCGTCGGCGAAGCCTGTCCCCATTGACAGCTACTTGGCAGAAGATCTCCTGCGCTGGCGTCGCCTGAGTCCCTATCCGATGGCGATCGATTACGTTTTCGCAAGTCCGACCATGAGGGGGAAGCAACCCTATTGGCCGGACAATCTGATAAAGAGGTACATCCGGCCGGTGGCACGCAAAGCCGGCATTGACAAACGAATCGGTTGGCACACTTTCCGCCACTCCTTCGGCACCTTGCTGAAGGCTAACGGAGAGGATGTCAAAACTGTACAGGAGCTCTTGCGGCACGCGAACAGCAGGATCACCCTTGACGTTTACACGCAGGCAGTGAACTCGAACAAGCGCGCAGCACAGAGCAAGGTGGTAAGGATGATGGTGTCAAGCGTGGGCACAGAAATGGCTGGCGTGGGCACAACTGATTCACAACGGCAGGCTGAAAATGCTCGCTAGGGGGCTTATTGTGCCCATATCGTGCCCAGATTCTGTTGTCACTTTGGTTGCCATTCATCCCTAAGTCTTTTGGAATGAATGGTAGGCACGACTGGATTCGAACCAGCGACCTCTTCCGTGTCAAGGAAGCGCTCTAACCAACTGAGCTACGCGCCTGCAAATCGATATTCGATAGTCTATCAGGATCGAGGCGGCTGGGAAAGGCGGGGATGCGGCATCCGCCGTCCATGCTTTACCATCATGAACGGACGATGAACCCCCTTCGCCGGCGAACCCCGCGCCCTGGAATTCGTTCAGGGACCGTGTTGGGGATCGCGCCCGGTTGGGGGGTGGGGCTTCGCTCCGCCACTCTAGAAGAACCTGACATGGCTGATGTTGCGCACACACGACGGAACCCCCTCCGCGCCGCTCCGAACCTGCTTACGCTGTTGCGGATCTGCCTGGCGCCGTTCCTGGTCGCCGCGGTCCTGGAGGCTCATTATGGCCTGGGCTTCGGCCTGTTCGTGGCGGCGGGGCTGACCGATGCGCTGGATGGGACGCTGGCCCGCGTGCTCAAGCAGCGCACCCAGCTCGGCCAGTACCTTGACCCGGTGGCCGACAAGCTGCTGTTGAGCACGCTATTCCTGGTGCTCACGCACCTGGGGCTGATTCCGGCCACGGTGACGGTGCTGGTCTTAGGCCGGGATGTGGCAATCCTGGTGGTGGCGGCAATTCTTTACGCGGGGGCGGGGCGGCGGGAGTTCGGCCCCAGCTTCCTTGGCAAGGCCAATACCGTGGCCCAGGTCGCCGCGGTGGCCGCCGTGCTGCTGCACCAGCTCACCAAGGCTCAATGGGTGGCGGATTTTCGCCTGCTGGCTCTTTGCGCAACCATCGCGCTGACCGTGGGCTCGGGTCTCCAATACGCATGGATCGCGGCCAGGCGCCTGGGCGCTCAGGCGGCCAACGGCTCCAGCGCCAAGTGAGGCGGCCGGATTTGCGAGCTTGATTCGCGATCCTAGAAGTCGCCGGATGGGATCTCCGTTTCAGCGGTTTCCTCAATCTCCATGTCGTGGAACTCCTCGGAGTCAAAGACATCGCCACACTCCAGGCACTCGACGAACTCGGTGTCTTCGTGCCGGGAAACGATACGTACCTTGGGGTGCTTGCAGATGGTTGCCATTGCCTTTGGATCGGTTGGATTGAATGCTCTTTCCGCCAAATTGTAGCCGTCTTCTAGATAATTTAGAACGAAAATCAGTCGAATCTTCATACTTTCGCGCGATTTTTTTGCGGCTGGCGCAGGAACCATCCCGAGGTGGACTTGAAATCCCGACAGAAACGGTCGTATACTGAATACGGACCGAAGAAGTCGGATATCGAATGCTCAAGCTGACCAAGAAGGCGGACTACGGGTTGATGGCGCTCAAGTACCTGGCCGAGCACCCGGAGACGCTTGCGCTGAGCGCCAAGGACGTGGCCGACGCATACGGGATTCCGGCGCAGTTGCTGGCCAAGATCTTGCAACTGCTGACCAAAAACGGCTTGCTACGTTCCCACGCCGGCATGAACGGCGGCTACGCTCTGGCGCGAGATGCGCGCACGGTTTCGGTCTACGAGGTGATCCACGCCATCGACGGGCCGTTTTTCATTACCTCCTGCACCAAGGGATTGAAGGGGTGCGAACTGACCCCGAGCTGCACCATCAAGGAACCCCTTGCGCGGGTGAACGACACCATCGCCGGAGTGCTGAAGAGCATCAGCATTCAGGATCTTGCAGAGCATGAGCATCCCGCGCTGCAAATGCGCGAAGCGCGCGGGTTGGTTGCCTTGAAGCTGTAACGGAACGGACGCTGTGAGAAGAGTTTCCCCCTCCGCCGCAGGCGGAGAGAAGACTTGATGAAAATGGAGATCATTCTGAATATGCCAAGCACAGTAGCCAGCCAAGTGGAAGCGCCAGCGGGCGTGACCTTGCCTATCTATATGGACAATCACGCCACCAGCCCGCTCGACCCGCGGGTTCTGGAGGCGATGATGCCCTATTTCACCACCAAGTTCGGCAATGCGGCCAGCCGCAACCACTCCTTCGGCTGGGAGGCGGAGCAGGCTGTGGAGACGGCGCGGGAGCAGATTGCGCGGCTGATCGGAGCCACGGCAAAGGAGATCATCTTCACCTCCGGCGCCACCGAGTCGAACAACCTGGCCATCAAGGGCATCGCCGAGATGTACCGCGAGCGCGGCAACCACATCATCACCCAGGTGACCGAGCACAAAGCGGTGCTGGACACCTGCAAGCGCCTGGAGAAGTATGGCTTCCGCGTGACCTACCTTCCGGTGAAGGCCGACGGGCTGATCGATCTCGACGACCTGAAGCGGGCCATGGACGAAAAGACCATCCTGGTTTCCATCATGGCGGCCAACAACGAGATCGGCGTCTTGCAGCCCATCGCCGAGATCGGCAAACTCTGTCATGAGCGGGGCGTTATCTTCCATACCGACGCGGTGCAGGCGGTGGGCAAGGTTCCGGTGAACGTGATGGCCGATAACATCGACGTGCTTTCCATCTCCGCCCACAAGATTTACGGACCCAAGGGCGTGGGCGCCCTCTATGTTCGCCGTCGCAACCCGCGGGTGCAGATCGCCGCGCAGATCGACGGCGGCGGCCACGAGCGCGGCATGAGGTCGGGGACGCTGAATGTGCCGGGGATCGTGGGCCTGGGCAAGGCGTGCGAGATCGCCCGCGAAGAGATGGCCTCCGAAGCGGCTTACCTGCGCGGCTTGCGCGACCGGCTGAAGAACAAGCTGGAGTCGGAGTTGGACTACATCCACGTGAACGGCTCCATGGAGCACCGGCTGCCGGGCAACCTGAACATGAGCTTTGTGTACGTCGAGGGCGAGTCGCTGCTGATGGGCATCAACGACGTTGCGGTTTCGAGCGGCTCGGCCTGCACCTCGGCCACGCTGGAGCCATCCTATGTATTGAAGGCGCTGGGGCTGGGCGACGATGTGGCGCACAGCTCCATTCGTTTCGGGCTGGGCCGCTTCAATACCCAGGCCGAGGTGGACTACGTGGCCGCCAAGGTGATCGACGTGGTCAAGCATTTGCGCCAGCTTTCGCCGCTCTACGAGATGGTGCAGGAAGGCATCGACCTGACCAAGATTCAATGGGCGGCGCATTGAGAGCGAGTGGTCAGTGGTCAGTACTGAGCGCCCGAATCACTGAAAGCTGATCACTGACAACTGACAACTGATTTTCAGCGGCTTCCCCCGCAGGAGGATTGGACACATGGCATACAGCGACAAGGTGATCGACCACTACAACAACCCCCGCAACGTGGGGCAACTGGACCGGAACTCGACGGCAGTGGGCACCGGCCTGGTGGGCGCGCCGGAGTGCGGCGACGTGATGCGCTTGCAGATTCGCGTGAACCCCGAGACGCAGGTGATTGAAGAGGCCAAGTTCAAGACCTTTGGCTGTGGTTCGGCAATCGCCAGCTCCTCGCTGGCCACGGAATGGATCAAGGGCCGCACCGTGGACGACGCGCTGGGGATCAAGAACACCGACATTGTGAAGGAACTGTCGCTGCCGCCGGTGAAGATTCACTGTTCGGTGCTGGCCGAGGATGCGATTCGGGCGGCCATCGGCGACTGGAAGAAGAAGAACGGCGCAGCGGCAACGGCGGAGACCGCGGCGGTTGCGGTGGCGCGGTAAGAAGAGACAAGTATGTCGAACGCGGTGACCATCGAAGCGAAGCCAGCGGAGGGAGCGTTTGCGGCGCAACCACAGTCTGCCGCGCCCGGCCCAGGGAGCGCCCCGCCCGCGGGCGGTTTGCAGGTGACCGAGCGCGCCATCCAGCGCATTCGCGCGGCCATGGCCAAGGAGGGCGTCTCGCCCGAAGAGGGCGGACTGCGCCTGGGCGTGATGGGCGGCGGCTGCTCGGGGCTCTCTTACTCCATCAAGTTCGACACGCGGCCGCGCGAGCGCGACCGGATTTACAACTTCGGCGGCGTGCGCGTCTTCGTCGATCCCAAGTCGTTCGTCTACCTGCACGGCATGACGCTGGACTACGAAGAGACGCTGATGCGGCAGGGATTCAACTTTGTCAATCCGAACTCGAAGCGCTCCTGCGGCTGCGGTTCGTCGTTCTCCGCGTAGGAATGGCGCTGTGGTTCCATTGGATGGAACCGGCATCCAGCAAGGGTAGCCGCAGGTCCCCTTCGGCCAGCTCAGGGCAGGCCTTCGACTCCGCTGCGCTTCGCTCGGATGACAGTTTTTTGGGGTTGGTGCTATGCTGTGAGGCCGGCTCAACCGTGTAGCAAGAGTTCAACTATGATCAAGGTTCTCGATTCAGCGGTTCCCATTGCCTGTTGGTCCTGTTCGATCGGCCATAACGATTCCACTCTTTTTTGCCCGCATTGCAGCAAGATTCAGCCTCCGCCCGGCGGCAATTATTTCAAGGTCTTCGGCTTGGAGCCGCGGCTCAACCTGGATCTATCCGCGCTGGAGGACGAGTTTCACCGCCTCAGCCGCAAGGTCCATCCCGATCGCTTTGCCCGCGCCGGCGAGAACGAGCGGCAGTGGAGTTTGGCCGATACCGCGCTGCTGAATGATGCCTATCGCACGCTCAAGGACCCCCTCCGCCGCACCGAATACCTGCTCAAGCTGGAGGGCGCGGAGCTCGGCCCGGAAGCGGCTCCGGAGCCCGGCGGCAGGGAGCGGAAGAACGCTTCGCGGGTTCCCGCCGATCTGCTGGAAGAGGTCTTCGACCTGAACATGCAACTGGAAGAGATGCGCATGGCCCGCGATCTGGGCGAAACGGATCGGGAGCTCGAAGCCAGCCTGTTCGAAGCCAGGAGGAAGTTCGAGGGCCTGCTGGCGGCGGTGGACTACGATCTGCGTGCGCAGTGGCAGGCGTGGGATGCGGGCGACAAGACCGCTCGCCTGGCCGCGCAAAGGGCGATGGTGGCGCTGCTCGACCGGCGCCGCTACCTCAGCAATCTGGTTCGCGACGTGAGCGAAACATTAGGGTTTGCCACCTACACTCAGCGGCCGGTCTAGAGGAAAGACACCACGGAGATGGAAAGAAAAGCATGGCGGAAGGACGCGTAGTCGGAATCGACCTGGGAACCACCAATTCCCTGGTCGCTTATATGCAGGGTGACGCCCCGGTGGTGATTCCCGGCGTGGACGGCTCGAACCTCGTGCCGTCGGTGGTGGCGCTCGATCCGATTCCGCCGGGCGGCGGCCGGCCCACGGTCACCGTGGGCAATACCGCGCGCAAGGCGCTCATCGAGACGCCGGAGCGGGTCATCTACTCCGTCAAGCGGCTGATGGGGCGCGGCCTCGAGGAGATCCAGGACGAGCTGAAGCTGTTTCCCTTCCGGCTGGCCGAGGACGTGGAGGCCGGCGAGGTCCCGCGCATCAAGCTGGGCGAACTGAAGTTCACGCCGCCGGAGATTTCGGCCTACATACTTCGCCAGCTCAAGCGCAACGCCGAGCGGTTCTTCGGTGCGCCGGTCACCCAGGCGGTGATCACCGTCCCCGCCTACTTCAACGATGCGCAGCGCCAGGCCACCAAGGATGCGGGCCGCATGGCGGGACTTGAGGTGCTGCGCCTGGTGAACGAGCCCACGGCGGCGGCGCTGGCCTACGGGCTGGACCGCGCCAAAGTGGGCACCATCGCGGTCTACGATCTGGGCGGCGGCACCTTCGATATCTCCATCCTCAAGCTGCGCGACGGCATCTTCGAGGTGCAGTCCACCAATGGCGACACGCACCTGGGCGGCGACGACATCGACAACCTGCTGCTGGCCATCGCCCTGAATGAGATTCACGCCGAGCATGGCGTCGATCTGCGCCATCCCGGCGCGGTGCAGGCCCTGCGCAAGGCGGCCATCGACGCCAAAGTAACGCTTTCCACGGAGCCCGCGGCGCACTTCGACATCGAGCTGCCCAACGGCGACCGTTACCAGCGCGAGATTCCGCGCGCGGTCTTCGAGCTTTTGATCGAGCCGGTGCTCGAGCGCACCGCCGGCCCGTGCAAGCAGGCCCTCGCCGACGCCGGCATAGCGCCCGACCAGATCGACGAAGTGGTGCTGGTGGGCGGATCGACGCGCATCCCCGCCGTGCGCCAGCTGGTGGACGAGATCTTTCATCTGAAGGCGCGCGGCAAGAAGCCGCACATTGAGCTGAATCCCGACGAGGTGGTGGCGCTGGGCGCGGCCGTGCAGGCCGACATTCTGGCCGGCGCCTCGAAGACCACCGGGGAGATGCTGCTGCTGGACGTAACGCCGCTGTCGCTGGGCATCGAGGCGCTGGGCGGCACCGTGGCGCGCATCATCCAGCGCAACTCCACCATTCCCGCCTCGGCCACCGAGCACTTTACCACCGGCGTCGACGGCCAGACCAACGTGGCCATTCACGTGGTTCAAGGCGAGCGCGAGCTGGCCGCCGATTGCCGTTCACTGGCCCGCTTCGATCTGCGCGGCATTCCGCCCATGAGCGCCGGACTGCCGCGCATCGAGGTCCGCTTCCTCATCGACGCCGACGGCATTCTGCACGTCTCGGCGCGCGAGCAGCGCAGCGGCCAGGCGGCGCAGATCGAGGTGAAGCCGACCTATGGATTGACCGATGAGCAGGTCGAGAGCATGATTCTCGACTCTTTCGATCATGCCGAGGAGGACTTTGCCAGGCGCCTGCTGATCGAGGCGCGCAGCGAGGCGGAGACGATTCTTGCTGCCGTCGAGCGCGCTCCGCGGAGCCCGGCATGGCAGCAGTTGACCGGCGAAGAGCAGGCGGCTATCTCTGCCGCACGGATGCGTTTGCAAGCCGTCAAAATGGGTGAGGATTCGGCGGCCATCCGCGATGCGACCCTGGCGCTGGACCAGGCCACGCGGCGCTTTGCCGAACTGATGATGGAGGCCGCGGTCGCTACCGCGATTCGCGGCAAGACCATGGGCGCGGCAGGCGAGGAGTTGGGCCAGGCCGTCACCGCGCCTCACGCCATGGCCAAGGCGGAGTTTGTGAAATAGTGTGTTCTGGAGTGTCAGCGTATTGCAAAATACTGTTGGTGCTCATTTCAACCGGATGCAAGTCTGAAATTCCGCTGATCTTCGGCAGATAGAAGGTGGGAGTTTCATGAAAGCCTCACTCATTCCGCTGACCGCTTCAGTCGTATTTCTTTTGAGCCCTTTCGGAATCGCTGCGCAGAGTTCCTATAGAACCGGAACACTGATCGAGGTTCCGGTTCACACCAGCACAGCCCCGGACGACATGATCGATTCGACTCCTCATCTGATCGGCACGGATTGCTGGGGAGCAATAGATCGGGAACATGATGCCGCGCTGGTGGCAGTTCTGCCGGATTCCTCCCGCGTTGTGATTGGATTCTGCACGAATGGAGAAGAGAAGTTCCCTGGAGTCTTTTCCTGTTCGTTGTCCCAAGTGCTCCTGCTAACCGGACCGGACGGAAGTCACGTTTTTCTTGAGCCCGGAAAAGAGATACCACCGCACAGATATTCCGGACCGGCCTGGAATGTGAAATTCCGCCTGGAAACGAAGGATGGAAAGACGCTTTACAGAATTCAGGCGCAAAGTGCGCCAGGAAAAGAGAACGCGTATTACGCGATTCAGCCTCCGCTGCAGATCAAAGCTCTTAGCGAAGATCAGCTTCATTCCTATTTTCGTTCTCTTTGCAATACGGACAAACTATCTCCCGGCATGAAAAAGCAATACTGCTCGACAAGCAAGGATTCCGCTTCGCCGGGGACGGCTTCGGACTCTAAGAAGAGTGAATGATCGGGCCATTCAGATCCGTGAATGCGCCTGAATCGGATTGGAAAAGACGATGAGTGAAAGCATCACGCAGAGCATTCCCGCCGATAAGCTGGTGCGCGTCACGTTTCTTCCCGAGGGCAGGACGGTCGAGTTTGAATTTGGCTCCATGCCCTACCAGCACCACGGCAAGCCGATGTCCTTTCTCGACGTGGCAGAGAATCATGATGTCTTTCTCGATCACGCCTGCGGAGGCGTCTGCGCCTGCACCACGTGCCACCTGTGGATCAAGAACCAGGAGGGCATCAGCGAGGCCGACGACGACGAACTGGATCGCCTGGACATGGCCGCCGACCAGCAGTTGAACTCGCGGTTGGGCTGCCAGGCCGTCATCACCCGCCCCGGCGACTACGTGGTCGAGATTCCCAAGTGGAACCGCAACTACGTCTCCGAGGGCAAGCCGCTGGCCTTGGCGGAAGAGAAGTAACCCTCTGGCCGGAGCCTCGCGTAGCGCATCGTACGGGAGACCCAGGCAATTCTCCCAGGAGGAGCAGAATGAAGTACTTCTTTCTCAAACTCATACCACCGAGGCCCGACTTCATGTGGACCGCTACGGATAGCGAGAAGGAGCTCATGCAGGTGCATGCCGCCTATTGGAAGAGATTCGCCGATAGGGGCTGGGCGGTGGCCTACGGCCCTGTGGCGGCAGCGACGGGCGGATTTGGAGCCGGCTTCTGGGCTCTGCCGGACGATGTCGATCCCAAGCCAATTGCCGACGCCGATCCCACCATCCTGGCGAACGTCGGATTCCAATGCGAGATTCACCCCATGCCCACGCTGATTCGTGGCAAGGAGCTGCCAAACTGAATTCCCCGAGGAGAGCTGTGATGACCCGCGAAATACTCTGGACCGACGCCGAAGAGATCGGCATTCAACTGCAAGAGAAGTTCCCCGATCTGGATCCCCTGACGGTGCGCTTCACCGACCTGCACCGCTACGTGACCGAACTGGAAGGCTTCGCCGACGATCCGCTGAAGTCCAATGAGAGCCGTCTTGAAGCCATCCAGATGGCATGGCGCGAGGAGTTTGAGGACGCGCGGGGGTGAATTGGAAGTCTGGTGGCGCCAAGTTGTTCTCAGATCAACTCGACTGAAAAGCCGCTGCCACGGGCGGCGTCCGCAAGGCGCTTATCTGCCGTAATGAATGGAAAGCCATGTGGCTCATGCTCACATGCATTCAAGGCGACAGCCAACTGAAGCGCATCGGCAGCGCGAAGCGGGTAGAGCTCAAGCAGTGAACAGGCATCTACCGCAATGCTCTCCGGTGAGCTAACGGAAATCCATCTGCGCACAAGATTCCCCGCCAACTGCTTGCCGGCGAGGAACCGGTCATAGGACATCTGGCCCATCCTCTCAAGCCGGGTCAATCCACTCATGATCTCAACCTGACTTGCCCACCAGGTGACGATGCCGTATCTCTCAAACAGCAGTCTCGCATCGGCCGTCTGCGGCTGCGCCACGCAGAGCGGGATGAGCGCGCTGGAATCCCAATAGGCGACCGGCAGACTCATCGTCCGTCCCGCTCCTCACGCCAAACCTGCTCCATCACCTCTCCCGATATCATCGGGCCGGGCGGCTCAGGCCATGTTTCTCCCGCTATCCGGGGCGTCTTCGGTGGCGTAAGAATGCCTTTGGCGATGAGGCGGCGTTCCCTGTCGCCGTATTCCTCGAATGGTCCGGCGGGAACCAATCGGGCCACGGGCGCATTGCGGTCCAGAATCAGCACTTCCTCGCCGTTCTTCACATATTGGATGTTGGCGCTGAGCTTGGCTTTCAGCTCGCTGATCTTCGCAGTTCGCATGGGGATACTTTACCACAAGATGACCAACTTGGTCATGTCTGTCGCTGCCTATTCATAATCCCGTCGCTCGCTCCAGCCGAAGGCGTTCTCAAAGTGGACGAACTCCTTCTCCGCGCCCGGCACAAGATAGACGCTGAGCACGTCGAAACGGACCGGCGGCGCCGTCTCCTGTGGCAACTGGCGGACGTACTGGCGAGCCAGACGGCGCAGAACTTGGCGCTTGTGGGAGTCCACGGCAACCTCGGCGGGAGTTAAGTCGCGGGCGGTGCGGGTCTTTACCTCGAAGAAGCACAGCATCGGCCCCTGCCAGGCGATCAGGTCCAAATCGCCGGCCACGTTGCCCGCGGACCAGCGCCGCGCCACCACGATGTAGCCCTTGCGGCGCAGGTAGAAGAAGGCCGCATCCTCGCCCTCGATGCCGGTTTCCAGGTGGGCGGCCAGAGCGGGCGCGCCTCCCCGCCGGTGCGCGATCCAATTCAGGCCGGCGAGCGTCCGCTCCGCGCAGCCGATCCGCATGCGCTCCATCCATCCCATGGCAGACCATTGTCCGCCAGGCGGGCGAAAGGCGCAACCCCGGCGTCTCGGCGATGCGGCGCCCGAGCATGACAAACGAGCTACAGAATACCCATTCGCGCCACGGGCAGGAACTTTGGTTCCGCTCTGAACCCCCGCGAGTGAACGGAACTCTTAGGGCAGTTATGCCTCGCCCTTGACAAACATTGCAGGCGCGAGTGTAGGATTCATCCGGCTTTCAATCTACAACCTAGGCTTTGCCCAATGGAGAAGACATTCATGGAGAAGACGCTCGTGGAAACCGAGATGAAGAAGATTCCCGCAGGCATCAACGGGTGGCTGTTATTGCCGGCCTTCGCTTTGTGCGCGCAACCCATCGGATTTATCTACAAATCTGTGTCGATACTGAGAAACATCGGTGAAGCCACGATAATTTGGCCGGCGTTATGGTTCGATATTCTGTCGATGATTATGATCGCGGCGGTTTCCTGGGGCTTCTTCCGCAAGCGCCGCTATTCGGCTCCCCTTTTCGCGGCCTATATCGCGCTATCTTGGGTTTCGTGGGCAATTATCAGCGGTGCGTCGGCGCAGTACCTGGACGAAGGCCTGATCGGTTTGATCTTCCATCTGACCGTACTGCTCCCGTACATGGTGTTTTCCAAGCGAGTGGCGGCCACCTTTGTTCTTGAGCCGGCGAACTCGCTGGACCGTTTTCTGGCCGTCCTCGGCAGGCCGCCGGCCGCCGTGGTGAGGCTCTTGCAGCGGCAACGCTGGTTCATCATTCTATATATCGCTGTGTTTTTTGTCGCGATGATGTTTCTCAATGCCGCTGTTCACTCGCTGTACATCAACGGAAACCTGAGCGAAACATGGCGCCTCGTCGTGGGGTGATGGTCAACGCGCACCAACAGGACCGCAGCGCCCGACGAAGAGGGCCCATCCGTATCCTTCGTCTCGCCCGGCCGGTTGCGATCATGCGACGCGGCTGAAGCGGCGCCCTTGCAAAACTGCAAATCTGTCCAAGAACCCACTCCCAGAGACCCGAACTGCCTTTGTCGAGGCATTCAATGCGCGTTCTTGGACAGATTCTCAGAACCCGATCTCTCCGGTCGTGTTCTAGCATGGAATTAACGCCGTGGCGAATTCCCCACTCCAATCAGCCCACTCGCAACGCAAAGCGGCCCCCAGGGCCTCGATTGTGCTGTCCTTTGCCTGCGTCTACTTCTTCTGGGGCTCGACCTTTACGGCCATTCGCATTGGAGCCGCCCAGATGCCGGCGCTGCTGCTGGCAGGCACGCGCTATCTCATTGCAGGCGCGATTCTGCTGGCATGGTGCCGCTGGCGCGAGCTGCGCCTGCTGGGAACGCCGAAGACCATGCTCACGCTGAGTCTGGTCGGGTTGCTGCTGCTTGGCGGAGGCAACGTGAGCCTGGTGTACGCGGAGAAGACAGTCGCCAGCGGCCTGGCCTCATTGCTGTTCGCCGCCACTCCGCTCTACGTGGCGCTGATCGAAATGCTGCTGCCGGGCGGCGAGCGGCTGCCGGCGCGCGGCTGGTGGGGGATGCTGCTGGGTCTTGCCGGACTGGCCGCTCTGCTGTGGCCGTCGATTCAAAGCGTGGCTGGCGGCAACCGCGCGCTCCTGCCTGCCATCGCCGCCCTGCTGGCCGGAGCACTCTCCTGGGCGGCGGGCAGCGTCTTATCCCGGCGTGCGCGCCTGCCGTTGAACAGCCTGGTCGCAGCGGCCTGGCAGATGCTGGTGGCAGGCGCCTGCTGCACGGCGCTGGGCACGGCGCTGGGCCAGTGGCCGCAATTCCACGTGAACGCCAGTTCCATCGGGTCGCTCGCGTATCTTATCACCGGCGGCTCGCTCGTAGGCTACACCTGTTTCATCTATCTGCTCGAGCATGTTCCCGTGGCCAAGGTCTCGTCGAATGCTTATGTAAATCCATTGGTCGCGGTGCTGCTGGGAATTCTGTTCCTCCACGAGCGGCCGGCGGCGGCGGAGTTTGCCGGCATGGCTGCCATTGTGGTCGCTGTGTTTCTGCTGACCACGGCACAGGTGAAGGCCATGCCGCGCCCCATTGAGGAGCTGGAGCAGTTACCGGGGGAATAAAGCCGCCCCGTCTACTTGAGCAGCAACCCCGAGATCACTGAGACGATGCCGCCCAGAGAGGAGACCATGCCCACATACCAGTAGGCGCGCTTGCGGGTGAGCAGCGTAACCGAGGTGATGACCAGGCCAATCTCCAGGAGAGCTTCGGCCAGGTCGAAGCGGTCGCCTTTGGCTTCTGCCTCCTCGACCTTCTTCTCATAGTCCAGCGCCTTGGCCATATCGTCTTTGGTTTCGTCCTTCTTGTCGGTTAGGCTCTTGGCATATTCGCCGGCGAGCTTCTTGGCGGCGTCCTTGTCGGCGACGGTTACCACGCTGAGCAGATCGGCGGTCAGCTTGGTATCGTTGGCGCGAATCTTGTGGGCCTGATACTCGTTCCAGGTATCGGTGGCCTTGTCCTGGTTGAGGATGGCTTCGGTGTGGGTGCGATGGCCCAGCACGGAGGTCACAGCCACCAGCACGGCCAGCACGGTCATGGTCAAGGCAACCGGCCGCAGCGAGGATTCGTGCGATCCGTGTTCGGCGTGCTCCTGCAACTCCTGAGCTTCGTTGGCTTCCATGGGATAGACCTCCTCCTAGTGTGTTCTCTGTGCCTTTTCCAGAACGACCTGCCGCGCCAGATCCTGAGCCCTCAACCTCGCCTCTTCTCGGGTTGAGCCATAGGCCAGCGCGCCCGGAAAACCTACGACTTCCGCAATCCAGCGACCGTCTTCTTCCAATTCGAAATCTACTTCAAATTCCATCGCCGCCCCCTGCCAACTCCGCTACTTCCGCTTCCAGCGCACGCCGTCCTTCGAATCTTCAATCACGATGCCCTTCCCTGCCAACTCGGCGCGAATCTGGTCGGCGCGGGCGAAGTTGCGCTGCTTCTTGGCCAGTGTACGCTCCGCAACCAGGGCTTCGACGGCCTCATCGGTCAGCGCCTGGCGGGCCAGCAGCTCAGGGGCCACGTCGGCCAGGCGTCCGGCCTGCGCGGCCCATTCCAAAGCGTGGCGCGTAGGCTCGGCATCGCGATCCTCGATCACGTCGAAGACCGCATCAAAGCTGGCCAGCACGGCTAGAATCGCGTCCCGGTCGGCGGCCAAAAGCTGCTCTTGGTCGATGGCCGTGTTGGCGGCGCGAACCAGGTCGAAGATAGGCGCGCGGGCCTCGGCGGTGTTCAGGTCGTTGGAGAGGGCGGCGAGATACTCGGCCTTTGCCTCCTGCGCGGCGGCCTGAAGCGCGGGATTCGATCCCTGCGCAAATCTGCCAGTTACCAGCCGCTGATGAAAGGTTCTCAGCCGCTCGATGGCGTTAGTGGCCTCGACAAGCCCGTCGAAGGTGAAGTTGAGCTGATGCCGGTAGGGCACGGAGACCAGCGCCAGCCGGATGGCCGAGGCTTTGTAGCCCTTCAGCAGCAGGTCGCGGAGGGTGAAGAAGTTGCCCTCGCTCTTGGCCATCTTGCGCCCGTCCACGAGCAGAAAGCGCACGTGCATCCAGTGGCGGGCAAAGGGCTTATGGGTGACGCTCTCACTCTGCGCAATCTCGTTCTCGTGGTGCGGGAAGATCAGATCTTCGCCACCGGCGTGCAGGTCGAAGCTCTCGCCCAGGTATTCCATGGCCATGGCCGAGCACTCGATGTGCCAGCCGGGCCGGCCGCGGCCGATGGCCGTCTCCCAGGAGGCTTCGCCGGGCTTGGCTGCCTTCCACAGCGCAAAGTCGCGGGCCGAGTCCTTGTCATACTTGTCCAAGTCCACGCGGGCGCCGTCTTCCATCCCGCCGAAGTCCTTTTTGCTCAGCTTGCCGTACTCCGGAAAGGAAGCCAGCCGGAAGTACCAGGAGCCGTCTTCCGCCTGGTAGGCCGCGCCAGCCGCGGCCAGCCTCTGGATCAGCTCGACCATGCGCGGAATGTGCTCGGTGGCGCGGGCCATGATCTCCGGCCGCTCGACGCGCAGGGCCTCCAGATCCTCAAGAAAAGCCTGCTCGAAGCGAGCCGTGTACTCGCCGATGGAGACGCCGGCGGCGGCGGCGTTCTGGATGATCCTGTCGTCCACATCGGTAATGTTCATGACGTGGCGGATCGGGGTTCCGGTGAGCTTGAGAAAGCGGCGGAGAATGTCTATCTGCAGGAAAGTACGGAAGTTGCCGATATGGCCATAGTCGTAAACGGTCGGTCCGCAGGCATAGATACGCAGGGCCTTGCCGTCCATGGGCAGGAGCTCGTCGAGTTGTCCAGAAAGAGTGTTGAAGAGACGGATGGGCATCGGTTCTCGGTCGAGCTGCCTGCTCACAATGGATGCCGGGAAGAGGCAGGATTCCGGTCCTTCCGATTGTAACAGCGGAAGAGAGAGAGGCAATGAGCCGGCAGCGTGGCAGGCTGGCAAATGGTCCTGGGCGCGAAGCTCCTTTCAGGATTTGCCGCTTGCTGGTAAGATAAGGAAGTCGTGGGGCTGTAGCTCAGCTGGGAGAGCGCCTCGTTCGCAACGAGGAGGCCAGCGGTTCGATCCCGCTCAGCTCCACCATAAAACCTGCGATTTGTTCCGTGGCCGCCGCCGTTAAGCCTCTTGATGCGCTCCGGGGCGCCTGCGCTGCGGTGGTGGTCTTCTTCGACTGCATCTCAGCGGACCCGACGCGGCCAGGCTCTACAGCCAGCCGGGACTGCTGTGGCTGATTGCGCCGCTTATGATCCTCTGGCTCGGCCGGCTGTGGCTGATTGCCTCGCGCGATGAACTGGACAAGGACCCGGTCGTCTTTGCGTTCTCCGACGGAGCGAGCCTGCTGATCGGAGCGGCGGTGGTGGTTATCGCGCTGTTGGCGATGTGACTCCGGCCCACGCTACGAAAGCTCGGAAACATCCCGCGCCCAGGCCTTCACCAGAGGTAACTCTTTGGCATCGACCACGGCGAGCCGGACCAGCTCCTCATAACACCGGATGAGATTCTCCGCGATCTTCTCCGGCCCCGCCGCGAGCTTCAGCGCCCGGAGCCGGTCTCCGATGGCGCGGTTGTGCAGGTATCCCGGCACCTCGTCGGCAAAGTCCCGCATCAGGCTGTGCTCGTTCCGCTCCTGAAACACGTCCGGACTCGTATAGAGCACGCTCCACCCGTTCTCCCACGCAATCCGCTGGGCCACAAAGCTGCGCCAGATATCCGTCATGCGGAAGGAGCAATAAGAGGGCAGATAAAGCAGCGGATAGGCCTTCGGGAACCATGCCGTGCTCTGGCTGTTGAACGGGCTCCATGCTCCTTCGCCGAGCGCCACCCGCCGGCCCGGCCGGAATGAGATCGGGAGCGGAAGCACCAAGCGGTAGATGGCGTCCACATCGGGATTCCCATCCGCCAGTCCCTGTTGAATCGGGCAGTCCGATTCCACCTCCGGCAATGTGTCGAAGGCCGGCTGCGGCGTCTGAATCGCATCCAAAGGCAGACCGCGCGGCCAGATGTTCGCATCGGAAAAAAAGCTGTAGACATTTATCCAGCCGCTGGCGGAAAGCGCCGGCACGCGCTGCGCTAGCTTTCTTTCGGCCCAGAATTCCGGCAGCGGCATATTGTCGTCATCGGTCTCCAGCAGCATTCTCGACCGCGCCTGCATGGCCAGCAGATAGCCGATGTTCTTGCGCGCATAATGCCGCGTGGGCAGCAGTTCGGCAATTTTCAATCCTGTTGCCTGCTGCCGCGCCAGGCTGTAGAACTCGCACCCTTCGAGCGAGAAATCGGCCGGGCTGGGTACATCGCCTATAAGATAAAACGCGAAACCGCGCGCCTTTGACTGGCAGGCCAGCTCGCGCAGCGGCGCATTGGGCGCGGAGATGGAAGTAACTACAACACTGGCGGGGCCTTCAAAGATGGAAGCCATCAAAGTTGCTCCTTGAGGCGCAGCCGGAACAGGCGCCACAACTGCTGGAAAGCCTCTGCTATTGCGGATGAACCAAGGCGCGGACTTGCGGCCCGGTAAGTTATGGGCACCTCGACAAAGCGCAGATTCCTGCAATAGGTCTTTATCTCGGTCTGGAAAAAGTGCGCCCTGGACTGAATGCCGCGATCGATCACCATGCGCAGCGTCCGGCTCGAAAACAACTCAAAGCCGCTGGTCATGTCGGTCTGCCGCGTCCCCAGCAGCAGGTTGGCCAGCACGGTTCCGCCCCAGCTCACAAAGCGGCGCTTCAGGGAACTGTCTTGGAAGCAGCCCAGCGAGCGGCTGCCGAAGACGCAATCCAGGCCCTGCTCCATGGCGTCGAAATACTGCGGAATGTCGCTTGGCTGATGGCTGAATCCGGCATCGATCTCCAGAATCCAGTCGCTGCCGGCCTCGAGCGCCTCTTTGAAGCCGCGCATGTAGGCATCCACCACGCAGCGGTCCTCAGGCGCCCACACCACGCGCAAGCGCGGTTCGCTCAGTTCCAGCTCGCGCATGCGATCGAGGCTTTCGTCCCTCGTAACGCGATCGAAGACCGCGAAGAATGTAACCTTCTGAAAGCCCGGACAGTAGCGCAACACATCCTGGCAGAACGCGGTCGCCTGGTCTCCTTCATTGGCCATCGGGCAGACGATGCCCAGGTTCACCATGCTGCGCGACAGCGCCGCCGGCTGCGTCTTCCCACTCCCATCTTCGCCAAGCGTCGCCACAATCCTCTCATCCGCGAACCGCGCCTCTTTGCCCTGCGGGCTGTCCCACAAGCAATAGCTCATCCATGGCTTGAGCGCCATGGAGCGGGAAACACCCTGGGGTCGCGGCTGACAACTTCAAGCCTACCACGAGCGGCGCAGACCTCCGGAGCCTCCGTTCCGCCTGCCCCCGGCTGGAATCACGTTCGCTTTCGACCTTTCCTTGGGCTCGCGAAGCCGGTTTCGAACCTCCTGGAAGAGTATCCATCTGGAGAATTGACTCTGCCTCCGCTCCTGCTTGCGCGCTCTTCGAGATTTGTGGGCTGGGTCACAGTTTTTGGCGGGATGGGCGGGTGTACACTGCCCTTCGTTGTCCCCGGGGCCTGAGCACATGCCTGTTGAAGAGAACCTTTGCACCTTGAGTTATGCGCGCGGAGTGAGCAGGCCGCTGCTGGAGCTGACCATCGGCGACCTGCTCGACCGCACCGCGGAGCGCTTCCCGGACCGGCTCGCCGTGGTTTCGTGCCACCAGGGGCAGCGGATGACCTGGGCCGAGCTGAGCGCCGAAGCAGACCGGGTGGCGCAGGGACTGTGGTCGCTGGGAATTCGCCGGGGCGACCGCGTGGGCTTGTGGTCCACCAACTGCATCGAGTGGATCCAGATGCACATGGGCTGCGCGCGGGCCGGCGCGGCGCTGGTGAATGTGAATCCCGCCTACCGCTCCCATGAGCTGCAGTTCACGCTCCAGCGTTCGCGCATGAAGGCGCTCTTCCTTTGGCACAGGGACAAGCACGCCAACTACGAGGAGATTCTGGGCCGCGCGCGGCATGGGCTCAACCTGGAGCTGGAACGCACCATCTACTTCGATACGCCGGAGTGGCCGGCGCTGAAGGACGCCCCCGGCGAGCTGCCCGGGCATGTGGCCGTGGACGATGTGGCCAATATCCAGTACACCAGCGGCACCACCGGCCTGCCCAAAGGCGTGCTGCTCACCCATCGCAACGTGGTGAACAACGGGCAGTTTCTGGCCCAGGGCTTCCATTACACCGAGCGGGACAGCATCGTCGTCCCGGTGCCGCTGTTCCACTGCTTCGGCTGCGTCATCGGCACCATGAGCGCGGTCAACTCCGGCGCGGCCATCATTCTCCCCAACTGGACCTTCGATCCGCGGGCCACGCTCCAGGCCGTCCACGACGAGCGGGCCACCTCGGTCTACGGCGTTCCGGCCATGTACGTGGCCGAATTGGCTCTGCCCGATTTCGCCAGCTACGACCTGACCAGCCTGCGCACCGGCATGATGAGCGGCGCGCCCTGCCCGGTGGAGCTGATGAAGCGCGTCCTCTGCGAGATGAACTGCCGAGAGCTGGTCATCGCCTACGGGCAGACCGAGACTTCGCCAGTGGTCACCATGAGCGACGCCGAGGACCCCATCGAGATTCGCGTCAAGACGGTGGGCCGCGCCATGCCGCAGACCGAGATTCAGATCGTCTCCACCGCGACCGGCGACACGCTGCCGGTGGGCGAGCAGGGCGAGGTATGCGTGCGCGGTTATGCGCTGATGAAGGGCTACGACGGCGATCCCGAAGGCACGGCGCAGGTCATCCGCACCGACGGCTGGCTGCGCACCGGCGACCTGGGCATCATGCGCGGCGACGGCTGCATCCACCTCACCGGCCGCTCGCGCGACGTAATCATCCGCGGCGGCGAGAACATCTATCCCCGCGAGGTGGAGGAGTTCCTCTACACCCACCCCAAGGTGGACGAGGTGCAGGTGGTCGGCATCCCCAATGCCAGGCTGGGCGAGATCGTGGCTGCCTGGGTGCGGCTGCGGCCGGGCGTCGAAGCTACCGAGGAAGAGATTCGCGACTTTTGCCAGGGCCAGATCGCCTACTACAAGATTCCCGAGCACGTCCGCTTTGTGAACAGCTTTCCGGCCACCTTGTCGGGCAAGATACAGAAGTACAAGATCCGCGAGTTCGAGATCGAGGCGCGCGGGTTGCAGTCGGTGGCCAACGCGGCCACGGCGTGAGGGAGCAACATCACCTCAACCCCAGTCGGTATAATTCCGGCATGCTTGGGAGCCAAAAGAGAATCCTGCCTCGATTCCTATGCGTGCGGCGAATAGACTTCGCGTGTTCAGCATTCGTACTTTTTTCCCTCTTTTCGGGCGGGGCAAGCCGCTGTGCCGGGTCCCCACAGGAGCGCCTCATTATGCGCCATGGGAAGACGCTGATTTGCACGGTGCGGTTTCCAGACTCCAGGTATGGGGACTGCGGCACCGAGAGCTACGAAGAGGTGTTCACTGCAAAGGTATTGGTGGTCAGGGAGGCACCCGTCAGCAGCGGCCAAAATGCCCCCAGGCTCTCCGACGCAACCATTGGCAGTAATTTGCAGTTGACCGTTGAGCCCGAAGAGGTGTTTAAGGGGCATCCTCCTCGCGAAATGCAGATCTTTGCCGAGCAGGGCGAGTGCTTTCCTGAGATTCGTGCCGGTGACGATTGGCTTTTCTTTGGCGAGAGGAGCGCGAAGACAGATGAGCTTGAGATCTCATACGTTTCTTCGAATCCCAGTGGGCCGGTCGAACAAAGGCGCGAGTATATTGAGCGGCTTCGCCGGCTTGGGCGCGGGGATGGGCTTGGCTATGTGGCCGGCGAAGTGGATTATCCCTCCTTCAATTTCTCCAAAGGGTACCTTTCCAACCCTCAGCCGAATCACCTGTTACTAATCAAGACAAAAGACGGAAAGCAAAGCTATCCCATAACAACCAACGCCGAGGGGAGATTCGAGCTTGGGCCCGTTGCACCGGGGTTCTTTCAGATTGATGCGAACACCGATCCGCAATTTCGCAGCGTCTGGGGCGATTTGGCAGATCGCGCGGTCTCTGAGGCCAACGGTTGCTCCTTTGTAAGAATTGAACTCGAAATCAATAGTGAGATCAGCGGAAGGGTGATCCTTCCGGAAGGTTATCAGTACAAAAAGTCGGAGATTGGCAACTTCTCCCCGCTTTTTTCCGTGGATGTCGATACTCCAGACGGCAAACAGGTCTCTGGAACTTCGATTGGGGACGGTCTCAAGTTCACGGTGAGGGGACTAGCTCCGGGAACCTATATTGTCCAGTTGGTCTACGGCCCAGACGAACCGTGGTTGAAAAAGCCTGTATATGCACCCGGCGTGACCGATAGGGCGGCTGCGCTCCGGATCGACCTGGGCCTGGCCGAGCACCGGACCGGACTTGAGATTCGAGTGCCGCCGGAAGCGCTGAAAGCAGCGAAATAGAGACAGTTCCACGAAAGGCGGCTTGCTCCTTACGGCTGCCGGCTGGCCGGTGGCGCAGGTCCTCATGAATGAATCTGAGTGCCCCAGGTCCGGATCTTCGGACCTGGGAAACCACGAACCTCAATCGATCACGCGGTTGCTCACTCTCTGAATCCCCGCAAAGCCTGCTGCCCTATCCTTCGCGTTCTCCGCGAAGGATGGAAAACGACGAACCTCAACCGGCCGGATAGTAAGGCGGCGCGGCTAGGCTACTTGACGCGCTTGGCGGTGAATTCTTCGGTGGCGAAGTCGCCCACCCTGCGGGTGAACTTGATCGTGTCGCCGTCGATTTTGCCTGTGTAGGTGATCCTCAGATCCGTGCCGTTGAAGTTGAGGGCCTCGACAAAAGTGATGGTGTCGCCATCGATCTTGCCTTCTGTGATGGCGGTTTCACCGCGTTCGTTCGTGGCCTTGCCGGTGACGGTCGCGCCGTCGACGTGGAACTCGTAGGTGTACTTCTGCACGCCGATCTGGGTATCGAATTCGGCGGTCCACTTGCCGTTGAAGTCGGCGGCGTGGGCGCCGATGGCGGTGAGGGCGACAAAGAAAAGTGCGAGGGCTATCTTGCGGATCATGCTTTCCTCCTGATCGGGTTCACGGGAGCCAATGACCCCCGCCTGTTTGGGAAGACGCGGCAGCGCGGCCGGATGTCTCAGAAAACTGCAAGAATGAAGGGGCCGGGCGGGTGGCGCAGGTCCGGGGTCAAGTAAGATGTGTGCCGCTGGTGATCCACATCTGACCCTCAATAAATATGGGTGACTCACATCCCGATTTTGAGATAGGTGAGACGAACCATCATTACCTGACCGGAATTTGCAGCAAAACCGCAATGTACTGGCGCGCCTTGGCGATCATGTTTGCTGGAGCTTTGGAATGAAACTCCGCCCCGCGGCCCTCCCAATCCATGCTCTTCAATTGGTCGACGAGCACGGCCCCTTCCACGCTCCCTACGGTGATCGGCAAAGTGAAGGGGTATGGTTTCACTTTGCTGGTCAAGGGACAAACAACAGCCAAGCCGCTGGCCCGGTTGTAGCGGAGATCGGTCAGGACGAGCGCGGGCCTGCGCTTGGCCTGTTCCCGGCCAACCTGGGGATCGAAGTCCAGGAAGATAATGTCGCCGGTATCCGGAACGTATTGGCTCACCATTCGACGGCTTCCCTTCCGATCTCCGGCCCGAGTGGAATCTCCGCATAACGATTCTCCGGGGTGATCTGGGCCACGAGTTGTGCCAGGGTTGGGATCTCTCCTACCCGGTGCATCTGCACAACCCCATCGGCAGCTACTGCGATCTCCAGCGGGTCGCCCAACTGCAAGCGAGCGTCGTCCGCTATGGGCTTTGGGATCCTCACAGCCAAGCTGTTTCCCCATTTCAGCACTTGAGCCTGCATATCCCCTCCTGTAGATACATTGTATCACGATGGGGTGCCCCCGGCCGGTGGCGCACCCTTTCTATGAGCACGAAGGGTGGGAGACCATCAACCCCGGCGGCCCGTTTCCAGTTCCTTGCAACTGCCCCTCCGCAGGCAGTTGAGGCCGAGGCGCGGGGGTTGCAGGATGTGGCCAAAACTGCGACGGCGTAAAAGGGCTGGTTGAGGTTCGCGGTTTCCCACCCTCCCGGGAAGACGGAGTATCCCGGCTTTGATGTTGGTTCCCGGGGGAATCCGCCCTTCGGGAAGTGGTCAATAGCCCGTCTTCAAACGCGCCGCACGGCGCGCCATACCCCGTCCCTTTGCGATGAACGCCATGACATCTGCAAAGGAATTCATTCTTGCCTGTAACCTTTGCCCTCTTCGTGGATATATGGAGTGAACCACAAAGGAGTCAAGATGGCGAACCTCGCATATGCTCTTCAACCAGCGCACATTCCATCCAACCGTCAGTCCATCGCGCCGGCCTGGCACACAGCCTTGGTTTTGCTGCTTTTGGCCGCTCTCACCGCCTCCAGCACTCTGCTGCGCGGGGCCGGCCACGAACACAGCCGTCTCGCGAGCTATGGCGTGGTCATCTCGGCGGAATGGCTGATCGCGGCCTTCATCTGGTTCGGATGCAGGCTGCGCGGCCTCTCGGTACGCGCACTATGCGGCGAAATGCCACGGGGATGGCGCACCGTGGCGCGCGATCTGGGAGTGGCCGCCGGATTTCTGCTTGTCGCCAACATTGTCCTGGGTCCGATCCAAAGACTTGCCCACGCCACCCCAAATTCCTCGCTGCGAAATCTGCTGCCGCGTGGAGGAACTGAGGTTGCATTTTATCTGCTGCTTGCGCTTACCGCCGCCATCTGCGAAGAGTTCATCTATCGTGGCTATCTGCAGCGGCAGTTCTCCACGTGGACAGGAAGCGCGGCGGCCGGGATTATCATGCAAAGTGTTATCTTCGGGATTTGCCACGCGTATCAGGGCCCGGCGATGATTCTGTCCATTTCCGTCTACGGTTGTCTCTTCGGCTTGCTGGCTTACTGGCGGCGCAGCTTGCGTCCGGGCATGATTGCGCATTTTCTTCAGGATGGAGTGGGCGGCCTCGTGCTGGCGAGACTGCTGTTGAAATAGGCCGGAACAGGATTCCCGCGGGAAAGAAATGACGGATTTCGGCTCCATTTACGAACGGTATGCCGCGGATGTATTCCGGTTTGCGCTCTATCTCTCCGGAAACCGCGGCGATGCCGAGGATATCACTTCGGAGACCTTCGTTCGCGCCTGGGCGTCGCAGGATTCCATTGCAGCCGGGACGGTAAAGGGATATCTCTTTGCCATTGCCAGAAACCTGTTCTTGAAGGGCCTCCGCGGCGCATCGCGGCAAAGCGAGCTGCCCAGCGACGTGCCGGATACCGCGCCCAGCGCGCAGGAACGGGTGGAGCAAGAATCCCAAGTCAAGGCGGTGTTGGCGGAGATGCAGAAGTTGCCTCCAGCAGACCGCGCCGCGCTCATCATGCGCACACTCGATGAACTTCCGTATCGGGAGATTGCGCGCGTATTGGGCATCTCCGAAAACGCCGCGAAGGTCAAAGTACACAGAGCCAGAGCATCGTTGATGAATCTGAGGAGGGCGTGAAATGCAAGAGCAAAAAGAGATCGCAATGAAGGTACCGCGCGAGGTGATCCTCGATCTGCTTCCGCTATACACCGCGGGCGAGGCCAGCCCTGCCACATGCGCCCTGGTGGAAGAGTATCTGCGCCAGGACGAGGAACTGCGCGGGCTGGCGCAGCGCGATAGCGTGAAGAACCTGATCGCGGTTCCCGCTTCGGAAGCGGAGATACCCGCCGGTCTGGAGATGCGCTCGTTGCGCCGGACCCGCAGCCTCTTGCGCTGGCAGCGGCGCACCTATGGCTGGGGACTGGCTCTTTCGATCCTCTCGCTCTCCGGAGTCGGATATCTCCAGAACGGGCATCTGGTCTTTCACTTCTTCATGCGCGACTATCCCCAGTTCTTCGTTCCCTGCCTCTCGCTTGCCTTCAGTTGCTGGGTGAATTATTTCGTCATTCTCTGGCGGCTCCGCTCCACCCGGCTGTAGAACGATGCAAACGCGATTTAGCGGAGAATGACGATTCGATGGTTCATGGCGGCTGGCCGGCTGCCCAATTCTGCGGATTTTGCGGCGAGCGTGGGAGACCGCGAACACCGGCAGCCATTTCCCGTTCTCCGCGGTTCGGCGGGAGGACTTGCCACCGGTGTAGAATTCTCGTGCAATGGCTGGCGCGCCGCGAAGTCTATTGCCGTCCGCGAAATGACAGGGGAGACCCTCGATGAAGAGTGAACCGGGCATCGGAATAAGAAGGCGCGCGCTTCGTGTTGGCGCGGCCATTCTTTGCGTGCTTGCAATCGGTGCATCTAGCCGGGAGCAGGCGATTGCGCAAACACCCCAGCAAGTGGCGGAGATCGTCAGGACCCTCGATGCCAACTCCCAGGCTGTGGTCGGGCGGCTGGGTGAATTGGATCGGCTGCCGGCCGACGATTGGCGCTTTCATGCGGGAGACGCGGCCCATGGGGAGTCGGCCGATCTGGACGATTCGTCGTGGCCGGTGGTGAAGGCGGGCGCGACCGCGCCGCAGGATGCAGTATGGTTCCGGCGATGGATTGAAGTGCCGCCAAGCCTGCACGGATACGACCTGACCGAGGCCACAGTGTGGTTCCACCTGGGGGCTACCGCCAATGGCCCCATCCCTGAGATTGTCTATTTCAACGGCCGGCGCGTGGCCATGGGGGACGATCTGGAGCCGATTGTCCTCTTCGACGGGGCCAAGCCCGGCGACAAGGCGCTGGTGGCCGTCAAGCTGCTGCACACGGTGGATATGAAGCGGTTCACCGGCGCGGATCTGAAGATCGATTTCGCCGCGAGCCGCCCCAATCCGGAGGATTTGCGGATCGAGTTTCTTACCGCGGCGGCGCTCATTCCGAGTCTCTCGAAGAATATCTCGGCGGATGAAGCGGCGCTGGAGATGGCCATCGGCGCGGTCGATCTGGCGGCGCTGGACGCCAAAGACCAACCCAAATTCGACGCCTCCCTTCAGCGGGCGCAGGCGGCCATGGAGGCGCTCAGGCCGCTGCTCGAACAGGCGACCATGGATCTGACCGGCAACGCGCACATCGATGCCGCGTGGCTTTGGCCGTGGACCGAGTCGGTGGATGTGGTCAAGCGCACCTTCTCCACGGCGCTGCAGCTGATGAACGAGTATCCGGATTACACCTTCACCCAGTCCGCCGCGCAGTACAACGCCTGGATCGCGGAGAAGTATCCGCAGATGAACGCGGAGATCAAGCGGCGCATCCAGGAGGGGCGCTGGGAGATTGTGGGCGGCATGTGGGTGGAACCGGATCTGAATATGCCCGACGGCGAGGCGCAGGTGCGCTCCATCCTGGTGGGCAAGCGGTGGTTCCAGAAGGAGTACGGAGTCGATGTGCGCATCGGCTGGAATCCGGATTCCTTTGGATATACCTGGCAGTTGCCGCAGATTTACAAAAAGTCGGGCATCGATTACTTTGTAACTCAAAAAACCCGCTGGAACGACACCAATCAGTTTCCCTTCAAGCTCTTCTGGTGGGAGTCGCCGGACGGCAGCAAGGTCCTGACTTACTTTCCCCACGACTACGGGAACGGCAACCTCAACCCGCTGCGCCTGGCGATCGACTTAGCCGAAGCGCGCAGCCGGGCCTCCGGCCTGACGGAGATGATGGACCTGTACGGGGTCAGCGATCACGGCGGCGGGCCGACGCGCGCAATGCTCGATGAGGGCTTGCATTGGATGCAGCCGGACAAGATCGTCCCCAAGATGCGGTTTGGAACCGCGCAGAGTTACTTTACCGACGTCGAGAGCAAGTTGGTTTCTGAATCGCCCGTGTGGGATTACGATTTGATCGCGAAAGGCTACACACCTCCCGTTTCTCCAGGGGACGGAAAGGTTGCGATTCCCGCCTGGAAGAGCGAATTGTACTTTGAATATCACCGCGGAGTCATGACCACCCAGGCCAATCACAAGCGCAACATGCGCGACAGCGAGGAGCAGGCTCTGAATGCCGAGAAACTCGCCTCGCTGGCGTGGCTGGATGGCGACACTTACCCCGCGGACCAGCTCACCGAAGCGTGGAAAAAGATCGCGTTCAACGGCTTCCACGACCTGGCGGCGGGCTCCGGCATCGCCGTCATCTACAAGGATGCGCAGCGGGATTACGATCAGGTGCGCTGGGCGACGAACGAGATTTCGCAGCAGGCGCTCAAGACGCTTTCAGCGCGGATCGATACGCGTGTAACTGGCGGGGTTCCGGGGCTCATCTTCAATCCGCTGGCCTGGGAACGCTCCGGGCCGGTAACGGTCGATGTGCAGTTGCCCGCGCCGGCCAGGAATGGCGTGTCCGTGCTGGACAAGGCCAATCGGGTCGTGCCTTCGCAGGTAATTTCAAGCGACGCGACGACCAGCAGCTACCGGCTGCTGATTGAAGCGCGCAATGTACCCTCGCTCGGTTACAAGGTGCTGCATGTCGTGCCCGGCGCAAAGCCTTTCGTCAGCGATCTGAAAGCGGAAGGACTGACGCTGGAAAACTCCGCGCTGAAGGTCTCGGTAAACAAGGAGTCGGGCTGCATCACCAGCCTTTACGACAAGAAGGCTCATTTCGAAACACTGGCCGCGGGCTCATGCGGCAACCAGTTGCAGACCTTCAAGGATCTGCCCAAGGAGTACGATGCGTGGAACATCGATCCGGGCACGCTGGATCATGTTATTTCGATCGACAAGGCCGACTCGGTGGAGCTGGTTGCAAAGGGACCGCTGCGCGCCGCGATTCGCGTGACGCGCAGTTGGCAAAGCTCGAAATTTGCGCAGGAGATAACTCTCGACGCGGGCGCGGACCAGGTGGATGTGGTCAACGACATCGACTGGCACGAGACGCACGTGCTGCTGAAGGCCGCGTTTCCGCTGGCCGCCGCCGGCAACAAGGCGACCTACGAGATTCCCTACGGCAGCATCCAGCGCCCCACCACGCGCAATAACAGTTGGGAGCGGGCGCAGTTCGAGGTGCCCGCGTTGCGCTGGGCCGACCTGGGCGACGGGCAGCACGGCTTCAGCCTGTTGAATAACTCCAAGTATGGATACGACGGCAAGGACAACGTGCTGCGCATCTCGCTCCTGCGCTCGCCCGCATGGCCCGATCCGGATGCCGACCGCGGGCGCCATCGTTTCACCTATGCGCTCTATCCGCACGCCGGCGACTGGAAACAGGCGCTGACCGTGCGCCGCGGCTACGAGTATAACTACGCGCTGCAGGCAACCCAGGTGCAAGCCCATTCCGGCAGCCTGCCGGCAGAGTATAGTTATGTAACCGTGAAGCCTGAGAACGTGGTGCTGACGGCCCTCAAGAAGGCCGAGGACGAGGATGGACTGATCTTTCGCATGTATGAGTGGGCCGGAGAAACAGGCGAAGTCGAGATCCATCTGCCGGCAGGAGCCGCCGGAGCCACGGTCACCAACCTGATGGAAAAACCGGAGGGCGCGCCGCTGGCGATCGCGGATAATACGGTCAAGGTGCCGATTCATCCCTACGAAATCCTGACCGTATGCGTGCAGTATCCCGCGAAGCGTTAGAGAACTTAACCGCCAGCCCTGCCCGCGTTTGAGGCTTGTCGAGGCGAAGTGCGACCGGTCTCGTCCGCCACAGCGGAAGCACGTGGAGCATCGCCTCTGCCGATCTGCTTCGCTGCCCATGGCCCGCGCCACGAGATGCTCGCGGCGAGCAAGTTGCCGGCGGCTGAGTTCCAAACCCTGCTCCCTGTTCTTCAGCCTTTGGCGAGTGCGAAGCGGCGGTTGACTTCGTGCCAGTTGACCACGTTCCACCAGGCGGCAAGGTACTCGGGACGGCGGTTCTGATACTTGAGGTAGTATGCGTGTTCCCAGACGTCATTGCCGAGGATGGGATAGAGGCCCAGAGTGAGGGGCGATTCCTGGTTGGCGGTGGAAATAACCGTAAGCTTACCGGCGGACAGGATAAGCCAGCCCCAGCCGGAGCCGAACTGCTTGGCGGTGGTCTCGTTGAAGGCCTTCTTGAAGGTCTCGAAGTCGCCGAAGTCGGCGGCGATCTGCTGGGCAATGGGGCCTGTGGGCGCGCCGCCGATGCCATCCGAGCCCACCGGGCCCATCAAGCGCCAGAAGGCGGTGTGGTTGGAGTGGCCGCCGCCGTTGTTTCGGACCGCGGTGCGAATCGCTTCGGGAACCTGGGCCAGGTCGCGAACCAGGTCGTCGACGGACTTGGCGGCCAGTTCGGGGTGGTTGGCCAACGCGGCGTTCAGGTTGTTCACGTAAGCCTGGTGATGCTTGTCGTGGTGGATCTTCATCGTCTCCGTGTCGATAAACGGTTCGAGAGCAGCGTAATCGTAGGGAAGCGGCGCAAGTTCGTAAGCCATAGGGGAAACCTCCTCGGTTTGGGTTGCAATGCGGTCCGGACAGGGTGGCAGGCTTGGTTACAATGGTGAAGCGAAGGTTGACGCCAGGTAGGGCCACCTAACAACTGATGCAATTTAGATGCGCTTGCTGGAACATCCGTCGCTTCAACGAAAGGAAATCGTACAAATCATTATGACTTCCAGCGAACCGGCTCTCGATCAACTGTCCATCGACACCTTGCGTCTGCTCGCCGTGGATGCCGTGGAAAAGGCCAAGAGCGGCCACCCCGGCGCTCCGCTGGGCTGCGCGCCCATCGCCTACCTGCTCTTTCACAAGCTGATGAAACACAACCCCGCCAACGCGAAGTGGGCGGACCGGGACAGGTTTGTGCTCTCCAATGGCCACGCATCGGCGCTGCTGTATTCCGTGCTGTTTCTCAGCGGGTACGGCGTGACGCTGGACGACCTGAAGAGCTTCAGGCAGTGGGAGTCGCGGACCCCTGGCCACCCGGAGCGGGGCGACACGGATGGCGTGGAAGTGACCACGGGACCGCTGGGACAGGGCATTGGGATGGCCGTGGGCATGGCGATGGCGGAGCGTCACCTGGCCGCGGTTTACAACCGGCCCGGCTTCGAGGTGGTGGATCACCACACCTATGCGCTGCTGGGTGACGGCGACCTGATGGAAGGGGTCAGCCACGAGGCTGCCGCGCTGGCCGGCACGCTGGGGCTGGGCAAGCTGATCTTTCTCTACGACGACAACCTCATCTCACTGGATGGGCCGACCAGCCTGAGCTACAACGACGATGTGCTGAGGCGCTTTGAGGCCTATCACTGGCACGTGCAGCGGGTCGCGGACGGCAACGACCTGGCGGCCATTGAAGCGGCCGTCGAAGCGGCCAAGGCGGAGACCGCCAAGCCGTCGATCATCGCCGTGCGGACGGTGATCGGCTACGGCAGCCCCAAGGCAGGCAGCAACAAGTCGCACGGCGAACCGCTGGGCCCTGAAGCCGTAGCGGCGACCAAGAAGTTCTTCGGCTTCCCGGAAGACCAGAGCTTTGTGGTTCCCGAGGACTCGCTTGCTAACTGGCGCCAGGCGCGGGAGCACGGCGCGGAACTGGAGTCCGCGTGGAAGGCGCTCTTCGCGGATTACGCGGCGGCCCATCCGGAGCTGGCGGCGGAGTTTGAGCGCACGCAGAGCGGCGCTCTCAAGCCGGGCTGGGAGAAGGCGATTCCCAGCTTTGCGCCGGGCAAGCCGGTGGCCACGCGCAGCGCCGGCGGAGAGATCATGAACGCCATTGCCGGCGATGTGCCGGAGCTGTTTGGCGGGGCCGCGGACTTGACCTCATCGACGCGGACGATCTTCAAGCCGGGCGAGAGCTTCCACGTGGACCCGGCCGGCCGCAATGTGTTCTTCGGCGTTCGCGAGTTTGGGATGTGCGCCGCGGTGAATGGGATTGCCGCCCACGGAGGACTGATTCCCTTCGCATCGACCTTCTTTGTGTTCTCGGATTACGCCAAGCCGGCCATCCGCCTGGCGGCGCTGATGCGGGTCCACGCGCTCTTCGTATTCACCCACGACTCCATCGCGCTGGGCGAGGACGGGCCAACGCACCAGCCCATCGAACACCTGATGGCGCACCGGGCGATTCCGGGGCTTACCGATTTCCGTCCGGCGGACGCCAACGAGACGGCAGCGGCCTGGAGGCTGGCTCTGGAACGCAAGGGGCCCAGCTTCTTTGCGCTCACCCGGCAGAATGTGCCGGTGCTCGATCCGGCGGCGCGCGACCTGTACGCCGCGGTGAGCCGGGGCGCGTATGTGCTGGAAGACGCAATCGACCCGCAGGTGGCGCTGATCGGCTCCGGCTCCGAGGTTTGGCCGGTGCTGGAGGCCGCAAAGCTGCTGGCCGCCGAGGGCATAGGCGCGCGGGTGGTCAGCTTTCCCAGTTGGAAACTATTCGAGGAGCAGACACCGGAGTATAAGGCAAGTGTGCTGCCGCTGGGCGTGCCCCGGTTGGCCGTCGAGGCCGGAGCGACGCTGGGCTGGTGGAAGTACGTGGGCCTGGACGGCGACGTGATCGGGCTGGACCGCTTCGGTGCCTCCGCGCCGGGGCCGAAGGTGCTGGCCGAGTTCGGCTTCAGCGCGGAAAACGTGGCCGCGCGGGCGAAGAAACTGGTGAAGTAGAGAGTGTGAAGTCAGGGAATGAGGGTCATTATGGCTGGCCTGCTAAAAGTGCTCATCAAGCTCGCTTCCGCAATCCCGATCGGACAATGGCCAAAGCTATGGTGTCCGCTTCCGATTTTGTTGCTCTACAAGGGCATAACAAACTTTCTCGAGACGGTAGTCCTGATCTTGCTCCTGATCTGCGCTGCTGCGATGCCGCCACGCGCAAAGCAAGGCTAACTCCGTCTCCTGTGTTTTCAAAAGAAAGGATCGCCTTGAAGCTAGTTATCGCATCCGATCATGCGGGATTCTCTCTGAAGGAAGAGGTCCGCGCCTATCTTGCCCAGGCCGGCCACGAGGTGATCGACCTTGGTGCTTATAAGCCCGACCCGCTGGACGACTATCCCGATTTCGCGGAGAAGGTGGGTTTGGCGGTGAAGCGGGGCGACGCGGCGCGCGGGATTCTCATCTGCGGCTCGGGGGTGGGGGTGTGCGTGGCGGCCAACAAGATTCCCGGCATTCGCGCGGGCATGTGCCACGATACTTACTCGGCGCACCAGGGCGTGGAGCACGACGACATGAACGTGATTGTGCTGGGCGCGCGCGTTATCGGCTCGGCCCTGGCCTTCGAGGCGGTCAGCGCCTTCGTAGGCGCTAAGTTCATCGCCGGCGAAGAGCGGTTTGTGCGGCGTTTCAAGAAAGTGCTGGCCATCGAGGCCAGGTATCAGCGCGAAGACGGCGGGGCAAATCCCGCATAGAACCGGCGGGCCACCCTTGCCGTCATCCCGGGCGAGCGAAGCGCTACGAAGGACCTGCGGTCTGTGCTCTTGCGGCTGGGATGAGTTTCGCTGTTCCCTCCGATGGGGCAAATCGAGATTCCGGCAACCCTCGATGAGCCCTTATCGAGCGTTCATCGCGGAAAAGCATACTGAGAGGCCCGAATGTTCCCCTTCGACGTGATTCTCTTCGATGTCGGCGGAGTTCTGCTCACGAGCGGCTGGGACCGCCGCGAGCGCGCAGCGGCGATCGAGCACTTCCATCTGGATCTTGCGGTCTTCGAGGTCCGGCATCCCGCGCCTTACGACGCCTGGGAGCGGGGTGCGATCCCCATCGACTCCTACCTGGAGGCGACCGTCTTCCAAGAGCCGCGCAGCTTCTCGCGCGACGAGTTCTTCGCCTACATGCTGGCCCAGTCGAAGCTCCTTCCCGATGGGGCGCTGGAAATCCTCAAGGAGCTTTCCGCATCCGGTAACTTCATGCTGGGCGCACTGAACAATGAGCCGCGGGAGACGAACAAGTACAGATTCGAGCATTTCGGCCTGCGCAACTGTCTGAAGGTCGCGCTGAGTTCCTGCTATCTCGGGCTGCGCAAGCCGGAGCCGGCGATCTACCTTCGCGCGCTGGATATTCTGGGCGGACCGCCGGAACGGATTCTGTTTATCGACGATCGCGCGGAGAATGTGGCCGGCGCGGCGTCAGCCGGGATGAAAGCCATCCAGTTCCAGGGCGCGGATGCCTTGCGGCGGCAGCTCGAGACTTTGGAAGTCCTGTAAATTGGCAGGCATGCCCGTTATGAGTCCAGCCGGCGTCCGGATTGGCGAAGAGAGGTTTGTGCGCCGCTTCAAGAAAGTGCTGGCCATTGAGGTCAGGTACCAGCGCGAAGACGACGGGGCAAGCCCGGCATAGAGCCTCGAGGGCTTCGCTTCCTCATTTCAATGAGGCCGGATCGATGGGGCCGGCATCAGCACCCCAGGCCCGCCCCGGCGAGCGATTCCCTATATAAAGCTCGACCCAGCGCCAGCGCGCGCTCGTCCAGCGCCACCCACTTCGGATTCCTGACGAGCCTTCGCAGCGCGGCGGCGACGCTGGCCTCCGGCAGCACGGACGCGATCTCCAGCAGCGCTCCCAGCACGATCATGTTGGCCGCGCGCGCGTCGCCCAGCTCGTCGGCCAGGCGCGTGAAGGGACGGGCAAGCACATGGACATCCGCTCGCCCGCAGCCCTCCGGCAGCGTCTCGCCGTTGTAGAGAATCCATCCGCCCTGGCGCACGCTCGGCAGGAACTTCTTGAGCGACGGCTCATTCATCGCCACCAGTACGGTAGGCTCGGCGACCAGCGGCGAATCAATCGGCTGGCCGGCAATCCGCACATGGCAGTTCGAGGTGCCCGACCGCATCTCCGGTCCATAAGAGGGCAGCCAGGAGACCTCCAGCCCGGCGTCCAGTCCCGCCTCCGCCAGCACTTCGCCCAGCAGCAGCACTCCCTGCCCGCCAAAGCCCGCGGCGCGCACCCTGATATCGAGATCAGCCAGCGCCGACTCAGTCCCAGCCGGATGGCCCTCGGACATGCTCTCCGGGTCAACGCCGAGAATGCGCGGAATCTCATCGAGCGCCGGCCGCGCATCCGGCAGCCGCCTCGGCTCTGCTTCCTTGGTGCGATCCTTGAAGACTCCCAGCGGAAACGTCTTCTCCATCACATCGCGTACCCAGCGCTGCGCCTCCACCGGCTGCATCTTCCAGATGGTGGGGCAGGGCGAGAGCACCTCCACCAGCGAGAAGCCCAATCCACGCACCTGGCTCTCGACCGCCCGGCGCAATCCGCGCGCGGCCTGGGCGATTTGTTTGTTGTCGCCCAGCCCCACGCGCTCGATGTAGACCGGCGCATCGAGCGTGGCCAGCAGCTCGCAGACGCGCAGCGGATAGCCTTCGGTCGCCGCCTGCCGCCCGTTCGGGGTGGTGGTGGTCTTCTGCCCCAGCAGCGTGGTCGGCGCCGACTGCCCGCCGGTCATGCTGTAAACCGCGTTATTGATGAAGATAGCCGTGAAATTCTCGCCGCGATTGGCCGCATGCAGGATCTCCGCCGCGCCGATCGCCGCCAGATCCCCATCGCCCTGGTAGCTGATCACGATGCTCTCCGGGCGGCTCCGCTTGGCCCCGGTAGCCGCCGCCGGCGCGCGGCCGTGCGCCGCCGAGATGTTACCCACGTCGAAGTAGTCGTAAGTGAACACTCCGCAGCCCACCGGGCCCACCAGGATGGTTCTGTCCTGAATGCCCAGCTCATCGATGGCCCGCGCCAGCAGCTTGTGCGCGATGCCGTGGCCGCACCCCGGGCAAAAGTGGGTCTGATGCCGCAAGTCATCCTTGCGCTCATAGCGCTCATAGAACGACTTCGCCTTGGCCTGCACCACCGTGTATTCAGAGACCGCTTCGCTAGACATTGGCCAGCCGCTCCTCCTCCGGCTCCATGGCCGGCGCATAACGACGAGCCTGCTCGCGCACAAACCGAAGCACCTCTTCGTGAGACGGCACGATGCCGCCCAGGCGGCTGAGGAACTCCACCGGCCGAGCGCCGTTCAGAGCCAGGCGCACATCTTCGAGCATCTGCCCGTTGCTCATCTCCACCACCACAAAGACGCGCGCCGCGGCGGCCAGCCGCTTAAAATGCCTGGCCGGGAATGGGAACAGCGTGATCGGCCGCAGCACACCCACATTGATTCCATCCGCGCGCGCCTCCGCCGCCACCGCTTTCAGAATCCGGCCCACGATCCCGTAGCCCACCAGCACCATCTCCGCGCCATCCGTCTGCCACTCTTCGGCGCGCGCCTCGCGCTGCCGGGCGCGCTCGTACTTGGCCTCCAGATGGAGCAGATGCGCCTCCATCTCATCGCAATCCAGGTGCAGCGAGGTGATCAGATTGCGGCGCGTCTCAGCGGTTCCCAGCACGGCCCACTCCGGCGGCGGCGGGACGATTGCCTGCTGGCAGAACTCCACCGGCTCCATCATCTGCCCGATGAATCCATCCGCCAGCAGCACAACCGGGTTGCGATAGCGATCGGCCAGCTCGAAGGCCAGTGCGGTCAGATCCGCCATCTCCTGCACGGAGTCGGGCGCCAGAACGATGGTGCGGTAGTTGCCGTGGCCGCCGCCCTTCACCGCCTGGTGATAGTCGCCCTGCTCGGCGGCGATGTTCCCCAGTCCCGGCCCGCCGCGGGTAATATCCGCGATCACGCAGGGCAGCTCCGCGCCCGCCATGTAGCTGATGCCTTCCTGCATCAGGCTGATACCCGGCCCGCTGGACGCGGTCATCGCCCGCACGCCCGTTGAAGCCGCGCCGTAGATCATGTTCATGGCGGCGACTTCGCTCTCCGCCTGCAGGTAGATGCCGCCGGCCCGCGGCATGTAGTTGGCAGCCGCCTCGGCAATCTCGCTTGCCGGGGTAATGGGGTAGCCATAGAAGGCGCGGCATCCGGCCAGGATGGCGGCCTTCACGATGGCTTCGTTGCCCTTCATCAGTTGCTTGCGCATGGGCACGCTCCCTCCATGGCCGAACCCAGCCCGCGGCCTTCAGCGGCCTTGGGACTTGCCCTGCGCAGCACCGTGATCGCTCCCGGCTCGGGGCAGGCCATGAAACAGATGCCGCAGCCCGTGCAGCCCGCGCCGAGATACATGGCCGTCCGGTAGCCGTAGCGATTCAGCCGCTCGCTCAAACGGATCACCTTCGGCGGACAGGCCTCCACGCAGAGCCCGCAACCCTTGCACTCCTCCGTATCCACCCGCAGCAAGCCCCGGTCCCGCTTCTCCGCGTCCCCCATCCCTTCGCCTCCGTCCCGCACAGCGATCGAACCTTTCAGCCTTGCTTTCGCCCGTCCAGAAACCGGCTCCTTCGACCCTCCAAGAACACCTTCAAAGCCCGCATTAACGTACCTATCGCCGGAGGAACAACGCAGTGATACCCGTCACCCCCTGGGCCTGCACGTCCGCGGGAGCCGGCGTGCAACCGGCAAATGAGCGCGCTCCGATTGGGCATTGCGAAGACCGCCATCCCCCGGGTCGCACCGGGGTGCGGTCAGGCGGATCGATCGGCAGGGGGCAGTTCCGCCAGCAGGGCTTCCACCGCCTCAACCAGCGACGGGAAGCGCAGGTCGCACAGTTCGCCCGCTGCCTGGACGCCTGGACGCCCACGCTCCGCGCCGCCGTCGATGAGGGCCGTGAGCATTCCCAGCCGGCGGCCGAACTCGATATCGGAGAGAGAGTCACCGATCATGGCGCTCTCGGCTGCCGCGATGGCGGGGAAATCCGCGGCGGCCTGTTCGAACATTCCCGCCAGCGGCTTGCGGCAGTTGCATTCCCCCACGTCGTGCGGGCAAAGGTAGAAGCCGTCCACATGAGCGCCGCGGGCCTTCAACTCACCCTGAAATGCAGCGTGGATGGCCTCCACATCCGCGCGTGTATAGCGTCCCAGGGCTATCCCGCGCTGATTGGAAACCACCACCACGCGCAGCCCCGCCCGGTTGAGCCGGCCGATCGCCTCAGCCACGCCGGGAAGCGGATGAAAGTCGGCCCAGGAAGCAACATAGCTCCCTTCCGGCATCTTCTCGTTCAAGACACCGTCGCGATCCATGAAGACGGTTCTCAGCTTGCGGGTGAGGATTCTGCTCGCGGATTCGGCCACCCCGTCATGATAACAACCCCGGTGCGCGATCCCGCGCGGTGCGGCAGCGGGGTTCCGAACACGGCGAATCCGGCGCTGTCACGGTCTTGAGGGGGCGCGGCTTCAGTTGCGCGGCTCTGGGGCTCCCGGTTTCCGCGGCTTGAGGCCCCGATGGGATGCTTCCCGTCTGCCCGGCTTCGATCACCTTGCCAGCGTCATTCCGTGAACCTTCTCCAGCAGCTGGACGGTTCGTTCCACCTCCGCCGCGGCCTGCTCCGCCGTCCACTGAAGAACCGGCGCCATAACGGCTGTCAGTTCTTCCAGCAAGGGCCGGTTCACCTCGCCCAGCAAGCCCATCAGTGTTCGCCGCATGATCAGGTCGTCGAGGTGGACGACGCGCTCGTTGAGCGCTATGTACTCTATCTCCCGGCGCGAGTAGCCGGAGTGGCAGGCGAGCGGCGCGTCCGGGCCCGCCTGCAAATAAGCAGCGACGCTATCCGCGCCCGTACCATAGCGCTCCAGCAAAGCCACCAGCCGCTCCTGGGGCAGCCCTGTACCCTCCGGCAGCCGGGGATAGCCCCTGCCGCCCCCTATGGGACGATCGGCCGAACTGCGCGTTCGCGGCCGGCCCAGCACGCGCAGAATCTCGTCGGCAACCTGCTCGGCAAGGGCGCGGAAGGTGGTCCACTTCCCGCCCACCAGCGAGTAGATGGGGAAGTCGATCCCATTGCCGGGAGCGAGTACCGGGAAGCTGTGGTCGCGGCTGATCTGACCCGGCGTCAGGGCATTGCTGCGCGGCAGAGGCCGCACGCCGCATATGCGGAATACCACATGCGACCGGTCCACGCGGATCGAAGGGAAGGCCAGGCGCAGGGACTCGAGAAGGTAGTCCACTTCGCCTTCGTCGCAGGCGGCGTCCGGATCCTGCGTGGGAATATCCGTGGCGCCGGCGATCACCTTTCCGCAGACCACGTAGAAGATGCAGATGCGGGCGTCCCGGTTGACGAAGTAGATCATGTCGTCCCCGGTGGCCGCCGCCAGCTCCGGGTGGTCGAGCACGATGTGGGAGCCCTTGGTGCCGCCGATGAACCCGCTCTCGCGCCCCATATCGCGATTGGTGAAGTCGATCCACGCGCCCGTGGCGTTGACCACCACCTTCGGCCTCACTTCGCAGCGCTCGCCGGAGACCTCGTCGCGCAGAGTCACCGCGCCGCCCGACGCGTTCTCCGCATGGACGTAATTCAGCGCGTGCGCCCCGGAGCACTCTGCCTCAGCGTCCTGAACCAGTTCCAGGCACAGCCGCTCCGGATAGGTGATCTTGGCATCGTAGTAAGTTGCCGTGCAGATCACCTCGGGATTCAAAGCGGGCCGCAGCGCGAGCGACGCGCGCCGGGAGCGGAACCGGTGCCGCGGCATGGGAGACTTGCGGCCGGCCAGAAAGTCGTACATCGTCAGCCCGGTCTTGATCAACAGCGCTCCGCGATTGGCCGGCTTGGTGGGCCATCCCAGCACATTTCGAACCGCCGGAACCATCCCCGACGCCCAATTGAAGATCGGAATCGTGGTAGGCAGCGGCTTGACGTAGTGGGGCGCGTTTCTGAGCAGCCGGTTTCGTTCCCTGAGCGACTCGCGCACCAAGCGGAACTCCGCGTTCTCCAGATAGCGGAGGCCGCCGTGAATGATCCGCGTCATGCCGGAACTAGCGCCGGCGCAGAAATCGGACTTTTCGACCAGCAGAACATCAATTCCCTGTAGCGCCAGGTCGTCGAACAATCCGATACCGTTGATGCCGCCGCCGACGATCAGAACGGAAACATCGGGACGATTGCGAAGCGCAGCGAATTCCGGTCGCGTCAATTCCAGTCGCATCCTTGTTCCTGGGTTTCTAAAACTCTATCACGCGGCTCCGATTGCCGCCCGCGCCGCCTCGGGCGCTTCCAGACCTTATCTCCGCGGATCATTTCAAGGGCTCTCCGAATTCATGCTTCGGCTCACGGTTCTCCAGGAATGCCTGGCTTAGCTCGATGTCCTCTTGCAGCAGCCCGCTGCCCACGGACAGATGCATCTGCATCGCGCCGAGCTTCTCCGCCAGGGCGCTGGCCTGCTCCCTGGTGATCTTGCTGCCATGGCTGGAACGAGAATTGTATTTTGCTAGCAGCCCGTTGATGGCGGCAACATCTTCAAACGGTTTATCTTCCAGCGCCATCAGCGCGTCCTGCGCCTGGTAGATTTCGGTATACCGTTCGGCCTCCTCATAGGGCATATAGGCCAGCGCGCCGGTGGACTGCGCCGTTCTCCACGCCGTATCGGACATGGTGACGGCGCTGAAACTGATTGCCCATTTGGCGTGCTGATTCTTCCTGTCTTCGGGATGTTCCTGGATGCGCTCCATCACCGCCAGGTCGGCATCGACCTGGTCACGCCACTTCTTCAGCCCCGGCAGCAACTGCTTCAGATCGTTGAGGTTCTTTTGGATCTCGGCGCGCAGCGACGCGCGCGCCTCCTCGGCCACGTGAACGTGGTGCCGCCACTCCATGCAGCTCTCGATCTGGGTGGCGATCAGCAGGCCCATGGTAATGGTGAACAGGTGAATGAAGAACTCCCGGAACCCCTCAATCGCTTTATGCGGCAGATGAACGTCAAGCATGGGAAGACAAACCTCATGAGCGTCTTCCGCCCACCCTTTGCGGTCAAGGCCGGCAACTAGACCCGCTCTCGGGATTCCGCTCGGGTAAAGGGGGAGACAAGCATCTTATATCACGAATCGGGCCTGAACTTATCTTGAATCCCGATTCCGAAACCGACCCTCCGGTACGGCTGCTCGCCGGGATCGCCCCGTGATTGACGGGCTGCCCCGGAGTGACTTATGATCCAGCCAACTCCAACTCCGAACACCGCAATCCCGCACCTTGCCGGTCACGTTGCAGTCTATCGCCGGGGCTTGCATAGACACACATTCAAGAAGCTCTATGACTCGTTTCGCCTTCTCTGCTTTGCTGCTCTTCTCGATCTGTCAGGCTCAGCAGGCGCAACAGCCTGTCGCGGCGCCCGTATTGACGCTCGAGGATGCGGTCCGGATGGCTCTCAAGGACAACCGCCAGCTGCAAAGCGCCCAGTTGGACGTCTCCAAGGCCCAGCAGGCGACCGCCGAGATCGGCGATTCAAGATACCCGCAGTTCAGCGCCGACGTTTTGAGCGGCGTTGCCCTGCATCCCATTCACTTCACGATTCCGGAAGGAGCGATGGGAGATATTCCCGGCATTGGGCCGCTGCCCGCGGAGAACAAGGACGTCACCGAGCCGCGGCACATCACGGCGCTTGTTCACGCATCGGCCGCCCAGCCGCTCACGCAGCTGTACAAGATCGATCTGGGGGTTCGCGCCTCGCGGATCGGCGAGGAGTTCGCTCGCGAAAGCCTCCGCCAGAAGCGGCAGGAACTGGCTGAGCAAGTGAGGGATGCGTACTACCAGATCGTGGAGGCGCAAGCCCAGGTGGAAGCGGCCGAGGCTTCGCTGGCCGCCCTCGTCGAACTGGGCGCGCTGACCGAGCGCCGCCTCTCCGAGGAAGCGGTTCTCAAATCCGACCTCCTCTCCGTCAAGGCCAAGACCAGCCAGCAGCGCGTTCAGTTGCTGACTCTGCGCGACGGCATCGAGACCAGGAAGGAAGCATTCAACCGGCTGCTGGGCCGCGATATCAGGACCGAGTTCAGCGTCGAGCTGCTGCCTCAGCCGTCCCTGGAAGAACTGGACCTGGAGACGGCCCGCGGCAAGGCCCTCGACCAGCGCCCCGAGATCCGGGAGGCGAAGCTGCAGGTGGAGAAAGCCGGGCTCGATATCCGCCGGGAACGCGCCGAGTACCTGCCCGATCTGAGCGTCCAGCTCTCGTATCTGTCGTTTCCGAACATCAATTTCGCTCCGCAGAACCTGACCAGCGCGGGCTTCCTCTTCCAGTGGCAGCCATTCGACTGGGGGCAGAAGCACCATAAGATCGAGCAGCTGAAATCAGCCGCGCAGCAAGCCGGTCTGGCCAGCACCGATGCCGGGCAGCAGGTGCTCATTGACGTTGACGCGCAGTACCGCAAGCTGGCCGAAGCGCGCGCGCTGCTGGAGGCGCAGATGGCGGTTCAGGAATCGGAACGGGAGAAGCTGCGCGTGGCGATGCAGCGCTACGAGCAGAAGGCGGTGCTGATGGCCGACGTATTGCAGCAGCAAGCCGCGCTGGCGGAGGCCGACAGCCAGTTGAGCCAGGCGGTCAGCGGATTCTGGACGGCCGAAGCGGCCTTCCGCCGCGCCCTGGGGGAGGAATAGCTATGGCACGACTCTCGATAGACTGGAATCCGGCGCGCCGCGGCGGGCTCGCCGTTCTGGCAATCGCCATCGCCGCGGCCGGATGCCATGGCAACGGGCCTGGGGCGGTCCCGCAGGCGGTTCGCGCCGACCTGGTTCAGGAGGTTCGCCCCGACACGGCGGAGCGGTATTCGGCCTCGTTCGTGCCGTGGACTCAAGTGGACCTGGCGTTCAAGTCGCCGGGGCTGGTCGATTCCATCCTCCAGGTTCGCGGCGCCGACGGCCGGATGCGGGACGCCGAGGCCGGCGACAAGGTGACTGAAGGGACCAAACTGGCCGTGGTTCGCCAGTTGGACTACCAGCAGCGGCTGGACCAGGCCGAGCAGCAAGCCAAGCAGGCCGAGGCCCAACTGGCCGCCGCCGAGGCCGTCTTCCACGATGCGGAGCTGGATTACACGCGCGCCGTGAACCTTTACAAGACAGCCAGCATTACCAAGCCCGACTACGACCAGGCCACGGCACGCTACGAATCCACACGACAGCAGGCCACCGCCGCCAAGGCCATCCTGGAGGCTGCGCGCACCGCCGTCAGCCAGGCTCAACTGGGGCTGAGCGACGCCACGATTCGCGCGCCCTTCACCGGCTGGATCACCGCCCGGAATGTCAGCGTGGGAAGCCTCGTGAGCGGCGCCACGGTCGCCTTCAGCATGGTGGAAACATCGACGGTGAAGGCCATGTTCGCCGTGCCGGATACCTCGCTGCGCAACATCCACGCCGGCCAGCAACTGACGGTGACACTGGATGCTCTGGCGGAGCCGGTTGCGGGCACGGTTACCGCGCTCTCGCCGGAAGCCGACCCCAAGAGCCGCGTCTTCACAGTCGAGGTCTCCGTGCCCAACCCGCGCGAAGAGGTGCGGCCGGGAATGATCGGCTCGATCGCCATCGGCGGGCAGCGCGATTCGCGGCCCCGGTTGATGATTCCCCTCAGCGCGGTGGTGCGGTCGCCGATCAACTCGAACGGTTTCGCCGTATTCATTGTCGAGCAACGCAACGGCGCGTCCTATGCTTCGGCCCAGGAGATCACGGCGGGCGAAACCTATGGCAACTCGATTGAGGTCACCAGCGGCCTCAGGGCCGGCGAGCGCGTGATCACATTGGGCGCCGAACTGCTGCGCGACGGCCAGCAGGTGCGAGTTCTCTAACGAGGCAACCCGTGGCACACAAGACCGAATCCGAACTGATTGCGCACTGCCACAACACGGCCCGGTTCTTCGTCGAGAACCGCATTCTCGCCTGGGCCGCGCTGGCGGCCTGCACGGTTTGGGGAGTGTGGGGTTACCTCTCCATGCCTCAGCGCAAGGACCCGGATATTCCCGTGCGCGTGGCCGTGGTGGCCTGCCAGTGGCCCGGCGCCACCGCGCAGCAGGTGGAGCAGCTTATCACCCGCCCCATCGAGCAGGTGATCGCGCAGAACAAGACCATTCATGCGCCCGTGCCCGACGACTTCGGCATCCAGTCGCTCTCCCTGCCCGGCGCTTCCTACGTGACCCTGCAACTGGCTCCCGATGTGCGCGACTCGCGGGAGCAGTTCAACGACATCAACCTGAAACTCCAGGTCCTGAACGGCCGCCTGCCCGAGGGCGCCAGTCCCATCCAGTTCCAAAGCGAGTTTGGAGACACGGCCGCCCTGATGCTGACCGTGGCCAGTCCCAGCGCGGATGCGATCGAGGTGCGCGTGCGGGCGCAAAACATCGCGCAGGCCATCCGTGAGGTGCGCGCTCTTCCCGGCCGATCCCTGCCGAACCCGGTAAGCCTGGTCGTCTGCTATCCCCTGGGAGCCTCCCAGAGCGGCGTCGAGAAGGAGGTCGCGGTCTTCGAGCGCAGCGCCGAACAGGAGGGCGTGCTCCAGGGCGCGGTCTCCTTCAGCGGCAGCGGGTTCATTGGACTCGACGGCGGCACGCGGCTCGACGATGCAAAGATAGTCGAATACGCAAATCAGTACATGACCATGCGCATGCAGCCCGCGGAGATCAACCCGGACATCTGGCCGCTTGTCATCGTGCGCGATCCGGGCCAGGTCGAGGAGAAACTCCAGGCGGTGGCCGGGCCCAAGTACTCTTACGCGGAGCTGGACCACTACACCGACCTGATCTCGCGCAGCCTGCTGGGCGTCGCCCAGACCTCGCGCGTGGATCGCAAGGGCGTGCAGCCCCAGGCCGTCTATCTGAACTACTCGCAGGAGCGGCTGGCCGCTTACGGCCTTCAGGCCTCCGATCTCTCGCGGGCGCTGAATGCGCGCAACATCACCCTGCCGGGCGGCGTGATGCAGACCGGGACCGAGCAGGTGCGCCTGGATCCCTCGGGCAGGTTCGAGGACGCGTTCTCGATCGGCGACACGGTGGTCAGCCGCTCCCCCGACGGCGCTCCGGTCTATCTGCGCAATCTGGTCGATATCAGCCGTTCCTACCAGAGTCCCGCCACCTATCTCAATTACTACGTTTGGGTGGACAAGGATGGTCGCTCGCACCGCGACCGCGCCATCACCCTGGCGGTCTTCATGCGCTCCGGAGAGCAGATACAGAAGTTCGGCGTTGCCGTGGACAAGCGGCTCGACGAGCTGAAGAGACTGTTGCCGCCCGACCTGAAGATGGTGCGCACCTCGGACCAGCCGCTACAGGTGAAAGAGAACGTCGACCTCTTTATGGATGCGCTTTACGAGGCCATTGCCCTGGTGGTGCTGGTGGCCTTGATCGGCTTCTGGGAGTGGCGGTCGGCGCTGCTGATGGCGCTCTCGATTCCCATTACGCTGACCATGACCTTCGGCATGGCGCACATGGTCGGCATCGATCTTCAGCAGGTTTCCATCGCCTCGCTGATTATCGCCCTGGGCCTGCTGGTGGACGATCCGGTGGTCGCCAACGACGCCATCAAGCGCGATCTGGCCGAGGGTCACCCGCCGCTGATCGCCGCCTGGCTGGGGCCGACCAAACTCGCCCGCGCCATCCTCTACGCCACCGCGACCAACATTGTGGCCTATCTTCCGCTGGCCCTGCTACCCGGCAACACCGGCGATTTCCTCTTCAGCCTGCCCATCGTGATGACGGCGGCGCTGGTCTCCTCGCGCCTGGTCTCCATGACCTTCATCCCGCTGCTCGGCTACTACCTGCTGCGGCCGCGCAAGAAGCCCGAATCCACCATTGAGGAACGCCGCTCGCGCGGCTTTTACGGCTTCTACTACCGCATCGCCAGCGCCGCCATTCAGCATCGCTGGAAGGTGCTTGGAGCTTCGCTGGTATTCCTCCTGGTGGGCGGACTGGTCGGATTGAGACTGAAGAGCCAGTTCTTCCCCGAGGACGTTCAGTACTGGTCCTACGCCGACGTGTGGCTCCCGAACAATGCGCCGCTGGCGCTTACCAACAGTACCTCCGCCCAGGCCGAACAGGTGATTCTGCGCGTGCTGCATGACTACGAGCGCGACCATCCGCACCCCTCCGGCCCGCTGTTGAAAGGCCTCACCAGCTTCGTCGGCGGAGGCGGACCGCGCTTCTGGTTCTCGGTTTCGCCTGAGCAGCAGCAGGCCAACTACGCGCAAGTGCTGATCCAGCTGAGCGACAAGGACGTCACCCCGGAAGTTGTCGGGCCCATGCAGGAAGCGCTTTCGCGCGAGATCCCCGGCGCATTTGTGGTCGTCAAGCAGTTGCAATCCAACCCCGTTTCGTTCCCCATCGAGGTCCGCCTCTTCAGCGTCTCGGACATCGACCCGGCCGACGAGCCCGCCGATATTGAGAACCTGCGCCGCCTGGCCGGGCAGGTGCAGGATATTTTGCGCGCCGCGCCCGGCGTTCAGACCGTCCAGAACGATTGGTTTGCCGAGAGCCCGGCCGTGCGCCTCGATATCTCTTCCGACCGCGCCAACATGGCCGGCGTGACCAACCGCGATGTGGCCAATTCCACCTCGGCGGCCATCAGCGGAACCACTGTAACCTCGCTGCGCGAGGGCAACGACCAGATACCCGTGGTGGCGCGGCTCATTCCCTCCCAGCGCACGCAGTTGTCCGACGCGCGTGGACTCTATGTCTATCCCTCTTCGAGTCCGCAGAGCATCCCGTTGCAGTCGGTGGCGTCCATTCAGACCGAACTCCAGACCGAGCGGATCCGGCGCCAGGAACACTTTCGCATGATCGGCGTCCATGCCTGGCCGCAGCCCGGCGTCCTCCCTTCGCAGGTCTACGGGAGCGTCCAGAAGAAACTGGCTGAATTCGGGCGCAGCCTGCCCCCCAGTTACCGCATGGAGATCGGCGGAGAAAAAGCCAAGCAATCAACCGGGTTTTTCAATCTGTCGATGGTGCTTCTCGCCTGCCTGCTGGGCATTTATGCGGCGCTGCTGGTGCAGTTCAATAATCCCCTGAAGCCGCTGCTGGTCTTTGCGGCGACTCCTTACGGCGTGGTGGGCGCGCTGCTCGCGCTGGCCCTCATGGGCACGCCCTTCGGCTTCATGGCTTTCCTCGGCATCACCAGCCTGGTGGGCGTCATCGTCAGCCACATCATCGTGCTCTTCGACTTCATCGAGGAGATGCACGAAAAAGGCGAGCCCTTCGCGCAAGCCATCTGCGACGCGGGCATCGAGCGCCTGCGGCCGGTGCTCATCACGGTGGGAGCGACCATCCTCGCGCTCTTCCCCCTGGCCAGCCACGGCGGACCGCTCTGGCAGCCTCTCTGCTACGCGCAGATCGGCGGCCTGGCCGCGGCCACCTTCATCACCTTGCTGCTGGTTCCGGTCTTTTACGCCATCGCCGTCCTCGATCTCAAGATCGTGCGCTGGGAAGAGAAGCCCCTGGACAGCGATGCCGCCCGGTAGCGGGTCTGCCGTGGCGAAAACGCCTGCCGGGATGGCTCACTGGCTGTCTGCCGGCGGCGACGGAATCCACTGCTGAGCGGTCATCAGCGCGGCAATCTGCTTGGCCACCGCCTTTGCCATGCGCGAAGCGTCGCCATCCACCGTGGCTTTCCTGTCGGTGGCGTCCCCGACCGCGGCGCTCGTTGCCAGTGAGCTTACGCCCATGGTGGCAACCGCTCCGGGCTTCACGCCGCTGGCAAAGCGCAACTCGAATTCGGAGACCAGCACGGGCGGCCCTCCGGTGGTAAGCGTAAGGGTAACGTGAGCGCGAATCGAGCTGGCGCCGCGGCCAAAACCTACCATGACGCGCTTGGTCGCGTTTCCCTGGTCGATGCTGGTGAATTCTCCCCGGACAATCAGCGTGCGCCGCGGCACATCCGCGGTGGCATACAGAGTTCTGCCGGCCGGTATGGGCGTCTTCTGAAGCGCCTTGACCAGCACTTGCGAAAAGACGGCCTGGACGTGGGCGGCGACCGCCTGCGGCGAAGTCTCATCGACCCCTTTGCGCAGCGAGCGCCGCGCATGAATCCGCCCCGCGGCGGACTCATCCATCTCGACGGCTTCCAGGGGAACCACAAAGTCGCAGACCTGCACCAGATCGGGCTTGGGCAGCGGATCGGTTCCGGAATAGCTCTTCACGATCCGCACCTGCGCGATCGAGGCCAGGGGATTCCCGCCCACATTCTGCGTCTGCGATTGCGCTGTTGCCACCGATAAGAAGACAAGGCTGGAAACGCTCAGGAGTGACACTGCCGAACCGTACAAGGTATCCTCGCTTTCCGCAAGCATCATACATGAGTCCAGCCGCGGGACCCGCATGGAGACGGGCGCGACTGCTCGTGTATCCTACTGGAATCATGACCCTGGACAGGTATGCCAAGATCGTCCTGACTGCGATTGCGCTGTCCCTCGCTGCAATCGCGCTCCGCCCCTATCTGAGCCCGCCGCGCACCCTCGCCGGCGCAAACGCCTCCGACCTTTACATCGAACCGGGCGTTCAAATGCTGCGCGCGCCGGATGGCTCGCGCCAGCAACTCGGCAAGGTGGTTGTCGACCTGCGCACCGGCAACATCTGGGGCTTTCCGACCGGAACCGATGCTCCTTATCCCATCGCGCTGAGCACTTCGGAGATGCCTACCTCCACGCCGTTTCTGCTCGGCAGGTTCGATCTGGGGGCTATGCAGAAGTAGGCCCATCCGAAGGGATTTGCCCGCGAGAGGAGTAACGGCCATGGCGCAAGTTATCCGAGCGATCGTTCTCATCGTCACGGCGCTCTTCCCGATCGTCAACCCCATGGGCGGAGCGCCCGTCTTCCTCTCCCTTACCACGGATAGTTCGCCGGCGGAGAGACGGTATCTCGCCTGGCGCGTGGCTCTCTACAGCTTCTTCATGCTGCTGGGGTCCATGCTGATCGGTTCCCACGTCCTCGCGCTCTTCGGCGTGTCGCTGCCCATCGTGCAGGTGGGAGGCGGCCTGGTGGTGATCTCCGTGGGCTGGGCCATGCTGAAACACGAGGATGAGGAGGAGCGCAAGGAGATCAGGCGCACCGCCGACGCCGGCCTCCCGCTGCGCAAGGCCTTCTATCCCTTGACCATGCCTCTCACGGTCGGGCCTGGATCGATCGCTACCGCCGTTACGCTGGGCGCCAACCTGCCGCACCCGGGAGGCGGCAGACTCCTGATCGCCCTCCTGGAAGCGGTTGTGGGCTCGCTGCTGCTCGCGCTCTATGTCTTCCTCTGCTACGCCTTTGCCGATCGCTCCGGCAAGCTGCTCGGGCCCGCGCCATGAACGTTGTAACCCGGCTCTCGGCGTTTCTGCTGACCTGCATCGGCTTGCAGATCGCCTGGAACGGCATCGCCGCGCTGATTCATACCCTGTGAGCCAGGGACGGGACCGGATGGTCATGAAGGCAGTCCTCAGGATCCGGCGGCGGATGTGTGCCGTTACCACGGCTGCGGCCAGCCTCTTCAGCTTGCCGTTCTCCTGCTCCTGCTCGTTCAGCCGTTTGGCCGGACCGGCTGGAACGGCTCACGTTCGTGCTATGCTTCCCCCTGGAAGCAGGAGTCTGGCCGACACCGGACTTCTCCGGTATTGTTTTCTTGGGGCCGAGTCCATGTTGAATCTGCCATTCCGCCGGGCATTGCTCTTCAGCTCCCTTCTTTCCTGCCATGCGGCCGCTCAGGTGTTGAATATCCCGACGTCGAGCGACCGTTTCGGCAACGCGACCTCGCTGGATGAGATTCAAACGTCGCAATTGCAGTTCAATTTATTCCTGATCGGTAGCCGGGACCCCCACCTCACCGAAGTACAGAATCCCAGCGGTTCCGTTTCCAAGCTGGACCTCAAATCCCCCGGAAAAGCACGGCGCGAATATGAGCAGGGCTACCGGCTGCTGATGCGCAACGATGCGCGGGGTGCGGTGGAGCACTTGGCCAGGTCCATCGCCATCTATCCGAAGTTTGTTGCCGCCCATAACGCGCTGGGCTCCGCCTATCTGAATCTGGGTCAGAACGAGCTGGCTCGCGGCGAGTTTGCCCAGGCCGTTGCGCTCGACGACCACCTGCCTAACTCATACTTGAATCTTGGATGCGCTGAACTGGCGCTCAAGCAATATCCCGCGGCGGAAGAATCCCTGCGCAAGGCCTCCTCGATCGCTCCGCTCGACGTCGAGCTGCAGCTGGCGCTGGCCTACGGGGAATTTGTGAACCATGATTATTCCGCCGTGCTTGCCACCGCCCGCCAAGTGCATGAGCATCCGCACGAAGGGGCTGCCGCCGTTCATTTCTTTGCTGCCGGGGCGTGGGAGGCGCTGGGCAATCTCTTCGAAGCGCAGCATGAGATGGAGACCTTGTTGCAGGAAGACCCGAAGTCAGCATCCGCCGGCCAGTTTCGTCAAATCCTGGAACAGATCAAGGCAGAACATGCGACCCGGGAAGAGGCCATGCTGAATCGGCTTCAGAAGGTGACATTCGCTTCCAGCGCCCTGGCGGAGCCGGCCCCGGAAGAGGCGGAGCGCCGTGCCCAGCAAATCTTGCAGGAGCAGAACGAAGAGAGGCAGATCGCCGAAGCGGAAGCGGCGCCTGATCCCACCTGCGGGGATTGCGGCGCGGCCGGCGCCTTCGAGCCTTCGGGCGCGTCCATTCCAGGCGCGCGATCGGAGCCATCCGGCAGCCATAATCCTGGCGTGACTTTCCGAGTTATGGCGGACGAGGTCGCGATATCTTTCACCGCGACAGATCACGGGAAATCCGTGACGAACCTGGCCGCCTCAGACGTCGAAATTCGCGACGACGGTCAACCTCCGGGCGCTATCCTCGGATTCCGCAGTGAATCCCAGCTTCCCTTGCGGCTCGGTCTCGTCGTCGATATCAGCGAATCCGTCAAGGGCCGTTTCTCGTTTGAGCAGGCGGCGGCGACTGAGTTTCTGCAAGAGGTGGTCGTCGGCAAGGACGATCTGGCCTTCGTCGTCGGAGTCAACAATTCTGTGCTTCTCGTCCAGGACTTCACCGCGGACCGAACGCTGAGTTCTGACGCCTTGAACCAGCTCGCGCCGGGCGGCGGAACCGCTCTGTGGGACGCGGTCGCCTTCGCCGCCGGCAAGCTGGCCGCCCATCCCGAAGTCCAACCCGTCGCCCGGATTCTGGTTGTGATCAGCGATGGCGAAGACAACTCCAGCAGCGTCACTCTCAAACAAGCCATCGCGACGGCCCAGCACGGCGAAGTCGCGGTGTACACCGTGAGCACCAGGGATGGCTTGTGGGAAGAGCCTGGCGCCCTGGTCGGCGACCACGCGTTGCAAACCCTTTCGGAACTCACCGGCGGCATTGCCTTTATGCCCGGCTCCGCCCGCCGGCTCGACGCCAGCCTCGCCGATCTTCAGCAGGTCATCCGCGGCCGCTATCTCGTCTCGTACAAGCCTGCTTCTTTCCAACGCGACGGACGGTACCGGACCATCGACATCGAGGCTCAAAAGGAAGGCCGCCAGCTCAAAGTATTTGCACGCAAAGGCTATTACGCCTCAGCCGCGCCGCCCGGTTCGATTGACCGTTAAGGAGTGGGACGAAAAGCCCGCTCTCGGCAACGCTTACCGTTTCCAGGCAGGATTTCAGTTTCCGCTGTACGCCTTGCGCAGATACTTTCTCGCCGTGTCGGCGCGCGAGGTTTCGGGACCGTTGTCGATGGCGGACTGGTAATCCTTGATGGCCTGCTGCCGCTCGCCGTTCAGATCGCGGCACTCGCCGGCCGCCAGCAGCGAACGGATCTTGAGCTCCGGCCCCACGTTCCGGGTCCAGGCGGCCTGCTCAAACGACTCGGCCGCCTCGCCATAGTGGCGCTGCCCGCGCAGGGCGTCGCCCAGGCCAAAGTAGGTGAGCTCCATGCGTGACGAAAAGAAGTAGCCGGGCTTGGCGTTGGCGGCCAGAACCTCGCGGTAAGCCGCCACCGCAACCATGCCCTCGCCCGCATCCCTGCGCAGGTTGGCTTCCTCCAGGCAGAAGAGGTAGTCGCGCGGATACTCGCTCTTCAGGCCGCGCACCACCTCGATGGCCTCCTTGTAGCGCGCCTCGCGGCGCAGGAAGAGAGCGATCGTGGTGCGCGCCTCCACGCTGGTGACCGGACCGCGATTGCCGTCGTCGGTCAGCATCTCCAGGCCTCGGGACTTGGAGCCGGTGATGCCGGCGAAGCCGATCAGCAGCTTGAACGGCAAAGGCAGCGCTCCCACCACGTATTCGTACACCCCCGCCACCAGCTTGGCGTCGATGTAATCCGGGTCCAGCTGCAGCACGCGTACTTCGTCGTTCTTGGCCTGCGTGGCGAGCCGGAACCCGCTGGCGTAGCCCCGCTCCACCATGGCGATGTAGGTGCACTTGAGCGCCCGCGCCCAGCCGCGCGCATAGAGAGCGTCCACGTCGTTCGGATTCCCGCCCAGCCGCCAGTCGGCCTCGTGGACGGCTTCGTCGGCCAGCGTCAGAATGCGGTCCCGCGTCCTGGGGTCTTCCTGGGTGGCGTGGCGGCCGGTCAAAAAGCCGTCATTGGCGTAAAACGTAGTGTCGAGCAGGTCCTGCCGGTAGAGTTCCTGGAAGAGCACGGCTTCCAGCAGCAGCGCCGTTCCCTGCGGATCGCCCGGATGCGCCGCGTGGAAGCGCTCAAAGCGCTCGATGGCGCCCGGATAGTCCAGGTTGTAGAAGTGCTCGTAGGCCTCGCGGACCAGGGGGTCGCGGTTCAGGGGATTGGTATGCGCCTCGAAGGCCCAGCCCAGGTTCGCCGCGGCAAGCACCAAGGCTCCCAATATCCATCCGCGCATCGAAAACCATCCCCTCTTCAACCTTGATTCTCCTTATTGGCCGGGAGAAAAAGGAAACTCCCGCCTCTTTCACGTTAACCCACAACAGAAGACGTTCCAAACTGGCGTGCCTTTTCGCTTCCACGATCGCGCTGCCCCGGCGCTGCGATAGGCCTCCAGATGAGCTTTTGCTTGAAGGATTGGTGAAATGGTTCGCAAGGAGATGCTACGCCTGGTGCTTAACCAGGCGCAGTTCAATGGATTCGAGTTCCGCCGCTGGTTCCAGTTGCACGTTCATCCCGTCTGGCCCGGCGCCGAGCAGGCCCTGACGCTGCTCTCGACGGAGGGCCGCCATTACACGCTGCTCTTCAGCCACGACTTTGCCCGCGCCTTCTGGCGTTCGGGCGCCCACATGAGCTTCCTGGTCCCCTCCATGACCTATCCCAGGGTCAACTCACAGGGCGACGTGGTGCAGGTGACGCGCAAGCCCTACACCCGGCGCACCATCAAGGCCGACGCGTGGAAGTATCACCTGGGCCGGATGGCCGTCGCGGAGGATCCCATCGATTATCTCTGCCGCTTCCTGCCCGCGCAGGACCAGATCATGCTCCAGGGCTCCGAGGCAGATCCCATCGCAGCTCAGGCCTGAGGCCAATGCAATCGCAGGAATGGATCAGGCTCCGCGAGTCAAGCTGAAGCTGTATCGAAGCGCGGCCTTGGAGTTTGACGGTCCGGCCATGGGCGGGGCGCCCGGCCAGCAAATTCACCGGCCTCTGCACAGCGGATGGTACACTACTTTCGCGCGGGCTTGCACACCGCGCGAAATCCCCTTGAATTTCCTCTGGAGGCCAATATGAGCGATCAACCGACCTTTGCCCCGAACATCGTGGTGAGCAACGCCGCCGCGGCTATCGACTTCTACAAGAGCGCCTTTGGCGCGGTGGAACAGATGCGCCATCCGGCTCCCGGAACCGGCAAAATCTTCCACGCCCACCTGGTGATCCATGGCGGCCACCTGATGCTGGGCGATGACTTTTCCGGCTCCATGGGTGGCAAGTCCGAGACCCCGGAGGCGCTGGGAGGAAGCCCGGTGACCTTCCATCTGTTCGTCGGCGACGCCGACGCCGTCTGGGCGCAAGCCGTGGCGGCCGGCGCCGAAGTCACTATGCCCCTGGCCGATCAGTTCTGGGGCGAGCGCTTCGGCCAGTTGCGCGACCCCTTCGGGCACAAGTGGGCGATCCGCCAGCCCATCAGCAAGCCCTCCCAGGCCTAGATCGAAGAAGCCGCCAAGGCGGCGTTTCCGGAGCGGATTGGCTCGTGGTACCCCATCCTCGCCGCAAGAGTGCTGCGAGGGTGGGCCGCCTGGCGCATTCTGCCAGGAGCCGCACTTGGCAAGCTCCTCCAGTGAACCATCCTGGCATTGTGTGCGTAATGCGGGTAGAATGATCCCCGGCCCAACGAGAAAGGACTCGAGGCTCCCACCCTCAAGATGACAAACCCCATGCGCAATGCCCTGCTGTACACCTCTTCCGCCCTTCTGATGAGTCTGATAATCTCCTCCGTGGCCGTCGCCCAGGAAAAGCCTGCCGCGCAGCCCGCCTCACCCCGCTACAAGGACGCCAGCCTTCCCATTGAGGAGCGGGTGGCCGACCTGGTTCCGCGCATGACGCTGGAAGAGAAGGTGGATCAGATTGCCACCGGCTGGGAAAACCGGATCGAAGTGATCGACCCCACCGGAACCTACACCAGCGAACAGGCCCGGAAGGTCATCCAGGCCGAGTGGGGCGCCGAGCAGAAAGTCACGCCGCGCCAGATGGCGATCCTTCGCAATGGCGTGCAGCGCTATCAGCGCGAGAAGTCGCGGCTGGGCATACCGGCGCTGTTCTATAGCGAAGCTCTGCACGGATTGATGGAGTACGGCAGCACCAGTTTCCCGGAGACGCTTGCCCTGGCCAGCACCTGGGACCCGGCGCTGGTGAAGCGGGTGTTTACCGCCGCCGGGGACGAGGCAGGCTCTCGCGGCGTGGGCCAGGTATTTACTCCCGATCTGGATATCGCGCGCGATCCGCGCTGGGGCCGCACGGAAGAGACCTATGGCGAAGATCCCTTCCTGGTTTCGCGCATGGGAGTCGCGGCGGTCGAGGGCTTGCAGGGCGATTCCTTCCTCATCGACCGCCACCACACCATGGCTACCACCAAGCACTTTGCGGTGCACGGGCAGCCGGAGGGCGGCACCAACACGGCTCCGGGCAATTTTTCCGAGCGGATCATCCGCGAGAACTTCCTCGTTCCCTTCCAGGCCGCTGTTCAGGAGGGCCGCGCGGGCAGCGTAATGGCTTCCTACAACGAGATCGACGGCGTGCCTTCGCACATGAATCGCTGGCTGCTCGACCGCGTACTCCGCCAGGAGTGGGGCTTCAACGGCTACATCACTTCGGACGATTTCGGTATCCAGATGATGGCGCAAACCCATCATGTGGCTTACAACACCGCGGATGCGGCCCGCCTGGCGCTGGCGGCCGGCGTGGACTACGATCTTTCCGACGGCTCTGCCTATCGCTCGCTGATCGACCAGGTGAACCGGGGCATTGTGCCCATGAGCGCGGTGGACAAGGCCGTCGCGCGCGTGCTGGCTGCCAAGTTCCGGCTGGGACTCTTTGATAATCCATACGTTGACCCGGACTATACCGAGCGCGTGACCAACAGCGAAGAACACCGCAAGCTGGCCCTGGAGGCGGCGCGCAAAGCGATTGTGCTCCTGAAGAACGAGAAGGATCTGCTGCCCCTGGACCTGTCGAAGCTCAAGACGATTGCCGTGATCGGGCCTAGCGCCGCCGACGTGCACCTGGGCGGTTACAGCCGCGATCCCGGCCGGGGAGTCAGCGTCCTCGATGGCATACGCGCCCGCGTGGGGAACAAGGCAACCGTGCTCTACGCTGAAGGCTGCAAGATAACGAACGCGCCTCCGGGTTATCTGGGGTCGGATGCGAACAACGTGCAGCTCATCGATCCCGCGACGCAGGCGGCGTCGATCCAGGCGGCGGTAGAGGCGGCGCGCAAGGCCGATGTCGCAATCCTGGTGGTGGGAGAAAACGAAAGCACCAACCGCGAAGCATACGCCGAGGAGCATCGCGGCGACCGGGATTCGCTGGACCTGCTGGGCGCGCAGAACGACCTGGTGAAAGCGGTGGTGGAGACGGGAACGCCGACCGTGGTCCTGCTGTTGAATGGGCGGCCGCTCTCGATCAACTACATAGCCGAGAAGGTTCCGGCCATTCTTGAAGGCTGGTATCTTGGCCAGGAGGGCGGAACGGGCGCGGCTGAAGTCATCTTCGGCGACGTGAACCCCGGCGGAAAACTGCCCATCACGTTTCCGCACACGGTTGGCGCCCTGCCCGACTATTACAATCGCAAGCCTTCAACCAACAGAAGCTATGAGTTCAGCACCCGCCAGCCGCTGTATGCATTCGGCTACGGACTGAGTTATACCACCTTCCATTTCGATAACCTGCGCGTAGAACCTGCGCAGATTCTGTCGGGCGGAACGGCCAAGGTGAGCGTGGATATTGCCAATACCGGCAAGCGCGAGGGAGACGAGGTGGCCGAGTTCTATGTGCATCCAAAGGTCTCCTCGGTAACCCAGCCGGTGATGCAGTTGAGGGGATTCCAGCGCATTACGCTCAAGCCCGGAGAGAAGAAGACCGTCGAATTCACCGTCACGCCGGAGACGCTTTCGATCCTCGACCTCGATATGCACCGCGTGGTCGAGCCCGGTGTATTCGAACTGATGGTCGGTCCCAGCTCCGATAAGACCAGCACAGTAAAGCTGACGGTGGCTGGGACGCACGGTGAAACCGGCCGTCCCGCGCTGCCCCCGCCGCCCGCCGGCTCGGAGTCCGGGATGGTGAGCAACTTCGACGATGGGAAGGTGGGAGCCAGCTACGGGTCGTGGATGGCCGCCTCGGACTCCATGAACGGCGGAAAATCCACCTCCGCCATGCAGGTTGTCGAGCCCGGAGCCGACAACACCAAGGGAGCGTTGCAGATAAGCGGGGAGGTGGTCGCCGGTTCGCAGCCTTTCGCCTACGCGGGAGCGATCTACTTTCCGGGGCAGTCGCCCATGCAGGCGGTGAACCTCTCCAGCAAGAAGAGCATCAGCTTCTGGGCCAAGGGCGACGGCAAGACCTACACCCTGGTCGTGCTCACCGAGAGTCGCTCCGGCGATAACGGCGCGATGCCCGCCATGACCGCCTTCGCCGCCGGTCCGGAGTGGAAGCAGTACACCTTCCCGTTCTCGGCCTTCGACACCGACGGCAGCGACCTGGGCGGCCTGGGCTTTGTTCACGTCCAGGAGCCCGGCAAGTTTCAATTGGAGATCGATCAGCTGGAGATCAAGTGAGGTCTCCGGCTTGATGGGTGACGAGGGGCGGATTGTCGCGTAGCGCCGCAGCCGGCAGGGCTGCGAGCGGGCTGGAGGGCACTATCCCACATCTCATTTGAAATGTGGGGTGCCTTGGGTAATGCCCTATTGCGCATAATGCTCTATGTGGCATAATGGTGGCATGAGTTGGTCCGCCTACTTCCATCCGAAGTTCAAGGAAGAGGTCGAAGAGCTGTCATCGGCGGTGCAGGATGGACTGGCCGCCGCCCTCGCGCCACTTCGAAAGTTCGGACCATCCTTGGGACGGCCCGATGTAGACACGCTGAATGGATCGGAGTACGCGAACATGAAGGAGCTTCGATTCAGAGCGGATGGGGGCGTCTGGCGAGTCGCCTTCGCCTTTGACCCGCGGCGCAATGCAATTCTGCTCGTTGCCGGAGACAAGTCGGGCGTCAGCGAGACGAGGTTCTACAAGCGGCTGATCGAAAGGGCCGATTCGCGGTACAGGGAACACCTCGACGACCTTTAATCGGGAGGAGTGACTACCATGCGTGGAATGATTTCGGTTGATGACTGGATTGCCACTTTGCCAATTGAGCGGCAAAAGGCTATCGAAGCGAGGGGAAAAGAACTGATCGCCAAAGTGGAGCGACGTATGACTCTTGCCGCTCTGCGCAAGGAGCGCAAGATCAGCCAGACGACGGTTGCGGAGGCGCTGGGAATCGGCCAGATGCAGATTTCGCGCCTGGAGAAGCGCAAGGATCCGCGCCTGTCTACGATGGCGCGGACCGTGGCGGCGATGGGCGGCCAGCTGACGATGATTGCGACCTTCCCGGACCAGGAGCCGGTGGTGCTCATCCCGTCTCATCTTGAAGAGAAGCCAACGCGTGGTACGAAGCGGGCTTGATGCGGGGATTTGCGATCCCACGTCCCGAAAGCGAGATGTGGAGCGCTCGGCACTCAGCATCAGGAGTTGAAAATGCCAGACTTCTCCAAGAAGGCGTACGAGTCCACCCATTCCTTGTGCTCGTGGCAGGTCTGAATGATCTCCAGCATCCGCTTGTACTCGCCTGGGAGAACCCTGTGGGCTGGGTAGTGGGGGAACTGCAAACCCGCCTTGGTTGCGGCATCGCGCGCGTCTTCGTATTCGATTACTGCTGACGCGTATCGGGCTGCCGAGCGGTCCTTCAAGGCACAAAGCACTTCGGCTTGAGCAACCCAGTGCGAAGGGCCCCCTTCATCGAAGAGCAATGCGCACTCGATGCTCTTGAGTCCAACGAATGGCTCCCCTTCCTCTGCCAGTTTGACGCCCATATTGGTAAACATCAAGGACACTTTCAGCGGTGTCGGCTTCATATTTGAACGAACCAAGTACGGCCAATAATGGTTGAGCTTAGCCGCAAGGGCAGGGTGGTCTCCCAGGTTGTCGTAAAGGATGTTTCTCTTCGCATCGCGGTCTAGAAGAGCACCGGCCATACAAGCAACTTCAGATTTTCCTCGTTCCCGCGATTCTCTGCGCGATGCCCCTAGCTCACTGATTTGACCGTCAGGCCCCCGCTTGTCTCCTATGATGTTCCTGTCCCGTGATGGCTCGGGCATTTCTCGGTCTGCTTCAGTCCGCCGCTCTAGCCGTATTCTATATAGAAGCATTCCAATCACGGAGAGGGGGTTTGATACGATGATAGATACAAGCGCAAGCCAAATCAGGTGCCAAGGACTTGCACCCAGAGCCAACACCACAAGGGCCGCGACGAGCTGACACATGAATATTGGTCCGATCGTAACGAGAGACGGGGTGCCATCCGGAAAGCGTTTAGTTGCCAAATAAAGAATGCACAAGACACACACAGCGATATTCAGCCACCAAAAGCCCCACGCAAGTGATGAGTACATCCTCCCTCCCAAATCTGCTAATGCGAAAGAGCGTTGAACGGGTCGAGCCAAATCCCGCTCCCTGTTATGAGTTTTCCAGGCGGCTCGGCCCGTTCAGCGCGCCACTTCTTGCTCAAGACTTACACTCTGCAATAGGCCCTTACGCCCGCCTCCAAGCGCGCCCCAATCTTATGGCGGGCATTTGCGGAGGCCGGCGCATCTTCTAGGTTTTCCAGCGGAATCTTTGCCACGATTCGTCCGCTCTTGTCCACGATTTCTTCTTGGTCGGGGGATATGCCTATCCAGTAAACCTTGAATGAGAGGTCATTTATGCCAGGGCGTTTAAGCTTAATCGCCAACTGCCTCAAGATTCTCATCGTGGTTATCCTTCCTTCTTTCCTCTGCTGGTTAACCCGCTTTTCACTTTCTTCAAGCTGCTGCCTAACAGTCAGCTTATCCGCCTGTTGAATAGCCATTGATTTAATGCTCCTCTGGTTTCTTGATTTGAGCGCCTCTAAGATCACAAATCCCGGTCGCCGCGACAGCTCAGGGACAATTGTAGTCCTCTCGCTGTTCCGCCTCAATTGGTTTGCTCCATGCTCGCGGCGGCCCTACAAAGCGCGTCCTTGTACACTGAGTAGTGCCCCGTTTTTTGGGGAGCTTGCGCAGGAGGCCCCATGGCGTCGATCATTCTTCCAGCAGTTCCGTCGGAGTCGCGGCCGGGGCGGTTTGGCGTGTATGGCGGGCGGTATGTGCCGGAGACGCTGATGGCGGCCCTGGTGGAGCTGGAGCGCGAGTACAACATTGCCAGGAATGACGCCGCGTTTCAGGAGGAGCTGGCCGATCTGCTGAAGGACTTTGCCGGGCGGCCCACGCCTCTCTACCTGTGCAAACGGCTGACCAGGCAACTGGGCGGGGCCAAGATCTACCTGAAGCGCGAAGACCTGCTGCACACCGGGGCGCACAAGATCAACAACGCGCTGGGCCAGGGGTTGCTGGCCAGGCGGATGGGCAAGAAGCGCGTGATTGCCGAGACCGGCGCGGGCCAGCACGGCGTGGCTACGGCGACGGTGTGCGCGCTGCTGGGCCTGGAGTGCGTGGTCTACATGGGCGATGTAGACATGGCGCGGCAGGAGTTGAATGTGCTGCGCATGAGGCTGCTGGGCGCCGAAGTCCGCGGAGTCTCGTCGGGATCGAAGACGCTCAAAGACGCCATCAGCGAGGCCATGCGCGACTGGGTGATCAACGTGCGCACGACCTATTACCTGCTGGGCAGCGCGCTGGGCGCGCATCCCTATCCCACCATGGTGCGCGACTTTCAGCGCTGCATCGGCCGCGAGATCAAGGAACAGATCCTGGAGAAGGAGGGCCGGCTGCCCACCGCCGTGATCGCCTGCGTGGGCGGAGGGTCGAATGCCATCGGGGCGTTCTACGAGTTCCTTGGCGACCGGCAGGTGAGGCTGATCGGCGTGGAAGCGGGCGGATGCGGCACGGAGCTGGGCCAGCACGCGGCGCGCTTTCGCGGGGGCGAGCCGGGGGTTTTGCAGGGCACGTACTCTTACGTTTTGCAGGATGAGAACGGGCAGATTGCGCTGACGCACTCGGTTTCGGCGGGACTGGATTATGCCTCGATCGGGCCGGAACACGCGGCGCTGCACGATTCAGGACGCGCGGAGTACGTTTCGCAGGACGACCGGGCGGCGCTCGATGCCGTGGTGCGGCTGGCGCGGACGGAGGGGATATTGCCGGCGCTCGAAAGCGCGCACGCCGTGGCCGAGGCGCTGCGCCTTGCTCCCACGCTGACGGCCCGTGACATACTGGTGGTGAACCTCTCCGGCCGCGGCGACAAGGATATGGGGATTTTGGCGCGGGAGCTGAAGATACAGGGAGCGTAACGATCCGGTCGTGCCGGGTCGAAACGGAATACGAAGCAGACGCAAGGCAACCGCAGATCCTTCGACTCCGTCCGCCTCGGCGGACTCCGCTCAGGATGACGGCCTTGCTTTTGGCTGAGGATGGCACTCGGCAGTTTCTTGGCACGTGCAGCGAGTTAGCCTCCGCTGCGCGGTGACGGGCGAGTTGGCAAGTTGGCGGATTCTTCAATGGCGATACGATTCGATCACAAGCCGGGATTGGTGGTTTATCTGACGGCCGGAGATCCGAGCCTTGAGGCCACGCGCGCCATTGCGCTCGCGGCCATCGATGCGGGCGCGGACGTGATCGAGTTGGGCGTGCCGTTCAGCGATCCGCTGGCCGACGGGCCGGTGATTCAGAGAGCGATGGAGCGGGCTTTGGCGCGCAGAACGCGGCTGAAGGACGTGCTGGCGCTGGCCCGCCAGATTCGCGCTGAGCGGCCTCGGGCGGGTCTCGTGATCTTCAGCTATCTGAATCCGATTCTGCGCTACGGGTTGCACCGGTTTGCCGATGATGCGGCGGCTGCGGGAGTGGATGGAGTGCTGGCGACCGACCTGATTGTCGAAGAGGCGGGGGAGTATCTGGCCGAGATGGAGCGCGTGGGCCTGGAGCCGATCTTTCTGGCCGCGCCCACCAGTCCCGACGAGCGGCTGGAGGCCATCGCCACACACTCGAAGGGCTTCGTTTACGCCATCTCGCGGGTGGGCATCACCGGCGCGCAGCAGAGCCTGGCCGCGGACGCGGCGGCGCTGGTGGAGCGCATCCGGCGATGGACCCGGCTGCCGATAGCCGTGGGGTTCGGCATCTCGACCAGCGAACACGTCGCCCAGGTGGCGGAGTTCGCGGATGCGGCGGTGATCGGCAGCGCGATTGTGGAGCTGATTGAAAGGTCAGCTCCCGGAACGGAGCCCGGCGCTGTGGCCCGATTTATCGAGGGCCTGCACCTGCGTGAGGCGGCGCTGGCCCGATGACACGAACCCCGAGGGCGATCCGCCATAGCGGACGCCGCATGGATGGATTCAACTCTTGCTCCTTGGCACATGGGAGCGCCGGATTTCCGGAAGGGATGCCGGCCTCCACAAGCAGGAGCGGCACACGAGGATGCAATGACGCTGGAAGAATTGCGGGATCAAATTGATGTTCTGGACCGGCGGCTGGTGGAGTTGCTCAGCGAGCGGGCACGCGCCGCGCAGCAGATCGGCCGCTTGAAGGTTGCCACCTCGCTGCCGGTGTACGAACCGGCGCGCGAAAAGGTGATCTACGCCAACGTGCGCGCGGCCAACAAGGGTCCGCTGCCGGACATTGAACTGACGCATATCTACGAGCGCATCATCGACGTGATGCGGGCTCTGCAAAGGGACGAGTTGGCTTCAGAGAGGAATGCCCTGGACCGCCGCGGCGGCATGCAGGGCCAAGGCACTGGCGCAACGACGGAAACAGACGCGCCCGAGACAGGGAACAAGCAATGATAGTAGCGATGCAGGAGAGGGCCACCGAAGAGCAGATCGATGCAGTCATCGATGTGATGGTGGAAGCCGGGCTCAATGTTCATCGAACGACGGGCGCGACCCAGACGATACTGGCCGGCGTGGGCGACACCGCCGGCGTGGAACTGAGGAAGTTCGAGCTGCTGAGTGGCGTGCTCTATGTGCACCGGATCACGGCACCTTACAAGCTGGCCGGGCGCGCGTTTCGGCCCCAGGGCACGGTGGTGGAGTTCGCCAACGGCGCCAGGATCGGCGGCGAGCACGTGGCCGTCATCGCCGGTCCATGCGCCATTGAGAACCGCGATCAGATCTTCAAGATCGCCGCCTGCGTGAGGGCGGCGGGCGGCGGCTTCCTGCGCGGAGGCGCCTTCAAGCCGCGCAGTTCGCCTTACGCCTTTCAGGGACTGGGGATTCCCGGGCTGGAACTGATGCGCGAGGCCGCCGAGGCCAACGGCCTGCTCACCGTGACCGAGGTTATGGAGATTGCGCAGATCGAGTCCATGCTGCCTTACACCGACTGCTTCCAGGTGGGGGCGCGCAACATGCAGAACTTCAACCTGCTGCGCGAGTTGGGCCAGGCGCGCAAGCCGGTGCTGCTCAAGCGCGGCATCGCCGCCACCATCGAGGAGCTGCTGCTCTCGAGCGAGTACATCCTCTCGGGCGGCAACTACGACGTGATCCTGTGCGAGCGCGGCATCCGCACCTATGAGACCTCGACGCGCAACACCATGGACATCGCGGCGATTCCGGTCATTCACAAGCTGTCGCACCTGCCCATCGTGGCCGACCCCTCGCACGGCACGGGCCGCCGCGACATGGTTCCGGCTTTGGCCAAGGCAGCGGTTGCCGCGGGCGCCGACGCGCTGCTCATCGAGATTCACCCCAACGCCGACAAGGCCGTCTCCGACGCGGCGCAGACCCTGTACCTGGATCAGTTCGAGGAACTGGTTGGCGAGCTGAGGGTGATTGCCGCGGCGGTGGGACGGACGCTGTAATGGAGCAAGAGGGGTCCGCATGATCGAGCGCATCGCTATCCTGGGCACGGGCCTGCTGGGCGCATCGGTGGGCCTGGCGCTGCGCGCGGCGGGCTTTCGCGGCTCCATCGTGGGCTGGAACCGGGGCGCGAAGGGAGCGCAAACCGCGCTCGGCGCCGGCGCCATCGACTCGATTGCGGCAGACCCCCTGCAAGCCGCGCGCGAGAGCCAGGTGACGCTCGTGGCCATGCCCATCTACGCCACTCTCGACTACATGGAGAAGCTGGCCGGCGCGCTTGGTTCGGATCATCTGGTGACCGACGTTGGCAGCACCAAGGGGCAGATTTGCTTAGCCGCCGGCCGCCTGTTCAACCGGCCGGATCGCGCCGCGTTTCTTCCCGGCCACCCCATGGCGGGCAAGGAGCGGGGCGGCGCCGAGTTGGCCGACGCCGAGCTATTTCGGGGAACGGTCTGGCTTTTTACCGACGATCCGGATTACCGGCGCTCGCCGCACTCGGCTGAGCTGGTGAAGGGCTGGCGGGAGTGGGTCGCGGCGATGGGATCAAAGACTATCGACCTGGACCCCGCGCGCCACGATGACCTGGTGGCCTGGGTCAGCCACCTTCCGCAGTTTGCGGCCACGGCTCTGAGCGCGCTTTTGCAGGAAGAAGTGGGCGACGCGCCGGAGTTGAAGGATGTGGGCGGACGCGCTCTGCGCGAGATGACCCGCCTGGGCGCGAGCCCCTACTCCATGTGGCGCGACATCGCTTACACCAATACCGAGGCCATCGAGACAGTGCTGCACGCGCTGGAGCAGAGGCTGGCCTATCTGCGCGAGAACCTGCGCACGCCGGGGCTGCGGGAAGAGTTTGAGCTGGCGAACCGGTTCCGGCAGTCCAAGCCGCCCGCATAGCTGCTATTCTGTGCGCAAGAATCGCGGTCCTGTACAGGCCGCGGCATCCCTGGCAAGGCCATGGAACGGAATCGAGGAAGAGGGAATGGGCAAACAGGTGCGGAAGGCGGTCTTTCCCGCAGGTGGGCTGGGCACGCGTTTTTTGCCGGCCACCAAGGTGATTCCGAAAGAGATGCTGGCGCTGGTGGACAAGCCCATCATCCAGTACGGCGTGGAGGAGGCCATCGCCTCGGGGATTGAGCACATCATTATCGTGACCGGACGCGGCAAGGGCGCGATGGAAAACCACTTCGACATCAGTTACGAGCTGGATGCGGCGCTGGAGCGCAAACACAAGGACGACCTGCTGGCGGTGTCGCGCGGAGTCTCTGCGCTGGCCCGGATCAGTTATGTGCGCCAGAAGGAGCCGCTGGGGCTGGGCCACGCAGTTCTTTGCGCCAAGGATCTTGTGGGCGACGAGCCTTTCGCCGTTATCCTGCCCGACGATGTGATCGAGGCCGAGGTGCCTTGCCTGAAACAAATGATAGGCGTCTTCAACAAGCGGGGCGGTTCGGTGCTGGCGACGATGACCATCGAGGGACCCGCGATCAGCGCCTACGGAGTGCTGGCCGGATCGCAAGACCCGGACAATGCGCGGATTTACAACTGCACGGGAATGGTGGAGAAGCCCAGGTTCGAGGATGCGCCCTCGAAGCTGGCCATCATCGGCCGCTATGTGCTCACGCCGCGCGTCTTCGAGTTGCTGGAGCGGACGGCGCCAGGGGCGGGAGGCGAGATACAACTTACCGACGGCATCAAGGCGCTGGTCAAGGAAGAGAGGGTCTTCGGCTATAACTTCGAGGGCAAGCGGTACGATGCCGGCGATAAGTTCGGAATGTTGCAGGCGACGGTGGAGTTTGCGCTCAAGCGGCCGGAGTTTGGAGAGAGATTCCGGGAGTATTTGAAGGGGCTGGCGCTGTAGAAACAGGGATCAGGGGTTGGGGATTAGGGGTTAGACGACGGGCTGACAAGAGAACTGGCGACCATAGCATCGTAAACAGGCCGGGGCGGCTGCCCCGGCCTGTTTGCATCTGACAGTTATTCTTTCCACTTGATGTTGCAGCCGATGGAGGGGCGCTGGTCCGCCGGGACGGGCTTGCCCGCGAGGACAAGGTCTATGGCGGCGCGCAGGTCCTGGCCGGTTACGGGAACTCCGTTGCCGGGGCGGCTGGAATCGAACTGGCCGCGATAGACGAGCCGCAGACCGGCGTCGAAGAGAAAGAAGTCCGGGGTGCAGGCGGCTTTATAGGCGTGGGCCACGGCCTGAGTCTCGTCATACAGGTACGGAAAGACGAAGCCGCAGCTCTCAGCCTGCCGCTTGAGTCCGGCGGGACTGTCGGCGGGGTGGGTGGTTACATCGTTGCTGCTGATGGCGACGATGCCGATGGGCTGGGCGGCGTAATCCCGGCCGAGCGCGGCAAGACCCTTTTCGACGTGCTTCACATAAGGGCAATGGGCGCAGATGAACATGACCAGCAGGCCCTTCCGGCCGCTAAAGTCGTCGCGGCGGACGGTCTTGCCGGAAACTACATCGGCGAGGGCAAAGTCCGGGGCGGCGGTGCTCAGTTCGAGCATTGTGGATTCGGTAAGCGACATGGCATTTTCTCCTGCGATGGGTTAGGGAACATCTGAAAAGGTCTGTACTGTGTCAGGGCATGACTTCAGTCGTGCCGTAAGTGCATCAAAATCAACGCGGGCTTTAGCCCCTGAGGGAAGGTCCAATGTGTAACCGAACTTAATCGGAAGTCCCTTAGTGGTTTGGCGAGTTGGCAAGTTGGCAAGTTAGCAAGTTAGCGGGTTGACGAGTCAGCGAGTTAGCGGCTCGCTCGGTCCCTCAGCTAGAACAGCGGCGGCTGTCGGCCGGGCATGGTCAGGCCGAAGTGTTCGTAGGCCAGGCGGGTGGCGACGCGGCCGCGCGGCGTGCGGTCGAGAAAGCCGATCTGGATGAGAAACGGCTCGTAGACTTCCTCGAGCGCGTCCTGCTCCTCGGCCAGGGTTGCGGCCAGCGTGCTCAGGCCGACAGGTCCGCCGTCGTATTTCTGAATGATGGCCAGCAGCAGGCGGCGGTCGATCTCGTCGAAGCCGTGGGCATCCACTTCGAGCATGGTGAGGGCGGCGTTGGCGGTGGGGCGGTCGATAATGCCCGAGCCGCGCACCTGAGCGTAATCGCGCACGCGGCGGAGCAGGCGGTTGGCAATGCGCGGCGTGCCGCGGGAGCGCAGGGCGATCTCCGCCGCGCCATCCTGGTCGATGGGCACCTCCATGACCTCGGCCGAGCGGGTGACGATGACGCGCAGTTCCTCCTCGGTGTAGAACTCCAGGCGGAGGAGAATGCCGAAGCGGGAGCGCAGCGGTGACGAGAGCAGGCCAGGGCGGGTGGTGGCGCCGATGAAGGTGAAGGGGCGAATCTCTATGACGTGAGTGCGCGCCGCCGGGCCCTGGCCGATGATGATGTCCAGCTTGTAGTCTTCGAGCGCCGTGTAGAGCTTCTCTTCCAGCACCGGCTGCAGGCGGTGAATTTCGTCGAGGAAAAGCACCTGACGCTCGCGCAGGTTGGTGAGGATGGCGGTGAGGTCGCCCTGGATCTGGAGGGCGGGGCCGGAGGTCTGCTGGAAGCCCACGTCCAGCTCATTGGCGATGATGGTGGCCAGCGTGGTCTTGCCCAGGCCGGGAGGGCCGGAGAGGAGCACATGGTCGAGGGCTTCGCCGCGCGACTTGGCGGCCTCAAGGGCGATGGCCAGCTGCTCTTTGGCTTTCGATTGGCCGATGAACTCGCGCAGCCAGCGTGGGCGGAGCTTGAGTTCGAAGCCCTGCTCCTCGTCGGCGCGCGAGGCGCTGACGAGCCGGGCTGGAGTGTTGTCGCGGGCGATGGCCATGCTGGAAGAAGTCTAACGGGCCGGGGTTGCGGCTGCAACCGGGACCAGTGCCGATGAGGCGGAACTAGGCTGGCAGACACACGACGGCGGCCACCAGCTTGTAGTGGAAGCCCTCGAACAGTTCTCCCAGGCTCATGGTGAGGAAAGTCCTTGGGGGCTTGCCGTCGAAGAAGTGGGCGTGCGGATAGATTCCCAAGGGCAAAGAGCGGAGCTTCTCCAGCCAGACGGGATCGGTGACAGAAAGGTCGTAGCAGGCGCGGACAACGCTGCTGGCTCAGAAGACGGCGCGATTCCTGCGCTTGCCGTTCTCTTCTCGAATCCACCACCAGAGGTCGTCGGGGTCAACGAGCGCGAGAGAGCACTGCGCCGGGGTCTCCTCAAATCTGTGCGCCAAGACCCTGTCGCAGTAACCCTGGAGGACAATCGGCTCCTTGTTTACAAATGCGGCGAGGAACTGCGCGTCGCGAGGCTCGTCAAAGCGGCGGATCGGTTGCCAGGGCTTCTCAGTCACATACACATCTTCCGGGTGGCAGTTGGAGCCGCATTTTTCTCCGACCTCCACCTCGATAACATCCAGCAGCTCAGCCTCCCTCCCGTCCGGATAGCAGGTCTCCCTCAATGTGAGGCAACCGGGGATCTTTCGGCCTACAAGGCGAACCCATTTCTTGGTCACAAGGCTGATCCCGGCGACACAGCGGTTTTCGTGCTTATAGGAGTTGGCGAGGCAGACGATCCGGTCGAGACCCATGGAGTTGGACTCACCTCCAGGCTGCGAATCAGAGATGGTGAATTTCTACGCCTTCCCAACGCTTCTGTAAATACTCGAGGACCAGTCGGCGGTGGCAGTGCTCCGGGGTTGGCTCGCTGCACAGGAGCACGGTTCTTCGCGCAAAGCCTTCCTTGTCGAGCGCCGACTCGATGTTTCTGGAGCGCACGAGCGCAAGAAAGGTCTCCTCATAAGCATCCCAGCCGCCCTTGTGCTTCTTGTAGGCGTCGAGCATCTCCTGCGTGGGGGCGAGCAGGGGCTCGTGTTCATAATCCGCTCCGCATATCTCGCGAAGAAAATAGGCGAGGTCGGCCTGCTTGGCGAAGGCGGCCAGCTGCGAGGTATTGTTCAGCCGCACATCGAGCAGGCGCTCGATGCCGTGAGCCTTCAGTGCGCCGAAGAACTCGCGGGCGCTTTTTTGGGTAAAACCGATGCTGTAGATCTCCATTTGTCCTCGTCAAGTTCAGCGAAGAGCGCGGGCTGGTCGGCGACCAGGGGCTTTCGGGCTTCGGCGGCAACGGTCTCGTCGGAGTCCAGACGTCCGTCGCCGCGGATGTGTTGCATGGTGTGGCCGCGCTCGCAGAGGACGCGGCCGATGAGCAGGCGTCGATGGCAGTGGGCGGGGTCTTCCTCGCCGCAGAGCAGGGCCACGCGAAAGCGCTCCATGCCGGATTCAAGGCGGGCGATGGCGGCCTGGAAGAGGGCGTCACCGCAGAGGCGGCTGTAGAGGACGCGGCCCGAGCCATCGTAGTAATCGGGATTGGCGGGACGGCCGCCGAGTTCCGCGCCGAGGAAGAGGTAGCGGATTCCGGCTTCCTCCAGCGAGCGCTGGATGAGTTCCCTGTCGAACTGGGGAACGTACTTCGAGTAAGGAGAGCTGCGCGTGTCAACCACCACCTCGATCTCGTGGCGGCGGAGGAGGGCAAGCCAGGTTTCGATGGAGTGGTTGGAGTGGCCGAGAGTGAAAAAACGGCTCATGCGCGCCCTTGGCAAGGAGGATAGCACCTTGGCGGGGCCGAGCGGCCGGAGCAGGAAAAGCCCGGCCGGGGGTGGGCCAGACTTGAACGAATCGGCTTCTTGAAGGAGTTCCTGCCGGGTCGACTGGTCCATTCGCGGCGTCGCGCTTTCCGGCTGGCGCTGCAAATCCGGCATTCGTCAGGGGCCGCCGCCGGCTGGCCAGGTTTATTTACCGTCTTGATTCCGAAAGGGAAAGAGGTTTTTGAGGGATTTGCCGGTTTGGGAACATTAGGATATACAATTAACGGTGGAAAAGAGTCTGCGACTTTGCTGCGAGGCGGCGGAGCCGGAGCCGTTCGGAAATTCTGGAGGCCATCGATGTTCGATCGTTCTTTGTTCAAGGCACTGATGCTGATCGGTATTGCCCTGCCCATCGTCAGCTGTACGAGCTCTCCTTCGCTGACCTCCATTGTAGTCACCCCAAGCACCATGAACTTTGGGGGGGCGGGCCTCACCACGCAGTTGACGGCCACCGGGTACTACACCCACCCCAACCACGCGGCGGAGACCCAGAACATCACCGACCAAGTTAGCTGGGCGAGCTCCACGCCCGAATGCGTGACGGTGAGCAGCACGGGGCTCATCACTTCGGGTAGCAACGTGTGCAGCAATATATTGGTGACCGCCAGCGCGCCGGGCTTCAATGGCTTGATCTCCGGCAGCATGACGGTCAACGTTACCCAGCCGTCGTATGGGAGCACCGATGTTGTCTCGGTCTCCGTGATACCGGCTACGCAGACCGTAGCCTCGCTGAATGTTCCCGTGCAATATGAGGCAGTTGGGACGACAGCCGGCGGCCAGACCGTAGCGCTGGACAGTTACCCGCTGCAGCTCAAGTGGGCTTCCAGCGACGCGGCCGTGGCCTCCATCAACGCGAGTACGGGACTTGCCACGACGGTCGGATCGGGTGTAACCACGATCACGGCTACGTTCACCAATGCCGACGGTACCGGGGCGGTTGGAAGCGGAGTCCTCACAGTGGCTCCCACCGGTTCGCCGGAACCTCTGACCTCGCTTACCGTCTCTCCGAACGCGCAGACAGCATCGGCTGTGGGTCAAACGGCCCAATTCCTCGCCATTGCCACCACCGGGTCGGGCACATCGGTCAATCTGACCGATCAAAGCGCAGTAGTCAATGGGAAGACGATTCCCGCCGCAACCTGGACCTCCAGCAATCCCTCGGTTGCCACCATCAACTCCGCAACCGGAGTTGCCACCTCGGTCGGTTCCGGGGCGGCCGTCATCACCGCTATCGCCACCAATCCTGACGGCACCGTCGTGACAGGCGCGGCGACCTACACGGTGAGCGGCACCACCACGACATCGGCTGAACCGCTGGCCTCGCTGGCCATCGTTCCCGGAACGCAGACGGCCCTGGCGGTCAACCAGACCGCCAATTTCATCGCCATCGGCACCACCGGATCGGGCACCACGGTGAACCTGACCAATCTGTCGGCGACGATCAACGGCAAGACAATCGCCCCGGCCGTGTGGAGTTCCAGCAACCCGGCGGTGGCCACCGTCAATGCGGCCACGGGAGTTGCCACGGCGCTCAGCGCCGGCGCCACCGCCATCGTCGCCATCGCCACCAATCCCGACGGCACCGTGGTGACGGGAACCGCGGTCTATACAGTGTCGGTTTCCAGTTCCAGTACGACGGAGCCTCTGGTTTCCCTCGCCATCGTGCCGTCTTCGCAGACCTCGTTGACAACCGGCGCAAGCGCCGATGTCAACTTCATCGCCATCGGCACCACCTCAACGGGCGCCACCGTAAACATGAACCTGCCTTACAAGGTGCCGGGAACTTCGCCCGCCGTGACCATCCCGGCGGCAACATGGGGTTCCAGCAACCCGGTGGTGGCCAGCTTCAGTGGAAATCCCGAAGGCGTCGCCACGCCGCTTAGCGGCGGCGCAACCGCCATCACGGCCATCGTCACCAATCCCGACGGCACCGTGGTGTCGGCCAGCGCGGCATACACGGTGTCGGTTCCCACCACCAAGGAGCCGCTGGTTTCGCTGGCCATCGTTCCGGCCTCGCAGACATCGCTGGCAACCGGCGCAACCGCCAACGTCCAGTTCATCGCCATCGGCACCACGTCCTCGGGCACTACCGTGGACCTGACCCACAGTTCCTATAACGTGCCGAATACGTCGCCCCAACAGACGATCTCCCCGGCAACCTGGACCTCCAGCAACCAGGCAGTGGCCATGTTTGGTTCACCCACTGGCGGCGTGGCCACGCCGATGGGCGCGGGCGCCACAGCCATCACGGCGGAAGTCACCAATCCCGACGGCACGGTGGTCTCGGCCACTGCGGCCTATACGGTTACGCTTCCCGCCACCACGGAGCCATATGTCTCGCTGGCCATCGTACCGGGCTCGCAGACGGCCACGGCGCTCACTCAAATCACCTCCTTCCGCGCCATCGCCACCACTGGGTCGGGCGCAACGGTTGACTGCACGGCCTCTTGCGGCGTCAAGTGGTATTCCAGCGACTCGGCGGTGGCCAACTTTGCTAACTCCTCATCAGGAGTGATCACGCCGTCCACCAACGGTGCCACCGCCATCACCGCCATCGTTCCCAATCCCGGCGTGGGCGGCAATCCCCCCGACGGCACCGTGGTCGCCGCAAGCGCGTCCTTCACTGTCGCCCTTTCAGCGACGCCTGAGCCTTTGCTTTCTATGTCTCTGCTTCCCAGTGCGCAGTCGATCGCGGATACGGGAATTTACAACACCACTCAATTCCAAGCCATCGGAACCTTCTCGCCCAGCGCCCCGACGCCGGGCGTGCAGAACATGGCGAACATCACCACCTACACGCTCGCCTGGTCTTCGAGCAATTCGTTAGTGGCCACCATTAACCCAACCAGCGGGGTGGTTACGGGGAAGGGCCTGGGCACGGCCGTTATTACGGCCATCGCCACGAACAAGACCGACGGCAGCGTGGTTACGGCCAACGCGACCATTACGGTCGTCGGCCCATCGACACAGGACATCACGTCCCTGGCGCTCTTCCCCGGCAACTTGTCGATTACCTTGCCGCCGGCGGGATCGGCATTTCCCACCGTCGATTATGTAGCCATCGGCACGAATGCCAGCACCGGCCTTCAGCAGCAATTGACTTCGTCGCAGGTGATCTGGAATTCCACCAATCCGCTGGTGGCTCAGTTCAACACTCCCGGAGTAGCCACGGCGCTCAGCGTGGGCACAACCACCATCACGGCGATCTGGACGAATCCCGACAGCAGCTTGCAAACGGCGACTTCGACCTTGACGGTGTCCGGCGTGGCGGCGGAGCCTCTCCTGTCTGTCGCGATCCTGCCTCCTACGCAATCGGTCGCTTCGCCGGGTCTGACCAGCCAACTGATCGCGATCGGGACTTTCTCGGCCCTCCCGGTTACGCAGGATGTGACCAAGGGCATCACTTCCTACCCGATCACAACCATTTGGAGCTCCAGCGATGCGGGAGTAGCCACGGTGACTACCGCTTGTCCCACCAGCCTCGGCCTCGTCGCTACATCCTGCACGATCCTCGCTTGTCCCGGCAGTTCCAGCGGCACAACCTGCACCTCTTGTCCCGGGACCGCCGTCGCTGACGGCGCATCCTGCGCTAAGCCTAATCCCACGACTCCGATAGGGCTGGTCACTGGCGTGGGCCAGGGCACGGCCGCCATCCTGGCCGTCTCGTCGAATCCCGACGGAACTCTGGTAACCGCGACCGCGCCCTTCACGGTTGTGGCGGGAACAACGGAGCAGTACACCCAGCTTCAGATCGTTCCAACCAACCAGGCAGCTACCGCGCCGGCTCAAACGAACCAGTTCATTGCGTTGGCCACTGCGGCAGATGGTCTTCAGTACGACGTCACGAACCAGGTCGTCTGGTGTTCCGCCACTCCGTCGGTTGCCTCGATTGGCAGCACACTTAGCGGTCCAGCTACCTGCACAAATGCCGTTGGCACAACTCCCGGCCAGGCGACCGCCAAGGCTACCGGATCGACGGTTATCACTGCGACGTTCAGTAACCCGGACACCACCGAGTTGGTGGCGCAGGCGGTGTACTCGGTTACCATCGGATCCTCGCCGGAGCCGCTGCTTTCCATCACCATTGTGCCAACCAGTATTACGGTGGGTCAGATACTGGATACGGGGCAGTTCCTGGCCTTCGGAACCTTCTCGACTGCTCCAACCTACGAGGACATCACCAACGGGATTTTCCACCAGGGCTTCGCCGGCTGCCCGTCAGGCTCCGCCCCATCCTCCTGCACCACGGCGGCCCCGCTCACCTGGATTTCCACCGAGCCCAATTATTTCCCCATCAACACTACGGGGATTCCGGGAGATCCGGCCGGGGTTGCCACGGCCTACGCCGAGGGAACGGATGTCATTGTTGCCGAAGCGTCGAACCCGGACGGTACCATGGCGACCGCCCTTGCGACGTTCTCGTGCCCGATCAACCAGTGCGGGGCTCCGGTCTCGGCGCAACTGGCGACGCTGACGATCTATAACGCCGGCGCGGGCACCGACTGGACGATTACGGATGGCACCGGCGTGATCCATTGCGCAGGCGCTGGGAATCACGGCTATAGCACCTCTGTGTGCGAGGCGAATTATCCCGTTGGCGCCACAGTGACGTTGACTGAAACGCCGACGTCACCGACTACTTTTGGCGGCTGGTCAGCGAACTGCGAAGCTGCGCTGAATACCCCAAACACGACACCGACCTGCACGCTTCAGCTCACCACCAGCGAGACTGTGGGCGCGATCTTCAACTAGCGCTGAACCGCATTTTTTTGCCGGGAAAGCCGCCCTTCGGGGCGGCTTTTCTGCGTTTGGAGTGAAGTTCGGGATTGCCGGGGGCGTCTGCCGCTTGCAGACCAGCAAACATGTCGAGCCGGATGGCGGCAGCGGCGGGGAGGGGCGTTTAGACTGGTAGGGTTGCTCAGAGCATGATGACCCGTCGGTTGAGCCGCATTCGCCGCTTTCACTTCAATCTGCCGCAGCGCATTGCGGCGGGGCTGCTGGCGGTCTTTCTCCTCCAGGGGCTATGGCTTGCCGCCCACCAGACCATGAGCGACCGCGACTACCAGTATGCGCGTTGCGGGCGCGAGATGTGGGAGCGTCCGGGGGCCGTGCCGGGTTACTTTACCAGCTGCGGGAACATCCGCGACGGGGTTCTGGGCTACCGGCTGGCGGGGCTGCCTCTGACGCTCTATCTGGAGCTGGAGCGGGGGCTGGACCTGCTGCGCAAGCCGGAGGACCGGGTGGTGCAGACTACAGGCGAGGTGAGCACCTGGGAGCTGCGCCACCAGCTGACGCGCGCGCTGCTGCTGGAGCGGCTGCCGTTCCTGCTGGCCGGAGCCGTGCTGGGCGCCGGGCTGTGGTGGGTGACGCGGCGGCTCTACGGCAACCGGGGCGGCTACACGGCGCTGGCGCTGTACTGCTTCTCTCCCGCGGCGCTGAAGGCCTGCGTGTCGCCCAACGCTGAGATCCTGGCCGCGCTGGGGGTTTATGCCGGCGTGTACACCTGCATCGGAGTGGCCCACGCCATGCAGGGACCGCGGCGGAAGTGGCGTCCGCGCATGGTCATGCTGACGGCGGCCTTCGGGCTGGCGGCGGCGTCGCATATTGTGGCGCTGCCGGTGGTGGCGCTGCTGGGCCTGGCGGCCATGCTGTGGGTGGCCGAGGGGCGCAGGAGCCAGGTGCTGCCGGTGGTGCTGGCGGCCGCGGCCGGAGCCCTGGTGCTGGTCTTCGCCTGCTACGGGTTTTCGCCGGATGCGTTCAGCTACGTTTTTCGCTCCGCCGCGGGGTTCCTCTGGATTTCGCTGGACCCGGCCAGGCGGTTCTTCTCGGCGCTGCCGAACGCCGGGATCACGGTGGCTTCGGCTGCCGCCTTGGTGCTTTATCTGGGGAGCGGGAAGTCGCGCTACTTTGGCAATACAGCTCCGCTGCTTTGCTTTCTGGTCTTGATGGCGCTGGTGATGACCGGGGTTCCGGGAAGCCCGTGGCTGTGGTCGCTGCCGTTTCTGCTCACGTTTGTGGGCGGGGTCTTCGCCGACGCCTACGAGGGCGAGCGAGGACCGCTGGCGATGGCTGCGGCGGGGGCGATTGTGCTGCTGCAGGCGGTCTTTTGCGTGCTGAGCCTGCCGGGGCTGCTGTAGGGGCGGCATCGAGCACAAAATGCACTTGACAGCATTAGGCATTCAAAGACATAATTGGGTATCGTTCTTGTTAGAACCGCCTGATTGGGAGCAGGCCCATGATACGGGGAATAAGTGGACAGCGATCAGGGCTCAGGGACTAGCCATGTAGGCGGAGCGTGGGGAGATTCGCAGGCAGGCTGCCCCACTTTGCGAGCAGTAAAGCAGGGCCTTCAACCCTCGCGCGATTCAGCGCAAAGGAAAGAGGAAATCCGATGCCTGCACCCATGTCGCAGCAGAATCATGGAGCAAGGTGCTCTGCGTCCGGAATTGAAAGACAGTGGGAAATCATCTTCCACGATGATTTCGTTCCGGAATACAGGGAGTTGTCAGAAGCGGTTCAAGACGTACTTGTAGCCTTAACGACAATCCTTCGCGAGAAAGGGCCGCTCTTGGGAAGGCCGCAGGTAGATACGCTGAAGGGTTCGCGCCACGCCAACATGAAGGAGTTGCGCTTCGATGCCGATGGGGGTGTCTGGCGTGTCGCCTTTGCTTTCGACCCGGAGCGCAAAGCCATCCTTCTGGTGGCAAGAGACAAGGGCGGCGTTGGACAGCGCCGCCTTTATCGCGACTTGCTTTTGGTTGCGGATCGACGGTTCGACCAGCATTTGGACGCACTTCGTTCACAAAAAAGGAAACAGTGATGCCAGTAACCCTGGACGAAATACTCAATGAGATGCCAGCGGAGCGTCGCGCACGCATTGACCAATTGGCACAGGACATGCGGGCGGAGATGAATCTCCGTGAAGTGCGCCGTCTGCGCAAGCTTACCCAGGCGCGGCTATCGAAGAGGCTCAAGATCGGGCAGGAGGGAGTCTCGCGCATTGAAAAGCGCTCCGACCTTTACATCTCCACGCTTCGGAACTACGTGGAGGGAGTAGGAGGCAAGCTGAAACTGGTGGTTGAGCTGCCCGATCAACCTCCGGTGCTTCTGTCTGGACTGGGTGAAGACCGGGGTGAAGGAAAGGCCAAGAAGACGACCCGGAATGGCTCCAAATCCAAGGCCAAAACTGGCCGCGCGGCCTGAGGTTTTGAGGGCTTTGGGAATAGCCTCGATAGTAGACTATAAGCTCAAGTTAAATAAGGACTTATTTGTCATCGTTCGCCTTGCCTAAACTCGTCTGGAAGGGATAGAATAGAAGCATAGCCCGCGGACCCGGCCTCGCATTCACCGGACCCTCCCGCCGCCTTCCAGCGGGCTAGAAAAGCCCTTATGCCAGACGATCAGAATCCCCTCCTCCCTCTCGAAGGCGGCACGCCGCCGAACAGCGGCACGACCTTCGTTCCGATGAACATCGAAGAGGAGATGCGGCGCTCGTATCTCGCCTACTCGATGTCGGTAATCGTCGGCCGCGCGCTGCCGGATGCCCGCGACGGGTTGAAGCCCGTGCACCGGCGCATTCTCACGGCCATGGACCGCGAGGGCTTGCAGCACAACAAGCGGTACTCCAAGTGCGCGGGCGTGGTGGGCGAGTGCCTGAAGAAGTATCACCCGCACGGCGACTCGGCCGTATACGACGCGCTGGTGCGCATGGCGCAGCCGTGGTCTTTGCGCTATCCGCTGGTGGACGGGCAGGGGAACTTCGGCTCGGTGGATGGAGATCCGCCGGCGGCCTACCGTTACACCGAGTGCCGTATGGAGCGCATCGCCGAAGAGATGATGGCCGACATCGAGATGGAGACCGTCGATATGACCTCCAACTTCGATGAGACCACCGACGAGCCTACGGTGCTGCCCACGCGGATTCCAACCCTGATCGTGAATGGGTCGAGCGGCATCGCCGTGGGCATGGCGACCAACATTCCGCCGCACAACCTGACCGAAGTCGTCAACGCGGCCATCGAGCTGGTCCAAAACCCGAATGCGGGCCTGGCGGAGGCGCTGAAACACGTGCAGGGGCCGGACTTCCCCACCGGCGGTTTCCTGTATGGCAAGTCCGGCATTCCGGAGGCCTACCGGACGGGACGCGGGCGGTTCATGATGCGCGCCCGCGTGGCCACGGAGAACCTGACCAAGGAAAAGCAGGCCATCATCGTCACCGAGATTCCCTACCAGGTGAACAAGTCGAAGCTCATCGAGCGCATCGCCGAACTGGTGAACGACAAGATCGTGGACGACATCGGCGACGTGCGCGACGAGAGCGACCGCGACGGAATGCGCATCGTAATCGAGCTGAAGCGCGGCGCGCAGCCTGAGATTGTGCTCAACCAGCTCTACAAGCACACGCAGATGCAAGAAAGCTTCTCCATGATCTTCCTGGCGGTGGTGAACGGGCAGCCGCGCGAGCTGGGGCTCGACCAGGCCATTCGCTGCTTCATCAATCACCGCATCGACGTGGTGCAGCGGCGCACGGTGTTCCTGCTGCGCAAGGCGCGCGAGCGCGAGCACATTCTGGAAGGCCTCAAGATCGCCCTCGACAATCTGGATACGGTGATTCGCATCATCCGCGCTTCGGGCTCGCGCGCCGAGGCTCGCGAAAACCTGTATGCGTGGGGCAAGGGCCGGGAGATCGTCATCAACCTGGACCGCGCGCGGCTGCCGCACGAGGAGAAAGGCCTGACGCTCAAGCAGGTCGATGCCATCCTCGAACTGCAGCTCTATCGACTGACGCAGCTTTCTGTCGACGAGCTCCTGACCGAGCTGAAGCAGGTGCGCGAGAAGATCGCCGAGTACGAATCGATTCTGGCCAGCGAGACCAAGCTCCGCGCGGTCATCGTCAAGGAGCTGGAAGAGGTTCGCGACAAATACGGCGACGCGCGGCGCACGCAGATTGTGGACGAGAGCGCCGAGTTGCAGCTTGAAGACCTGATCGCCGACGAGCAGGTGGCCGTGACCGTGAGTCACCAGGGCTACCTGAAGCGCACTCCCATCAGCATCTATCGCCAGCAGCGGCGCGGCGGCGCGGGACGCATGGGCATGAAGACGCGCGAAGAGGATTTCGTAGCGCAGTTGATCGTGGACTCGACGCACGCGTTTCTGTTGTGCTTTACCAACACCGGGCGTGTGTACTGGCTGAAGGTGTACGAGATTCCCGACGTGAGCGCGGCGGGCAAGGGCAAATCCATGCAGAGCCTGCTCGACCTGCAGCAGGGCGAGAATGTGTGCGCCATTCTGCCCGTGCGCGATCTGGAAGAGGAGGGCAAGTTCGTCTTCTTCGCCACGCGCAAGGGCACGGTGAAGAAGACGCCGCTCAAGGACTTCTCCAACGTGATGTCGCGCGGCATCATCGCCATCGGCATCGACAGCGACGATGAGCTGGTGAAGGCGCGCATCACCGACGGAAACCAGATCGTCTTTCTGGCCACGCATCTGGGCATGGCCATCCGCTTCGACGAGAACGATGTGCGCTCGATGGGCCGGCCGGCCTACGGCGTGCGCGGCATCGAGCTGGGCAAGAACGATTACGTGGTGGGCGTGGCGGTTACTCCCAAAGAGCACGCGCCGGGCGAGTACCGCATTCTCGCCGTCACCGAAAACGGCTTCGGCAAGCGCACCAACGTGGAGCAGTACCGCTTGCAGGCACGCGGCGGCAAGGGCGTGAAGAACATGAACGTGACGCCGCGCATCGGCCGCGTCAGCGGCATTCAACTGGTGGACGATACCTCGGAGCTGATGGTGATCAGCCAGTTCGGCAAGATCATCCGCATCGATACCAGGACCATCCGCGCCGCCGGCCGCGCCACGCAGGGCGTTCGCCTGCTCAACCTGGAGCCGGACGACAAGGTGGCCGCCGCGGTGATCATTCCGCCGGAAGAACTGAACGGCAACAACCACGACGAGCCGGGGCTGTTGCAGTAGGGGACGATTGGATTCTCAGGTCTCAGAAACGAGACTTGGGGTGTCCTGCCGCACATCCAAGAGGCTACGATTTAGAGTTCATGGGAGCACTCTGCCCTTAAAACTGAAGTTTGGTTGTCAATCCGCGTCGAGCGCCCGGATAGCGCTTTCGATAAATTGCTTGAGACAATTCATCAAACGCATTGATAATTGCCTTAAGAGCATTTGAGACCGACAATTCTGTAATCTCCGGAATAGCCTTTGGATGCGTCAATTCGTTTCTCAGGCGAATTGCTTCGATTAGCTGGCCCCACCACGACCGACTCTTGTCTAGCGCTTTTCCCGAGAGCCTCACGCATAAGAACTCAACGCGTTCATCAAGGCGCCACATTTTCAATTTGTTCGATAATTGAAATTCGCCGTCTTGAAGATAAACCTCTTGCTCTAGCAGCAGGCCTCGCTCGTGGACTGAAAGATCAGTTCTCTTGGCCTGCACCTCTGCGATCGAGTTTATCCTAGCTTCTAGCGCTGAAAGGGCAAGCATGAGTGAGGCGTGCAAGTAAGCGTTCCTCCCATGGTGATCCGAGCTCTCGGCAGCTTTCTCGAGGAATCTCTTGGATTCCTCTAATAGCTCTCCCGAAAAGGCGTCGAAATCTGACATTAAGACGCCCCCCTCGCCTTCGCCCTTGCAGCGGAAGCAGCCAGCTGACTATCCTTGGCGTGGTATTGCTTGATGGCGCTGTCCACCCATTTCTTGTTGATCCCTTTGCCCTCTTCTGCTTGCATAAAGAACAATTCGGCGAATCGGCCTCGCTCTTGAGGATCAGTTCTGGAACCGAGGCCACGATAATTCTCGGGGTCTGTGGGGGCGTGCTTCGCAGTAGCCAGCGCGGCCGCATTCAAGGGGTCGTGAGCAGACCAATTCTTAAGATCAAAATGCCTTTTCAGTCGTTCGTGGTTTTTCTGCAGGACTCCCGCCACAAACGCCCAAGCTCCGATAATTGCTAGATTTAGTGCTTTTTCAGGATAGTCAGAAGGGTGTTTTCCTTTACCTTTAGGAGAAGAAAAAGCGTCCCGCTGCGCCTTAATCAAAGCGGCAAACTCCCTACCGGCCGTCATCAGTCCTGCGTCATTCCATAGGTCAGGATGTTCACTCTTTGTTTTCTCCCATTCTTCCGTGCCAGAACCGGGCTTGTACAACATGGGAGTAGTGGCACGATTGCCGAAGTCCTTCGTATCAAAGCCGGTTCCGAGAAAATAATTTGTAATGAAGGTTCGTGCCATGCGGACGGAGATAGGACCACGCCTTACATAGGAGTCCGTGAATTGCGTGTCCTTCTCGAGCAAGCCAACGGTCTGGCACCAGGTTCTCAGTTCCGAACCTTTGCCAGTTTCCAACACTCGGTCGATAAAGTCTCCTGAAATGTCAATGTTGGTGTTCGATATGAGCTGCACGTCAACCCTTTGCTGGAGATCCAATGCAAAATAAACTTTTACACCGTGATAAACATCTACTCCGTGGCCCAACGCGAGCCGAATGGCCTCAAACCTGTGCTGGCCACCGATGATCTTCAGAGGCTCGTCAGAGTCCGCGTCTTTTCGCCATTCGGCAATCAGGTTGCTAAACGACCTCCTCAGCCTCGCATCGTCCTTCATTTTCTGAAAGGCAGCGCTGTCCTCGTCAATATCGCGATTCGCCTTGTATTCGGGTTGCTCGTCTGGGTCCATCGGCGCGCCGGTCATCCCGGATCGACAGATAACACTGCCAACAAGATGGCACTCGCAAAAATGAGCATCAATCCTTTCGTCGACGAGATGCAGCAGCTGTTTCGGCTTTTCCAGAGGCGCACATTCCTCGTGAAATTCCCTGATCAACGCCTCTACAACATCTTGTTTGTTTTGAATAGTCACGGCCTACGCTCCGGAGTAGTCTGCGAACACTAGCGTTTCACATCCGTGCGGCTCTTGTCACGGTGTCCCATTTCCGCGCTCCCAGGTCTGGGTTTTCAGGCCTGGGAGCGCAGCAGATTCCCAATCAGTCCATTTCGGAGCGATGAACCCGCCGGATCGTCTTATCCATCGGCTTGCTCGGATCGTGGACAACGCCGATCTTAGCCCATGCCGCCACGCTCAACTCGTGCGTCAGTTCGAGCCGTTCGCCGACCGTAAGATTTCTCCAGTTTTTGACCCTCTCCTTCAGGTGCTCCGGCACATAGGTGTAGTCAAACTTCGATTCGTCCACGCTCATAACCAGACTGTATTCCTCTCCCAATCGTTTACACCGTCCAGTCCTCCACGATCAGGCCCTTCACCCTTCCAAGTTCCCGTGTGTTGGCGGTAACCAGAATCAGGTTCCGGCAAAACGCCTGCCCGGCGATCAGCGTATCGTACTCGCCAATGCGCTTACCCCTTCGTTCCAGCTCAGCGCGAATCTCCCCGGCAGCTCGAGCATCCTGCTCGGAGTAGTCGAGCACAGCAATGTCACGGCTCAGAAACACGGCCAGCGCGCGCGCATTGGGGGCGACCAGTTCACTTTTGGCCACGCCGTACCAAAGCTCATGGGCGACGATGGAAGAGGTTGTGAGCCTCGCATTGCGGCGAGCGGCCTGGATGAAGCTCGCGCGGACCTTGCTGGACGTTCCGTT